>Ga0180008_1001858_pt1 | contig 12250 bp, 6 predicted proteins | sample MM_PW_MetaG_FD_121121 | JGI IMG/M metagenome (GOLD analysis project Ga0180008, IMG submission 121121) | Groundwater microbial communities from the Aspo Hard Rock Laboratory (HRL) deep subsurface site, Sweden - MM_PW_MetaG | ecosystem: Environmental > Aquatic > Deep subsurface > Groundwater... | reverse complement strand
GAAAAAACCGTGACCGGCGCCGATCTCAAGGCGCTTGCCGCCTGGCTCAAGGAGCGCCGCTCCGACCGCGAGATCCAGTACCGCCCGGCGCGGGTACTGATGCAGGACTTCACCGGCGTGCCCGCCGTGGTCGACCTGGCCGCCATGCGCGCCGCCGTGGCCAAGGCCGGTGGCGATCCGCAGCGCATCAACCCGCTGTCGCCGGTGGACCTGGTGATTGACCATTCGGTGATGGTCGACAAGTTCGGCAATGCCGACGCCTTCGAGCAAAACGTCGATATTGAAATGCAGCGCAACGGTGAGCGTTATGCGTTCCTGCGCTGGGGCCAGAGCGCCTTTGATAATTTCAGCGTAGTGCCGCCGGGTACCGGCATCTGTCACCAGGTCAACCTGGAATACCTGGGCCGCACGGTGTGGACCAAGGATGAAGATGGCCGCACCTATGCCTTCCCCGACACCCTGGTGGGCACCGACTCCCACACCACCATGATCAACGGCCTCGGCGTTTTGGGCTGGGGCGTGGGCGGTATCGAGGCGGAAGCGGCGATGCTTGGCCAGCCGGTCTCGATGCTGATCCCGGAAGTGATCGGCTTCAAGCTCACCGGTAAATTGAAAGAAGGCATCACCGCCACTGACCTGGTGCTGACGGTCACGCAGATGCTGCGTAAAAAAGGCGTGGTGGGCAAATTCGTCGAATTCTATGGTGACGGCCTGGCCGATCTGCCCCTGGCCGACCGCGCCACCATTGCCAACATGGCACCGGAATACGGCGCTACCTGTGGCTTCTTCCCGGTGGATGAAGTGACGCTGGACTACTTGCGCCTGTCGGGCCGGCCTGCGGCCACCGTCAAGCTGGTCGAGGCCTATACCAAGGCCCAGGGCCTGTGGCGCAAGGCCGGTGAAGAACCGGTGTTCACCGACAGCCTGGCCCTCGACATGGGCAGCGTGGAAGCCAGCCTGGCCGGGCCGAAACGCCCGCAGGACCGAGTCTCGCTGCCCAATGTGAGCCAGGCGTTCAGTGACTTCCTGGACTTGCAGTTCAAACCTGCGAGCAAGGAAGTCGGTCGCCTGGAAAGTGAAGGCGGCGGCGGTGTCGCCGTGGGTAACGCCGACCTGGTGGGTGAAGCGGACTACGACTTCGAAGGCCAGACCCATCGCCTGAAAAACGGCGCGGTGGTGATTGCGGCGATTACCTCGTGCACCAACACCTCCAACCCGAGCGTGATGATGGCCGCCGGCCTGGTCGCGAAAAAAGCCGTGGAAAAGGGCCTGGCCCGCAAGCCTTGGGTAAAAAGCTCCCTGGCGCCAGGCTCCAAGGTGGTCACCGACTACTACAAGGCTGCCGGCCTGACGCCCTACCTCGATCAACTGGGCTTCGACCTGGTGGGCTACGGTTGCACCACCTGCATCGGTAACTCCGGACCACTGCCGGAGCCTATCGAGAAAGCCATCCAGAAAGCCGACCTGACCGTGGCGTCGGTGCTGTCCGGCAACCGTAACTTTGAAGGCCGTGTGCATCCCCTGGTGAAAACCAACTGGCTGGCCTCGCCGCCACTGGTAGTGGCTTATGCCCTGGCCGGGACCGTGCGTATCGATATCAGCAGCGAGCCCCTGGGCACCGGCAAGGATGGTGCGCCGGTGTACCTGCGCGATATCTGGCCCAGCAGCCAGGAAATCGCCGACGCCGTGGCACAAGTCAGCACCAGCATGTTCCACAAGGAATACGCCGAAGTGTTTGCCGGTGACGAGCAATGGCAAGCCATTGAAGTGCCACAGGCTGCCACCTATGTGTGGCAGGCAGACTCCACCTATATCCAGCACCCGCCGTTCTTCGACGACATCGCCGGGCCGCTGCCGGTGATCAAGGATGTACAGGGCGCCAATATCCTGGCCCTGCTTGGCGACTCGGTGACCACCGACCACATCTCCCCTGCCGGCAATATCAAGGTCGACAGCCCTGCCGGCCACTACCTGCGCGAACAGGGCGTGGAGCCGCGGGACTTCAACTCCTACGGCTCGCGCCGTGGCAACCATGAAGTGATGATGCGCGGCACCTTCGCCAACATCCGGATCCGTAACGAGATGCTCGGCGGCGAAGAAGGAGGCAACACCCTCTACATTCCCACCGGCGAGAAGATGCCGATCTACGACGCCGCCATGAAATACCAGGCGTCCGGCACGCCGCTGGTGGTGGTTGCCGGCCAGGAGTACGGCACCGGTTCCAGCCGCGACTGGGCCGCCAAGGGCACCAACCTGCTGGGGGTCAAGGCGGTGATCGCTGAGAGTTTTGAGCGCATCCACCGCTCCAACCTGGTGGGTATGGGCGTACTGCCGTTGCAGTTCAAGCTGGATCAGAACCGCAAGGCGCTGCAACTGACCGGCAAGGAGAAGATCGACATTCTTGGCCTGACCGGCGCCGAGATCGAGCCCCGCATGAACCTGACGCTGGTGATTACCCGCGAAGATGGTCGCAGCGAGAAGGTCGAGGTGCTGTGCCGGATCGACACCCTCAATGAAGTTGAATACTTCAAGGCGGGCGGGATCCTGCATTACGTGCTGCGCCAGTTGATTGCTTCGTAACGCACCAAGCCAGACAAAACACCGCCTTCGGGCGGTGTTTTCATTTTTGCCGCCAGGCACCGCCGTTATAATGCCCCCCTTGTAGGAGCCGGCTTGCCGGCGATAGCGCCCTGTCTGACACACCGCGATCGCCGGCAAGCCGGCTCCTGCAGAAGCGATGCGTCATTTTTAACGTCACAAGGATTTTCAATGCCCGCTTTACCCTGGCTGTACCTGGCACTTCTTTCCATTGGCTATGCACTGGCCCTGGCCTACGGACAACTGGGACTGCTGGCGGCGGTCTCGATCGGCTTGCTGCTGGTCGCCGGTTATGCCGTGCGCCAGCAACGCAACCCGTGGGCGCGCTACCTCGGCCACGGATTGTTTATCGTGCTGGCCCTTGGCCTGGCGATGCACTGGCTGCCGGGCTTCTACAACGGTCGCGGGATTGCCCCACAACGCTTCACCGCCGATGCCGTACCCTTCTCGATGTACCTGAACCAGGACAAGCCATTGATCGGTTTCTGGCTGCTGCTGGCCTGCCCATGGATTGTCGCCCGCCGCTCGTTGCGCCTGTCGATCTACGCCACGGCACTGGCCACGGCCCTGACCGCCATTGCAGCCCTCGGCGGTGCGGTGTTGCTGGGTATCATCAGTTGGGCTCCCAAATGGCCGGACCAGGCCTGGCTTTGGGTGCTGAACAACCTACTGCTGGTGACCCTGGTCGAGGAGGCGTTGTTTCGCGGTTACATCCAGGGCGGCCTGAGCCGGCGCTTCAAGCAACTGCCCTACGGCGAAAACCTCGCCTTGCTGCTGGCCTCGCTGTTGTTTGGCCTGGTGCATGTGGGCGCGGGCTGGCAGTGGGTGCTGCTGGCCAGTATTGCCGGCGCGGGTTATGGCCTGGCGTACCGCTTCGGCGGCCTGGGCGCGGCGATCGCTACGCACTTTGGCTTGAATCTGCTGCATTTCGGGCTGTTTACCTACCCGATGCTGGCGGGCTGAGCCGGTCCCTGTTCACTGAATATAAAAGCCGCCTTCGGGCGGCTTTTGTCTGTTCAGCGTTCGATAAACCTAGCCGAACAGTCAGTGGTCGCCCCTGACCCTGTTCGGCAAGAATGCCTAGGAGATTTCGTACTCACCCACCCAGCACAGGTTTGACTTGCTGGAACTGTGTTGAGGGAACCCACGCCGCTGCACCAGGCATCCAATAAGAACCTACGCCCATGCCTCTCAAGACCTTGTCCATCTTCGGTACCCGCCCAGAAGCCATAAAAATGGCGCCGCTGGCGATCCAATTGGCCACCGACAGCCATTTCGACTCGAAAATCTGTGTCACCGCGCAGCACCGTGAAATGCTGGACCAAGTGCTTGAGCTGTTTGAACTGGTACCTGACTACGACTTGAACATCATGAAAGCCGGCCAGAACCTGACGGATGTCACCACCGCCATTATCCAGGGGTTGCAGGCGGTGCTGGACGACTTCAGGCCGGATGTGATCCTGGTCCACGGCGACACCGCCACCACCTTCGCCGCCAGCCTGGCGGCCTACTACCGGCAGATTCCGATTGCCCACATCGAGGCCGGGCTGCGCACCAACGACCTGTATTCGCCCTGGCCAGAGGAAGGCAATCGGCGCCTGACCGGCAGCCTGGCGACGCTGCACTTTGCACCCACCCTCACTTCCCGGCAAAACCTGCTCAATGAAGGCGTGAGCCCGGAAAGCATCCATGTCACGGGCAATACCGTGATCGATGCCCTGCTCAACGTGGTCGAGAAACTGATGCCGATGCGTGCCCGGCTCGATCGACAATTTTCCTTCCTCCCCGAGGGGCAACGCATGGTGCTGGTGACCGGGCATCGCCGCGAGAACTTTGGCGAGGGTCTGGAGCGTATCTGCAGGGCCCTGGCTGACAGCGCCCGGGACTTTCCAGAGGTGGCCTTTGTTTACCCGGTACACCTCAATCCCAATGTGCAGAAGCCAGTCAAGCGCCTGCTGGCCGGGATCGACAATGTGCACCTGATCGCCCCCCAGGAGTACCTGCCCTTCGTGTATCTGATGACCCGCGCCTACCTGATCCTCACCGATTCGGGCGGCATCCAGGAGGAGGCGCCTGCCCTGGGCAAGCCGGTGCTGGTCATGCGCAATACCACCGAGCGCCCCGAAGCCGTCGCGGCAGGCACCGTCAGGCTGGTGGGTACCAACGCCAGCTGCATTACCCATCACCTCAATCAGTTGCTGGAGAACGAGGCCGCTTACCGGCAAATGAGCATCGCCCACAACCCTTACGGCGACGGGAATGCCTGCCTGCGTATTTGCGCAGCACTGCTGGACCTCCCACAAAAAAACGAGGCCGCCGCATGAGTGTCGCGAAGATTTGTGTCATGGGCCTGGGCTACATCGGCCTGCCAACGGCGGCGATTTTTGCTTCACGCAAAAAACAGGTGGTGGGGGTGGACATCAACCAGCACACCGTCGACACCATCAACCGCGGGGCCGTGCATATTGTCGAGCCCGAGCTGGAACTGCTGGTGCACGCAGTGATCACCCAGGGCTATCTGCGGGCGACCACCACGGTGGAGCCTGCACAGGCGTTCCTGATCGCCGTCCCCACCCCGTTCAAGAACAACCACGAACCCGACCTGGGCTACATCAGGGCGGCTGTCGAAGCCTTGGCCCCGGTGCTGAAAAAACGCGACCTGGTAATTCTTGAATCCACCTCCCCGGTGGGCACCACCGAGCGCATGGCCCAGTGGCTCGCCCGGGCGCGCCCTGACCTGACCTTCCCGGCGACCCACGGCGAAGCCAGCGATATCCGCATTGCCCACTGCCCGGAGCGCGTGTTGCCAGGCCATGTATTGCGCGAGCTGGTGAGCAATGACCGGATCATCGGCGGCCTGACGCCGGCCTGTTCCGCCGCCGCCGCACAGCTGTACCAGACGTTCGTCAAGGGTCAATGCATCGTGACCGACGCGCGTACGGCAGAGATGTGCAAGCTCACGGAAAACAGCTTTCGCGATGTGAATATCGCCTTCGCCAACGAGCTGTCGATGATTTGCGCACAGCTGAAGATCAACGCCTGGGAGCTGATTCGCCTGGCCAACCGTCACCCACGGGTCAACATACTGCAACCAGGGCCTGGGGTCGGAGGGCACTGCATTGCCGTCGACCCATGGTTCATCGTCAGCAAGACCCCGGAACTGGCGCGCCTGATCCGCACCGCACGCGAGGTCAATGAGCATAAGCCGCAGTGGGTGATCCAACAGGTCAAGCTGGCGCTGGCCAGCCTGCTGCTCAAGCGCCAGGACCTGCAGGCCGGCAGCGTGCGGATTGCCTGCTATGGCCTGGCGTTCAAGGCCGATATCGATGACCTGCGCGAGAGCCCTGCCCTGTCTATCGCCCGGCAATTGGGCCAGGAGCTGGGGGTAAGGCTGCTGCTGGTGGAACCGAACATCGAGGCGCTGCCCGCCGACCTGTCGATGCACGCACTGACCGACACCGCCGACGCCCTTGAGCGCGCGCAGATTCATGTGCTGCTGGTCAGGCATCGTGAGTTCATGTCAATGCCCGCCCTGCGCGATGGTCTCCTGGTGATTGACGCTGCCGGTGTGCTGACGGCCTGAGGTAGTACCAAAAATGAATACGATGGAACGTTCCTTACACAAGCGACTGCGCCAGGATCTGCAGACACAGCGGGCGACCAGCCAACAACTGCAGGCCGCCCTCTCCCAGGCCCATGAACAGATCGCTACGCTCAACGACAGCCTGCACAGCGCCAATGCCAAACGCCATGTGGCCGAACAACGACTGATCAAGACACGCGCCAGCCTGACCTATCAATTGGGCTATCAATTGAAGGCCGGCACCCGCTCGCTAGGCGCTCTGCTGCGCCTGCCGGTCATCCTGCTCAGACTGTACCGGCAAGCTCGCCGCAATCGTTTGGCCCGACTCCCCATCATTGCTGAGCGCGTGGGCCAGTCACTGCCTTTCACCGCCCCGGTGATTACGACACCGCCGCCCCACCCGCTGGCAGAGGCCGACTACATCCGCAGCCACCTGTTGCCAGGCGCGCAGGACAATGCCCTGCCATTGAAAGTGGCCGGCGTGATGGACACGTTTACCTACGATGCCTACCGCCATGAGTGCCAGTTGTTGCAACTGACCCCGGCCCATTGGCTGGCAGAGCTCGAAGCCTTCCAGCCCCAGTTGCTGTTTATCGAGTCGGCGTGGCGTGGCAAGGATGACTTGTGGCGCAACAAGGTGGCGCATAACAGTGAGGAGCTGCGGGGTATCGTGCAATGGTGCCGGGACCGCGATATACCCACGGTGTTCTGGAACAAAGAAGACCCGGTGCACTACGAAACCTTCCTCAACACAGCCAAGCCATTCGACGTTGTCTTCACCACCGATATCGACTGCATTCACCGCTACAAGGGCGCACTGGGGCACGCGCGTGTCTACCTGCTGCCCTTTGCCTGCCAGCCGGCGGTACACAACCCGATTGAGCTGTATGAACGCAAGGATGGGTTCTGCTTTGCAGGCTCCTACTACGTCCGCTATACCGCTCGAACCCACGACCTGGAGAACATCCTCAGCGCATTGCCAGGCTATGCGCCATTGGAAATCTTTGATCGCAACCTCGGCCACCCGCACCCCAACCATCAGTTTCCAAACGAGTATCAACCCTACATCGTCGGATCGCTGAGTGCCGAGCAAATGCCCTTGGCCTACAAAGGCTACCGCTACGGCATCAATCTCAACTCGGTCAAGCAATCCCAATCCATGTTTGCCCGGCGCGTCTTCGAGTTGCTGGGTTCCAACACCCTGACCGTCAGTAATTTCTCCCGTGGCCTGCGCCTGTTGCTGGGGGACCTGGTGATCACCACCGACAATGGCGCACACATGCGCAGCCGGCTCAAGACGCTGGCGGACACCCCCCAGGGCAGCGCGAAACTGCGCCTGGCGGGCTTGCGCAAGGTGATGCAGGAGCATACCTACGCCCATCGTCTGCGCTATGTCATGGCCAAAGTCACCGGCACGCCGCAAGACGATCCCTTGCCCACGATTTGCATCATCGCCAACGCGGTCAACCTGGCAGAACTCCTGGCGCTCACCCACCACCTGCAGCGCCAGCGCTACCCCAACATCATCATGAATGTGGTGGTGAACAGCGAAGCGACCGCCACTGACCCACGGTTGCGGCTGATCAACCGTCGGCAGTTGAACGCCACGACCGTGGCAGAACTGGCCAACGGCGCAGGCTGGGTCGCCGGGATGGTCGCCGAGGACTACTACGGCCCTCACTACCTGTTGGACCTGGCCCTGGCCACGCGCTACAGCCAGGCCAACGTGCTCGGCAAAGTGGCCCATTACGCCGTGGACGAGCACGGCATCCACCTGTTCAATGCCGGGCAGGACTACCGTCGCGCCGACGCCATCGCCGCCCGATGCGCGCTGATCAAAACCACTTTGCTGGCCAGGCAAACTGCCCACGATTGGCTCGACAGCCTGCCGACCCTTGAATACCGAGACCCCAAGGCCCTGGCGACCGACGCCTTCAGCTACTGCAGACAGGCTGCGGGCCTGCCCCCCCAGCAAGTAAGCGCCGCGGTGAACGACCCTGGGATGGACAGCGGCATCGCCCTTGATACGCTGCTACGTCAGGCAGAAACCATCCCTGCGCAGGTAATCAATGCCAGTGCCCCACATATCGGCGCCAGGGCCTTGGCGAAGCTGTTTACCCCGCTAGGCAACCGCCAACTACGCGATCAGCTTGATGCCGATGTCGATGCCTGGCATATCAGTTCCTCCCTGGCCGACGGTAAGCATGAGTACTGCTATGCCCGCCAGGAACTGAGCGTTGCGCAACTGACCGGCAGCACCTGCCTGAAGCTGTGTCTCGATGCCACGCCGGGTATGAACATTCAGTTGGTGATTCTGTTCCTGGATGCCCAAAAACAACGCATCAGCCACGTCATGCAACCGGCCAATCGCAATCTGACCTGTGATGTCCCACCGGAAGCCGCCTGGATCCGCCTCGCTATACGCACTTATGGAGGCGGCAGCACGACGATCAGGGCGCTGGTCCTGGGGCACCGTGATTGCCAACCCTCGACGTTGCTTGCCAAGGCCGGGCATCTGCTGCTGACCAACCACTACCCGGCCTATGACGATCTTTACCGAAACGGTTTTGTGCACACCCGCGTGGCCGCCTACCAGACACATGGGCTGGCGGTGGATGTGTTTCGCCTGCGCCAGAACGAGCCGGTCAGCTATCAGGAGTTTGAAAACGTTGATGTCATGACCGGCTCCCAGTCAGCCCTGACAAACATGCTCGGCGCTGGGATGTACAAATCGATCCTGGTACATGCCCTCAACCCGCAGATGTGGGACGTCCTGCGTTTGTCTACCCTCCCCATTATCGTCTGGGTCCATGGCGCCGAGATCCAGCCATGGTGGCGGCGGGCGCACAACTATGGCAGTGAAGAATGCCGGCAACTGGGCAAGCTTGAAAGCGAGCGGCGCATGGGTTTCTGGCGCACTCTGCTCAACCCCATGCCGGCCAACTTGCAGCTGGTATTCGTATCGCACCACTTCGCCGAAGAGGTCATGGAAGACCTGGGCTTTCGCTTGCCCCCCCGCCAGTACCGGATCATTCACAACCCGATCAATACCCGGTTGTTTTCCTATCAGGAAAAACCCCTGGGGCAGCGCAAGAAAATCCTCTCGATCCGTCCCTACGCATCGCGCACCTATGCCAATGACCTGAGCGTCAAGGCCATCCAGTTGCTGGCGCAAAAGCCCTGGTTCAACGAACTGGAGTTTCGCCTGGTCGGCGACGGGCCGCTGTTTGAGGAGACGTTGGCACCCCTGCGCCAGTATCCGAATGTGCGGATTGAAAAGGGCTACCTCAAGCAATCGGACATTGCCGAACTGCACAAACACTATGGGGTGTTCCTGTGCCCCAGCCGCATGGACACACAAGGTGTGTCGCGCGATGAGGCCATGGCCTCGGGCCTGGTCCCGATCACCAGTCGGGTCGGCGCAATAGCGGAATTTGTCGACGATGACAGTGGATTTCTAGCCGAGCCCGAGAGTTTCACCCAACTGAGCGAAGCCATTGAAAGCCTGTTTCTGAACCCATGCCTGTTCCGGGAAAAATCCCTGAACGCCAGGCAGCGGGTGGTCATGCAAAGCGACACGCTGCAGATTTCCAAGGCTGAACTCAACCTCATACGAGATTGCAATGACGATAGAGAAAGAATCGACACTCCAGTCAACCCTGCTCTCGACACTCATTTGGTGCATGGCATTGGCTCATAAGTCCATACAGGTCGCCCCGGCCACCACATTCATCGCGCATACCGCACACTTTTGTGCCCAGGCCCTACTGATTGTGACTTTCCTGTTACCGATCAAAATCCTTATTCTGCTGGGCTCCGATTCGATACCCGACGATCTGCCCCAAGTGTTCAAGGCGCTCAGCAAAACCTGGCTGATTACTGCTCTGATTGTGCTGACCGTGCTGTCTTACGCCCTGTATTTATCTTCGGAACTGGTTGCCTCGCGCTATTCAAGAACAGGCGCTTACCAGTTGATGAACCACAGCAGCCAGTCGCCCGCCTCAAACAACCAGCGCCCCCTGGCAGTGCTGGCTTTCTGCAGATTCACCCGCGGTTTGTCAGCGGCGAGTTTTGTGACACTCATGGCGCTGGTAATGCTGTCTATCTACCCGGCGTTGTTCACGATTACCCTGCTCTACATCGTCGCTGTCACGGCACTGCTCATCGTTTTATTCAATCGCAAGGACCGTATCCGTTCAATTGTGCGGCGCCATCACACAAAGCTGCTCAATGCCATGTCCGCCCTGGGCTTTCTTGGAACATTTGCGTTTATGGTCGTGGATTTTCTGTACATGACCCCGGTCCCCATCTATATCGCCCTCCTGTCATTGATCCTGGTTCGGCAAAGCCTTACCCGGCTCAAATCGATGATCGAGGACGCTATTTATCTGAAAAACCACCAACAAAAAATCCACGCCTTGTTTTTCACCCACTGACGTTCAACGTCCCCATCAGGAGAGGGTGACCATGCCCAGGATTGCCATGATTGTATGGAATGAATTTCGCCACGACGCCCGCGTCTTGAAACAGGCCCAGACACTTCAGGCGGCGGGCTACCAGGTCAGCGTATTCGCGTTGCATACCCCAGGTGTTACCCACCGTGCCGAAACCCTCGGGGATGGCACCCAGGTAATACGCGTCGCAAGGCGGCCATTTGGGCCATGGCGAACCACCAAGCCAGCGCAGGCGCAAAGCCCGGCTGCTGCCGGTCACTCAAGGCCGATCCTGCGCGTTGTTGCGCGGTTGTGGACACACCTGGGCCTGATCATACGCATCGCCTGGCATCGCGCCGCCGTGGTCCACGCCCATGACGTCAATACCCTGCCCAGCGCCTGGCTCGCCGCGCGGCTCAGTGGCGCAAAACTGGTGTATGACGCCCATGAAATCAGCACCAGCCGCGAAGGCTACGGTAGCTACCGCACATGGGTGGCACGGGTCGAACGCGCACTGATGCCCAGAACGCAAGGCAACCTGACTACCACCGAGGCACGAGCGAAGTTTTTTGCCCGTGCCTATGCCATCGCCCGTCCACTGGTGTTGCAGAATCGACCTCGCTTCAGGCACAGCGCACCGACCCAACGGATTCGCCTTGAACTGGGCCTGGAGCAGCCCTGGCCTATCGTGGTGTATCAAGGCGGGTTGCAGCAGGGGCGCGGCCTGGAGCGGCTGCTGCAAGTCGCCACGACGGTGGCGGATGCCTATTTCGTCTTGATCGGTGGTGGAAAGCTGGCACTGGGGCTCATGGCATTGCGCGATGAACTGGGGCTGGCCGGGCGTGTGCATTTTATCCCCACCGTTCCCCTGGCAGATTTGCCCAGCTATACCGCCTCCGCCGACATTGGTGTGCAGCCTCTGGAAAACACCTGCCTGAACCACTTCACCACCGACTCCAACAAACTCTTTGAATACGTGAATGCGGGGTTGCCGGTGATTGCGAGTGACTTTCCGGAAATCCGCCGGATTGTCAAAAAACATGACCTCGGGTTGCTGGTGCGCGCCGGTGACGATACGCAACTGCGCACCGCCCTGCAGTGCCTGGTGGAGTCCCCCACACTGCGAGGCAAGTACGCCGGCAATGCCAGCGAGGCGGCCAGGCACCTGAACTGGGAGCAACAAGAAACATCGCTGGTGAACCTTTATCAAGGCCTGGCGCAGGTACGTCCATGACCGTGCGTATTCTATTGTTGAGCTTTTATTACCCACCTGACTTGGCGGGGTTTCGTATCGAGGCGATCGTCAATGCCTTGCTCGCACAATCGGCCTGTGACGTGCAGATCGACCTGGTGACCACAAGTGCCAACCGCTACGCCTCACAGTACACACCCAGCCAGTGCGACCCTCCGCGTCCCGGCCTGACCATCACACGCATCGTCCTGCCCCGGCATAACAATGGTCTTATCGACCAGGCCTACGGCTTTTGTGTGTACGCCAATGGCGTGCGCAGAGCCATAAAGCACAAGGAGTACGACCTGATCCTGGGGTCTTCCTCACGGCTGATGACCGCCGCCCTGGCCAGCGCTATCGCGCGCTCGCGCAAAACGCCGCTGTACCTGGATATCCGCGATATTT
>Ga0180008_1001857_pt1 | contig 12253 bp, 8 predicted proteins | sample MM_PW_MetaG_FD_121121 | JGI IMG/M metagenome (GOLD analysis project Ga0180008, IMG submission 121121) | Groundwater microbial communities from the Aspo Hard Rock Laboratory (HRL) deep subsurface site, Sweden - MM_PW_MetaG | ecosystem: Environmental > Aquatic > Deep subsurface > Groundwater... | reverse complement strand
TGAAGCCTTGGGTACGACCGATTTGAATGGTGGCGCGCTCTTCAACGCTGAGTTCGGTATAAGACATAGGGGCAGCACCGTACCGGAAAGGTCAGGTGTTGCACTCAGTTTTTGCCGCCGCCCATTATTACAGGTGGTTGCTCTTTCGGATTGAGGATGAGCTCCTTCAAAAGTCTTGCCCGATAATCGCTATCAGCTGGCAGGGGCTTCATGCGCGCCAGTAGATTCTGTCTGTGAGCATGAGACGTGTGAAAGAAATACAAAAGGAGAGGGTTTCTGCGCGAGTGTTTGGTAGCTGGCCAGTCTAAGGAGGCATGCAGGCATGAGTAATCGGGGCATGGAGCAGAAAGCATATCTAGTCGCTGAGCGAGCTGTAGCTCTAGGGAAAGTAGCAGTTTTGCTGTCAACCTATAATGGTGCGCAGTTTCTCGTCGAGCAGTTGGAGTCCTTGCTGGCGCAGACTCATCGTGACTGGATTATATATGCATCCGATGACGGATCTAGCGATTCGACTTTGGCGATACTGCGAACGTATCAAGAGCGGCTTGGCAAAGAGCGATTTTTTATTTTAAGTGGTCCCCGCCAAGGCTTTGCCAAGAATTTCATGTCGTTGGTAAAGAGTCCACTGGTGACCGCGGATTACGTTGCATTTTGCGACCAAGATGATGTTTGGCTACCCAGCAAGCTTGAGAGAAGTCTGGAGTTTGTGAAGGCTGTTCCTGCTGAAGTTCCAGCGCTGTATTGTTCCCGGACTCATTTGATTGATGAGGGCGGTAACACTATTGGTTTCTCGCCGCTATTCAGCAAGCCACCAAGCTTCGCAAATGCCTTGGTGCAGAGCATTGCGGGTGCCAATACGATGCTGTTGAACAGGGCGGCGCTGGAGTTGCTTAGGCGTACAGATGACAGCGCCGTCATCATCTCCCATGACTGGTGGACTTATATTCTGGTGAGTGGCTGTGCAGGCAGGGTTTTTTACGATGCCGAGCCGTCAATACTATACCGCCAGCACGGCAATAATCTTATTGGCTCTAACTCAACTGTGTTCGATCGGGTGGTGCGGCTCCGGAGAATGTTCAGAGGTACTTTTAGGTATTGGAATGACAGTAATTTGGATGCCCTTGGTGCGTTTAAATTCAGCCTTGCCGAAGAATGCCGGGACACACTAGTAAAATTTGAAAATGCGCGTAATGCCAGTTTTTTTTGCAGACTTTACCTGCTGAAAAGGGCTGGGGTTTATCGGCAGACTAGCTTTGACAATATCGGTTTGCTTGTAGCTTCAATTATCAAGAGAGTGTGATGAAATGACGATTCTGGTAACAGGCAGTGCGGGTTTTATCGGTGCCAACTTCGTTTTGGACTGGCTGGCCATTAATGACGAAGCGGTCGTCAGCCTCGACAAGTTGACCTATGCCGGCAACCAGCAAAACCTCGCCAGCCTGGAGGGTGATAACCGGCATACCTTCGTGCAGGGGGATATCGCTGACCAAGCCCTAGTTGCAGAGTTGCTGGCGAAATACCAGCCCCGTGCGGTGCTCAACTTTGCCGCGGAGTCGCATGTCGATCGCTCCATCCATGGCCCGGAAGACTTCATCCAGACCAACATAGTCGGTACCTTCCGCCTGCTGGAAGCGCTGCGTGCCTACTACAAGGGCTTGAGCAGTGACGCTGCCGGAGCATTCCGCTTCCTGCATGTTTCCACCGATGAAGTGTATGGTTCCTTGAGCCCGACTGATCCGGCCTTCAAGGAAACTAACCAGTATGAGCCCAATAGCCCCTATTCGGCTTCAAAGGCGGCCTCGGATCATCTGGTGCGCGCCTACCATCACACCTACGGTTTGCCGGTGCTCACCACCAACTGCTCCAACAACTACGGCCCTTATCACTTCCCCGAGAAGCTGATCCCGCTGGTGATCCACAACGCCCTGGCAGGCAAGGATCTGCCCATCTATGGCGATGGTCAGCAGGTGCGTGACTGGTTGTACGTGCAGGATCACTGCAGCGCCATCCGCCGCGTGCTGGGGGGCGGTAAGCTGGGTGAGACTTACAACGTCGGTGGCTGGAACGAAAAGGCCAACCTTGATGTTGTCCACACCCTCTGCGATATCCTCGACCAGGAGCAGCCGCGCAGCGACGGCAAGAGCTACCGCGAGCAGATCACCTTCGTCAAAGACCGCCCAGGCCATGACCGGCGTTACGCCATCGATGCCAGCAAGCTGGAGCGCGAGCTGGGCTGGAAACCTGCGGAAACCTTTGAAACCGGCATCCGCAAGACCGTGCGCTGGTACCTGGATAATCAGGCTTGGGTCAACAACATCACCAGCGGTAACTATCGGGATTGGGTGAGCAAGCAATACCAATGAAAATCCTACTACTAGGGGCCAATGGCCAGGTTGGCTGGGAGCTGCAGAGATCCCTTGCCCCGCTGGGCCAACTGGTGATTTGCGACCGCCACTCAGCCGACCTGGAAAACCCCCAGGCTTTGAACGAGCTGGTTGAGCGCGAGCAGCCCGCAGTCATCGTCAATGCCGCCGCCTATACCTCGGTGGACAAGGCCGAGTCGGATGTCGAGCGTGCGCGAACGGTAAATGCCGAGTCCGTCGCCGTGCTGGCGGCGGCCGCGCACAAGCTGGGTGCCTGGCTGGTGCACTACTCCACCGACTATGTGTTCTCTGGCAACAAGCCCGTGGCCTATCTCGAGGATGACCCGACGGCGCCGCTGAACGTTTATGGGCAAACTAAGCTGGAGGGCGAACAGGCCATCCGCGCCAGTGGCTGCCGGCACCTGATTCTGCGCACCAGTTGGGTATACGCCGCACGCGGCGGTAACTTCGCCAAAACCATGCTGCGGCTGGCGGCGGATAGGGAAGAGCTGCGTGTGGTCGCCGACCAAGTCGGCGCACCCACCAGCGCAGAACTGATTGCCGACGTAACGGCTTTGCTGCTGCAGCGAATAGCTGCCGATGCAACGCTGGCCAAAACCGCCAGCGGCACGTACCACTTGGTCGCCAGCGGGTCAACCAGCTGGCATGGTTATGCACAGTTCGTCATCGGCGAGGCAGCTCGCCTGGGCATGCCTCTGCGTGTAACACCGGAAAGCATCTACCCCATTACTGCAGCAGAGTACCCTGTACCTGCCCAGCGCCCGGCCAACTCCAGGCTGGATAACCAGAAACTGCAACAGACGTTTGGCCTCGAGCTGCCCCAGTGGGAGTTCCACGTCAAACGCATGCTGAATGAATTGAACAATTAAGGATCGATATGAAGCGCAAAGGCATTATTCTCGCGGGCGGCTCCGGCACCCGCCTGCACCCGGCGACCCTGGCTATTTCCAAGCAATTGCTGCCGGTGTTCGACAAACCGATGATCTACTACCCGCTCAGCACCCTGATGCTGGCCGGTATCCGTGACATCCTGATCATCTCAACGCCGCAAGACACGCCACGCTTCGAGCAGCTACTGGGCGATGGCAGTCAGTGGGGGCTCAACCTGTCCTATGCCGTGCAGGCCTCCCCGGATGGGCTGGCGCAGGCCTTCCTGATTGGTGAAGACTTTATCGGCAATGATCTATCCGCCTTAGTGCTGGGTGACAATATCTACCACGGCCACCACTTCCAGGAGTTGTTGCTGAGCGCCATGGCGCGTGAGCAGGGTGCCAGTGTGTTCGCCTACCACGTGCATGACCCCGAGCGTTATGGCGTGGTCGAATTCGATGGTGCCGGCAAAGCCATCAGTCTGGAAGAAAAGCCCACAGCACCCAAATCCAACTATGCGGTTACTGGCCTGTACTTCTACGACAACCAGGTCGTTGAAATCGCCAAGAGCATCAAGCCCTCGGCCCGTGGCGAGCTGGAAATCACCGATCTCAATCGGGTTTACCTGGAACAGGGCAGCCTGTCGGTAGAGATCATGGGCCGCGGCTATGCCTGGTTGGATACCGGCACCCATGAGTCGCTGCTCGAAGCCAGCCATTTCATCGCCACCCTGGAAAACCGTCAGGGCCTGAAAGTCGCCTGCCCGGAAGAGATTGCTTATCGCCAGAAGTGGATCACGCCCGAGCAACTCGACAAACTGGCCGCACCTCTGTCCAAAAATGGTTACGGCAAATACCTCCAGCGCATCCTTGTGGAGACCGTTTACTGATGAAAGCAACACGTCTAGCCATTCCGGATGTGATTCTGTTCGAACCCTGGGTCTTCGGTGATGACCGCGGCTTCTTTTTCGAAAGTTTCAATCACCAGCAGTTCGAAGAGGGCATCGGTAGGTCGGTAGCATTCGTCCAGGACAATCACTCGCGCTCGAGCAAGGGCGTACTGCGCGGCCTTCACTATCAGATCCAGAATCCCCAGGGGAAACTGGTGCGTGTGGTGAACGGAGAGGTGCTCGACATCGCCGTCGACATGCGCCGCTCCTCGCCGACCTACGGCAAGTGGGTCGGCGCCCTGCTCAGTACCGAGAACAAGCACCAGCTGTGGGTGCCGGAAGGTTTCGCCCATGGTTTCGTGGTGCTGTCGGAGTCGGCAGACTTTCTCTACAAGACCACCGACTACTACACGCCACAGCATGAGCGCTGCCTGCTCTGGAACGACGCAGAGATCAACGTGGACTGGATGCTTGAGCGTCTCGTCGGCGCCAGCCCGCAGTTGTCCACCAAGGATCAACTCGGCCTGCCTTTCAGCGAAGCAGAGGCTTTCTCCTGATGCAGCATTTTTCCATCTCGCCCCTTGAACTTCTATCCAGCGCCTGGCGGCATAGGGGGCTGATTGGAACCATGACCCGAAGGGATGTCGCCGGGCGTTATCGTGGCTCCTCGCTGGGCATGCTCTGGTCTCTGTTCAATCCAATCCTGATGCTGGTGATCTATACCTTCGTCTTCAGTGTGGTCTTCAAAGCACGGTGGAACACCGAGGGGGAGTCGAAGGAAGTTTTCGCCCTCATGCTTTTCGCCGGGCTGATATTTTTCAACCTGGTCGCCGAATGTATCAGTCGCGCCCCGAACCTGATCTTGGGTAACGTCAACTACGTCAAGAAGGTGGTATTCCCGCTGGAAATCCTGCCGTGGGTGGCTCTTGGTGCGGCGCTGTTCCATTTTCTCATCAGTTTCCTAGTCTGGTTGGCGGCCTGCTTACTGCTGACCGGCAAGCTCCAACTTACGACACTGCTGTTGCCGGCGGTGATGCTTCCGTTGCTGCTGATTACGCTGGGCCTGACCTGGCTGTTGGCGTCGTTGGGCGTGTTCCTTCGTGACGTCGCTCAAGTTGTGGGGGTGATCATTTCCGTCCTGATGTTCATGTCGCCGATCTTCTACCCGATTACTGCGCTGCCAGAGGCTTACCGCGGCATCCTTGAGGTGAACCCGCTAACACCCACCGTCGAAGAGGCAAGAAAGATTATGTTTCTAGGCGAACTGCCCGACTGGCACCAACTCGGCATCCTCTGCCTGCTGTCCCTGATCATCTGCTGGCTAGGCTTCGCCTGGTTCCAGAAAACGCGCAAGGGCTTTGCCGATGTCCTCTGAAGTTAAACGTTCCATCGAGTCCGGGCAGAGCTACTCGGACATTGCCATCAAGGTTAGCAACCTCTCTAAGTGCTACCACATTTACGAGAAACCGAGGGATCGACTGAAGCAGTTCATCCTGGCCGCCTGCCGGCGTGCGATCAGGCTGGAGGGCAAACAGTACTTCCGAGAGTTTTGGGCGTTGCGCGACGTGTCGTTCGAAATCCGCAAGGGCGAAGCAGTCGGCATCATCGGCCGTAACGGTAGCGGCAAGTCGACCCTGCTGCAGATGATCTGCGGCACCCTGAACCCCAGCGGTGGCAGCATCGAGACCCATGGTCGCATCGCGGCGCTGCTGGAGCTGGGTGCGGGCTTCAATCCGGAGTTCACAGGGCGCGAGAACGTCTACATGAACGCCTCCGTCCTCGGCCTTCGGAGAGAAGAGATCGATGCCCGCTATAACGACATCGTGGAGTTCGCCGATATTGGCGACTTCATCGAGCAGCCGGTCAAAACCTACTCCAGCGGCATGGTTGTGCGCCTCGCCTTCGCAGTGCAGGCGCAGATTGACCCGGACATTCTGATCGTCGACGAGGCCTTGGCCGTCGGCGACGCCAAGTTCCAGGCCAAGTGCTTCGAGCGACTGCGGCAACTCAAGGAGAACGGAACCAGCATCCTGCTGGTCACCCACTCCACCGAGCAGATCGTCACCCACTGTACCCACGCCGTGCTACTGAACAATGGCCGGGTGATCGAGCAAGGCAACCCGCGCCGCATCTCAAACCTCTACCTGGATCTGCTGTTCGGTAAGGAGAAGCGCAGCGAACCCGCTGCCACCGTAATGCCGGGTGAGCCCTGTGAGCGCGAAGAGAACGCCGACTGCACAAGCGCAGACTACTGCTCGCTGAACCTGAGCGAGGACACCTTCGGCCAGCGTCCTGGCTACAATCCCCACGAGTACCGCTGGGGGGATGGCGCCGCGCGGATTTTCGACTACTACATCGCCGCCGACGGGGAGGCCTATCCGACTAGTTACAAGGTGGGCCAAGAGATCGTGCTGGTCATCTCTGTCGGCTTCCTCCACGAAGTCTTCCGTCCCATCTTGGGGATTACCATCAAGACTAAGGAGGGCGTCACGGTCTTCGGCGCCAACTCCGAGACACTGGACTTCGAAACCTTCAAGTCATCCGGCCGCGTCGGCACTGCCGTGCGGGTCGGTGCGAAATTCAATTGTCGCCTTGGGGCCGGGGACTATTTCATCTCTATCGGCATTGCCTCGCGCCAGGGGGAGGATATACTCCCCCACGATCGTCGATACGACTCCATTCATATTCAGGTGCGCCCCGATGACAGCTTCTTCGGGCTGGTTAACCTTGATCTCAAGCTATCCGCAAGCAAATGATGAAAAATAAGACTGCTCTACAGAATCAGGGGTATCTGTTTGATACCACGAGCGGAATCTGGTCGCGACCGGCATTCTTCAGCATCGCCTACAACGATGGCGATGAGATCGAAACCCGCCTGGGGCGGATCATCACCGAGGCATCTGACCTTTCTGTGCTATCGCTGGAGCTGCGCCAGCACTGCTCCGATTGGCCCAGCCTCTATCACCTCTCGAGTACTCGCGCGAACATCCTCCGTCCCCTGCATGCGCAACTGCACGGCGCACGCGTTCTGGAAATCGGCGCGGGCTGCGGTGCCATTACCCGCTATCTGGGAGAGGCCGGTGCTGAGGTGCTCGCGCTGGAAGGCTCGTTGCGACGCGCGACCATCGCCCGCTCCCGCACCCGGGACCTCGAGAATGTCGTGGTGGTTGCGGATCGCTTCGCCGAGTTCGACACCACCGAACGCTTCGACGTAATCACGCTGATCGGTGTCTTGGAGTACGCCAACCTCTTTACCCCCGGTGAGGCGCCCGCAGCTAGCATGTTGCAGCGGGTGAGAAGCCTACTTAAACCGGGCGGCCAGCTGGTGATCGCCATCGAGAACCAGTTGGGTCTGAAGTACCTGGCAGGCGCCCCCGAGGATCACGTCGGCCTACCGATGTACGGGGTCGAGGATCGCTATCGTCAGGATCAGGCGCAGACTTTTGGCCATGTAGTGCTCGAGCGGATCCTGAAGGACAGCGGCTACTCCGGCGTAAGCACCCTGCTGCCGTTGCCGGACTACAAATTCCCCACCTCAATTCTGTCTGAACATGCCTTGGGCACGCCCGGCTTCGATGCCGCGGCTTTCGCCTGGCAGAGCGTGCGCCGGGATCCACAGTTCCCCTCGCACATCCATTTCCGCCAGGAACTGGCCTGGCCGGTGCTCTTTAAGAACGACCTGGCCCTGCCACTGTCCAACTCCTTCCTGTTGATCGCGCAGAACGGCCCCACCGGAGCGCCTGAGCAGAATATTCTGGCCTACCACTTCAACACCGAACGCAAGCCGGTGTTCTGCAAGGAAACCCTGTTCAGGGTGCGCCCAGATGGCTCAATCGGCGTGCAGTGCCGACCGCTTGGCCACGCCGCACAGTCCGAAGATGAGGCTGTGATCCACTGCCTGCCGATGCAGGACGCGGACTATGCCAAAGGCACGGTCATGTCTTGGCAGTTCATCCTCATCGTCACCCACGATGGCTGGTCGCTTGCCGACATCACCGGGTTCTTCGTGACTTATCGCACGGCGCTAGTCGAGATCTTGGCTGGGCGAGGCTTGAGCGTTGAGTCGATTCCTGGTGAGGGCGATTTCTTCCTACCTGGTGAATTTCTCGACATCATTCCGCAAAACGTAGTCGTCTCCGTATCCGGTCGCTATCAGGTGATCGATCAGGAGTGGCACGCAGGCGGCCAGATCCGATTCAGCCAGCTGGTGTTCCGCTCGCTGCTGGCCATGTCCGGTATGATCAGCTATTTCGGCCGGCCGGCCAGCGAGCCGCTGCCGACTTGGCGCAGCCTCCTGCAGGCGCTCTTCCAGGCCATGCGACTGGATTGGACGCCACAGACCGAGGCGGCGCTGATTGCATTCGAGGTCGAGTTCCAGGAGACCGTCACCGGCACCTCGTCCAGCGAACACTTCCTGGCGTGGCTGGCCAGCCAGCCGCACAACCAGTCGAAGTTGCCGGATCTGCAGCAGCGCAATCAGCTGCTGATCAGCACCGTTGCGGAGCGTGACCGGCTAGTTGACCAGTATCACGTCCAGTCCATGGCCAAGGACGTGGAGATTGCTCGGTTGAAAGCGACCGTCGCAGGGCAAGCCGACACCGTTGCGGAACACGACCGGTTGATCGACCAGTATCACGCCCAGTCCATGGCCAAGGACGCGGAGATTGCTCGGCTGAAAGTGACCGTCGCCGGGCAAGCAGATCACATTACCCAGGTCGACGTCTGGGCCCGTGAACAGGCCCAGATCATTGAACAGGCCAAGGAGCGGGAGCAAAGCCTCGCCCGGACGCTTGAAGACAGCCGGCACCAACTTGAGGTTCTGGATCACGAAGTCGTTCAGTTGCGCTCATCCAACAGCTGGAAAATTACTGCACCAATGAGATTCTTCACTCACCAAATCAAACGTATCCGCCACCTGATGCGACTGGCGCCGTCCTTCATGCAGAGGAAGGGTCGCTGGGGTGCCATCCGCAGGGTGCTGACCATTCTGCAGCAGGAAGGTCTTGAAGGGATCAAGTGGCGCCTGCGGATGCTCGAAAGAGGTTCCCAACTGGTGCCGACTGGCAAAGGCGACGAACTGGCCGAGATCAAGCTCGACTACGATGAGTGGATCCGACGCTATGACACTCTGGACGACCAGGGGCGTGGCAGGATTCGCTCGCGCATTGAGGCGTTCTCCTGGTCTCCCAAATTCTCCCTGATCATGCCGGTCTATGATCCGCCGCTGGAGTTCCTCGACGAAGCCATCCGCTCCGTGCGCGACCAGCTGTACCCGAACTGGGAGCTGTGCATCGCCGACGACGCTTCGAAGAATGAAGCGGTGCGCGACCTGCTGAAGAAGCATGCGGCAGAGGACGAGCGTATTCGCCTAGTGCTGCGCCAGGAGAACGGGCACATTTCCAGGGCGTCCAATAGCGCGCTGGATATTGCGCAGGGCGACTTCATTGCCATGTTTGACCATGACGATCTGATCCCCGAGCACGCGCTGTATATGTTCGCAGAGGAACTCAACAATAACCCGGGGCTCGACTTCCTCTACAGCGACCAGGACAAGGTCGACACCAGCGGACATCGCTACGACCCGTACTTCAAGCCCGACTTCAATCCCGACTTGCTCAGGTCGCAGAACTTTGTCGATCACTTGGCGGTATTCAGGATCAGCCTGGCCCGTAACCTTGGCGGCTGGCGCAGCGCCTTCGACGGTAGCCAGGACTACGACTTCGTCCTGCGTTTCACTGAACGACTGCCGGTGGAGAACATCGCCCACATCCCGCATGTCCTCTATCACTGGCGCGCCGTTCCAGGCTCCCTCGCCATCGACGCGGGCGCTAAGAATTACGCCGCCACGCGCTCGCGCCAGGCGCTCGCCGAGCACCTACAGCGCATGGAAATTAATGCCGAGGTCACCTCGGAGTACCCGCACCTGTCCATCCACCGGGTGGTCTACCCGCTGCCGGTCGAACCCCTGGTTAGTATCGTTATCCCGACCAAGGATGGTGTGGACATCCTGCGCCAGTGCATGGACGGAATCTTCAACAAAACCGACTACTCCAACTTCGAAGTCATCATCGTCAACAATCAGAGCGAGAAGCCGGAAACGCGAGAGTTCTTCGAGGAACTGTTGCGTGACAAGCGTGTGCGGATCATCGACTACGATCACCCGTTCAACTACTCACGCATCAACAACATCGCCGTAAAGGAATCGAACGGCAGCATTCTCGCGTTGCTGAACAACGACCTCGAAGTGATCAATCGCGACTGGCTGCGCGAGATGGTCAGCCACGCCGTCCGACCAGAGATTGGCGCGGTTGGCGCTCGTCTGTTCTATCCCGACGGCACCGTGCAGCACGCCGGCGTACTGTTGGGCTACAAGGGACGCGCGGGTCACATGTACCGCTATGCGCCGAAGCACTGGCTCGGCTACTGGGCGCGGGCGGTTCTTATCCAGAACTTGACTGCGGTGACCGCGGCCTGCCTCGTGCTCAGGAAGGACGTGTACGAGTCCGTTGGCGGTTTCGATGAAGAAAACTTCACCATCACCTTCAACGACGTGGACCTGTGCCTGCGCATCCACGAGCAAGGCTATCGTAATCTCTATACGCCCTATGCCGAGCTCTACCACCACGAGTCCAAGACCCGCGGTCTGATGGCGTTCCAGAGCGAAGAGGACTATTTCTCCGAGCGCTGGAAGTCCTACATCCAGCACGACGCGGCCTACAATCCGAACTTGTCCTTGGAAGCCGAGGACTTTTCGCTGGCATTCCCGCCCAGAGCCACGCGTCCTTGGGAGTTGGAGGCTTCACGCATTTCCGCCAATCCACTGGTCAGCGTGATCACCCGCACCTATGGCGAGCGCCAGGGGTTCCTGAAGGAATCGATCCAGTCTGTGCTGCAGCAAACCTACCGCCCACTGCAACTGGTGATAGTCGAGGACGGTACTGCCAATGCGCGCTCGGTCGTGGATGAACTGGAGCTGCCGGTCGGTGTGTCGGTGACCTATGAATCACTACCCAAGCGCGGCCGCTGCTTTACCGGTAATCGGGGCCTGGAGCTGGCGCAGGGTGAGCTGTTCGGATTCCTAGACGATGACGACCTGCTGCTCCCCGACCACGTTGAATCCCTGGTCAGACAGTTGCAGGTTCATCCCGAGGCAGCCGGTGCGTATTCGAGCTCTTGGGAGATTCCGACCGAGGTGGTTAGCCTGTCTCCGCTCAAGTACATGGAGGGCAAGAAATCGCTCTTCGGTCGGGCGCGCTTCTCAATCGACGCACTGTGGAACTACAACTATATCGCGATCCAGTCTCTTCTCCTCAAGAAGGACCTGTTCCTCAAGTACGGCGGCTTCAGCGAGGAACTAGACTGCTTGGAGGATTGGGACCTTTGGTTAAGATACACGTCCGAACATGACTTCGTGTTTTTGGATAAGGCTACTTCCGAGTTCAGGATGCCTGATAGCGAGGACGTTCTTTCTAGCCGCCGGGAACAGCATCTCCAGTATCTTCCGACTCTCAGGAGCCGGCAGAGGGAGTTGTTGGAAAGTCATGCAAATACTTATAGTTACTCTCGCTTGAAGTCGGCCTTCGATTCGATACAAGCCTGATACTTTCACAGTCAGGTAATTTTCCGGCCCCCACTCTGCTGAGTATTTAAAGTTCGGTGGGGGTTGTAGTGAGAAGGTGTCTAGTTTTGAAAGTGCAGAATCAATCAAGAGCAAGTGGGCTACTCGGTAATTCCGGCTTGTACCCCGAGGGCGCAACGAAGTTGTTTCAGCATTACAGGTGCATTACTTCTGAATAGGTATTTAATGTTGGCATGCAAAGCACAAGTTCGACACCGCGAAAAGCGTCAGTGACGGTTCATTGCCGCCGTGAATCCATAGAATTTCAGTTTAATAACTGGGCTATTGCTTGATTACTCGGAGTGGGTGTTCGACCTTAGCCACGCCTACGTTTTGGCTTTCTCGATTTCGCGCTTCAGTCGGTATGGCAGGGCGGCCGCGAAAACTGAGTGCAACACCTGACCTTTCCGGTACCGTGCTGCCCCTATGTCCTATTCCGAACTCAGCGTTGAAGAACGCGCCACCATTCAAATCGGCCGTGCCCAAGGGTTC
>Ga0180008_1001856_pt1 | contig 12255 bp, 14 predicted proteins | sample MM_PW_MetaG_FD_121121 | JGI IMG/M metagenome (GOLD analysis project Ga0180008, IMG submission 121121) | Groundwater microbial communities from the Aspo Hard Rock Laboratory (HRL) deep subsurface site, Sweden - MM_PW_MetaG | ecosystem: Environmental > Aquatic > Deep subsurface > Groundwater... | reverse complement strand
CTAATGTTTCAATCTCCATATCTTCTCATCCGGCATCCACTCAAGATCTTTATCCCATATCCCCTTCTTCCATAAGTCCATCGCAGACAGAAATATATCCACATCCTCCTGCGTCTCCATGGCTGTCTTTCCGCATGCTTCCCGTAATAACTGATGCCGGGCTTCCATATCCATAATCTCATCCACCGCTTTTCTCTCTGCATCTACTATGTTGTCCCGAAGCATATCTTCTTTTGTCCTTCTCTTGCGTTTCTGGGTGTCTAACTGGTCGGCTGATGCGTCCGTAGGCTCTGGGGTATAATTGGGTATGGGTTCGGGATTCTGAGCGCTTTTAACAGCTTGTTTCCGTCTCCAGAGTTTTTTATGTTTGTAATCGTCATAATATTCTTCTGCATAATTTTCTTTCCAGTTACGGATAAAAGATGGCTTCCATAGCTCAATACCTATTCCCTTTCCCTTACATAACCTCATAAGAGCGTTTGACTTCGCTCCCTCGCAAGCATCCCCATATGACATGCGGCTATTACTCGTGAAATACTCCTGCTCGCCGATACTATAGCCACAGAATGAATTTTTGATGACAAGATAAAAACCCCAGTAAATAGTATTGTTTTGAAATTTTGGCATTCCGTTTGGCACAAGATCCCATTCCATACCAAATGCCCGGGTGAGTCTACTTGCGTATTCCATCCACGGCAGATATATCAAGCCATCTGGACGTATTTCAACGTCTTCCACATTCACCGGAGCCATCAATATATTGTTTTGCTCCTTCGTAGTCTTTACGCTTCCGGAATTCAAGATGAGTTTTTGCATCTGTTCCTGGAAGTCGTTTGTGACAATCTCTTTGTATTCTTCCGGCTTGTCCATAGTGGTTGACTGCTCAGCTTTTTTCTGTAATGACTTGTCGTTATCCATTTTCTTTCTCCTTGTTTAAAATGGTAATTTATTATTATTACCGTTTTTATATTGTTTGTATTGTTCGCAAAATTTATTGACGTTGCAATAGTCCTCGCACCTGTTTCTATATCCTGTTTTTGTTATCCATAAATCCTCTTCATCGCAATTTGGAAATCTTCCTGTTTTTTCCGTTTCCTTATGTATTCTTACTCTCTCTTTAATGAAATTATGTGCTGTCGCCATTTCCCATTTTGGTATGGTGAGCACAGCAACAGGACATTTCGGATATTTGCCATGCTTATCTTTACGCATCGCGGTCAACGACCAGTCCCGGAATATCGCCACTATCCGCAGATTTTTGACATTAAAACCGGCAGCGTCCCACAAAACACGATAAGCGTTTAATTGCTGTTCCCATTCCACGCGGCCACCATAAACAACTGTCCAAACCGATGTTACCTTATAATCCCAAAGGGTTCCATCGGCATCCAATATGTCAGATGTTCCGGAAACCTTCCACCCTTCACATTCAATCGTTAATTTCTCTTCATCAAACTGGTTATCTGTTTTTTGTCTCTCCAGTATCGCATGCACAGACGAGCCAAGCAATAACCATATCCTGTCGGCTGCGTCTTCTTCTATCATTTCGGCATGCTTCAATCTTAAATATCGTATCTGTGGGGGCAACAACATTTCCGTGATGGATATGTCGCCTACCTTTTTATATCTATCAATACTTATTGCCCGGACAAGGCTCTCGGGTAAATTATAATTGTTCGTGATTTTCATACACTATCTCCTTTTTATCTTCTCAACATTAATTTTCCTCAACACAGGCTCAGTCGCACCCTAAATGCCGTAGCCCGTGCACCGCCCCACCGTCAAGACGAGAGGGGCAGATAGTAGCGAGGGAGGGAGTCGAACCCCCAACACCGTGGGTATGAGCCACGTGAGCTGCCTTTGCTCTACCTCGCAATATAAAGAGTGGGCAGGAGCGAAAGCCCGCTTACCCGGAGTCGCTCCGGTGCGCTTCAATCGCCCCCTACCCTCCGGAGAGCATATCCGCCTCCTCCATACACGCTCTCCTGACCCCGGGGTTTCATTTCTTCAACTTATCCCAATATGCTGTTTTGCATTTCGGGCATAAGCGAACATCTTCTTTGCGGGGATTCCATTCATGCCCGCATTTCATACATTTCAATTGTTTTTTTATTTTCACCTTCATACTTATAAAGTAAACCTTTCAAGTTATAATGTCAAGCATTTTTTTCACACCCTTCGGTTCCACATACTCCTTGAGTTCCTGTAGTATCTTTAATTTTTTATCTACCTTTTCAAATAACTTTTCCCAATCCGAGTTACCGGATACGTATTCATCTGATTTATATTCGGTTCTCCTAATCTCCTTTCGTATCCTATCAAGATGATACAGGTCTCGATCGAGGTCATCAAATATTTTTTGTAGCTTTTCGATTTTAGACACTGATGCCTCCGTCTTCATGGTTGTAGTAAGTCTGCAAATCTCCGTCCCATATTAGTTTAAACTGGACTTGTCTTCCATCCCTGTTCTTTGCAATAATACACAGCCGTTCGTTATTCATTACGCTCACTATGTACTCCTTCTTCTTTCTCCTATTTTCGATTTTGGATTCATCATGAATAAATATGACCACATCAGCGTCCTGTTCTATGCTTCCGGTATCCCGAAGATCTGAGAGAATGGGGGCTCTCTGCTGGTCTTCACACTTTCGATTCAACTGTGCGATAACCACGAACGGAATTTCATATTTAAAAGCGAGAGCCTTCACCGCCCTGCTTACCAGAGAAAGCTCCTGCTCTCTGCTGGCTGTCTTCTTATGGCTATACCATTGTTGGAGATGATCCATAATTACATATTTGATATTGTTTTTCATCACGTGTCTTTCCACCATTTCCCGCAGTACAATTTCATCATCGCAATTGAACTCAAACTTGAGATTCTGTAAGAAAGTGTCCTTCTGGAATTCGAACATAGAATTAAGTTCATCCCTTTTAAGATAGCCCCGAACTATCTTCCCATGTGTGATCCTTAAATGAGAGCTCATTATCCTTGTATAGTACATTCGCTTCGTCATCTCGTTTGAGATGATGAGTCCTGGAATGTCGTGCTTAGCAGCGTTCAATGCCCACTGAATAGAGAGGGCTGACTTCCCTATCGATGGACGACCAGCGATAATCACGTACTGGCCGTTAGCCCACCCGGATGTATATTCATCAAGCTTTTTCAACCCGCTTTCAATCCCGATACATTTCACGGTTCTTCCGGCAAGTTCCATCGAAATCTTATTGCCCTCTTTTATTATCTCAAATAGATTAGTCGATTTATCTTCTCTGTTGAGAAGACGGTCTTTGTTTTCTGCAATAAAATCTTCAAGACCGGAAAGAAGCTTGACGCACTCAATCTCCAGGTTATCAGCCATGTAGTTTTTGAGACTGCGTTTTACAGATGCTTCTTTCACGATCCTCACATAATCTTCCAATTCGCTATCGGTGAAAGTGAGATTGAGTAGCTTCTGAATTTCAGGCAACGGTATATTGGTTATGGATGCTATCCGAGCCGTATTTATGTTCTCTACTCCCGAGTCCGCTTCGATTTCCATCATGGCTTCGTATATCCTTCTACATTCATCGCTATGGAAATCGGTTGATCGCAAGTCTACTTTCCTGATGTTATCAGGATTGAGAAAGATACAGCATAGAGTTTGTCTTTCAGCTTCAGCTTCCGTTTTACACCTCTTCATAATAGGGTTGTCTTCCACTCATTTTGAATTCTTTCCGTACATAGTCATCGGCGTTGAAGTTCTCTGATAGAAATCTATCCAGACCATTCTTCTGTTGAAGGAATTTATCGAGATCCCATTTCACAGTCCAGTAGTATTCTTCCCCGAACAAAACCAGACTGTAGTTTTCGATAGCTGCTATGATTTCTTCCTTTGAATAGTGCTTCAATCTTCCAGAGATTGATATTCTGTATTTTTCAAAATCTCTGTGTATCTGGATTTTCTTGGAATTCCAGAATGTGAAAATTTCTTTTTCGACAGCATAGTGTTCTTCTTTATTCTTTTCTTTCTTTTCTTTCTTAATATTCTTAGTTGTGGTTAGTTGCTGGTTAGTTGCTGGTTGATTGCTGGTTAGTTGCTGGTTAGTTTGATGGTTATCCTCGTTTTCAACGCTCTGATATTCTGAATAATTACTTATCGTTATGTATGAAAACTTGCTGGTTGATTTGGTGGTTGAAATTTCGATCATGCCCAAAGAGCGGAGACATGATAGTCCAGTTCTTATATTTTGTTCCGATAATCCCGTTTCTTTAGCTATAGATTTTCGTCCGGTTATCAAACTTCCTCTTTCGATAAGAAATTCTTTTTTATTCCATATCCCCTTTTTTGGCTCCCAGTTAGCTGACAAAAGAAGATGAGTCCATAGATGCCATATTAAAGGCTTTTGAAAAAGTGGGTTCTCGGTGCTCTTTCTCCATAGTTTTATATACCCACCCAAGGAATCCTCATTGGGGACGGGCTGAGCATTGGCAATGGTTTGCCCGCCCCCATGAAGATCTATTATACAACTGCCTCAGCAATCGAAAATAGCATTGTTTGTAATCTGCCAACACTCATGCTAATATCATAAACCTCCCACGCAGCCTTTGTCAAGTATATTTCTTTCTAATGTTTACTTTGACATATATTTTAAAAAATACATAAAATATTTTACCATACCACCCTATATTTTCGCCCCCTCCATTCAATATATTATATTCCCTATATATATTACTACTATCACCATAGTATATTACATATGGTAACTTGTTCAGAAGATAATGCTTGCTTTCTAAGAACATTCAAAGATAAGAAAGCAATATAAGGTTGTCAATTCGGACTAATTCAAGATGTCGATACATTCTCTCTTTCTCTCTTAAATGCACTACCTCCTCAGATATATATAATATATATATGTGATCGGTGCGCTGCAAGCTACTCCCCCTTGTACGCAGAAACCAATACAATATCATCCTTTGCCTGAGCTGTGGCATGGAAGGAGTTAGACGGCGTCATTGCCGCCCTGTTTCAAATAGCGGTTACTTGCAAGACCGTATCCCCGTATGTCCTCCGGTCATGCGTCTCGCACCGGAAGCTCACGGGATACGTCCCCAAGCGCCTTACGCCAGGTTCGGCCCGGATATGACCATGTTTTGACAGGCTGAAAACAAACAGGTGTGCTGCGCACATAGTCTGATAACCGGTATTATGTCAACTTTGAGGTGCTTTCCGGGCTCGGCACTGCTGTTTTGTGCTGGAAACGATGAATATGTGCTGTCTCTGGACTGTGTGTGGAGGACACTGTGGATCATATGATCCACTTTTCGTTATGATGTGGGACATAATGTCACTATCAATGATAGCCAATGGTTATGTTTAGTAACCAACGGATATGTTTACGTCGATAAAAAGAAGCCAGTGGTTACATATGCATATAACGGGGGTATGAAGAGTTAAGAATATGTATGTATGTACGGTAATCTTATGATGTACTTATATTGTATTCGCGGGCGCGTGCACGCCGCTATGATGATATTGTAGATATGTCCGGGCTCCGGAGAGGAAAGAATATTGTATGTGGATATGTGGTCTGTGGCAGCTCCGGGAGGGCCCGGGATATGTAGGGGATATCCTGATATGTTATGGGTTTTGGAGCGAGGTTTTGAGCCTTAGAGAACATTAATGTATAAACGGGTGTGCCGTGGGGATATTGCGTGCCGGAAGTGGCGCAAGTGCAGTAATGACGGGGATTTGCGGGTGTTCCTGAAAATAGAATGTTATGCCGCAGGGGGACGGAGGGGAAAGATAAAGAATATTGGATTAAAGTTGAAATTTCTAAAGTGGGGTGGGGCTGAGGTTATTGTTAAAATAATTAGTTGACAGGGTGTGTCTGTGGGATAATTGAGGTAAGGCGGCAATTACGCCGCTGAACGCCCGGAAGGGCAAGGAGGTCGAGATGAGAAAGTACTATGTGACAAAGGGGAGCTATCAGGGGACGGTGGATGACCAAATAGATAGGTGGTATGTATGCGTGGAGGGGGAGCCTCCCCGGAAGTTCCGGGGATTTGCGACAAAAAAAGAAGCGGAAAGACACAAAAAAGAGATAGAGGATTGTGATGCTGCATGGGATGTACCCGAAGAAGAAATAAAAGAGGATTGACGCCCTGATCCTGCTCCAGCGTCAAGGGGCAGGAGTGAGGGCGGCAATTACGCCGCTTAACGCCCGAAAGGGCAGGAGGTCGAGATGATAAATGTATATAATGAATATGGCGAAGTATTAGCCAGAGTCAACTACAGCAGTAATCTGGACTACTGGGATGGGAGCAATTACACCTGCGGGACGACCGGTCGACATAAGGGCATCACCCGGCTGAAGGACAAGCGTTTTGTGTTGATATATGGAACGCAATGGCAGGGTGAAAGAAGTTCTGCAGAAATAGTTTCCGATGAGGAAGCTTTACAAGAAGTGTTAAAAAGTGGAAATAATAATTTACTCCAAAAATACTTCCCTGATTACGAAGGGGACAGTATGGAAGAAGGTACCGAGGAAGATTGACGCCCCGATCCTGCTCATGTCCCCGGACGTGGGCAGGGGTGGAGGCGGCAATGACGCCGCTGAACAACGGAGGTTGAGATGAATTATAACAAATACGTGGATCGTGAAAAATTCGATGGGTTTACTTCCAGCGATGAAATCATTGAAGCGATAACAAAATTAGTAGATCGGAATCTTTCAGACGAGGATGCTGACATGGACTATTGCGGCAATGTCGGCGAATCGCCGGCAATGGAAGAATTTACGAGAATATGGAGCGGGGCAACTAAGGCTCAGGAAGAGGCGGTTGATCAATATCTTATTGAGCATTTAGAGGAGGGGGATGTGGTGTACTGGGGGATAGGGAAGGGCACGAAGAAAAACGGAAAAATGGAATGGAGTTGATAGCGGCAATTACGCCGCATGAAAGGAGGATGATGGAGAGACTATTTCCCGTGGTTTACGGGGAAAGATATTGGTTTGATGCGGATAATGGAGATAATCATCCTGAAAGCCGAGGAGAGCAATGAAAAAACTTGAAGCTAAGATAAGCCATGCATACTACTTCCACAAGATCCGCCTGGCGCACGCCACGGGATCATCCTCAGACCACTGGCAGAAAATGCGCCTGCTATGGCGGGAAGTAATAAGAAATAAATCGTTCGACAAGCTACCGGCGGACATTATTGCCGCTGAAAAGATTTTAGCGGGTATTATGGCAAGAGGCTAAGGTTATGTTTGAGCATTTTATCGATTATGGCTTTGAGGGTATGGATTTTATCGTAAGCGAGGGAGGCGAGGGCGTTATGGTATGATTTGGTTTCGTCCAGTTTAGAGGATTCGGCTTGTTTTTGGTATATGGAGGCGGTTTTGCGGAGTTCTGCGACGAGGGAGGAGAGGGAATTGATTTCTTCTGAGGAGAATACGACGGTGGAAGATGAGATTTGTGACATTATTTACTGCTCTTTCAAACATAGACAAAAGTATCTATGTCTAAATTTCCTGAATGGTTTATCCATTCAGGCACATCCCATTTAGGCAAGGGATGGCTCAAGCCAAGCAAATATCTGTTCATGATATTAAATGCAGAGTTCAAATCCCTATCCATTCTATGACCACATTCACATTTATAAACTCTATCATTTAATTTCATGTCCTTAATTTTTCGGATTTATGGAGGATGTGATTATCGTCATCTATTATATTTGATGCTGCGATGTGGTCTTTGATGTCATTTTCGAAGCATTGGAGGACGAATTCTTCGGAGGTGGGCATGGGATAGAGGCGTTCTTCGATTTCCATGATTTTATCGTCAGACCGGAGGGCGATGGTTTCGGATATTCTGTTATTTTTCTCCATAAATTTTCATTATTTTGTTGTAAACCACATAAAGATAGTCCAGGGCGGAATTAAATTCATTCCGGGCGTTTTCTAGAAGGAGGACACCATGAGGATTGAATTTATTAATATCAATTTGGATGGCTGAATATAAACTAACGTCCTGTACAAGATAAACAAAGAAGCAATCCTTTTTCGCATCCATAGTGATAATGGAACCATCCGTCTCAATAAAACGAACAGCGGGTTTGATTTTATTTTTTTTGAGTCTTTCCCGTAGTTCTTTTTTAAAGATGTCCTCAATTATCATGCCGATCTCATTCAAATTAACTTTAGCTTTTTCGGGTATCATAATTCCTCCTGTGCAAATGCTTTTATCAGAAAGGTCACGTCCATGTCCTGATGCGGAGCAGACACGGAAAGGGCCTCCTCTATAGGTACGAGCTTCATGAAAAGAACTATACCACAAAAAAAATCTATTGACAATATGTATCATTTTGATACAAGTATAGATATGAAAGAAAAAGAAAAGAAGATGGTGGCATTTGTATTGGACGAGGATTTCAGGAAACTGAAGGGGAAGTTATCGTTAGAGGGGAGGACTGTCAGCGATTTCGTGCGGGAGGCGATAAAGAAGGAGATAGGCGGCAGCATCGTTGCGGAATACGACACGCGGGAAGGTCTGAAGTATGTGGACGAGTGAGACATGAGAAGAAAAGATAGAGAGAAAAAGATAGCCTCGAAGGAAGAGACATTTTTAATAGATAGATTAATTCATGAGGAGTCGAGACGAAAGAGGGGATTGCCGTCAAAAAAGGGGGAGGAGATCCCCATGTGGCGGAAATTAAAATACAGGAGCATCGAAGATTACGTAAAGGATTACATCAAATATAGATATTATTTCTTCAAGAACGAGTTAAAGATAGTGACGAAGCTTGCCCGGATGGAGCCCTTGCTGCCGAAGACGGCACAAATCAAGATCATGAAGGTAATGATGGCTCTCAGGAAGGAGAAAAAGCCCGTCAGGGTGGTTGTTGTAAAAGTCAGGAGGCTGGGGAGTTCGTCATTGTTCCTGGCCGATTGCTATGCCGAAACAACATTGAGGACTAATTTTAAGAGCGTTGTCATTGCACACAGGACAGACAGCACGGATAATTTATTATCAATCATAAAAACTTATCATGACTACCAGACTCCGGAATTGAGACCCATGAGAAAGAAAAGCAACGCAAAGGAGTTAATCTTCAGGAATCCGGACGATGTCGACATGCATAAGAACCCCGGCCTGAACAGTCAAATCAAGGTCTTTACGGCTGGAGGAGGCAAAGGGGAGGGTAAGGGAGCCGGCGCCGCCCTGGGAGAGACTATACATTATTTTCTGGGGTCTGAGGTGGCAATGTGGGGGGATTACGCAGAGGGAATCACGGGAGCCGCAGAGATAGCCGTGCCGAAGCTGGACGGAACCACGATTGTTTACGAGAGTTCCGGGTATGGTATGGGTGGCTTCTTCAAGGATTTATACTTCGATGCCGTGAACGGACAGAATAATTATACACCTATTTTTGTTGGCTTCCAGGATGACGAGGATTGCGTCATGAAAGCAACGAAGAGCGAATGTAACCATTGGGAAAATCTCTTGAGGGCTGAGATCGATGGTAATGAGCACGAAAAACATGATGCAATGAAGAAATTAGGGCTGATGAGCCCGAAGATAGGATATTATGATTTTATTTTAGAGATGAATAAGAAGACAGATGACAACCTCAGGTATGAGCAGGTCAAATATTTAAAGGATGTGTTCGAAAACGAGTGCCACAGCAATGCGAAGCAATTAAGGAACATGTACCCGGCAGATGCTCATGATGCCTTCATGTATGGCGCAAGTAATTTATTTGACAATTACAAACTGGATTATCAGTTGAAGATGAACTGCGTTTACGAGCCGAAAGAAATGGTTGTGGTTCAAAAAAAAGAAGGAGCGCCGTTTGAGTTAACAGAGGCGGAACAGGGAAGCATAAAAGTGTGGGAGACGCCTCTTGAAAAGGGATATTACATATTGTCCATGGATGTGTCGGAAGGGGTGGGAAACGATTATACCCCGATACACATATATAGATTGCATCCGTTTGAGCAGGTGGCGAGATTTAGTTCCAATACCATAGAGACCATGGATTCAAAGGTTCTTGCCCTTAACCTTGCAAAAATCTATAATTATGCTTTTGTCATAATAGAGGCGAACTCGGCAGGGATAGACGTGGTTAACTATTTCATTAATCAGCATTATGCGAATCTGTATCACAGGATTGCCTTTGACGATGTGGAAAAGAAAGATGTCTTAAAGGCAGGATGGAAGACGGGGCATAACAGCAAGTGGACAATGCAGTTATCGGCTGCCGAGCGTATCAACAAGGGAACCGAGGGAACTGTTATTTTAAGGTGCCGGGAGACCGTGGGGCAGTTGATGACCATCCAGAGGAACCCTGACACGGGGCTTGCGGCGGCGCCGGCAAAGCAGCATGATGACGAATATATCGCTTTTGCCATGGCATGTGTGGCAGCAGGCACGAAGGATCAGTTGGTGAAATTCATAGAGAGACAGAAGGAGAGGTTAAAGTATCAGGACAAGTCTTCACACCTGAACGAGCCGAGCAAATACCCGATACCCGACCGGCGCAGGAAAGAAGTTGCAGACAGGAAGAAGACGCCACTGCACAGCACGGCGTCCATAATGGGAGAATGATGAAATGCCGATAGTAAAAAGAGCTTTCCAAAATATCTTTAAAAACAATCCCGTATCTGATAATAAGAAAATTAATACAAACAAACTTCCTCCGATATATACTTTAAATATCGATTTTAAGAATAAGAATGTTCCGCGGTTTGTTGTTCCTGAATTCGTAAAATCATCAACGATAAAGGATTGTGTAACAATAGGTATGGCTATACACGGAAAGGGGCTGAATTATGTAAGACAGGCCATTGACAGCGTTCTATCAAGTTCGTATGGCAAAATATACTTACACCTGGTATGTGATATTAAAACACAACCGATTGTTCTTGATTTTATTAAAAAAATAAAAGATTCGAGGGTGGTGATTTTTATTTGCAAAAGGGAAATGATGGCAGGAGAGGCAAGGAACATATCAATATTAAACACCGCCACAGAATACTGGATGAATTTTGATGCCGACGATATTCTTTTGGAAAATTCTATAGAAAATTTAATAAATTTATTTGACGAAGACATAGACATAGTAGGAGGAAAGTGCTGTGTAAGATTGGATGATAAGCCGTCATATTCAGGATATGTGCATCCCGCCGTGCTGCCCAAACACGTAACCGATTATCAGTTGACAAGTGGCGCCACCATTGTAAGAACAAAAAAAATGTTTGAAATCGGAGGATATAGAAACCTTGTTGCCTGTAACGATATAGAAATGTGGACGCGATTGCTCAGTTTGGGAGCGAAGTATAAGACGAGCAATATGATAACTTATTTATGGAGAAAGACAAACAACAGTTTAATGACCAATCCCGAAAGAGAGAGATGTGGTAAATTCATTAGAGATGGAGATTATGTAAAACCGATAACGCATATAGGTTCATATCTTTTAGACGTGTCTGAAACGATTAAGCACAGCGAAAACAAATATTTTCCCCGGAAGAAGATATTGGTGTTGATGCCGTGGGTTTTTATTGGCGGTATGGAGGTAGCAACTTTTTCTTTAATAAAGATGCTTGCAAAAGAATATGATATAACCGTTGCGTGTGTCCATGATGTTTGGTATGATTTGACGCTCTATCATAAATTCCTGAAAGACATTGATAATATAAACTGCACAATAGTTCCCAATGTGTTGAGAAGTTATGAAAAGTATGATTATATTTTGGCATCGTTCTTTTATTCTATATCTCCAGCCATGCTTAATATATTCAGGAATTATTCAAAAAACGGGATTGTGGGATGGTCGCATAGTAACCCGGTAAGCTTTGCGGGAATGTTTAATGCAAAATCATCATATAAAGGAATAGTGGATGAATTAATCACGCAGGACAATAGTTTCATTGATGATCTCAAAAAATTTACAGAAGTTGAAAATATCGTTGCCATCAGGAATGGGATTGATACGATAAAAGAGAAGATTATACACGACTGGAAGATTCCACATTTTATCTGGATCGGAAGAACGGCTCCGGTTAAAAGACCGGTATGTTGGGCTAAGATTGTATCTGAAGTCAACAAGAAAATAAAAAGCAAAGTCACGATAGTGGGAGATAGTCAAATACCGAGATTCGAACCATATAAAAATAAAATGATGAAAATTTTAACAGATAATAATGTTGAATATAAATATCTTGGAATGAGGATCGATCCCGAGGAATATTATAAAAAAGCAAACATGT
>Ga0180008_1001853_pt1 | contig 12268 bp, 18 predicted proteins | sample MM_PW_MetaG_FD_121121 | JGI IMG/M metagenome (GOLD analysis project Ga0180008, IMG submission 121121) | Groundwater microbial communities from the Aspo Hard Rock Laboratory (HRL) deep subsurface site, Sweden - MM_PW_MetaG | ecosystem: Environmental > Aquatic > Deep subsurface > Groundwater... | reverse complement strand
TATAGCTAGAAATGATATTTTTTCTGAAAAGCATACGATAGGTTTAAAAAAGTTATTATCTATAAAAGGGTATGCGAAAACAATTTTCATTGATTACACTAGTGCTTGTGTGTTCATTACTGCCCACAGTACTTGCTGCACAAGATGTAGTAGCTTACTCAGAGATTGGGATTGGATTAAACCCAACAGAAATAACTACTTGTCCTGATAGGGTTCTTACTTCAGAAGAAATAGAAATAGAAGTGCAGAATCTAGCAGACAATACAAGAACTTTTGATGTTGAAATAACTGATAATTGCAAAGAAGGCAATGGCTGTAGTCCTTTCAATAAATACCAATTTGAAAATCTTGTTTTAATGTCAGGAGAAAAAGCTATTCTTGATACAATTTTTATACATCTTCCATATGGAATGGACCCTGGTGCATACGAACTGAAAATAACAGTAACCGATGTTTCAACGCTTGAGAAGGAAACAAGAACACTGGATCTTAATGTTTTAGAGTGTTATTCTGTTGATTTGACTACAGACGAAGATACTGAAAGCGTTTGTTCAGATGATGCTGAAAAGACATATTATAGTTTTTCTGTAAAAAACAAAGGAAAAGACACAGAAACATTCAAATTGTCTGCATCAAAAACCTGGGCAACATTCAGGGATGCTCAAACAAATGAATTCTTGACAAACTTAGAGCTTGATGCAGGAGAGACAAGAGAATTTGAATTGGTTCTGGATGCGCCTGAACTTGCAACTGGATTATATGAAATAACAGTTTTTGTTGATTCTGCAACATCATATGCAAAAGACAGTGAAAAATTCTTCTTAGAAGTTGATGATTGTTACGATTTTAATGTTAATTTGAATCCAACAGAGGGCACATCATGCACAGGAAGATCTGCTGAATTCATGCTAACTATAGAAAACACAGGACAGACTGAAGATACCTTCCTTGTCAACACGCCTGCCTGGATAGAGGTTCAAGAAAATGAGGTCACTCTTATCCCAGGAGAGACAAGAGAAATACAGCTGAGTGTAATACCTGCACAGGAAGGAAGAACAGAATTCCAGATAATAGTGAATTCTGCGACTGATCCTGATGCAACACAAATCCTAACTGGTTATGTAACAAGCGAAGCATGCAAAGGAGCTGTTATTGAGATAGAACCAAAAGAAGACTCTGTATGTGGCGGAGAGACAACAACATACACTGTTAGAGTAGAAAACCTTGGAACAGAGACTGATAATTTTGTTTTAGAAGCAGATGTTGGTACGCTAGAGCATGAATTGATTACAATAGGCAGCATGGAAACTAAGTTGATTGAACTGGTGGTTGATACAACAGGTTTGGAAGGCCTGAACACTATAACAGTAAAGATAACTTCTGAAGGTGTAGAAAAGATAGCAACAACTGATCTTAATGTTGAAGACTGTTTCGGAGCGTTGCTGCAAATACAGCCTGAGACAGATACACTTTGCGCGTGTTCAGAGAGCAATTACACAATAACTGTAACAAACACTGGTGAAGCTGATAATTTCACTCTTAACTTTGAAGGTTTTGTTAAGAGCTTCTATCTGGAAAAAAACGAAGTGGAAACATTAGAAATTGATTATACACTAGACTGTGATATGGACGGCACATACCTGCTTACAGCAACACTGACATCAGAAGGCGGTATATCTGAAGAAAAGCATGTATCAATAAACGCTAGAGCTAGGGATTCATGCTATGGTGTTGAATTCACTATACTAGAGGGCAGTGATGCAATAGAAATAACAGATTGTGGTAAAGGCATAGTATTGTTATTAAAGAATATGGGTGAATTTACAAACGATTATCTTGTTGGAATAAAGGGTCCTGACTGGATGTACGTAGAGCCGGTTGATGTAACATTGAAGGCAAGCGAAGAAGCTAACATCTATGTTTATGTAGCACCTCTTTATGGAACTGGAGCAGGCGCATACACAGCAACAGTTGAAATAGATTCATTCAACGTACATAAAGAGATCCCACTAACAATAGATCTATTAACAGATTATCTTCCAGGTAATGAAACAGATTTCACAACAGGAGAGTCATCAATCGAAATCAACACAAGCTTTGGTGACGGAATAACAGGAGAAGTTGTCGGTAACGAAACTGTTAGTGAGACAGAAATCCCAATGTGGAAGACTCTCACAATCGGCATAATTACGTTGATAATCATACTGGTTCTTGTAGCAAGGTTTGTTTTGCTAATGAGGAAGTAGAATGCCCAAAATCAATTTAAGAGAATACATTGAATCTGGAAATCCTATTTCATTTAGAGGTGAAATGACACTTTATCATGGTGATCAAGAAATAGGAAAAATTGTAAACGGGTTTATTAGCACCGATTATGGATTACGTTCTCATAATATAAAAAGCATTAGTATAGATTATATTCACGGCGGATTACTTGCATTAGATCCTGATGATTTTGATAATTATTTAATAGAAGTTTAATTCTTCTTTCTTTTCCACAAATAACCTATTGATACACCTATCAATGCAGTGAATATAACTAAACCTAGTATATGCAGTATAGGTGTTGATACGCTTGTTATGAGACCTACACCAGTATCAATTGCTGGAGATGCTGCGGCTCCGCCGCCTGTGAGATTCTCAACAACCCTTTCAGCTGCTTCTTTTGTAAGACTGTCAGCTGTTTGTGAGAATGCTGACATGCCTCCTGTCATGAATCTATTAATAAAATCGTATGCAGTAGCCAGCAAAGCTACTCCAGAAAGGGACAAAAGTACCCATATCTTGGTATCATGATCTGGATTTAGGATGGTTTCGCCTACCCTAGTGAGCTCATAATACTTCCATTTATGGCCATCGTCTCTCTGAACCACTAGACCTGCCTCTGAGAGCTTATCCAGGTGCTCTTTAATCGTGGAGACGCTCATCCCTAGTTCCTTAGCGAGCTCAGTTAGCATCTTCCTTTGCTGACCCAAACTCTTGAGTATATTTACTCTTGTATCTGATGCAAGCACCTTGAACGCCTTCTTGTCCAGAGTTATCTTCTCGTCTTCACTCATTTTGCACCTATTTACACCTATTACCAGTTATATTATAAAATTATGGTGTTCATATAATTAAAGAAAACTAGCAAAATTACCAAATACATGAACCATAGAGCTACAAATGCCTTCATAGCAACCCTTTTCAGGATGAGACACAAACAAGCATGACGACTTAAGCCAATTGAATAATGTCGTCTATCTGTTTTAGGTCTGCACCCCAAAACTCCTCTTTAGAATTAAATTGTGCTATTAATAGCACTTTTGTTTTGTTTCGGTTCTGACCGAAACTGAAAAAAATAAAAGAGCAGCTCACTTAATTATATGAGCCACTGCCGCACCGGCTATTAAACTAATTATAAGGCTTTCTAATGTCCAGATAGCTAACAATCCTGCAGGCAGATTGATTATCAAGTAGAGCATGAACATTGATGGAAGTCCACCTATAAGGAATACACCCAAACCATAGAGAGCTCCTCTCTTTAGCTTGTCCTTGCCTCCTAAACAGCACGCAAACCACGTGAAAACAAGCGCGAAGAATATTCCTGTTATGAAATTTAATCCTGCAGAATAGCAGTAGAAGCTTGCTGGTGGTGCTCCTGCACCAGGCATCACTATCTTGCTCCACACTGGCCAGTACTCCTCTATCAAATAGTATCCCATGCTGAAAATAGCTGATATGCTATGTATTATCTGTGCAATTATAGCAAAAACAATGCCTGCTAGAATTATCCTTAAGCCGTTTGTCTTTATTGGCGTGCATTCACAGGTTGGGTTTTTTGTCTTTATTGGAATCGAAGTTCTCAATGGAGTTGGTTTTGATGAAATTCTTTCTATTGTCTGCTTTTCTGTTCTTGTAGAAGCCTTTTTTGTGGGTGTTTTATTTTTAACTATTTTTTTAACTACCATTTAACCACATAATAATTTTAACAAGAAAATTAATAAAGGATCGCAACACGTTTTGTAGAAGTAGATGAAGAATGCAATGTTATCAGAAGCGTATAAAAAACTTACATTCTAAATAATAAACATGTATTTAGGAAGGGTCGTTGGTTTAGGATTAAATGAAGATGGTAACCCTTTTGCGATTTATGCTGTTTCTGGAAGATCTGAAGGGAGTAGGGCTAGAAAAGCTGAAATTAAAGATAATATTGTAGAAATCGGTCCTATAGGGGATATATCACCTGAACAGGAAAAAATGAAAGATTTAATATTTTATCCAGCAATAATTGCAAAAAATGAAGAAAGATATGTTATAGTATCAAATGGTATACAAACAAAATATATGTTTGAAGAAACTGGAGTAGGTTATAGAAACATTTTCAATCTGATACCAGATGGTTTTGAAAAGGCTGGTGGAGTAGAGCCAGATGATTATGGGACTCCTAGAATAGGAGGTTTTTTAAATATTTTACACGAACGTAATCCGTCTGGTGGACTTGGTATAATAACAAAAGAAAAAACAGGCGTTAGTGATGTAAATTTTGAAAGGGGTAAAGTAAAATATGTTTCAACATACAAGGGAGATCCAGACAATCCGGAAAATGTTATAATTCCAGAATATTATGATATTCCAGCAGGTAAATTAGAACTTTCTGGAGAAAATGCACAAGAATTAGCTGATAAATTGTATGACTGGATGGATTCAAATTTGGTTGTATGTTCTGCAGTTGCACTTTGGTTACCTGACGAAAATAAATGGGAATTGGCTAGAAAGAATTTACATGAATAGGTGATAATAATGACTAAAGGAAGACGTAGAATGTATTCAACAGTGAATGATAGGGTTAATGATACTGATTTGTTTCCTGAAACAATAGAAAGAGATGGTATCACATTTAGAAAGAAGCCTTCGAGATATGGTGATAATCCACACCAAGCAGCTGCTACTTACACCAGAGATGGGGATAACTTGATAACCAGTGATTATAAAGAGCTTAAGACAGGAAAATCCGGTTTGTCTGTTACTAATTTACGTGATATTGATAGGGCTTATAGAATGTTAGCTCATTTTAGGGATGTTCCAGCATGTGCTGTTATGAAACATCTGAATCCAGCAGGCCTCGCGAGAAGCACAAAATATAATCAACGTAATTTGAGAGAATGTTTCATAGATGCATGGGAAGGAGATTCGATAGCTGCGTTTGGAAGTGTTGATGCATTCACTGAAGCTGTTGATAAGGATACAGCAAATGAGATACAAAATGGAACCAGATATGTAGAAGTTGTTGCTGCACCTGACTTTGAGGAAGGTGTAATGGATATATTTGAAAACACTACGATCAATAGAGGAGACAAAGATAAGAAAGTTAACCCTAATATCAGAATTGTGCAAATACCAAATATCGATAAACTACCAAGATATGAGGGTGAAGATACTTATGGTTTTTTAGAAACCATATATCTTGCAGATGGTTCTTTCATATTACAAGAACCTTATCTGTCACAAATTAGAGATAGGGATGATTTAAAGGCCGTGACTGAAAGGGAACCTACGGAAAGAGAATATGATGACCTTTTATTTGCATGGAGGGTATGTGAAGGTGTTAGATCTAACGGCGTTGTTATAGCCAATAGAGGCAAGGTACTGGCTGCTGGAACAGGCCAACAGGAAAGGGCTTATGCAATAAGAATGGCGGCTGAGAAAGTTTATGAAAAAGGCCATGCTGATGATTTCAATGAAGCTGTTTTAGCTTCTGATGGATTTATGCTTTTTGATAATTTAGATCCATTCAAAGAAGGAGAAATAACTGCTATAATCCAACCAGGTGGGTCAATAAGTGATAAGAAGCTTATAAAAACATGCAATGAAAGAGGAATAGCAATGATTCTCACAGGTAGTAGGTGTTTTGGTCATTTTTAATTTCAGAACAAAACACTATCACCAACCTCTATCCCATTCTCCTCAGTAAAACCAGCATTCACTTCTATCACATATTTGATTGGTCCATCTGAATTATATTTGGGACAAGGGTCAGCTTCGCATGGTGGAACATTTTCGTGGATTTTAACTATTTTCATGTCCTCTGAAACAAATATCATGTCCAGAGGTATGTAAGTATTTTTCATCCAGAATGATACCATTTCATTATCAAAAATAAATAGCATACCGCATTTTTTACAGAGTTCTGTTCTATGCATCAATCCCTGTGACCTCTCTGCTGGATCGTCTGCAATTTCTGCAATTATACTCACTTTCCATTGGTCTGTAGTGAAAACCACTTCCTGCTTAGGAGAACTGACAAAACCAGCAAACTCGAACAAAACTGTTGCCAGTAAAATGATTCCGATCAAAATTACAAATTTTTTCTCTCCTTTCATTCATTTCACTCTCACTTTCAGATAAAACCGTTACCTATCGGGCTCATTTACCCTGTCTTAGAGGACAACTTCATATTATAAACTCTCACTTTGCCTCTCAACTCTGACCCCTAGGGTCAAATTTTTTGGCCAATTTCATATCTTCTATAATATACATTATCTAATAGTTATTTCATTTAGTCTATTTTGTAATAGGTTTATTGGTTAACATATTATGTGATATGTTTTTTGTAAGCATAGTATTGGATAGTTTATGTTTTTCTAAATTTCTTACCCTATGGAAGATGTGAGAGATAAAAACGGACATATGCGCCTCATTTTGTGCTTGAGAATGCCTTATCAACCCACTCTCTTGCCTTCTCAACTCCCATTCTAGTATAGATAACAGTAGTCTCTAATCGCTCATGTCCGAGCATGTTCTGTATTATATTTAGAGGAACTCCACTGTTCTGTAAATGCGTAGCATACGAATGCCTTAATGTATGCGGATGTACTTCATCAGCCTTCCTTATGCCTGCTTTCTGAGCATAAAGCTTAACTATTCTTCTTATGTGACGATCACTTACCTTACCCTTAGACCTACCTGGAAAAAGATATCCTTCCTTTCCTTGCGCATGAGCCTTCAATTCATCAGAGAATCCTTCTTGAATTGGAATATAGCGTCTCTTCATACCGTTTTCTACCTTTACATGTCTATTTTCAAAATCTATATCATATGTTTTTAGATTACTCGTTTCACTGTTCTTTAATCCCAAGAAATAAAGACATTTAAGTAGAATGTTATCTCTTTTATTGTTTTCAGAAACCGCTAACATATGACCAATTTCTTCATGAGAAAGAACTCTTCTAGGGTTTGATTTTTCAGGAAAAGCAATATCTATATACTGTTTTGCTTTATTTATCTGTCTTTCCCTATGAAATTTTATAAAATCATTCCAAGAATCTGATCTTCTTATAGTATACAAAATATGTCCTTTACCATCTGGTTTTAGTATCCATAAGTTTGTATTATCCTTTTCTAAATAGCTTATAGCTTTTATCATATTACAAGGACCGCATTCGACTGCTATGGTTTTATCATCTTTTTTTGCTAGTACATCCGGTATTCCACCCATAAATCCTCTTTCAATAGAAACTATTTTATAACCTCTTTCTTTCAAAATAGCAATAACAATAGACTTCATTTCTTTCTGTGGTCCTCTAATGTTTTTTGTCTCTAGTGGTGTTTTGAATATTTTTTTCTTTTCCATTTTTATAGCATTTCTATCAATGAAACCAGCAACAATGGCCTCATATTCTGAATCCAAATAACGACCATCTCCTTGAGTAAAAATATCATTTATTTTATTCATTGTTTTTCCAGATGCTTTGTAATCAGTTACTGTTTCTATTATATCTCGCAACTTCATTTTTTATCGTCCTTCCTTTCCCATCCACTAACTAGAGATCTCAACTCATCTGGTGAAAACTGAAGATAATGAGCTGTTGTGGATATGTTAGCATGAGACATATACATTTGAAGTTTTCTCAAGTCCTCTGCAGTCTTTACGTTGTTTCGCACTTGGTGAACAGCAAAAGAATGTCTTAAATGATGAGGATGAATTTTTTTCAAACCAATTTTTTCTATCCCAATCTTCTTACCAAGGTTTCTTACAAGTTTGAAAACATACTGTCTGGAAATCGGGAACAATATGTCCCCTTTCATAGGCTTTCTGATGCCTTTTAGGGTAACCTCTTTGTTCACATAAGCCCTTAAAAGACGCATAGTCCCTGAGTCAACAGGCTTGAGCTCTTTAACAGGTCTCTTCCTCTTAAGTATGTTGAAAATGATCTTGTTCTCCTCCCATATGATGTCATCTTTTTTTATCATCAGAACCTCAGACACTCTTCTACCACACCTGTACATAATCTGAAGAATTAATCTATCCCTTAGGTTAGTTGTTGCTTCTATAAGTCTCTCTACATCTTTCTGTTTAAGGTAACCCCTAAGGTCTTTCATTGTTTGAGACGCAAAATCAGCCATATTACTATATAGTTTACATTACATATTAATATAGTTTACAAAATGATGAAAAGTAAACCAAAAATAAATGTCCGGAATAAACACTCACTTTTCGTCCTTTTTCAATTTTGAGACATAATCATCAAAATCTTCATCACCCACCGGGCAAGGATATCCTTTGGTAAAACCTTTATCTAAAATATCACAATAAACCTGACTGTCTGTTCGACAAGCCTTTGTCTGAGCTTTATCATTATCAGAAGCTTCACAAGAATAAGTACACCATCTCATGTAGATTCTTCATCTCCCTCTAATTTATTATCATCTATATACTGTTTAAAATCGATATCAGAAACGTTGCATACACTACCTTTTACGATATACCTTTCCTCGATACAACAGTAAACACCCAAAGGTGTTCTTGCTCTTAAAGGCGAAGATCCTCTACATCCAAAATTGCATCTATCTGGTTTTTCAATCATGATGAATTATTCAACATTAGACTTTTAAATCAATCTTTTATTTAGAATTAGCTTCCTTCTTGCCGTTTGCTGTTTTTTTGGCGCCTTTCTTTACGCCTTTAGCCAGGTTCTCCTCTATTTGCAAAAACTTCTTAGTCATTGCCTCTACATTATGCGCTATATCCCAGCCATCAGATGTTAACTTAACATGCTTGATGCGGCCCTTTTTTTCGAATTCAACCAGACCCATCTTCAAGAAATGAGTTAGTATCTTGGTTGTGTGAGAATAAGTGCAATTAGCCTCTTTCGAGAGCGTAGTTGCATATACAGCATCCTTTGAAGATTTCAGCCCCATGAGTATCTTCGCCGGTTTCTCCCGCAAAAACAGGTCCTCTAGCACACGGTTTTCAGTCATAATTTTCAACTTAATTTTTCTTATGCTAAATATATGGATTAAAGAAATATAAATGTTGTTTATTGTTTTTTATACATTTTACAGAATATATTTCTTATAATATCTTTTACAAAACAATTATAATTGTTATTATAACATAACCTATATTTCATATAGAATATATTATAGAGCATACTTTTTCAACCCGTGAGTCCTAAATAGGAAAGTGAGACTTTATGGGTGCAAAATTCACGAGTGAGTGAGCGTGAATTAGGGAAAAACGTATTTAACATTACAGTGAGCGCCAATAAGCAAAGTGAGCGTAGATAAGTAAGTACAGACAAATATATAGGTGATAGTGTGATTAAATGTAGAAAGTGCGGAAAGGAAACTAAAAATAAGAATGGATACTGTAAAGAGTGCTATTTCGAGCTTAAAGTGAGGGCCAGAAAGAAGGATAAGAAAAAGAAGGGATTCTAAAGGCATTTATAATTTAATCACATCTATTCAATATGCGTCATTTAATAGTAAATGAAGATGGAAAAGTGAAAAAAAGCAAAGATGATGAAATAGTTGATGCTTATCCAATAGGTCCACCAGAACATTTTAAATTTGAACTTCCTGACGAACTCGAAAAAAGATCTAAAGAAGATCGAAGAGATTATGTTATCCGATATATATTAGAGGTAGAAGCAAAGAAATGGTCTAATGATATATATGGATTCTCTTTAGGAGATAGCGGAATATACTTTAAAGAACCTGGAGATGCCCTTAAAATTGTTCTACCAATTCAATATTACAAAAAACGTGATGAATCGGATATTGATGTTTAATTATTTCTTCCACTTCTTAACATACAGCACAATAACAGCAAAAACCACTACTGTGGACAGCAGAACAGGCAACAAGAAGTACTCTATAGGGTAGTTTTCTGCGCTAGTTTTAGGGCAATTCTGAACAATTTCATAATATTCAGACTGCCATTCACTGGAGCCTGATTTTAGCGTTCCCCTAAAATTCAGAATAGAATCTTCTGATGCCCTGACATGGACTTTAATCTCTCCACCAGAGGCAACGCAGACTTCGTTTACATAATAGTAAGATGACTTCCAGCCCTCTCTAGGATCGTACACTTCGCCTACGCGGCCGTTCTCGTTCGTGACATCTATCTTGATGTTATAGCAGGCCTCTTCTAAGTCAGAAACTGTAACGTTGTAATAAACACAATCTCCTTCTATGTCCAGAAGCAAATCACTCTGCGCAGAAACTAGTGGAACGATCAGAAATATTAACCCAAGACACGCAACAAGGTGTTTACCTTCCATAAAAATACCAACCTATAATCACCAATCCTATATTTACTCCACCTATAGTATTTGTTATTATTATTGGAAAATTCATTAATTCTATTCCGTACAGAAGCCATATAACAGCTCCTGTGAAAAGTATAAAATAAGTTAATCCTGAAATGTCTTTAGCACTTTTTCTTTTGAATATTTTATATATTTGTGGAAGATTGGCTAAACCACCTATTGTTCCAAAAAGAATAGCCAAAGTCTCTAAAATCATCCTAATCCCAGACCCTCTTCTTCATCTTTATTTTGAAGAGTGATTCAATGAAATCTGCGCCAGCGTAGCCTGCTAGAAGTGCGAAACGGACGTCATCGGTGATGAAAACGCCTACAAGCAACCCAAGACCGCCAGCAGCAAGGATTGTAACAAGAATATAGTCTATGCGGATGTTCTTCTTTTTTGATGGACTGGCTCTCATCTCCTTTGCTATGCCCACAAGTCCGCGTATAACTCCACCCAAAAAACCAGCAACAAACACCCACACAACTGTGTCCATAATATATAGTTAACAAAACTCAGTTAAATGTTTTTAAATCCCCCATCCAATTCTCAAATATGAATGTACAACCATGGGATGATTTAAGGAAGCCTCTTCTTGCACTAATATTAATTATAATGCTAGCATTGGTAGTAGGGAGCATAACAGGCTACTTCTTACAGGAAGAGAAACAATGCGAAACAGGACAGATACTGACAAAAAACGGCTGTTGCAACGACACTAATTTCGACGGCTTGTGCGACGAATCTGCAATCATAGTTAAACCTAAATGTGGAGACAGCATCTGCGACTTAGATGAAACATCAAGCACGTGCCCCTATGATTGCATTTAAGCAAAACCTTTTTATACCCATTAAGTAACAATTATGTACTATAATCGTTATCATGCTAATGAATTCATTACAAGAGCGCAACTATCATAAGATAGCAGGCGCTTTCAATAAAGAGAAGAACTTTATTTAGATCTATTTCTGAAGGAGAAAGTAATGTCAAAACATGAAAATGTTATTAGTGAAGAGCATCTAAAAGATGTTTGCAAACTTAAGCAAGGAGAAAAAACATGTGCTTTTTTATCCTTTGGATCAGAGGATTTTATCTGCACAAAGGGTACAAACCTTGAAAAAGAAATAAGGCGTAGACTTGAAGCAGGTATTATGGTAGCAAAAGGGGACAACTGTGATGGAAAATAAAAGATTCTTAGCAAAATATCAATATTAATTATTTCTTTCAAGGAAGGAGAAACAAAATGAGATTTTTACTTATTGTATTCATCGTTACTATTTCCATAACGCTGGGCTATTTCGGAAAAACCAAACCAGTTCAAAATGTAATGGAAAAAACGTCAAATGTTGTCAACATTGAGCTGACACCAGAACAAAAGAAGAAAGCCATGGATGCTATTAATTCAACAGAAGAAGCAGCTATTTCAGCAATAAAAACAGCTTCTGATTACGCTATCGAGACTGTGGAATCACTCCCGGAAAAGGAGTGATAATATGATTCCTGAAACATCGTTATTAACATTTTACTGTTTCTTGCTTGTTGCCTGCATTTCGCTGGCAACAATCTTCGAGATTTGTAGCGATTTATTCAAATCGAATTGGTTTGTGTCAAAGCGATTTGAAATCGCTGCAAAGACAGCGCTTTGGATTGTCCCATTCAGTGTGATGGGGATTATTAATTACAGCTTATAATTTT
>Ga0180008_1001850_pt1 | contig 12294 bp, 13 predicted proteins | sample MM_PW_MetaG_FD_121121 | JGI IMG/M metagenome (GOLD analysis project Ga0180008, IMG submission 121121) | Groundwater microbial communities from the Aspo Hard Rock Laboratory (HRL) deep subsurface site, Sweden - MM_PW_MetaG | ecosystem: Environmental > Aquatic > Deep subsurface > Groundwater... | reverse complement strand
ATATTGGCAACTTTTTGTATTATCCATTATATCTTCATGACTTAATTTCATTTTAATTTAAGGATAATTTAATATTTAATCTTTTGTATACTACAGGACACAAGTCGCACACCCTATTTTTTGAAAACTCCAACCTTAAACTTCTTTTTTACTTATTTGTAATCTGCAAATTGCTTGACCACATTGTATTTTTATCATAATCTCCTTTGTTCTTTAAGAAATTTAACAAGCAGTTAAATAGAAAAATCCTTCACAAGAATTTTCCCAGATCTACATTTTCTCTAGTTTCTCGCTTTGTGATTATTTAATGCAGAAATTATTTACTAACAAACATTAATCTCCCCTTAACTAGAATTTGAATTTTTAATTTAATAGAAGATTACTTCATTCTCTTTAAAGCTTCTTTGATGTTTTTTTCAAGCTGTCTCATACTATCTTCAAGCTGATTTTTGTTTTTTGTTCCAGTGCATACAAGCTTTCCATTTGTAAATAAAAGAAAGGTTGCTGTTGGCTCAACTAATTTATAAACTAAACCAGGAAATTGCTCTGGTTCATATTCTGTATTTTCAAGTTCTAATGCAAGAAGATTAAGATTAAGCATTACATTTATACTCCCACTTGCAACTATATTCTGAACATTAATTTTCGGCTTTTCCTTTACATTTACATTGATTTTTTTCAGTTGTTTTATAACTATGTCAATCACCTGCCTTACTTGTCCTGTTGATTTTGTTCCTGTGCATACAAGATTTCCTGAAGAAAAAACAAGAACAGCTGACTTAGGCTTTTTTATTCTCAAAACAAGTCCTGGAAAAGTTTCAGGATTATATTCTGTGTTGCTTTGGCTTCTCGCAAGTTTTGTCAATGAAACAGGAACATTTAGAGAAGTTGTCGCAACTATGTTCTGCACCTTTAAATTTGTTCTTTTCATTTTTTTAAAAATTTCCTGTTTTTAAAAGACAGAAAACTTCTTGTTTTCTGTATATCAAAAATGCTCTTACTAAGGTAACTTCTTAGGATATGGTGGTGCATTTTTGATTTTATTTTTTTAAAAATTTCCTGCCTTCCATATAAAAATTTAATCTATATACCTAAGTATAGCAAACTTTAAAAAAGAAATTTATTTATAAACCTTTCTATTAAAAATTATCTCGATAGTTGAATAATTTATCCATTAACAATTATTAAAATTATCCCACATTTCTTTTTCTTATTTCATCTAATGTTGCAATGTCACTTTTGATTCTGTCTTGTCTTAGTTTCTTAAATCTCGGAAATCTCAAAGCAAATCCAGAAGAGTATGTGGGGCTTTTTTGTATGTTCTGGTAAGCAACTGTAACAACTATTTCTGGCTTGATTTCAACATGTTTTCCTTTTGATTTTGTAATCAATGCTTTTGCTTTTTTTGTCATTTCCTTATATGAAAGCCCCTGTTCTTCTTTTTCTTTTAATCCAGTAGAAACCCTTCCAATTTCTAAAAATTTGTTTTGATGTCTACATGAAACATCAAAACTTGTAAGCCATCCAGCTCTTTTTCCTGTTCCATATTCAGCTCCTGTAACAACCAAATCAAAATCATCAGCTTCTGGCTTTAATTTCACCCCGGAGCCTACTCTTGAACCTGGTTTATACTCTGATTCTAAATTTTTTATCATCAATCCCTCATGCCCTTCTTCTAATGCCTTTTCATAAAATTTTTCTGCTTTTTTTTCATCACTTGTTATTATCTGCTTTGAAAGAACTATTTTCCATTTTTCCTCTGAAATTATTTTTTCAATTATTTCCCTTCTTTTCTTAAAAGGAGCATTTAACAAATTTTTCCCATTATAATAAATAACATCAAACACATTTATTTCAACAGGAAGCTTTTTCTGAAGTCCTTCAATATTGTATTTTCTTTTTATTCTCTGGCTTATTTCCTGAAATGGACGATATTTTTTAGTTTTTAAGTCAAAGCCAACAGCTTCAGAATCAATTATAAAAGTTTTTGCATTAATGTTGTTTTTTGCATATTCAACAACTTCTGGAAATTGAGCAGTCACCTCCTCTAATCTTCTTGTGAAAATTTTTATCTCTTTATCTTCTGTTTTATTTATCATCATTCTAAAGCCATCATACTTATATTCAAAAGCCGCAGGTTTCCCAACTCTTTTAAATGCATCTTTAATATTTTCTTCTTTAAGAAAAAGCATAACTTTAACAGCAGTCCCAGGAACAAGCTCAATATTTTTTAATGACTTTTCTCCAGAGCATGCCTTTTTAAAAACATAAAAAAAATCAGTTGTTTTATCATATGCTTCTTGAACAAGAACAGAGCTCTGTTTTTTTTCTTTATCAGGAAAACAAGAGTTAACAATCGCATCTCTTAATGTTCCTTCTCCAACTCCAATTCTTAAATCAGACAAAACAGTTCTCACAATATATTTTGCCTCTAATGGTGATGCAGAAGTCAAAAGTTCTGCTATTAAAGATAATTTTTTTTCAACTGTTCCTTTTCCAACAAATTCAGATAATTTTCTAAGGTTCTCAATAACTTTTTCAGCATCAAGCTGTTTAGAAGATAAGGTTCTCTGTTGCTTTGTTTTAACAAGCTCTTCTGCTACTAAACCCAAATCCCCTAATTTTTTCCATAAATTTGTTATTTTTTCTTCACTTGCTCCAATAGATTTTGAAATTGCCTTTTTGATTAATTGAGATGAAACACCAAGTTCTTTTGTGTTGTAATCAGGAAAAACTCTTCCCTGAACCAAATAAATTATTTCTTTGTTATTTTCTCTCCTGAGCTTGCTTAAAAAATCAGAAAGAATCTCAATTTTTTTTAATCTGCTCGGATTTTCTTCAAGCTCTTTATAGCAATTTGCAATAATTAAATACCTCATTTTTTACCTCTTAAAATTCAAGGTTAATATGGTTTTAATAGTTTATGATTACTCCAACCGGGTTTTGTATCCTTAACTTGCTATGATGGGGATAGGGGGGAATTTCCCCAGTTGGAGTTTAAAAATACCCTCTCTTGCTGTGATTGGATTTTTATTTTTTAAAAACACAAACTATAAATATTCATTTCTTTTCTTATTTCTATGACATCAAAAAAACATTTCTCAAAAGAAGAGGCAAAAGAAATTGGAGAAAATCTTGGAATTAAATGGGATAAGTTTGATATTGAGCAGTTTAGAATGGGAATGGATGTTGAATTAGAACATGGAACAGAAAGTCCATCAACAAATGTAACTGACGACAACCCATTAATAACTGGAAAAATTGCTCTTGCGCATTTAAATGAATTTCCAGATTATTACACAAGACTTGACAAACTTGAAAAAGATGCAGAGAAATTTTTGGGAAAATAAATAATTGGCTTCACAATTAACACCCCAAACCCATTGTATCTAATTTTTCCATTATTGCGTCTTCACCAACTCTTAATACATTAGATAAATATCTTGTTCCTCTCCCAATATTTTCTATTATAAACTCTTCTTCTTTTTGGGAATAACAACTTACCCCATTAATTTTTTTAATTAATATTTTATATAATTCTTTTGGAAAACATCTTGCAAACTCTTCTCTTTTCATAAGTCTCATGTTCAGGTGTCCTATTGTTTCAGGGGGCATTTTCCTTGCAAATCCTATAAGCTGAGATTCTGTAAACCCTCTTTTTTGTTCTTCAAAACTTACCAGTCCTTGATGAAATGCATAACCCCCAATTTTTTCAATAACTTTATCTCCTATTATTTCTAATTCACCCTGGGTTAATGATTTAATATCTTCCATTTTAGAATTAATTATTTTCCTTTTCTTCCTCTTGCTCTTATGCCTGGTCGGATTTTCAGTTCTCTTGATTTATTTCTTAAACCACGAGATTTTTTCCCAGCACTTGTCAATCCTCTGAAAACTCTTTTGTTGTTTTTTCCAGAACAAATCCAATTCATTACTTTATCATTTTTTATTTCAGGCCTGTTTTTATCAATCATAATAACTTCAAAAAAATAATTAATTCCATCTTTAGCAATATTATATGAATTCAAAACTTCAAGATTACTGAATTTTTTCGAAGCTCTTTGTTCAGCAACCCATCTATAATTCATTTTAAGGGTTTTTCTTACAGTCATTCTTTTGCTTCTTCTTCCTTTTTTTGGTCTCGGTCTTTTTCTTCCACCCCTCATTATTCTTACTCTCACAACAACAAACCCTTTTTTATCCTTATAGCCAAGGTTTCTTGCTCTTCCAATATCAGTTGGTTTATCTATTTTTTCAACTGCTCTGGATTTTCTCCAATCTACGAGTTTCTCCTTTAGATTTTCCCTTATAGATTTCTTTATGTACGAATATGTTGGATTTTTCATACTAGATTTTGTAAATTCACATTTTTAAATCCTTCGATTAATATAAAAATTATAAATTCTTTCCTAATATGGGGAAGCTGTTAAAAATTGCAATATTAACCATAATGTATCAAGAGATTACGGGCAAAAAAATCTCTCTAACTTAATTGTAATGTTCTTGAGAAAAACTTATAAACCAAGATAAATCTTAATACTCATGAGGCTGTAGCTCAATAAGGGAAGTATCCCTTATCAACCCTCTCACACTGAGAAGGTTCGCTACATCTCATACATGAGGCTGTAGCTCAGCCCGGTTAGAGCACTGCTCTGATATATTTTCAGACAGGCAGGGGTCCGAGGTTCAAATCCTCGCAGCCTCATATCAAAAAATAAAATCAAAACAAAAGGAGGTAAATAAATTGGGAGAAAGAACAGAAATATTGTTTAGAATTATTGTTTCAATAGTAAGCGGAATAATCTTAGGTGTATGGAAGATGTTCATAACTTTGATTTGTGCTGTAAACTGGGTTATAACTATTTTCACAGGAAAAAGAAACAAAGAAATTGCAGAACTTTCTGAATACTGGAACACAGAAACTTACAAATTCATAAGATATCTAACATTAGTTTCAAACAAAAGACCATTTCCATTTAGCGAAGCAGAAAAAATGAGCAAGTTTGAAAGATAATTTTTTATTTTTTTTATTTCAATTGCTGAAAGCATATTATAATTTGCATTATCAAAAAATTAGAATCCTCTGTTAAATTCAAACCTTTAGCTTAACAACATTTAACTTTTCTTTAACAACTCTTTTTTTATTTCCAAGTAATTGTTTTATATCTTGATTTACAAAAATTTTTTATTTTAGTTCTCTGTATTTTCAACAGAAGTTTTCTGCTCTATGTTTTCAGTTTCTGCTTGAGTTTCTTGGTTGTCTTTGTTTCCAAAACTAAACATTTCTTTAAAAAACCCAACAACATTGCTGATTGTGTTTCCAATTGTTCCCTCAACTTTTGCAATAAATCCTTCTTGTCCTATTCCAGGTCCTTCTCCTGGTTCATCTCCAAATTCAGAAGAAGCATCTTTACATTCAACATCAACAATGCAATCCCACCCTTCTCCAGAAGCTCCCATTATGGACTCACCATAACAATGCTCACATGTCTGGCATTCTTTTTCTTTTTCTCTTATCTGCTCATCATTTAAGCAGGGTCCTTCATAATAAATAACACAATCATCTGCACATTTTTGACATACTGAATTTCCAGTCTCACCTTCTTTACTGTTCCCGCATCTAATGTTTGAATCTACTTTAGCAACACATTCTGTAATGCATTTTTGCTCTTTGTCCATCTCGCTTTCATCAGGCGCATCTCTTTTCATATTGCATTCATCTTCACACTTTGCTTTGTTCTTTCTTTCACATTCAAAATTAAACTCTTCACAATCAACTGAAACGCATTTTTGCATGCATTCTTCTCCTTGATTTTTTGGTTCAGGACGAGATGTCTCAACTCCACACCCTTTCCCGCATTTTTCAGAATTTAATTTCATGCACTCCATATCGTCTGCTAAACATCTAATTGAAACACATTTTTTCATGCAGTCTATTTCTCCAGAACTCGGTCCTGTCATTTTTTCTTCAGAACCATCTTTAAACCCTTGTTCAGAAACAGCTTTTCCAGTTATTTTATCCCATATATTTTTAAGAAAATTTGTTTCTTGAGCAAAAACCAAAGGAATCATTAATAAAAAAATAATCCCCAATACAACACAACTTTTTTTCATAAATTTATAAAATAAAATATGTTAATAAACGTTTTGTTTTAAAAAATTAATCTTTGAAAGAAATTACAACTAATATTCCATTCCCTGAGGCATTCCAGAAGGTTTGCCTGATTTGTCTCCAGAAGCAATAACATCATCAATTCTTAAAATCATCATAGCAACTTCACTTGCAGAATTAATTGCCTGAGTCTTGATTCTTAATGGTTCTATAATTCCTGATTCAATTGTATTCTCAATTCTATTGCTTAATAAATTTAATCCTATATTCTTGTTCTCATTATCATGCCTTGATTTTAATTCAGTTAAAATATCAATTGGGTCAAGTCCTGCATTTTCTGCAAGTGTTGTTGGAATTGATTCTAAAGCAGATGAAAATTCTTCTATTGCAAGTTGTTCTCTTCCTCCTAAAGTCTGAGAAAATTTCCTCAATTGTCTTGCAAGTTCAATTTCTATTGCACCCCCACCTGCAACAATTTTCCCATCTTTTAATGCCGCTGCAACATCTCCTAAACCATCTTTAATTGCTCTTTCCATTTCATCAATAACATGCTCTGAACCCCCGTGAAGCAGGATTGTCAATGCTTTTGGATTAACACAACCCCTTACATAAGTAAATGATTCATCTCCTTTTTTAATTTCTTCAACTAATTCAGCTCTTCCTAATTGCTCAGGACTTAATTCATTAAGATTACTGACAATTTTTCCTCCTGTTGCTCTTGCTAATTTTTCCATGTCTGATTTTGAAATTCTCCTGCTTGCATATATTCCTTCTTTAGCAAAATAATACTGCGCAATATCATCAATTCCTTTTTGACAGAAAACAACATTTGCTCCTGAGTTTTTTATTTTATCTACCATACTCTTTAAAATTTTTTCTTCTTGCTCAATAAAACTCTGCAATTGTTCTGGAGATGAAACAGAAATTTTTGCTTCTGTTTCAGGTGACTTGATTTCCAAAGCATTATCTAATAAAATAATTTTAGCATTATGAACTTTTTCAGGCATGTCAATAGAAACTCTTTCATTGTCAATAACAATTCCCTGAACAAGCTCTGTGTTTTCAATCCCATCACCTTTGACTTTTTCAATTTTAATATTTGTCAAGTCCACTTTCCCATTATTTGAAATTTGCTTGACTGCCTTAACAATTATATCAGAGAATTTTTCTTTTGAAGACTCTGCACCTTTTCCAGTCATTGCAGTCATTGCAATCTGCCTTAACAAATTTTCATCTTCTGGCCTAATATCAACACTTAATTCCCTTAATAATTCCTGAGCTTTTTCAGTTGCAATTCTATAACCTTTTACAATAACAGTTGGATGGACTTTTTTATCCAAAAGTATTTCAGCATTTTCCAATAATTTCCCTGCAATCATAACAGCTGTCGTTGTTCCGTCTCCAACTTCTTCTTCTTGTGTTTTTGCAATTTCAACCATCATTTTTGCAGCAGGATGTTCTATTTCCATTTCTTCAAGAATTGTAACTCCATCATTTGTAACTATAATATCTCCCATAGAATTAACAAGCATTTTATCCATTCCCTTAGGTCCTAATGTTGTCTTAACTGTATCTGCTACAATTCTTGCTGCTAAAATATTATTTCTTTGAGCATCTCTGCCCATAATCCTACTCATATTTTCAGGCATTATCACAATTGGCTGTTTATCATTCATTTTGTATATTCATATTTAGATTTAGGTTTTTAAGTATTGTTGTGTTAAACTAAACAGATACTTTTTTTTGTGAGTGATGTGGGAGCCCCATTAATAAATTTAAAGAACTTCTTCTTGAATTTCTTGAAGAGTTATTAGAAAATTTATAAGTATCAGTTTCTAAACCATATTTTCTTAAAATTTGCCCAATAGTTTTTGCTTTACTGCTATCTTCTTTTCCAACAAGATGAACAAATGCATCAATGTATTTTAATCCATTAACTAAATATTTACTAATCTCTTTTTCTAAAGAGACTGACCCACTCTTTTCATTATAATGAACTATAGCAGCAGCTTTTCTTAAATTACCCATGAATGATGCAAAAAGAATTCCTAAATCTAATAAATCATTATCAAAATCAACACTATCATATCTTAATCTTGATTCAAGTTGATTTCTAATATTAAAATATGTTTCCCCGACTTTTCTTGGCATATTTTCTGGTTTTTCCCATAAAGTTCCAAAAACAGGAGAACTATAAATAGCAAGATCTCTGACAAATCCTCCAACTTCAACTCCTCCTGCATCAGGTATTCTTTTTAACATTGCATGGTGTGGGAATACATCAAGTTCTCCATCTACTATACTCAATAAATCTTTTCTTGAAACATATTTTTTGTCAAGCTCAAAAAAAGAATCTGTTAACTTAAGTTTATCTTCATCATCTAATTCTTTTCCCAATTCTTTTGCTAGTTTAAGAGCATATTTTCCAAATCTCTCTGTTCTATCTTCTGCAATTGCAACAGAACTTGCTTCTTCAGGAACATCGAATTTTAATAAATTTCTTTCCTTTAAGGAGTTTGATATAACTGGACTTTGAACATGAAGAAGAGCAATAGCATACAGTGAGTCGCTAATAGCAGGAGTTCCAACAGCAGCCTCCCATTTTATTCCTCCAGTCTTCAACTGTTCTTCTGCAATCTGTTCTAAATTTTTTTCATTCAAGAATTCTCTTATTATAACTCTGTCATCATCACATTCTAAAACATCTTTGCTATAAAGCTTAGGATAAATTCTAATTCTTTCTCCTTCTCCATTGAGATGTATATCTAAATCTAATACTGCTTTTTCTTTTCTAAACTCAAAGTCTGTAATGTCCTCATCATCAGATGTCCCCATAATTCCTGGGATATATTCTTTTATAATAACTTTTGAAGGAATATTCACTGAACCACTATCAGTATCTTTAGCCTCAACATTTGCTTTAAAAATATAAGATTTAGTTATAAATACCTCGGGCAATGGAAAGGGTTCTAATTCTACATCTACTCTTGAACCTGCCATTCTTGAAAATGCTTTAGAGCATAATTCATTATATTTTATTAATTCTTCTTTTGTTGGTAATCTTTGTTTTGCCATTTTAAAATTCATAAAATACCATTTTTGCGACATTATGTATATTTATATTTATCTGTTGGAATTTTTCAACAATCGCCCCAGAACTTTGGATATCAGAAAGTTTGTTAAACCTCTCTATCATTTTTTCTTTTTCTAATATAATCTCTTTTGAGAAATTTTTTTTATTCTCAAAAAAAGATTTCATTAATTTATGATAGTTCTCCACAATAATACTAAATATATTCTTAACACACTCCCTATTTTCTTTGTTAATTTTTTTGGCTATTGTTTTTATTTCATCACCTATTTGTTCAATATTATAGGACACCCAAAAATAATCAAAAAAAGAATTTGGGGATATTTTTAAACTAGATTGTATGCTTGGATTATCAATACCAATTCTCATAAATCTCCATATTAGAAAATAGAATTTTGTTATGTCCTCGTCTATTTCATAAAGTTCTTTTATTCTTTTTTTCTGATTTTTTTCACTATTGAGAATTTCTGATAATATCTCAAACATTTCTTTGATATTATTGTCAATTCTTTTGATAAAGTTTTTAATATCAATTTGTTCTAAATCCAGCAAGTCCTCAAAAATAGCAAAACCTTCTTTTTCATCTATAAGTTCAAGATTCAAAAATTTCTTAGATACATTCTTGACTGTTTTAATCTCTCTCTTTTCTCCTTTGAATATAATTTTTTTATTCCCACAAATATAAGCAGAAATAACTTCTCGTGCTATTTCTTCTTCTTCTTTCCCTTTAACATCAATTGTTATCTCCTTGTTATTTCCGCTCTTCTTAAATTCAGGGCTTACAATAATTTCTCCATTTCCATTTCTTTCTAAAAATACTTTGTCACCCTTATTTAACTTTGACTTGGTAACCCATTCTTTTGGAAGAGCTATTGCAAAACTAGAATTCCCCAGTCTAATTAATTTTCTTTCTTCCATTTTGGCTAGATCCTTTTGAAAACTATGAATTAAAACATTTAAAACCTATATGATATTATAAAGTATATATTTGAGTATATATATTAGTATATATTATTTTTGTTTTGTTCAGGTGTTTTAGTATATATCTTATATATTGTATGTCCAACAAAAATATATAATTTTTATAATTAATATAATCACAGCGAGGCTCGGCTGGATCCCTCGCTGTATTTTTTTCTATACTTTTTATTATATATAATGTAAAATATATATTAGAGTGTTATATTATTTAAATAATGTTTTGTCTTTAATAAAATATGAAAATAGGAATAAAAGTTGGTGACATAATGACTCGCGATTTCATAAGTGTGAAGCCAGAAACAAACTTAGAAGAATGTGCAAAAAAAATGATGAAAAAAAGAGTTGGAAGTTTAATTCTGACAGAAAATAAAAAATTAAAAGGAATTCTTACAGAGAGAGATATAATCTGGGCAATAACAAAAAAATCATCAGGAGAGCTAAAAAAAATACAAGCAAAAGACCTTGTCAGAAAAAAGATAGTAACAATCAGTCCATCTTCAGATTTGTATGATGCTTTGAGAAAAATGAAAAAATCAAATTACAGATGGCTTCCTGTTTTAGTAAATGGAAAGATTATTGGATTTCTTACATTAAAAGATATTTTAAAAATTGAGCCAAGTTTATTTGAAATAGTTTATTCGCACAAGGATTTTGAAATAAGAGAAGAAGGACAAAAATTAAAAAGAAAAAATTTAAGAACAAGTGAAAAACCAAAATTTATAAAAGAAGATTTGTGCGAAGAATGCGGAAGCTTTGATTTTTTGTATAAATTAGATGGGCGTTTGATTTGTGGAGAGTGTAGGGATAGGATGTGAAAGGAGAAAATTTACACCCTTTTCTTATTAAATTAATATCCTCTATGTAATCCAAGCATTCATTAATCCATACACCTTGATCTACAAAAAAAGGAGAATTTATGGATTAAACACAAAAAGGATAATTTTAGATCTCCCTATTTCATGGTTTCTCAAAAAGTAACCTTAAGATTTATTAAAGCGTATTGGCATGAGTAATAATGGCATGGAAAGGAGTTATTCTTAAAAATAGTTTAGAAGAAAAATCACTTTTAGAATTAGTTAAAGTAATTGAAATAAAAAACGATAGGTACTATATAGAAGTAGATGATAAAAATAAGGAAGAATTTGTACAAAAAGCATGTAAGAGTATTAAACCTAAATTTTACATTCATTTAGTTAAAGATAAAGTTATGTATGTAATGTTTATAAATCACATGTTTAAATTTAGTAGAGGGTATCCTGAATTAGAAACTGCAAGAGAGTTTGGAAAATCAATTGGTATTCCAGAAGAACAAATGCCTTTTGAAAAATTATTGGAGAATCCTTTTTATTAGAGATTTTTATTTTACCTTAAACCAAGGAAACACGCCCATTTATTTCTTACAGGCGTTTAACAAAATCAATAAAAATTTACACATAAAAAATTATACAAACACGCCGAGCAGATAGAAAAAGTTTTGTCCCCTTCCGAAAAAGAGAACACTAAACCTTTTCCAGACGCCCACACCGGGAATCGAACCCGGAGCTGGACCGCGACAGGGTCCTGTGTTAGCCACTACACCATGCGGGCGTATAAACTTTAAAATTTCTTTATTTTTAAATATATCTTTGTAATGTTCCAAAACATAAATTTATAAATTTAAAATTCCTTAAAAAATAAAGGAGGTGATTAAATGACATTCACAGCAATGCAAACAATGGCTCTGATTATTGTGGCATTATCTGCAATAAAAATAATTGTCTTGTTAACAAAACCAAAAGCTTGGGTAAGTGTGTTTAAGGCAGTTTATAGAAAACCTTCTGTAACAACAATAGTTTTCTTAGTGCTATCAGTTATTGTCCTTAACTATTTGCTTAAAGAAATAACAATTGTACAGATTTTCGCAGTAATGTTGTTCTTTGCTCTTTTAACTGGTTTGACTGTTGCATCAGCATATTCAAAAGATGTGGTGCAAATGGCTACAAAATTATTAAAAGACAAAAACATGATTAAAAAAGCATGGTTAGCAATTTTAATCTGGACAGTCTTAATAATCTGGGCACTTAAAGAATTGTTTATGTAATTTTTATTTTTTTTATTTTTTTTATAGTTT
>Ga0180008_1001849_pt1 | contig 12296 bp, 10 predicted proteins | sample MM_PW_MetaG_FD_121121 | JGI IMG/M metagenome (GOLD analysis project Ga0180008, IMG submission 121121) | Groundwater microbial communities from the Aspo Hard Rock Laboratory (HRL) deep subsurface site, Sweden - MM_PW_MetaG | ecosystem: Environmental > Aquatic > Deep subsurface > Groundwater... | reverse complement strand
GGTCATCACTTTGATGCCGCTAAAGCGCATGCCCTAGAATTGACCGAGCAGCGTAATGGTGTATTTGTGCCACCGTTTGACGACCCAGATGTGATTGTTGGCCAAGGCACCGTGGCGCGTGAGTTAATGCAGCAACTTAACCAGCTTGATGCGGTATTTATTCCGGTTGGCGGCGGCGGTTTACTCGCTGGTATGGCGGTGTATATCAAGTCATTACGCCCCGATATTAAAGTGATTGGCGTAGAAGCAGACGAAAGCGCCTGCTTACAAGCAGCCCTTGAAGCGGGTAAACCGGTTGAGCTGGAGCGGGTTGGCAGCTTTGCGGATGGTGTTGCGGTAAAGATTATCGGTAAAGAAACCTTTCGCTTAGCGCAAAAATTTTGTGACGAAGTGGTCACGGTCACAGGCGATGAAATTTGTGCTGCGATGCAAGATATCTTTGTTTCAACCCGTGCTATAGCTGAGCCTTCTGGTGCGCTTGCAACCGCAGGACTGAAAAAATGGAGCCAACAAAGTGGCCTGAAAGGGCTGCATTTAGCGGCAGTTTTATCAGGTGCTAATTTAAACTTTGACCGTTTACGTTATGTGGCAGAGCGTACTGCGCTGGGTGAGAAAAACGAAGCCCTGTTTGCGGTCACTATTAACGAAGAAAAAGGTAGCTTTAAGCAGTTTTGTGCTTCGTTAGGTGGCCGTGCAATCACAGAGTTTAATTATCGCTATGCAGGCCCTGGTGAAGCACAGATTTTTGTTGGTATTGCGCTGCGCCAAGGTCAGCAAGAGTTAGATGAGCTCAAAGCCGATTTAACCACTAATGGTTATCAATTTTGTGATTTGTCTGATAACGAACTGGCTAAGCTACACGTGCGATATATGGTCGGTGGCAAAGCGCCAGAGCAGCTTCATGAACGGTTATTACGCTTTGAGTTTCCTGAATACCCAGGCGCACTCGCGCGCTTTTTAGATACCTTAGGCAGCAATTGGAATATTACGTTATTCCATTATCGCAACCATGGTGGTTCGATGGGCAATGTATTAGCTGGGTTTGCGATTGAGGCAAATCAGTATGAGGTATTTAACGAGCACTTAAATCGTTTGGGCTATAGCGTACAAGATGAAACACATAATCCGTGTTTTACCCAATTTTTAACGACCCAAAGCCCTATTGATAGGGCTAAAGCGGCTAATAATTAAATATATCCAAAGCACCTCAATTGAGGTGCTTTTTTCATTGCTTTAGTAAATTCAATATATTATCTATAGTTATAGCAAACTTATAAACTATTCAGAGTGTACATTGAGATTTAAAGGACTAAAACTAGGGTTATGCCTTGTATTTGCAGTGCTTTGTAAACAAAGTATGGCAACTACCGACGTCACCTTACAATTAAAGTGGACGCATCAATTTCAATTTGCTGGTTATTATATGGCTCAGCAACAAGGCTTTTATCAAGACGCCGGATTAAACGTTACTATTTTACCCGCAGATCCTGACAATCCAGATACCTTTTCTAAAGTGCTGGCGGGGCAAGCTCAGTTTGGAGTGGGGCATTCTGGTATTTTACAGCAGCGTATTGCCGGTAAACCACTGGTGGCAATGGCGGCTATTTTACAGTTTTCACCTTATTGTTGGATGGTCAAAAAAAGCTCTGATATTTTTCATCCTCGAGATTTTGTTAATAAGCGCATCAGCAGCATTAGCCGTAAAGAAAATGCCGAGTTACTAGTGATGCTAGAGCGAAGTGGTGTTCACACGGATAATTTGACTGCCTATGGCAGTGATACTAGCAGCGCTGATTGGTTAACAGGAACTATTGATGCGATGCAAGTATATGTTACTAACGAACCGTATATGATGCGCGAGCAAGGTATTGATCATCGGCTTATTTGCCCACAGAAATACGGCATCAATGTTTATAGTGATATTCTTTATACCACTGAAAATATGCTCGCTCAGCAGCCACAAACCGTGGAGGCTTTCTATCAGGCCAGTTTAAAAGGTTGGCGTTACGCTATGATGCACATGGACGAAGCCATTGCTTTGACTCAGCATGATTACGCACCGCAAAAAAGTTTTGCTCAGCTTGGCTATGAAGCCGAGGTACTAAGTGACTATATTCTACCGGCCGGAACCAATTTAGGCGCCATGTCGATAGCTAAATGGCGATTGATTGCAGATTTATACGCAATTGAACAAAGTGCATTTAATCAAGCGCAAGCTGGTTTTATTTATCATTATGCTGAACCAGAAGAGATTAAAATATCATGGATGCTCATTAGTGCAATTATTATTAGTTTATTATCCATTCCACTTTATTTGCGCTTGATGCTAAGAAAAAGCGTATAATGGCGAAACGCATTTGACCATCGCTAACATCTTATGAGCCTTGCTGAGCAGTTTACAGCCCTAGATAACTTATTACACCGCACTCGCCAATATTGGCAGTGCACCGCATTCGATTTTGATCAACTACCTTGGCCTGAATTAGAGCAAGCCTTAGCGGCTTTAAGCGACCAACAGGTTGCTGAGCTCGATAGTGAACAGCATCTGCTGTATCAATTTTTTAGCCCGTATATTGCTGACGTAAATAATTTAGCCGCTTTATGTGAGTTACCTCAAACCATTGCGACGCGTATTGAATATCCATTTTGGATCAGCAACGGCATTAAGGGTCGCAAGTTCACCCAACTACAAGACTTTGTCGGTGCGCTGGGTGAAGAATCAAACTTACCAGTATTAGAATGGTGTGCCGGGAAAGGCCACTTGGGGCGGATGTTGGCATTTAATCGTGCACCTAGCGTTCACAGTATCGAGTTACAACAACTTCTCTGTGAGCAGGGTCAGCAAAGTGCTCAGCAACAAGGACTGGCTATGCGCTTTAGCCAAGCCGATGTGCTAAAAGATGATGTTGCTAAGTACTTTCAACAAACACAACATGCGGTCGCACTGCATGCTTGTGGTGCACTGCATCAAGCCTTTATGAGTAATGCTGTTAGTGCACAAACAGAAAAGATTAGTTTATCGCCATGTTGTTATCACTTGTTTACTGACAATGACTATCAAGCGATGAGTGCAGTTGCGCAGCACAGTAAGCTCAAGTTAACACACCGTGATTTAAAATTGGCATTGCAAGAGACCGTAACGGCCCCCTCTCGGGTTGATAAAGTACGTAAAACCGAAGTGCAATGGCGGCTGGGTTTTGATGCACTGCGCAAAACCCTCACTGGCGAATCACACTATGTCAGCGTGCCCTCTGTTAATAAAGCAATCTTTTCAGATTCATTTAAAGCTTTTTGTGCATGGGCTGCAGATAAAAAGGCCTTGGAAATACCACAAGATATTGATTATGATTACTTTTTGACTAAAGGGGAAATGCGCAAAAAAGTAACTGAGCGTATTGAACTGGTCCGTCATGTGTTTAGAAGGGCAATAGAAGTTTGGCTTGTGCTCGATCGTGCTTTATATTTGCAACAACAAGGTTATCAAGTCAATGTGCAGACGTTTTGTGAAAAGCAATTAACACCGCGCAATATTTTGATCCAAGCTACCGTCAAAGATAGAAAAGAGATGTAATGAGAAAATTAAAAAATTTATTCGAAAATAATAAACGTTGGGCTGAGCGCACGTGTAAAGATGATCCAGAATTTTTTAAAATTCTGTCAATGCAACAAAACCCAGAATATCTATGGATTGGTTGTTCAGATTCTCGCGTACCGGCCAATGAAATCGTTGATTTAATGCCAGGTGAGCTGTTTGTTCACCGTAACGTGGCAAATGTAGTAGTACATACCGACCACAACTGTTTATCAGTGATGCAGTACGCTGTTGAAGTGTTAAAAGTAAAGCATATTATGGTTGTGGGTCACTATGGCTGTGGTGGTGTGCAAGCGGTCTTAAATGATGCTAAATTTGGCCTGATCGATAACTGGTTGCGTCATGTTGGTGATGTAAAAGAAAAATACATTGCAAAAATAGATGCTCTAGCAGAGAAAGATCGCCTTAATAGCTTGATTGAGCTTAATGTCATTGAGCAAGTGCGCAATGTGTGTCGTACCAATATTGTGCAAGAAGCATGGCAACGTGGCCAAGAGTTGACTATTCATGGCTGGGTATACGGTTTAGCTAACGGTCACTTAAATGATCTAGAATCAGTGGTGACGTGTGCCGATGAAGTAACTGATACTTACAAGAGTGCAGCCCTAAAAGTATTTGATCGCTACGTTGGAGAAAAGTAGTCGATTATTTTGTTAGTGAACTAGCATGAGCACAAAAGGCGATGCTAGTTTGCTAGGCATTCAGAGCTGATTTGCTGCTTTTCGGTTACGATACTGCTGCGGTGTTTCGAAGGTAAAACGATGAAATGCGTGACAAAAGTGAGCGTGATCATAATATCCACATTGTAATGCAATAGCGGTCACTGGTATTTGGCTCTCAGCGAGCAGACTACGTGCGGTTTTTAGTCGATAAAACTGCTGTAGTCGAGCAGGACTCACCCCCGCTTCTTTTTTTAAGCGACGCTCAAGCGTTCGCCGTGTTAGCCCAAGCTTTTTACTGACAACGGTTGTAGAGTTATTAAGCTGAATAAGTTGCTTGATGACTTTTAGTGTACTGTTTTTGGCTAATTGCTGACCCATCGCTTGATTAAGTAACCATTGTTCAAGTAAGTACAGTTGGCTCATTAATGGACTATTTTGCATCTTTTCAACACATGCCAGTAAACTGCTATACCAACGTGGAGTGAAATCGTGGCCTAGCAGGTAATTCATTTCTGTTAACTCGTGTAAGGTTAGGCCTAATAAGTGATAAGCCCCTGAAGGTGCGAAGCGAACACTCAGCAAAGTATCTAAGGTACTGAAAGTGTGTGCCTGAGTATGACGATTAAAGGCAAATGTAATTACCGGCGTTGTTTGGCTGAAATCAATGGTGAGGCTTGCACCGGCATCTGGGTAAAGTTTTTCCTTAAATAGCTGTGCGGTTTGCGTATTTTGTGAACCTATTTTCCAATAGCACTGTACCCAATCAGCTAAGCGTTGATCGGGTAAGAACTTTTGAAATTTCAGGTGGGGCAATGGATCATTTAACAATAAAATAGCCATATGCTTAACCTTGGTTACTCAGTCGTAATTGCGCTTTCTTCGGCGCGTAAAGTGAGCACTTCATAGCCATCAGCGGTGACGGCAATAGTATGCTCCCACTGAGCAGAGAGCTTTTTATCTCGGGTAACCACAGTCCAACCATCGGGTTTGGTTTTTATTTTTGCAGCACCTTGGTTGATCATAGGTTCAATGGTAAAGGTCATGCCTGGTTTGAGTTCAACCCCAGTATTGCGCTTACCATAGTGCAATACTTGTGGCTCTTCATGCATTTGCTCGCCAATACCATGGCCACAATATTCACGCACCACGCTGTAACCATTGCTATGAGCAAAGTTTGCGATGGCATTGCCAATATCACCGAGTCTCACCCCTGGTTTAACCATCTTGATACCTTGCCACATCGCTTCATAGGTTTTATCAACCAAGCGCTTTGCTAGTGGAGACACTTCACCAAGCATATACATTTTGCTGGAATCGGCGATGTAACCGTTTTTCTCAAGGGTAATATCGATATTAACAATATCGCCTGATTTTAATATTCGCTTAGGATCTGGAAACCCATGGCAGACTACTTCATTAACTGAACTGTTTAATACATAAGGATAATCGTATTGGCCTTTACTAGCTGGGCGTGAGGCGAGTTCATCAACAATATAGCGCTCCACTAAATCATTAATTTCCATAGTGGTGATACCGATTTTTACTTGCTCGTCTAAATAGGCAAACACTTGTGCAAGTAATCGGCCTGACTCACGCATTAAAGCGATTTGTGCAGGTGTTTTGATAATGATTTCACTCATGAATAGGCTCTCCAACTTGCACATCTGCTTGTGAGAGTTGTTGTTTAATGATTTCGGCGTAAGTCATGGTTGGGTTAAGCTCGGCTAACATGCCAATTTTTATCCAGTATTCAGATTGCGAATTGATTGAACGCACCATAGTGGTACTGGCTTTGCGTATTTCTTCGTGGAGTTGGTCGCTAATTTTTACGATACCCATAACACTGCCTATATATAAAACGTATATGAATCGTATGCTCATCTGGCTATGAATGCAAGTTAGCGTTGTCGCAGGCAATAAAAAAGGCAGCTAATTTAGCTGCCTTCTAATGATATATGTGTAATCACTTATTGTGCATCATCGCCATTGTTAGCAACCAGCTGTTGCTCAAGTAGCGCGACTTTAGCTTCAAGCTCAGTGAGCTTTTCACGGGTACGTATAAGCACTTGGCTTTGTACATCAAACTCTTCGCGGCTGACAAAGTCCATCTCAGCAAGCTTGTTTTGAATCGCCTGTTTGGTTTTTGCTTCAAACGTATCTGCAAGGTTTTTAACGCCTTGTGGCATATTACTTGAAATCTGTTTGGCTATTTCTTCAATCTTTGCTGGGTTGATCATGTTCGTCTCTTACTGTCGCTAAAATGATAATAGCTAATATTACCTTATTGGCTAGGCGTATTGTAGTGATTACGTTAAAATTGCCCGTCTTTATGCAATCTCTTTGGTCGATATGAAACTCAATCCTAAACAAGATGAAGCGGTAAAATATATTAGTGGCCCATGCCTAGTATTAGCAGGGGCGGGCTCAGGTAAAACCCGTGTAATTACTAATAAAATCGCTTACTTAGTACAGAAATGTGAGTATCAAGCTCGTAATATCGCTGCTGTTACCTTTACCAATAAAGCCGCAAAAGAGATGCGTGAACGGGTAATGCAAACCTTAGGTAAGCAAGAATCAAAAGGTCTGTGGGTTTCTACGTTTCATACCCTAGGGCTGGAGATCATTAAAAAAGAGCTTAAAACACTGGGCTTTAAAGCTGGTTTTTCACTGTTTGATGATCAAGACACCAACCAATTATTGGCTGATCTAACAGAAGACGAGCTTAAAAAAGACAAAGATCTGCTTAACCTGTTAAAAATGCAAATCGGCAGTTGGAAGAATGAGCTGATTTTGCCTGAGCAAGCGATCCGCGAAGCCCGTGAGCCACAGAAAGCGTTATTTGCACAGTTATATGCCCGTTATCAAACCCAGCTACGTGCTTATAATGCTCTGGATTTTGATGATCTGATCATGATCCCAACAATATTACTCACCACTAATGCCACCTCTCGTGAGCGTTGGCAGCAACGGTTTCGCTATTTGCTGGTGGATGAATATCAAGATACCAATACCAGCCAATATCAATTAGTTAAGTTGCTTGTGGGTGAGCGAGCTCGCTTTACTGTGGTAGGTGATGACGACCAATCAATTTATTCATGGCGCGGCGCACGACCACAAAACTTAGTGTTGTTGAGTAAAGATTTTCCGAGCCTGCGACTAATTAAGCTGGAGCAAAACTACCGCAGCGCTGGGCGCATTCTAAAAGCTGCTAATATTTTGATTGCTAATAATCCTCATGAATTCGAGAAAAAGCTATTCAGTGAACTGGGTTATGGTGAGCCAATCAAAGTGATTGGCTGTCGTGATGAAGAACACGAGTCTGAGCGGGTTGTAGCTGAGATCATCTCGCATAAGTTTATGAAGCGCACAAGCTATAAAGATTACGCTATTTTGTACCGCGGTAATCATCAAGCGCGTGGTTTTGAAAAATCATTGATGAGCAACCGTATTCCTTACAAAATTAGTGGTGGCACCTCGTTTTTTTCACGCTCTGAAATTAAAGATATCATGGCGTATTTACGCCTATTAGTGAATCAAGATGATGATAACGCGTTCTTACGTATTGTTAATACACCGCGCCGTGAGATTGGCACCGTGACCCTTGAAAAGCTGGGGACTTTAGCGAATGAAAAACATGCCAGTTTATTTGCCACTTGCTTTGATAATGACTTAGGTTATCGCTTAAAAGGGCGTGGCTTAAATTCGTTGGCAGGCTTTGCCCGTTGGGTGGTTGAGCTGTCAGATAATGCGGTACGTGGCGACACCCTTGAAGCGGTAAAAGACTTAGTAAGGCAAATCAATTATGAAGCTTATTTATATGAGTCATCGCCCAGCGCTAAAGCCGCAGAAATGCGCATGAAGAATGTGTCTGAGTTATATCGCTGGATCACCGATATGCTTACTGGGGATGCCGATAATCCACCACTCACGCTCGCCGAAGTGGTCAGCAAACTTACCCTGCGTGACATGCTTGAGCGCAACGAGGAAGAAGATGAAGCCGATGCAGTGCAATTACTGACTTTACATGCCTCTAAAGGCTTGGAATACCCTTATGTGTTTATGGTTGGTATGGAAGAGGGCCTATTGCCGCATCAAGTGAGTATTGATGAAGAAAACGTTGATGAAGAGCGTCGCTTGGCTTATGTAGGTATTACCCGCGCGCAGCAAGAGTTGACCATGACCTATGCGAAAATTCGTCGCCAATTTGGTGAAACCTCACAAACCGAGTTAAGCCGATTTGTACAAGAGCTACCGCAAGATGATTTGGCTTTTGAAAATAAAAAAGCGCCAAACACCCAAGCTGAACGGATGGAAAAAGGCCAAGCGAGGGTTGCTAATCTTCGTGCGATGTTGAAAAAGCCAGAGTAACTGGCTTGTGGCTTAATTTAATAGTTGCTCGACTGTGGAGTCTACTGACCTGGCAGAGGTGTTATTTAGCGCATGTTGCTTACCAATGAATAGCAATAAACCATGGCTGTCGAGCAAGGCTCTATAATTGAGGATTGAAGGGCCTTTTGCTATTACTTTAACTTGCTTGATTTTAGTAATTGCGAGTACGCCTTGCAGTTGTAAATCAAAGCTTTTTTGTTGTAATACCCGTTTACTAAAGGTAGAGCTAAGCAGTAAATAATCGAAATTAAGCTCGCACAGTAAATTAAGTTCGCAACGATCTTTGGCAAAATCATTTAAGCCAATCGAATAACCCAGCTCATTGAGCATTTTTAAATTACTCATTTGCACAGCCGAAGCGTAACGGATCTCTTGTTCATTAAATAATAAACAAATTTGTTTTTTTATATTGTGGCTTTGCATTGTTTGGCATAACGCTTGAAACTCTATTTTTTCGAGTAATAAGCCAGAGCAAGGAAACAATACCTTAGCCAATTGTGCTGCTTGGATCTGTTGACAGGCTGTAGTTAATAATTGCAATTCAACTTCGAGCTGTTGCGCTTTATCTGCGGCAAATTTCTTTAATATTTCAAAACTGGTGCTACCAAGTACCGGGTGTTCACCAAATGCTTCAAGTAATGACTCTGATTGATGCTGTTCATCGAGTGTGATGATTTCAGAGCAGCGAAAGTGCATTGGTAAAGAATCTAAGTGATGGCTGGTCTCTAATTCATAAGGGCTGGTACCGGCGCTGAGTAATGGATGATAAAACTCAAAGCGGCTGCGGCCTGCATTTTTGGCATAATACATCGCAGCATCTGCATCACGGATAATTTCATCGGTATGCTTATAGCTTGTTTTAGAGTAAGTGATCCCGACACTGGCACCGCTTTGTACACAAATACCTTTCATGCAAAATGGTTTTTTCATTAGTTCAATTAAGCGCTTAGCCACATCTTCGGCTTGCTGACGATCGGTTAAGTGGGTTAATAAAATAACAAACTCATCGCCACCTAAACGAGCAAGTAAATCATGCTCACGAATGCACTGTGAAAACGATTCGCTAACCCCAATTAAAAACTGATCGCCCGCTTGGTGCCCTAGCTGATCGTTAATATCCTTAAACTTATCTAAATCAATAAACAGTACCGCAAACTGTTGTTCCGGGTAGCGTTGATAATGCTGTAAGGTTTTTTCTAGCTGCGTTAAAAATAAACTACGATTAGGCAACCCCGTTAGCGGATCATGATGAGCATCGTGATATAGCTGTTGCTCGATTTTTTTCCGCTCTTCAATTTGCATTTGTAAATGCATATTGGTTTGACGAATTTCTTTGGTTTTTTCAGCAACCCGGTGTTCTAACTGTTGGTGACTTTGTTTTAAGGCTTGTGCGGCTAAATGAGCTTGTAAAACGGTGGCAATCTGATGCGAAACAAAGGTGATCAGTTCAAAATCGTCTTGATCAAAAACATGGTTATTATTATATGCTTGGCAGGTAATTAGGCCAATAACACCTTGCGCTGTTTTCAGTGGTGCACCTAACCAACTGGTAGCTGAGTGTAAGTCAGCGCAGTTATCTGGGCGTTCTACTTCGCCAGACTTACGTAGTTTATCTGCCCGGGCTGAGTCTATTAATTGGGTTTGCTCGGTACGTAATACCAGCTCACTGTAGCCTTTAGCGAAAGGGCGTGGCTTGGTATTTTCGTTAAATTCATCCACACAATAAGGGAAGTTTAACCAACCGGTTTCTTTATCGTACAGGGCTATATAGAGGTTTTTAGCATAAGTTATTGATTTTATTATTTCGTGTACTTGTTGGTAAATTTCATCAATGTGCTTTGTTTGCGTTGCTAACTTTGAGATTTTAAACAGAATATGCTGCCGTGCTAAGGTTTTTTTATGTTGCTCTACTTCAAGATTAAGTGCTTCATTACTTTGTGTTAAGGCACGGGTCCTAATTTTTACTTCTGACTCTAGTAGTTCGCGTTTTTTTACCCGCTCAATCGCTGTCGATAAATATAACGACATTACTTCTAGAAGCTCAATTTGTTGCTCAGAATAACACTGCTCTTTATCGTAACTTTGGGCAGCTAATACACCAATAATACTTTGCTCTCGGTATACCGGTACACCCACCCAATGTTCCGCTGGTGTGCCAAGTAGCTTAAATAATCCTTTATCTGCGGCGGCTTGCATCTCTTCACCCTGGAAATAGGTGGTTTTGCCTTGTTTAAACACATAGCCAGTAACGCCTTGGATAAAGTTGTGATCTTGATTAAGGGGTACTGAAATACCATCTTTTTCATCAGCAAAGTAAGATAGTTCGAGCGTGTTACTAAATTGATTCAATAGCACCACGTAAAAGCTTTTACTGGGTACGTAATCTTGCAAAATATCGTGAATAGCGGGGTAAAGTAGCGTTAATTCGGCAACAGAGCTGGCCTGCTCTGATAATTGTATCAGGGCATTTTGTAAGTGGTGTGATTGCTTATACTTTTGGACTAAAGCTTTTAAACGATTATTTTTATGCTCTAGCTTATGTAATAAGGCCGCTATATCTTCCAATGACAGTAACCGATTTTATTATTGTATATTTATTGGACTTATATTTTCACTTTTTCGGCTAATCGTCAAGCGGACAATAGTATTAGAAAAGCATAATAATAAATAATGATAAAGGTAGGGGCTTGCTTATTTCAATAATAAAAAAGGCTGATTAAAATCAGCCTTTATAAAAATGTAGTACAGTATTAAGTATTACTTTTTGGTCATGAAATCAATGGCTGCTTGTAGCTCATCATCTGAACAATCCATACATGTACCTTTAGGAGGCATCGCATTAAAACCGTTAATTGCATGATTTAAAAGAGTATCTGCGCCTTTAGCCAAGCGAGGAGCCCAGTCATCAGCTGACTTTGGTGCACCGAGTGCGCCAGTACCATGACAAGCAAAACATGCAGCTTGGTAAACTTGTTCACCAGTGCGAGGACCTGTTGGCACGTCAGCAACGGCTGCTTTATCGCCTTCAAAGTAAACGGCACCAATCGGTGCGATACGTTTTTTGATTGCATCTTCAGTCATAGAGTTATCATATGGCTGTGCGTATGCGGTGGTTGCTAGCAATAATAATGCAGCTGATAGTTTTTTCATTTTGCCTTGCTCACTTCGATTTGAACGTGATCAATCACGATAGATGACGGAATTTAGAACGATTATATACCCAAACTACCCTAAGATGCGAGTTTCAGTTGGAATTAAAAGCGATTTAGAGAAGGCATTGATTGCAAATAATGGTTGTTCCCTTGTTAAAATCAATAACGCAGTATAAATCGCTTTTAAACCAACCCGATGGGCGTTTCACAGGCACTTATTCTCAGCGTTGTTACTTCTTAAAAGGGACTGCCATTGTTGCAAAGTAACGCCTTGATATTAAGCACCTGTGAAACGCTGAATTCTGTATCTTGGGGTGGTTTGGGTATAACGGCTTAGCCGCAATTTATAAAACTCAGTAATTGTTCACTCATGGTTTAACACATTTTAATGACAGCTTTGACGAGTTTCTCTATGCCTGCATCGGCCTCTAAAATAGATTGTGCCAGCATATAAGCAGGTGTGCTAACGAGTTTATGTTGCTCATCAATTACAATCTCATC
>Ga0180008_1001848_pt1 | contig 12296 bp, 11 predicted proteins | sample MM_PW_MetaG_FD_121121 | JGI IMG/M metagenome (GOLD analysis project Ga0180008, IMG submission 121121) | Groundwater microbial communities from the Aspo Hard Rock Laboratory (HRL) deep subsurface site, Sweden - MM_PW_MetaG | ecosystem: Environmental > Aquatic > Deep subsurface > Groundwater... | reverse complement strand
TCAGCTGGTGGATCTTCTGCTGGAGTTTCTTCTGATGTAAGTTCTTCGATTGTTTCCCCATCAGCTTCCTTTCCTTTGTCAGCATCATCATCGTCAGATGATGGAGCATCAGTTTTTGGTTCTTCCGCAGGAGCTTCATCCAGCTTTGCTGGTTCTTCTGGAGTTTCTTCTTCGGTTTTGACGATTTCTTCTTCAACTGTTACTTCAGTTGACTCTTCTTCCACTGCTTCAAGTACATATGTTGTTTTTTCTACAACATTCACTTTTTTGCCGCAGTGCGGGCACTCAAGTCCTTGGAGTTCATTAAGATCAGGCATTTCTGCCTCCTTGTAATTAGTAGGTAACAATTCCCCTCGCATAACCATGAAAATAGAACTAATAGAATGGCTTCATTGCCTTTAACCTCCCTTCTTTGAGATATCCTTACTAGACCTTTTATTGATCTGATAAGGAGTAATTTATTTATTTAAAAAAATGATTTTGTTTTAATTTTTTCCATCACCTAAAGACGCAATAAACATTTTTATCCTTGTTTGAGAATCTTTATAAACCTTTAGAAAAGAATCACGTGAAAAGACGTTGTTGTGGATTAAATGGGCCCGGAGGGACAGCAAACTCACCTTCGGTTCGTGTCCTGTGTCTTCTGTCCTCGGTCTTGTCTGAGGACATGATATTATGTTGGATTGGGGATTTATTAATATATTTATTGAAGTTTTAAGGTTGCATTTACTCTCTATTTACAAAATCACTGTATTTTTCCTTCCAACCTTACTAATAACTTTCTCTAATAATTTACTTTGACGCAATGTCTTAGAATTTCCAATTAAAATTAGTTTCTTCTTAGCTCTTGTTATAGCAACATTAATCAAATTTTCAATTTCGATAAATCTCAGCTTGTATTGCGGAAACGAATATTTTTTGCTTCTTGCAAAACTCATTATCATTATATCCTTTTCTCTGCCCTGAAATCCATGAACAGTATTAACTTCTACATCCTTTATTTCGATATCTTTGAGAAACTTTTTTATCAAAACTTTCTGTTTAACATATGGTGTAACAACACCAATATTTTTTGTTTTTATTCCATTTTTAATAAATAATGAGACAGTATAAGCGACATAGTTAGCTTCTTTTATGTTTGAGCAACCAGAACCAATACCATCTTCGTAGTATTCTCCTTTTGAAGTGTCTATAAATAGAACTGGTGCCGGGTTTAAAAATTGATGTTTACCTACATTTAAGTTAAGTGTACTCTCTGCAATATTTTTTGATGTTCTTAATTTTCCTTCATAAAAAATTTCGCTTGCAATTTGTGCTATGCTTTTATGCATTCGGTATTGAGTTGTAAGTAAAGTTGATGCATTAGGATACATTTCAAAAAATCTGTTGAATATTGATAAATTCATTTCTTTGGATATATCTTCTTCCTCTATTGGCTGTAATTGTTTATTATCCCCAACTAAAATAAATTTATTGCATTTTGAAAGAGGTAATAGAGACATAAAACTGGCGACTTGACTTGCTTCATCCATTATCATAACATCAAATTTTATATCATCTAAGAAATAATGATACGATGATATGGCAGTGGCTGCTATTAAATCCGCATTATTAATAATCTCAGATATTATGGCTTTTATTAATTTGTTAACTTTTTTCTTATAAAGGTCTATAGAGGATAGTAAATTTGTGTGTTGTCTATGCAAGTCTTCTCCATGATTAATTTTAATATAAAGCTCTGTATTTAGACCTTTTATTTCTGTATCAACTAAATCAATTTGTCTTCTTAATGATTCTAAATAAATTCTGTAAACTTCCTGATTTATTTCTGCTATTTGTCTTTTTGAATTTGATGTTTCTTGTTTTTTAAGAATTGGCAGATATTGATTTTCTAGTATCTTGTAAATCTTAAATTCGAGATTCAGGGCATCTTCATCTGGATGTCCATCTTCATCTGGATAAATTGCACTGAAATCCTTTTCACATATTTTCCTTAAATTATTACATTTTTTCTGATGATCTGAGATTTCATCCAAATATGTTTTGTTCTTTTCATACTCCTGTTTCAATTTCTCTAGCTCTTTATTATTTACATGAAATAAAAAAGAAGAAACCTTTTTTCGCAGAATGGAAAATTTCATATTTCTTGTCAAATTTTTAAGACTCTGTATATATTCAATTTCTGGTATTTTTGTTTGTAATTCATTCATTTGCAATATATTTTTACTTAAAGACGAAAAAGTTTCTGATTCTTGGCTGAGTATGACCATCTTATTATTTATAGGAGAAATATCAGACAAATTTTCATTGTTTATTGATGTTGATATCATCTTTTTATATTTTTGCTCTTCATCAATAAGATTATTAAATTCTTCATTCCGAATCTTTACTTTATCCATTGTTTGACTGATGTTTTCTTGTACCAAATTCATTCTATCTTTTACTTCTGATAAACTCTTAAACAGGTTATCTATAATTTTATGATATGTTTCAACTTCTTTCCAATCTTTATGCCTCTTCATTTTTTCAAATATTGAGTATTTTCTAACTTTCGGATCAATTTTATTAATTGGACCAATTCTTACAACTTTTTTTGCTTCTTTTTTAACTAATCTTTTTATTACGTTATCTACAGCTGAATTTGACCATGCAGTTATCAGAATTTTTTGATTTCTTCTCGAAAATTGCTTGATCAGTTCTTCGATAATGGAGGTCTTTCCTGTTCCTGGAGGACCTATTACTAAATGGAAATCATCAGCTTCTATGGATTTTGTCACTGCCTCTTTCTGATTTTCATTAAGCTTCTTTGAGATGAAAGAAACTATTTCTTTGCTATATTGTGGTTTATTTTCACCAATTATAAAATCAAGAATTCTTACATTATCTAAATTAATTTTACCTCCTTTTATATTTTCAATAACAGTGCTTAGTCTTTCTAAAATTACATTTGTTATATTCGCATCTATAACAACTTTCTTATTTTCAAACTGTGATGGATTAGTTTTAATTTCAATTTTAAGAGTAGAACTGTAAATATCTGTTACAATTGCTTTTACATTAACACTTAAAATAGCATCCTCTCTAATTAAAATTGATGAACCTCTTGATAAATCTGGTTGCTTAGTTGGTTGTAATTTAACTGTTAAAATATTACTATTCAAATCTATTTCTTCAACGTTTCCTTTAATTGTCATTGGTTTTTCTTTTGTTGCATCAATGAATCTTCCTATTTCTGAAATAACTTTAGAATATTTCTCAGTGTTTATAGAACCATCATCATACATTATAGGACCTCACAAGATTAGCCAATATAACCAAATTCTTCTTTATGTTTTTTCTGTGGTCTTTCCTCTTCTTTTCCTTGCAAACATAATTTTATGGAGTTCTCTGTTAGAGGTATACTGTCTTCCCAAACATCATTAAAGAATTGAGCGACTTTATTTACCATAGTTTTGTCCCTTAAACATAATCCTGCTTCATAATTTACAAATAACCCTTTCCTAGTTAAGTTAGCAGAAGACATTATAGCTACTGAATCATCTATTATAACCATTTTTGCGTGTAAGTCATTATTGTATCTTATTTCAGCATTAAAATCGTCTTTCAAAATCCTCAACTTATCTAAATCTATTATTCCCTTTTCGATATCTTCTTTCATAAGACGTGTAATAATTTTAAGATTAGTTTTTTTCTTATCTTTCTTTTTCTTAAAATTTGAAAGTTCTTCAACAATATATGTTATCCATGGGGAGCAGATTAGTACCTCTTCTTGTACTTTTGATAATTCTCTACTAATTTCACCATAAACTGTATTTGATGCTTCATTTGGTGTTGTTACAATGAAACTATATGCTTTTCTTAGTGTTTCTTGCCCCAATATTAATTTTTTCTTGTTTTCCTCTAATTTCCTAATTTGTTCTAAAAGTTTGTTTTGTTCTATTGTATTTAGTTTTAAAATTTTGATACTTTTTTCTAATTCATTTATTTGGTTTTCTAACATTTCCTTTTTGATTTTAAGTTCCTCTACTAATTTCGTATCTGTTCTATATTTTTTGATTTTTTCGGTCAATTCAATAATTTCTTTTGATACTTTCATTTTACCGCCTTACCATAATGGTTTTAACGTTTATTTATAACAAATAGTCAATACTTATACTTTAATACTTTTACACCACTCAGAAGCCTATTCTAACTGTTTTTGACGAATCTGAACAGAAGCTGAAACCCTCATAAGCCCGCTTCCAGCGGACATATTGAGCTTTTCCTATGTTTGGTTCTAAAAGATTCGGGCCTCGACAGCTGCCGCTTATTCGGCCCGTCCCCATTGCAGGTGCTCGCTCCGCTCGCGGAGGTAACCACAAAAGATTAAGGGCCGCCGACAGGGGGCTTTCTTAGGGTTAAATTGCTTTCCCTTAAAGGTTAAAGGAGGAGATAGGATGCAGAATCCGGAAAAGCTTGAAGTTTACAAGGAGAGCTACGCTCTCTCAAAAGATGTTCTTCTGGAGCTGGAAGGCGTCAAGGGCAAATTCAGGCTGAAAGAGCAGCTGTTCGGCGCAGTTTCAGCAATTCCTGCGAACTTGATGGAATTCGGTTCAATGGAGAACAAAAACCAGCAGGCGCAGAAGATAAGAGTCTGTATAGGCGAGGCCTATGAAGCTCAATACTGGTTCGACCTGTGCAGGGATGTTGGAATACTTTCAGAAGAAAAGCATAAAGACTTCATAAACAGGGTAAAGGTGGTGAGAATGAAGTTGTTCAATTTGCTGAAGGCTGTGAAGAGTGAGATGTGATAACAGATAAACTTTTTATCACTTTTTCACGAATATCTCTACTATAGTGATTTTATGGATATATTAGATGAAGTATCAAAAGACGTTGCAAGGGATTTTAAAGACCATAAGAAACAAGCAAAGAATGTAATAAAGATCTTTATTTGCGGAAGTTATCAAGGTTCAGATAAACAACTTTTAAAAGATTTGAGAGATAAAGTTCGAGATAAAAACGGTTTGGATATTCCTGGTACATTTTTATTGGAAGATATAGTTCCAAAAGAAGATATGGGATTGGATAAAAAATTTGAATTGGTATGGAAAAAAATAAATAAAGGTGATTTTATACCTTTATGCATTCTATATGCTGGAGAGACTACGAAGGAAAGTCAAGGGGTAAATATAGAGATTGCTAATATATCAAAGGATTTTTATAAGAAGCGTAGGACTAGAATTATTCGTTATGATAACATTGAAGCTGCTCATCAAATAAAAGAGTTTCCTTATCATATAATCACGACCATAAAAGAGTTTGAACAAACGGCTAAAAGGTTAATTATGGCTGAAGTAGAGACCATAATTTCATGTTTAATAGATAAAAGGAAATTCGGCGGTTAAACGTGAGAAATGTAATGTTTTTATTAGTTCCCTCGATAAAATAATAATATGGAAAAATGGACTTCTTCTAAACTGGGAAATTTTTCTTATATCACTACCAACAAAAATTCCATAAAAATATTTTTAAGTGTTGCTAAACATAAAAAAAGAGGGATTGATCAACTGGCTAGTGATACCAAGCTGGGTATAGATGATATTAATAGAATAGTAAAAAAGCTAGAAAGAGGCGATCTTATTACCAGAAACCCAAACCCAGAATCACAAAAATTTATACTAGGTTTTAATGGACAGTTATTTGCAGAGCAATTAAAAAACAGTTACTCTGAAATTAAGGAATTTCTAGGTGAAGAGAGTTTAATAGAACCACTAGAATAATATTCCAATATAATAGCATCTATATTCATTCAGTTAAATTTCTATACTTGATTCTTTTTCCACTTCTCAAACATTTCCATAAGGAACTCCTAGAAGTCTTTGCTGTTAATTTGGTCTTTGTTTGCGATCTGGGTTTCGTCCAGAAGCAGGCCGCAATGGGAGCAGAACTTTGAGCTTGGGTGCGACTGCGCTCCGCATCTGAAGCACTCCTTGATTGTTTCTGTTGGTTCGACATGATTGATGCTGGTTTTGCCTTCATTCATTTCTATGATGGCCTGATCAACATCCCGACCTGATAAGTGAACGTAAATTGACGCCATCTCCGACCTCTGCGTCCAGCCGAGATATTCCTTCATTTGCGCTTCTGTTAATTTGTTTGCTAAATGAGTTGATCTTGTATGACGGAATAAGTGCATATAGACGCGCTTCTTGATGTTGCATCTTTCTGCAAGATTCTTTATCATGATATCCATAGTTCGATACTGGACAGGGTTTTTGTAATTGTTGAGACTGATCCATAGGAATGACTTTGGATTGTCCTTTATTGGATGATTCTCTATCCAATTGGCTAGCAATGCAACAGAGCGGATAATCCTTACGCGCCTTGAGTCGGTCTTTCCGCTGACTGTTAAGACAGCTCCATGGTTGTCAAATGCGACATGCTTTATCCTTCTTGATAGAATCTCTCCTGCCCTGCATCCGGTTTCGTACAAGGCAGATAAAAAAGCTTTGTCTCTGATATGATATGCTCTTGATATCATCTTGTTTACTTCTTCAAGGGTCAGAAGCTCCTCCGGAAGTTTGAGCTTTCTGACCTTGAATCTTGGCTTGATTTTGTTGAATAGTTCTTCTTTTTCCAGAAATGTTAGAAGTTTCCTTATACAGTACCATCTTGTTCTCTTGGTTTTCTCAGCGTAGCTGTTCATACTGAGCAAGAAGTGTTCCAAGTCTTGCTCTGTAACAGCCTGGAAATCTTTGCTGACGAAGCGGAGGAAGGTCTTGAACGCGTACAGGTACTTGAGCCGCTGCACTACGCCGACACCTTCGATTTCAGTACGCTTTAGGAACTTTTGGATAAGATCCTTGTTGGAATCTGACGTGTTCCAAGAATTAATTTGTTCTAATTGCTTGAGATATTTGGCTTTGGTGTTGTAGATATCCCAGTCTTTATCTTCTCTATCATTTGAAAACGGAAGACTCAGGACTGTGGACGTGGAACCGAAATTGTAGATTAATGGGCCCGGAGGGACGTTCGGCATCGCCGAATGCGCCCGCTTCAGTGATGTGTTCGAATTCGAGGGTCAACAAGTTTCCTTAAAGACCTCCCTCGGCACCCTGGTATCTTCCCATATTCTGTCATTTGACCTTACTAAAAGGCCATCAGCATGCTTTTAACTCATGGTTAAAAGCCAGGTGCTCTAACCAGGCTGAGCTACGGGCCCATACAAACTGTTATAGTTATTGTATGTTGTTACTTAAGAAAATAGTATATAATACATTAAAAAGTTATTGTTAAAAAACACCTTTTTTTCAGAAAAACACCACTTGTTCACATCTGTTCACTGTAGACTATATATGCTGTTCATTCTGAAGGGATATTATAATTTGAAAAAGGAGGTCTTAAAATGGACACTAAATACTTTATTCCGGTGCTAATGGGAATTGTATTATTCGCTGGTATACTGGCATCATCAGTTTCAGCAGTACCAGATATACAAAATCCAGTAGCAGCAAAAGTTAGTGCAAATGTCGCAACACTGAAAGTAGCTCAAAAAATATTGACTAATGAAGTTGACATAAAGAACCCTATTGCAGAAAAAGCTAACGAAGTTCTTCAAAGCAAAGTTCCTGGAACGTGGGAACAGACAAAAGAAATCATATACAGTAAAATGGATATGCCGCATAAATTTGTCTTGTGGGATGTTAGCGGAAGACATGTAATGTGGGGTGAATATGGAAACGGCTATTTCGTTGGGCACGACAATCACGACAAGGATGCATGGGGAGTATATATGGGTATTGATCACCCAGGCAATGCAACACGTGGAAAGTTCGTAGGTTTTTATGATGGAAAGAATTTTGAAGGAAACTATTTTCACAGAGGAAATGCATTTCATCTATGGAACTGGAACGCACTTAATTTGTTTGGCGAAACAGTGAGTCATGGTAACTTTGTATTATTCAACTGATATTAACCAAGTGACCATGTAGTATCACCTATTTGGGGGAAATCTGTTCCCCCTTCCCCTTATTATTATTGAAGGGATAAACCGAAAATAAACGATAATATTTAAAGCGAGATGAACTACTTTCATGTATGAAAGTAGCGATGTTGGTTACGATCTTACTCACTATAACAGTTTCTTTAGCTATGATACCTGCATTATCAGCCCAGACAGTTGATGACATAGAATATCTTGTGATAATAGAAGACAACGGTAACGTTGTTGTTTTGATAACAATCAATGGAATTGGCTTGTTTGAGATTCCTATACAAGAAGATGTTCAAAGTGTTGATATTGAAGGCGGATTATATTTAATCGAAGACGGAACGCTTGAAGTTGTTATAGGCAGTACAGAAAAAGCTGTCATAGTTTACCAAACATCAATGTTAACAAGCAAGAATGACGGTGTTTGGAATTTTGATATTAATTTAATAAACATCGGGTATGAAAAAACCATTACAGTCGCAATGCCTGCAAATACTGTTGTGACTAATACAAACCCTCAAGGAAAGATAGAATCCGGGGAAATAATGAAGATATCATGGGATAATACAGAAAATGTGTTCATAGAGTATTATTTTCAAGCAGTTGATGAAACAACTGATTTGAGACCGTTATACGTTATACTGATTGGCGCGCTAGCCTTGATAGCTGGCTATTATCTAACAACTCGCAGAAAAAAGAGCGCGAACTTGAGCAAGAAAGAAAGTATTATAGAAACGCTTTCAGAAAACGAAAAGAAAATAGTCAAAATCTTAATGGATAATGATGGAAGGATCAAACGCAGCAAGCTTGAAAGAACGAGCGAGATATCGAAATCAAGTCTTGCAGCATCGTTAAAAAACTTGGAAAGGAAAAAGATATTAGAGGTGGACAGGACATATGCTTCGCATTATGTCAAGTTCACGGAGTGGTTTAATGGACTTTAGACAAACAAAAGCGATTATTGGAGCTTTGTTAGTGTTATTGCTAGCCTCGATGATGATTCCAAATGTTGGTGCAACTAATAGTGATGTATTTAAGCCAAAAACTGTGATGTTGCAATCCGCAGAAGCGGTTTATAGAGAGAATCTAGGCATTGCGCAGAGTTCTCCTTTGCAGATAAAAAACATAAACAGGCTTATTGAAAGAATGTCCACTGATGAGGACAATTTCAACAGGATAGTTGCCATATCAAAGCTGTTAATCAAGCCTGAAAGCAAAGAGCTTATAGCAGATGATCTGCTTGATATGGACAGACCGTTTATTAGAAGGCTAGCTATCAGAGCATCAATTAGCGAACTTAACAAAAAGGAAGTAACAGCACAGGTAAGCAATTATCTTGTTGCAAAGGAAAACAAGGAAGACATTGGCATTTCTCTGAAGCTGTCGCTTCTAAAGGACTTCTTCACAAAGAAGATCACTGCATTAGAACTAATAAAGAGTATTCTACAAAGATAAGCATTTTATATACTTCTACTCTAAATGTTCTGTATAACTATTAAAGGTGATTATTTTCGCTAAAAAGAAAGCTCCTACTAAGAAGAAAACTGTAAAGAAACCTTTAGAAAAGGTTTCATCCAAAGAAAAAGCCACTCCCAAGAAGGCTGAATCTGTTAGTTTAATTCCTGAAATTAATATAGGTCTTGTTGGACACGTGGATCACGGTAAAACAAGCCTTACTGAAGCTCTTTCAGGCAAATGGACTGATACTCATTCTGAAGAGATCAAGCGTGGTATTACAATAAGGCTTGGCTATGCGGAATTCACTGTTTACAAATGCCCTAAATGCAAGGGCTCTGAATGTTATGGCACTACAAACAAATGCATAAAATGCTTCTCTAAATGCAAGCCTGTGAGAACGCTGTCACTTGTGGATGCACCTGGGCACGAGACACTCATGGCCACTGTTCTGTCTGGCGCTGCGCTAATGGACGGCGCATTGCTTTTGATAAGCGCTAATGAAGACTGTCCACAACCGCAAACAAGAGAGCATCTTACTGCTCTGGACATTATTGGCATAAAAAATATCATTGTTGTACAGAACAAAATAGATCTTGTTTCTAAAGAGGAAGCTCTTAAAAACTATGAACAGATCAAAAAGTTCTTGAAAGGAACTGTTGCTGAAAATGCTCCTATTGTGCCAATTGCTGCACAACAAAGGATTAACATTGATGCATTGATTGAAACGATAGAGGAAGTTATGGCAACACCCAAAAGGGATCTGACAAAATCGCCTCTGATGTACATAGCAAGAAGCTTTGACATCAACAAGCCAGGCACACTGATAGAAATGCTTAAAGGCGGTGTTATAGGCGGTTCTCTTGTAGAGGGCAAGCTTAAAGTGGGACAGGAAGTTGAGATAAGGCCTGGCGTAATGATAAGGGGCAAATTCAAGCCAGTCAAGACAAAGATAACAGGCTTGCAGCAAGCAATGACAAATCTAAAAGAAGTTCAGCCTGGCGGTCTTTTAGGCGTCTCAACATCACTTGATCCTTATCTGGCTAAATCTGATTCTTTGTCAGGCAATCTTCTTGGTTCACCAGACAAGCTTCCTCCTGTAATGTCTGATGTAACTTTTGAAACGCACCTTCTCGATCATGTAGTCGGATCGAGAGAAAAAATTAACGTAGATCCAATCAAAACAGGCGATGTTCTAATGCTTACAGTAGGCACAAGCAGAAGCGTGGGCGCTGTTATTTCCGCAGACAAAAAGAAATCTGATGTGAAACTAAAGCTTCCTATATGCGCCAACAAAGGTTCAAGAATAGCCATATCGAGACAGGTAGCCAACAGATGGCATCTGATTGGTTGGGGAGAAATTAAGTAAATTCTAAGACATTATCTAAACATGTGGTAATGTACCTACTAAGAACCATATTAAAAAAATTCCTAATAACAAGAATATGAATTGTAATAAAATCTTCTTTGTTCCTATCTCTCTATGCATTTCTGGTATAAGATCTGATGCCGCTATGTATATGAAACCGCCAGCTCCTATGGCTAAAAGAATTGGTATTGATGCCTCAGTAAAGCCTGCAAACATGTACATTACAACAGCTCCAACCACAGCTACAAGCCCTGACAGAAGATTATACAATAAAGCCTTTGTTCTTCCAAAACCTCCATGAACAAGAATGCCGAAGTCGCTTATCTCCTGCGGTATTTCATGCAAAGCTATTGCTATTGCAACAACTATGCCAATAGGCACGCTGGTAAGGAATGCAGCCATTATTATTGCTCCGTCTATGAAGTTATGTACAGCATCACCTATGAGATTCATATAAGTATAGGATTTAACATCACATGTTTGGCCTGCTGGAAGTTTGTGGCAGTGGTGCCACTGTATGAACCGTTCTATGAAGAAAAACAACACAATTCCTGCTAAAACATAAGTTAATGCGCCTGCTCCCATCATCTCAATTGCTTCTGGTAAAATATGAAAAAACGCAGCGCTAAAGAAAGTTCCAGTGCCGAAAGCTACTATGATAAATAATATTCCTGCCAATCTGGTTTTGTTAATCCATAACGTAAAGACACCAACTAAAGATATCATGCTTATTAAAACGACAGCGATTAATGCCTGTAAAAGAATAATTTCCATAAACTTAATTGGTAAAACAGATATAAAAAAACAAACAAAGGGTCAGAAATTAAATCCCTTTAATTATCTTCACTGTCTTCATCATCATAATCGTCTTCTTCGTCTTCGCTAGAATCGTCATCTTCTTGCCATTTGAACATTCAATCCATCCTCCAAGAATAGAAATGAATATTATATGTACTATGGGTTTAAATTCTTTTTTGAAAACTAAACCAGCGCATACATCACAATTAATGTTATTGCTATTATTGCAATTGTGTTCATTACTTTGATCAATGGGTTAATTGCTGGACCAGCAGTGTCCTTTGTGGGATCTCCTACTGTATCACCGCAAACAGCAGCTCTGTGCGCAGCTGAGCCCTTACCACCATAAGCTCCATCTTCTATATACTTCTTTGCGTTGTCCCAAGCTGCTCCGCCAGTAGTCATGAACAATGCTACTAAAAGTCCTGTTATAATTGAGCCCAACAGCATGGCCCCCAGCGCCTCAGCGCCAAGCAGGAAACCTACTAGCAATGGTGCTAGAACCGCTATAAGAGCAGGGACTACCATCTCTCTGAGCGCAGACCCCGTAACTATGTCAACACACCGGGCATAGTCTGGTTCAATCTTGTCTAAACCAACCTTAAATTGCCTTCTAACTTCTTCAACAACAGAGAAGGCAGCTCTGCCTACCGATTTCATTAACAATGCTACAAACAAGAACGGAATCAACCCGCCAATCAT
>Ga0180008_1001847_pt1 | contig 12300 bp, 21 predicted proteins | sample MM_PW_MetaG_FD_121121 | JGI IMG/M metagenome (GOLD analysis project Ga0180008, IMG submission 121121) | Groundwater microbial communities from the Aspo Hard Rock Laboratory (HRL) deep subsurface site, Sweden - MM_PW_MetaG | ecosystem: Environmental > Aquatic > Deep subsurface > Groundwater... | reverse complement strand
TTATTAAAGATATCCATAACCTCTTCCTTTTCGGTCACGGTTAAACCTTTCCATCTTTCATCTAAACTATGTCTTCGTTTTTTTCTCTCTTCTGTTTCTTTTTTAGTAATTCTTTTTCTATATTCGCTTACATACATTGTTTTAATTTATTGTTTAGTTATTATTTATATTTTCTTTTTCTAAATCTATCAGCATCTAAACAGCTTGCAAAGTGGCTTTCAAATTCGTTTAAGTTACAAACATTAATGGGTGTTCGTTGCAACTCTTTCCCGCATATTTCACACTTTGACATAATATTTTATTTAACTGTTAAATTGTTTTTTTTATTTTTTGGTCTACTCTCCGCTATCCAAGTATTTAAAATCATAAGACAATGTTTTCTTTTTTCTTTTTTAGATAATCTGTTAAATTTAATTTCCACAGCTGTTGTTGGTTTTTTCATAACTGTTTTATTGTTTAGTTATTATTTGTTTTATGTCCCCTTTTATTCCATTTTATATTTAAGTTTTCTTTACTCCACTTGTCATATGTTATTCCGAAAAAATCAGAAACCCTTTCTAAAAGTTTTGACATTGTCACCTTTTCGCTATCAATAAAACTATTCTCTAAATCATTCTCTTCTATAACCTCTTTTGTCACGTGTGGAGTTCCATCTTCCCATTCTTCTTCCCAAATTAATATAAAACCATTGTTTGTTTTTTCTATTTTAAGTTCCATGTTTTTTTTATTAGTTTATAAACTTAGTGCAGGGGGCAAGGATTTGTTAGAGCAATACTCTTTGGTCACCTTGCAGGGTTTTTATGGGTCACTTTGCCTTAAAGACATAGAACGGATAATCAGCTCCAACGGGCTATCAACCGAAGTATCATTAATCTATAGACCGATTTTACTATAGATATAGCGTCTCACCTTTTCCGCCACCTCTGCACTAAAACAATAAACTATATTTTGTTATTTTTTACTCTATATCTATTATACACCCGAACTTAAAACTTGTCAAGTATTCTTATGCGATTTGCATATATTTTATTATATGATACTATAAAAACAGTTCTAATAAAATAAAATTAAAAAAATGAAAGAAGAGAAAAATGAAAAGGATTTGTATTCGGACAAGGACATTTACTTGGCGGCAACACTTTTAACAATAGGCTTCCCAATAGAAAGGGTGGACTATCAAATAGAAGGAGAACGTCAACAGGCAGTTGGATATTTTAGTTTCGAAGAATCCGAAAAATTAAGAGATGCTATAAAAGATTATTGGAGCGAAAAATTGGAAGTAGAGCCCCGTAAATTTATAAGCAACATGCGTGGTTTAAAGTCTCAGGTTAGCGGTGTATATAAGTCTCCCCATTCTAAATTTAATAAATAGGGTTGACAAGTATAAAGTTGTATGATATAATAGACACTATACTTCGCTTAACCACGAATTAAAAGGATCATCTTATGCTCTTATCTGTGCTTCGTGGTTAGCGCAGGTAAGGGGTTTAGATGATCTTTTGTTTTTAACTACTAATAAAACCGAAAAATTATGAACAAAATCCTTCTTGAAGATGAAATATGTCTTATTTCCACACAAACATTACATAGATTGTATAAAAATGAAAAGGGACATGATGCTGTATCGCTTTATTTATTTTATTATTATCACTCTAAGATTCAAAAAACAAACCAACCAAAAGCACTAAATGAATTTTGTATAAAGGGATTAAAATGGGGAGAAGTTAGGTTCAAAAGGGCTAAAAACATTCTAAAAGAAAACAATCTTATAGAAGACGTTCAACATAAAAGTAAAGATGGAAAAATAAGGGGTTGTTATATAAAACTAAATTATATTTGGAAGAAAGAAAAGGCAATAAAAGCTGAGAGTATATTAAAGAAAAAATGTTCACCACCCCCCCCCGTTTCCACTGGGGTGGAAAAACCAGTAGGTGGTTTTCCGAGGACAAATGCTTTAAGTGAAAATAATAGAGAAGAGATTATAGAAAATAGAGAAGATATTGTACATTGTGTAAATGGAAAAAGTATAAAGCTCTTTTGTCCCACGCCACAGGCGTGTGACGAAGAGGCCCAAAATTCTCCTCTTCAAAATGGCCTAACAAGATTAGATGTAGAAAAGATTAAAGAGGTTGATCTGGTTATCGGCTCTCAAGAAAAATCCGCGATAGAAGGTAATGTCGTAAACTATAATCCGATTGACTTAGAAATAGCATGGATTCTGTTATCTATGATAAGGCAGAACAACCCAACGTTTAAAGAGCCAAACTTAAAAAAATGGGCAGTTGAAATAAACAAAATGATAAGAATAGACAAACGAGACCCAAAAGACATCGTAAAAGTCATTATTTGGTGCCAAAAAGACTCATTTTGGTGTGCAAATATCCTTTCTGGAGTCAAATTAAGGAAACAATATGACCAATTATTCGTAAAAATGAACATAAAAAAGAGTGGAGGAATAGGCGGTTTGGACAAAATAATAGAAAGACATAAAAATAATTAACAATAAAAAAAATATATGAAAGAAATAACATACCAAAATGGGAAAGTCTTCGTACTTACAAATATAGAGTTTAGAGAGGCGTGTCAAGAATGGGATTCTAATAAGCCATATTATTGTGAAAGGTTAGATTCATTGATAGGAAAGTTCTTTTTATACGCAGAAACACCCAAATTAGAGCTTAAAATGACAGTTTTTATTGATAAAGACCTTGATTATAGAAAAATTTATAAAGATAAGAATGAAAATTACTATGAACTGTTGGGAGAAAGCCTTTCTAAATTAAGGTTAGAAGAAGAAGCGCCAGATTTTGTTGAAAAACTCATAAAACAAGAGGATTTTTATAACTACGAAGGAAAAACTCCGATAAAAATGGGAGAGGCGTATAAATTATTTCCACAAAACAGTTTGAAAGAACTCGCTGACGTGAAGTGAGAAGCCATATACGCCTCCTGGAGAGATTTATATATTAAAGTAGTACCAACATAGCCACCACTAATTAAAGTGCCTTAAAATGCACAAATTTATAATAAAAATAACATGGAAAATCAAAAAATAAATCCAGATGACCTAAAAGGACTTTTAGATGATGTTTCGTCTGCTGATATATCACAACTACCACCACCAAAGGGAGTTAGTAAAGAATTCGCTGAAATGATGAGAAAACCAGAGATAAATAGCGAAATGTACAGTTATAATGAGTTAGCGAATAAGATAAAAAATATGCCAGTAGAGCCAAAAGTTTCTACTTGTAGGCCAGAAATAGACCAGATTTTTGATGGTGGGTTTCAAAACGGAGAATTAATAATTCTATCTGGTCCGACTAAGAACGGAAAGACTGTTTATAGCCAGAATATGAGTTTTTTACAGGCATCTAACAACATTCCAGTCATTTGGTTCAGTTATGAGATGAGTTGGCAAGAACTTACAAGAAAGTTTATGGAGATGGACTGGGAAAATGTCATGATGGACTGTCCAGCTAAAGTTCCACTGTATTATCCGATAGATAACAGAAATTCATCTATGGATTGGTTTAGGAAGAAAATATACGAAGCGAAAGAAAAATTTGGAGCAAAAATGGTTTATATAGATCATTTGCACTATCTAATTCCGCTTACAGAAAAAGGAAATAACCTTTCCTTTTCTATAGGTAAAATAATAAGGGAATTGAATGGAATTGCAGTTGAAATGGAAATTCCGATATTGTTGATTGCTCATACCAAAAAGATTGAAGTTGATAAAATGCCTGATATAAATTCGCTTAAAGATAGTTCCTCCATAGCCCAAGAAAGCGATGCCGTGTTAATTTTATGGAGAGAAAGAAAAAAGTCAGGTTCTGCAGAAAGTGTTACTGATTATTACGATGATGTTATGGATGATGAAATATATACAGGGAGAACAATCGTATCAATTGAAGCAAACAGAAGAACTGGGAGAACGAGAAAAATTTCAATGGGAATGATAAATGGGCAATTTTATGTATGGAGCGAATATCTTGCCTTGAAGAATTGTCAAGACAGTAAAGACACGAAAGATGAAGATTTAATTAAAATAAAAAAAGAAATAGACATAAACAAACAGAAAACGTTTAAGTTTTAGGATGTGGAATTACGAAATAATAAAATGATATTATAAATAATTTATGAAAAAAGTACTATCACAATTAGACGATGAAAGTTTAACTATAGTTTCCAGATTGTCTGTTAAATTTGGAAAAGAAGACGTGGTTAAAGAATGTGAGGAAATATTTGAAGAACGCTATTTGCTTAATTGTTCTTTCAGGTGTAATAGGGTTTATGATTCATGGTTAAAAACACGGAGTGATACGCGAGAGAAAATAGCAGATTTGAGAAACGATTTTAATACAGAATGGATGAAGAAAGTTAGGATAGAATTTCTTGATAGTGAGGTTCCGAAAATATTTAAGATAGTTCAATCTTACGGAGATCAAATAAAAGAATATGGAGAAATAGGAGAGCTTTTATTCGGGGATATTTTTAGAAAGATGGAAAGAAAATATAAAGTGTTGTATGTAGAAGCTGGCTCTCTAAAAAATAATCTTACCATAAACGAAGGAATGAATGAGATTAACCTTCAAAAGTGTAGAGATCTTCCAATAGATATGTTAATTGGGACTGAAGTTATAAATGCTGGAGGAGGAAGAAAAAAATGTTTATGTCCGTTTCATTCTGAGAAAACACCATCTTTTGTAGTTTTTGAAAATAATTCTTTTTATTGCTTTGGATGTGGCGTTCATGGTAATAATATGATAGATTTTGTTATAAAAGAAAAAAATTATGGATTCATTGATGCGTTTGAATATCTTAAAAAATTTATATAAAAATATGGATGTGAATAAAATAGAATCTCTCATGGAAGAGAAGAAAATAGATCCAGAGGTTTCAGAATTAATTATAAGAGAAATTAGATCAGAGAAAGAAAATGTTATTGACAATGAAAATAAAATAAAAAAAGATCAAGAGATTTTAGAATTAAAAGATAAGATTAATAATGAAAAAAATTGGAGAAAAAAAGCTTCCATGGCCGCAAGAATTATAAGTCTCGGGACACCAGAATGAGAATACTTGACAAGTTTTAAGTTCGGGTGTATAATAGACATAGAAGACAGAGACACATTTTATTATTAACTTAATTTATGGGTGTTAAAAAAGCATTTGTTTTTTCTTTTCTTATATCCTGTGGTTGTTGGTTATTTACAAACCAGACAACAAGTACTGTAAAACAGGAAACACTTGACCCTATCGTGGTTGAAAGTACTGGGTTAGCGGTCATCATTGTTGGGAAAGAGGATGTCCTTTCTGAGGCTCCTCTTGTCCCCACCAGTGGACATGTGGAAGTTGAAAAAGTAGCGATGTTTACAGTAACTGCATATAATACACTTTTAGTGCAGACCAGTGGGAATTCATGCATAACAGCCAATGGAGATAATATATGCGGAACAAACGGAACCGTGGCCTGTAGCAGACAGTTTGAGTTTGGAACAAAATTTAGATATGACGGAATAACTTATAGGTGTAATGATAGATTTAATTTCAGATATGACAATCCAGAAAGTAGTTATTATAATCCGTTTAAGATAGATATAAATTTTGATAAAGATGTTGTAGGTGCTAAAAAGTTTGGAACAAAAATTGTGGAGGTAGAGATAATTAAATAATATAAAATTATATGAACAATAAAGGATTTACATTGATTGAGTTGTTAGTTGTTACGTCTATAATTGGTCTTTTTGCGGTAATGGTATCAGTTTATTTGATAGTGGTAGGTGTTCTGGTTAGTATAATTATTTAATTTACAGGGCATCTTGCCTTGTAATTAGATAGTTATTTTATAGAAAAAGATTAGGGGGTGCTCTGACCTGTGGATGTCCCTATAAAAAGGTAAATCATGCGGTATACAGAGTTAAATGATCTGAAGGCCACAATAGATTGGTCAGCCTCTTGGTCGACGCTTTATATATTAGTTAAATAAAATATGAAAAAGTTTATAGTCACAAAAAGAGAATTAATAAAAATACCAATTGATAAGAATTCATATCGTTATAAATTATCTGATCCAGTAGAAGTTGACGAAGATACAATCTATGAAAGGAATAAATGGACTCTTTCAGGCATGTTCAGATGGTTAAAATTACAAAATAATAAAAAATAATATGAGTGAAGAAGAAGATAAATTTGGAGTTAAAGTTTTTGGTATAAACATTAAAATAGATGGAAAAAAGGTTTGTTTTTATGGGATTAAAGCACAAAGCGAAGCAGCTGCGATAAATATTTGTAAATTAGAACATCCATTGGAATATGAGGTTTTAAAAAAGTCTGATAAAAAAGAAAAAGATAATAATTGGTAATAATAAAAAACATGGCAGAAAAAAAGAAAACAATTGGCGAGGTAATGAAAGAGATGAATAAGAAGTATGACGGAGATGCGCTCGTTAAAATAGAGGACATGGAAAGAGCAAATGTTAAATCCCTTTCTACAAACTGTTATTCGTTAGATTATGTTTTTGGGTGCAATGGGATTCCAAGCGGTAGAATAATTGAGCTATTCGGAGCAGAAAGTTGTCAACCCGCTGGGAGTAAAGTTTTAATGTCAGATGGTTGCTGTAAGAACATAGAAGATGTTCATGTCGGAGATATGGTTGTTTCTCCTCAAAGAGATGGGACAACACAACACAGCAAGGTTCTTCATACGACATCTTGGGAATGTCCTCAGGTATTTTCTGTGAATAGTAAATATGGGAATAAAGAAAAAAGATTATATTCTTGTTCTTTTAATCATATTATTCCTTTTTATTGTAGTGATAGTGTTAGAGTTGGAAAAAGAAAGTATGAAAAAACTGCATACGTTTCAGTTCTTGAACAAATGACTGCGAAAGAATTATGCGATGGAGTTAAAACACAAGCTAATTCTTGTTTTTCTACAAGTAAAATAGAATCTTTTATAGGAAGAAAAGATCCTAAAGTCGGACCATATTCGTTAGGAATGCTTTTGGCCAATGCTCATCTTTCTGATATTGGGAATGTGGTTCTTTCAAGCAATGTTCATCTCGGAAGAGCCATTGTTAAGCGAATGATAAAAGAAGGTGTTGTCTTTACTAACGGAGAAGGAACAATCTATAAAAATAAAGATGGGTGTATTGTTGCTCGTCTTGTAAAATATCAATCGATTACTAAATGGTTAGGAGAACAACAGCTCTTAGGTAAAAATGCTCATGGAAAATTTATTCCAGAGTCTGCCCTGTTTGCTTCTGCCAAATTCAGAGAAAGATTATTAGCTGGATTGCTAGAAGGAGATGGGTATTTTAATCCAAAATCTGTTACATTTCCAAATTGGGAATATGCAACTGTTTCAAAGCGTCTTGCGGAAAATGTGGCTACTCTTGTGTTTTCATTGGGAGGAAAAGCGACTGTAACACAAAGAACTACAATGGCAGAAGGAAAAAAGTTTCCAAGCTTTAGAATTCACATTACGATGCCACATGGAATTGAAATGGCGAACACAAAGAAAGAAGGAATAGGACTTGGGAAAGAAAAAGGTTCAGGAGCGTTTCATAGTCGATATCCTTTAGTTGTTCGTTCTTTAGGAAAGGCGAAAGTGTTTGGAATTACAATTTCATCTCCTTCACAATGGTATGTTACAGATAATTGGATGGTAACGCACAACAGCGGAAAATCCACAATGGCGATGTATTTAGTCGCTCAAGTACAAAAAACTGGAGGGAAAGCTGTGTTTATAGACGCAGAATTTGCTTTTAACGAAGAATATGCGAGAAAAGTTGGCGTAGATGTAAAAAAACTCTATGTTTCACAGCCATCAGACGGAGAAGAAGCGTGGGATATAATAGATAATATAGTCAAAACTGGAGACGTAGACATAATAATTATTGATTCTGTGGCATCTTTAGTGCCAAAGAAGGAGCTAGATGGAGAGATAAGTAAGGAAAACATAGCACTTCAGGCACGTTTAATGAGTAAAGGGCTAAGAAGAATAACTGGAAATGCCGCAAAAACTGGGACTACATTAATCTTTATCAACCAAGTTAGGGACAAAGTAGGGGTGTTTTTTGGAAATAAGACCACAACCTCAGGTGGACGTGCGTTAAAATTCTATGCGTCTATCAGACTGGAGGTTAAAAAAGGACTTAAGATAAAAGGAAAAGATGATGAGGTTATAGGAAATTGGCTTTCTATCTGTGGCGTAAAGAATAAAATAGGTCATCCATGGAGAACTGTAAACTTGGAACTGATATTTGAGAAGGGAATTGACATTGAAGGTGACGTGTTAGATTCGTCTGTTAAAAAGGGAATTATAGGCAAAAACGGAATGACGTACACATTTAACGGTATCAAGATTGGATGTAGCAGAGATTCGGCTAAAAAATATATAGTTGAGGAGAGAAAAGTCTTTGAAGAAATAAATAATAAATTAAATGAAAAAAATGAACAAAAAGCAATTAACACAAAAGAGAAGAGCTGTAAAAGCTAAAAAAATTAGAAAAGACTTTGAAAAGAAGAGAAATATGGCTAAATATGGGTTAAAGCCTGGTCCGTTAAAGTCTGGTCCGAAAATTTATTATCCTCTTAGTAAAAAATTTAATAAAAACGATGAAGATAGAGATTAGAAAAAATTGTAAAATTTGTGGAGAACCTCTTAAGTACAGACAGAGGACATTTTGTTGTGCTCCATGTAGAAATAAAAACACAAATAAAAAACGGAGAGCATATCAAGCAACCTATCAAAGAGAAAGGAGAGATAAAATTGCATCTATTCCATCCGATAATAAAGTACAATGTTTGTTTTGCGGGAAATATTATGTTCAAGTTGGCAGTCACGTTGTGCAGTGTCATGGATTTGACAGTGCGCGTGAATACAGAGAACATTTTAAACTTGAGGTAAAAAGAGGAACTGTTCCTGGTTGGTATAGAGAAATGAAAGGGAAACAAGCCTTAGGCAATGGAACTTATATAAATACAATACTTCATGGAGAGAAACATAGATTTAAAAAAGGACAAAAGGGTATTGGAGTATATGAAAGAAGTCCAATAACCTTGAAAAGATTATCTACTTTATATAAATTAAATAAACATAAAAAATGAACAAGATAAATTGCTTAATTTCTGGTGGCAATGGCTTCATAGGAACAAATCTCTGTCCAAAGTTAGAAAAACTTGGGTTCAATGTTACTGTTTATGACATAAAAAGTAATCCGCTTGACGACATAAGAGATAAATATAGGCTCGAGACGAAGTTTATTACTGGTAATTTCGACATAGTTATCCATATGGCGGCCAGAACTGGAACCTTAACGAGCGATGAGTTTCCAGATGAATATATAAGCACAAATGTTAGTGGAACAAATAATATACTTGCGCTATCAAAGAAATATGGAGTTAAAAAGTTTATATTTTTTAGCAGTTCAAGTATATTCGGAGGAACAAAAGATGGAGAACTTATAGCAGAAGGTTATAAGATAAAGCCAAGAACTTTATACGGGGTTACAAAAGCTGCAGGTGAACTTATGGTGAAAGCTTCTGGACTAAATTATGTTATAATAAGACCTTTTACAGTATATGGTAAAAACGGTAGAAGAGATATGGTAATTTATAAGTGGATAGATAGGATAAAGAGCGAGAAGCCATTGTTAATATTCGGGAACGGAAAGACTAGCAGAGGATACACCTATATTGAAGAATTTACAGACGCTGTTTGTAGGTTAGTTGTACTTTCTATAGGAGCTAAATTTGAAAAAGAATTAAGTGTAACTGTTAATTTGGGTGGAGCAGAAAATGTGACATTGGAGCGCATGCTGTTAGTTTTTAAAGAGTATTGTGCGAATAACGATCTTTACTTTGATTTTAAAAATATGGAATTAAAGAGTACTGATATAGAACATTCACTGGCTGATGTGTCTTTTGCTAAACTTTTAGTTGGTTTTAATCCAGAGAAAAAAAAGTTTAAGGAAAGATTGCTTGGGATAATAGACAGTGAACTTGGAAATAAAAAAATAATGAATAAAATTTATGACGATGAACAAAAAATATAAAAAATTTATGCGGGAGAGTAATGCAATAGAGGGGGAGATTCGCATTAATCCTGGAGATATGATAGCTGTTGAAATTATGTTAAAAGGAGAGATAACCGAAGCCTCTATTTTATCGGCCCATAGAGTTCTTGGAGAATATTTGAATGTAGACTGGAATGGGAAATGGAGAGAATGTGAGGTTAGAGTTGGTAGTTATTATCCGCCTATGGCTTTTGAAGTGCCAGGTTTGATGAAAAAGTATTTTAAAAGTTTGCCTGATATGGATTCATGGGAAGCTCACAATGAATTTGCCAATATTCATGGATTCCAAGACCTCAATGGTAGGATGTCAAGATTAATCTGGTTAAATAAAGCAATAGATGAAGGTTATGATTTTTCTATTCCGTTTTTGCATAAGTATTATTATCAGACTTTGCAGCATCAAAATAATCGTTAAGTGTCAACTGGATGGCAAACACTTAAGTTTCCATTCCTTAAAATGGGATAGGGATAATAAAGGAAAATGGATTTAATTAAATAGTTAATAAAAAAGTATGAATGGAAACAAGCCGTTAGAATTATCTACAGATGGCACTGAATATAATGATAATATAGATTCATTATTGTTTGGATCAGTCATAGAAGCAGGGGAGATAGAAATAAAGGAAGCATGCGATCATAATTGCGGGGAATGTGAAAGAGATATTTGTTTAAACGGATAATCTTTTATTTATAAAATAAAAACATGGGAGAAGACAAAAAAAAACTTAAATGTCCAATGTGTGGGAAATGGATGATTCGTAGAAAGAGTAATTGGGGAAACAATTTCTGGTGGGGATGTCCTAATTATCCTAAATGTAAAGTAAAAGCCAATGAACATCCGAATGGAGAGCTTATGAGTTATCCAGCTGGAGAGATAACAAGAGAACTTCGTATCAATGCTCACATGCTCTGTGACAGTATATGGGGCTCTACGAGAGATTCACAGGAGGCAAAAGCTAGAACATACCGTTGGCTTAAGAAAAACACTCCCACGGGGCATATAGGTAAGCTTAATGATTCTCAACTTTGTATACTTATTGGCAAGCTTTTGAAGGAAAAAAGAAAGAAAGAGTGCCGATAGCATGTTCTTTTTAAAAGATATATTTAATAACCGACATAAAAAATGCTAAAAGAGCATTTCTTTGTCTATTATTGACATGGTTTTAAAAGTATGATATACTATATGTAGTGGTGGTGTTGTTGTTGTTATTTTGTTTAAGTAGCAAAAGGACTCGCTTTAAGTAGCGGTTCTTTTGTTTTTTTTGCGCGCTGTGCTGGTCATTTGTCTCAACCCAGTAGTAGAGGCTGAATTTCTTTGTTTCTTTGTAAAAAAAAGTAGGTTTTTGTTTAAAAAAAAGTAGGTTTCCCTACCTTTTTTATTATTCATATTCTACTTCTTCGTCTTCGTCTTCGTCTTTGTATTTATATTCCAATTTATCGTCTATAAAGTTTTCTCCTCTTACTGCGGCTATTCCTTTAAATTCCATTCCTGGTTCTTCGTATTCTAATGTGAAAGTTATAGTTGGAAACATTTTTGCTATTTTTTTTAACCATGCTAGTGGAGGTGACCATGCTGAGTCGAAGTAATATTCGAATTTGTTATTACTTATTTTATTTATTGATGCTTTTATATTCCATTTTATTCCCCAGTTTGCTATTCGCCATGTATACCAGTTTTGTTTTTGTTTTTTTGGTAGTGGTACTAAGTTATTTAGAGATAAAGCTGTGTCTTTTCCTAATGATTTTTGTTTAAATATTTCTAAGTCTTTTTCGTTTGTTGATTCTATTGTTAGTGTATTTTCGCACCAGTTTGGCATATTTTTGTTGTTAATTTATTAAAAGTTGGCGTGTTTATACTCCTTAGTCTCCTTTATCCTTTAATAGGCGCTGGATAATGATGGCGAATGCGCACAATTTATTCGTCAGGCGAGCAGGGGAAGACTTTAATCCGTTCCCATTTTATTGGAACCAACGTTGTTATCCTTTCACTACAGCAAGAGGTTTTAACTTAACTACTATCTTAATTAAATCTTTTTGATTTTCCATTACTTCGTCAATATTCTTATAGCAACTTGTAGCTTCGTCCAAATCACTCTTATGTCTGATACCGTGAATTATATTTTGGTCATCTAATATCTTAATTTCTTTTTCTAAATCTAAAGTTTTTTCTGCCTGTTTTCTTCCTAATAATCTACCTGCTCCGTGTGAACAACTTTCA
>Ga0180008_1001846_pt1 | contig 12301 bp, 15 predicted proteins | sample MM_PW_MetaG_FD_121121 | JGI IMG/M metagenome (GOLD analysis project Ga0180008, IMG submission 121121) | Groundwater microbial communities from the Aspo Hard Rock Laboratory (HRL) deep subsurface site, Sweden - MM_PW_MetaG | ecosystem: Environmental > Aquatic > Deep subsurface > Groundwater... | reverse complement strand
ATCAAAGTTCGATCAAGTTAATAACCTTAACCAGGATGTCATAGATAAATTAATTGAAAAAATGGTAGTTACAGAAGATAAAGACAACGAGAATATTAGAATAGTAGATATTTATTATAGTTTTGTAGGCAGATTATAGTGGTTACTCATGGATACATTACTCCAGTCTTGAATATATGAGTATAGAAAAGGACAAATCTTATATTTGTTTTTATTTTATAACCAAAAAACTTGTAATATTCGCATTTATTTTGTATAATATGCTTGAGGTGAAGGATATGATAAATCGTCCAATATATATGAATACTTTAATTAGTTCTATTGGCAATAATATGGTCAAACTATTAGTAGGTGTTAGAAGAAGTGGTAAATCAACTTTATTGAAACTATTGAAAGAACACTTGTTGAAAAATGGGGTTAGCAAGAGTCAAATAATTGAAATCAATTTTGAAATGATTGAATTTGATTCTTTAAAAGACATGAAAAATTTACATCAATATATATCGGATCGCATAGATTTGAGCAATAAAAATTATCTATTTATAGATGAAGTACAAGAGATTCCTGAATGGGCTAGAACAATCAATTCAATACGAGTTACATTTGATATAGATATCTATGTCACTGGTTCAAATGCAAGAGTATTTACAGGAGAACATCTTACTTATCTGGCTGGTAGATATTTGTCAATCGACGTGTATCCTTTAAGTTTTAGTGAAATTGCGACATTTCTTGTAAAGGAAGAAACCATAAATGTTTATAACAACTTTCTAGATAGTAGTTTTCCAGGAGTCGTACTAGAATCAAAAGATGAAATCAAAAATATAATGAAACAGGACCTGTTCGACACTATTTTTCAAAGAGATATGATACTTAAGGGTAAGATCAGAAATGAAAGTGTGTTCTTCAAGGTAGTTCGATATGTTCTTGAGCATATTGGATCAATGGTTTCAGTAAACAAGATACGAGACACCTTGGTTTCCGATGGAATCAAAATATCATATGAAGCAGTCGATAATTATATAAATCTTATGGTTAAATCATATTTTCTTTATCCATGCTTGAGATATGATATTAAAGGAAAAGAAATATTAAAGACTAATAACAAATATTACGTTGTAGATTTTGGTATCAGACAAAAAATTGTACCGAATATAGAGTCAAACACTGGAAGAATTCTAGAGAACTTTGTTTATCTCGAACTAATCAAACATGGATACAATGTCTTTATAGGAAAAGTCGGAAGGGATTTCGAAATAGATTTCCTAGCTTTAAAAGCAGACAGAAAAATCTTTATACAAGTATCTGAAACTATTCTTGATCCAAAGACCCGAGAAAGGGAAATGAAACCGTTTACAATGATTAATGAGTTAGGTGAACGTTATATTGTATCCTTAGATAAACAGATATATGCTTCTGAATTCTTCAAACACCTATATTTGCCTGAATTTATTAAAATCTTATAAATTTATATATAGAAGCATATTGTGCAAACAATCCAGTAATGTATGTTGATCCAAGTGGAGAATTTCTTGTATTATCATGTATCTTAATAGGAGCCATTATAGGAAGTGTAATTGCATATAATGCTGCCAAGAATAATGGTGCAGAAGGTTGGGAGCTTATTGGTTGGGTTACTCTTGGAGCATTAGGAGGTGGAGCATTAGGATATTTGGCTGCCCCAGTTATCGCTAGTTTTCTAGGTTCTACATTCTCACTTACAATACCAACTGGCTTTGGATTAACAGGATATGGATCTGCGACACTTATGACATCAACAATAACAATTACTGGTGCACAAATAGCAACGGCAGGTGGATTGTCTACAATTGCTGGAGCAATGTATTTTGCAAAAAAGGATATTAGAGATGTGAATCGAGCAGCAAATCAAGTCGGAGTTGATAGAGATCTTTTTGGAGATTATATTCACGATGCAAAAGATCATCTAGGAATGAAACCAAATGAAAACTTCACTTGGAAACAACTAGTTGATCTCGCAAAGGAACTTTTGAAATCATTAAGAAAGTAGGCAAGTAATATGGATTTGAAAGGTAGTATAGTATTTAATATATCAAATGAAAAATTGGATTTTGTAGAAATTGAAAACAACTTGCATATAAAACCCACAAGGATTATGGAAAAGGATCAATTTATCAATGACTATAAAGAATGTAAAGTATCTAGTGACAGATGGTCTTATAAGATTAAAATAGAGGATTCAGTTGATTTATGTAATGATTTATTAAAATTTCTAGAAATCTTTAGTCCACACTTAAATTATATAAAAAAATTGAGTTTGGAAAATGAAAATGTTTCTATAGACTTTTATATTAGTTCATTGTATGGTCAGATGGGTTTTACTTTGAATAAAAAAATTATTAAGAAATTATTGGTTTTTGAATTGCCACTAAACTTCCATATCTTATCTTTTGGGGATGTGAAAGAGTAAAATAACCAATAAATATTTATTCATATTGTGCAAACACTCCAGTAATGTACATAGATCCTAGCGGAGAATTTGCATTGCCTTTACCATTAGAACAATATATAATAGCAGCATTATTGGTTTTGTTTGTTGTCTCTTCTGTATTATTGGAAATTGAGGAAGCTACAAAAACCAATCATACTGAAAGAAATAAGAATAACTATTATGTCTATACTCTCACCGATGCAGAAGGTGTCTTCTATGTTGGAATAACAAATGACCCAAATAGAAGATTAAAAGAGCATAAAGCAACTTTTGGTCCTGATATTCTTATGCAATCCACCGGGCCTATGAATTTAGCTCAAGCACGCATTAGAGAAATTGGATTAATTGCTGCTTATGGGACAAAAGATCTCTATAAATTAGGTAAATTTTTAGTTGGAGGAAATAAGATTATTGGTAATCAGATTTATAGTATTTCTAATCGACGATATCCTACATCTATCATAATTCACGCATGCGAAAGTGAGGTACTTTTATGGATGGAAAAATTAGGCAGCCCAAGGTGAAAAAAGAATATTATTTTGAGGATTTTCTCATACAAGAAATCTATTTGGATTACAAACAAAATATTATTGACAAAATGTCCAATGTGGAAGCCACAGAGCAAACACTTGAAGACTATAGTGAAATTTTTGATGAGAATACACCACAATCAAGATTAGCTATGATTGCATTAGCCTATTATCAGTGGAGTATAGGTAGATTACTTCCTATCATCAAAGAGAAAGCTCGATTCGCATATCGAGATTTTATGAATCATGTTGATGAATATTATGAAATTGATATTACAGAAAATTTTGTAAATACGATATATAAACCCGATATTACACATCAAAAAGTTATTGATCAAGTGGAAACAATTATACACATTCTTGACACCGAAATGCCGAGAATAAAGCGTTTAATCTCATATAGAGAGTATGAAATTAAAGGTTTGGAAATCAATGGTATTTATGCGTATAAAATTCCTTGTGAAACCATTGAAGAAAATACAACTGAGACTTGTTATATGTATTTTTACTATTTAAAAGATGTCCTTCCACCAAGTAAAGATAAGTATATCTATATCTATAATATTTATTCTGTAGGAAGAGTTCTCGCATTAGATGAAGTTCAGAGTGTTGGATTTATACCAAGTGAGTTTCATTATAGACAGAATCTTAATCAGAAGAAACAAGTGTTTGAAGCAACAATGTCAAACGTGTTTCCAGGATTTGTCCTTCCTAAACATTATAAATGGCAATTTGTTTGGAATATGGGCACTTTCCAAGCAAACAAAGGAAACCAAAAATCCATTTATTTAGGTCAAGCTCAAAGGGTATTATTGCCTGTATATGAAACTGATAGAATGAAAGAACCACGAAACTCAGTAAGTCCTGCTGCTTTTGAAGGACTAGAGTCAAGTATTTCATCGAGAGCAAAAGGTTATAAAAATTGTGATATTCCACATTTTATTAACGGAAAAATATTAATTGATCCTGAAGTAGAAGTATATGAAGAGATCATTGTTAAAGAGATCCCGATTATATAAAGAACAAATAAAGTTATTATCTATAATTTCAGAGAGTGCTTCATTTTTGGGCAATTTTTACAAACAAGTAATTCTTTGAGTTTAGTTAGTTATATTTAGTAAGAAAATACGTTGTATATTGTTCTAACAATCCAGTGATGTACACAGATCCTAGCGGAGAATTTGTCATCACTCTTACAGCTATTTTAATAGCAATGGCAATAGGAGCAGGAGTTGGTGCAACTATTGGAGTGGCTACATCACTTTATAAAGATTCTAGAGATGATGGAGAGATTAACCTTAGCATAGGTTTGGATACTTATTTTGCATATAGTATAGGTGGAATGGTTGCTGGAGCAGGAATTGGAGTTTGCGCAATTCTTGGTGCTGCAGCAGGAACCGCAACTTTATTAGGATCAAGTGCAATATTATTTACTACATCAGGAATAGGAATAACATTTGGATCTGCTTTAGCAATTGGAACAGGGATGGCATTTGCAACTGGTATGGCTGGCTATACAATCAGAACAGTAATAAGTTCATCAGAATCGTTTAATACTGGAGATATGTTTGTAGAAGGAGCATTTAATGCAATCAGCGGAATGTTCTCTGTTGGAGGTGGTTATCTTGTTGGATATATGGGGTTTAGAGTAGATTTAGCAAGTAAACTTTTATCTCGATCCTCAGATATATTCATTAGAACAGGCATACAATTTTACTTTACCGGAGGCATAAAATACGGTATAGGAACACTGAAAGGACAAATATTATATTGATATAATATAAGGTGAAAATCATGATTAAACATAGTTATGCCAGTTTTATTAAAATCCTGTTTTTAATTATCAATACTCTAGTTATTTTTGCATTATTAATTGCACTTATAATTTGTTTCGTTCTACCTTCAACAAACAATGCAAAAATATTTTTCATAATTTGGATTTTAAGTACTTTTATATTTCAATTTGTGATTATCGAAATAATTACAGCAATAGTTAGTAAATATGGAAAAAGAAAAGTTGTATTTAATGAGCATTCAATAGAAACTAAAAACGGTATAAAAAATCTCGAAAACACAAGATTATTTTATTCAAAAATTACAATTACTCATGTTTTAGAGTTTTGTCCGGGTAAATTCGATGCAATTATTGATGGAAAAGAAGAAACGATAGGATGGTTTACCAAAAGAGAAATTAAACAAATAATGACTATAATACCAAAAATTACAATAATTTAGATTTTTCCATAAATAACAGTTTACGACTCGAACCATTTTGAGTTTTATAAGATGCACCTGATTTTCTTAAGAATCTATTCCTTCTAGTTTATTTTATATTATTTCATTAAATAAAAATATGTTATAGGATTTCGATAATGATTACATTCTTCATACATTTTATTTAAATGAAAATGGCGATAATTTTCAAAATCTGTCAAACATTGAATTTCAGAAAACAATCAATTTTTCTAGAACCTCTATTGATTAATAAATTTTACTATTATTTGAAAACATATCATGAAGTAGGAGAGGATTGAGATGCTCCTATTTCGTATAAGTAATTCAAGAAGGACTAACAAAAGGGATTACGCTTAAAAAATACAGGAAGGCAGACAGATTCTAATTCACAATTTAGATTGCAGATTGACTGCGTTTTTCAAATATGTGTAATGAACTCTGATTCGCCCAATTAAGCGGTTTTTTATAATTGATATACCGATGTATAATAGACTCATGAATCTGTCTGAATCGGGTTAAGATTATGAGAAACAACAAATATACTGCATTGTATTGCAGATTATCAAAGGAAGATGAAAAAACATATATCAGTTCTAGTATAGAAACACAAAAAAAGTATTTGAATAGTTATGCTATCGAACATCACATGCACAATATTAAGTATTATATTGACGATGGATATTCCGGCACGAATTTTGATCGTCCAGCATTCACCGAATTAACTAAAGACATTGAAAATCAACTAATAGATATTATTATTACAAAGGACTTATCAAGATTAGGTAGAAATTATTTGACAACTGGATATTATATTGAACATTATTTCCCCAGTAATAATGTGCGATTCATAGCTATAAATGATCAAGTTGACACGATTCACCAGCAAAATGATTTGATGCCATTTAAAAATATCATGAATGAATGGTATGCAAGAGATATCAGTAAAAAAATTAGAACAGCTTATAAAACTAAAGCCCTCAACGGTGAGTTTACCGGAGCTTTTCCACCTTATGGTTATGACAAAGATCTCAAAAACAAAAATAAATTGATTATCAATTTCAAACAAGCTCAAATAGTAAAAGAGATATTCAACTTATATATTAGGGGATATACAGTTTACAAAATAGGAAGATATCTTAAGGAAAATAAAACACCAACTCCACGGGCTGACACCTATACTAAATATCATAAATACTATAGTGAAAATTTAAGTAAATACCCATTTAGTTGGGGAAGTCGAACTATCTTAACCATTTTATCTAATGAAGAATATTTGGGAAATTTGGTTTGTAACAAGCACAGCACTAAATCATATAAAGATAAACGACTCAAATTAAATCCCAATGAAGAATGGATTATTACCCAATCCACTCACGATTCTATAGTGAGTTTGGAAACATTTGAAAAAGTAAGAAAGATAATGAATTCTAGGATCAAAAGGAAAGTCATTATAAATAACCATCTATTTATTGGAAAAATTAGATGTGAGCATTGTGACAAAACATTGACGTACAGCATTGATAAAAGAAGAGATAATAGAGGAATGTATGTTTGCAGTACATATCGCGTGTTTGGTAAAGAAAGATGTACAAGTCATTATATAAGATATGACATCATCTGCGATTATGTATATAATTCAATCAAATATTTGATTAACCAAGCTAAACAAAATGACATAGATTTATATAACAGGATTTATCAGATGAAAAATGATGAATTACAGCATATTAAAGAAAATCAAACTGATATTGTCAAAGATAATAAGAGACTTAAAGATATTGATATAATATTTCATAAACTTTATGAGGATTATGCTTTAAATAGATTACTGTTTGATGATTATTTTAAGTTAATTCAAGATTTCAAGGAAGAAAAAGTAGAAATACAGAAGCGTTTGACTGATTTTGAAAATATAATAGAGATAGAGCGCAAAATTAAAAAACAAGTCCAAGATTTTATCCATATACTGAAAAAGATTGAAATCAAAACCGCATTATCAAAAAATAACGTTGATTTATTGATAGAGAAAATTGTTGTTGGTGAAAAAAATTCCAAAAATCAGGAGAGAATAGTCCAAATTCACTATAAGTACATCGGTATTATGTAGATGCTACATTCTGTGCACATTACTCCAGTGATGTTCACTGATCCAACCGGTATGATTTCTGAAACATTTTTAAAAATCATATCTGGTGGTCTAATTATAGCAGGTGCTGCATTACTATTCGTTCCTGGGTTTCAGTTGCTTGGAGCAACAATGCTTGGAGCTGGTATTGGTTCATTAGTTGGTGGTAAAATATCTGAAAAAAATAATCAAAGTTATCTTGCAGGTTGGGTCGGTGGAGGTATTACAGGGGCTTTTGTTTCTTTTGGTCTGTGCACAGGTGGTATAGTCCTTAATGCATCCACTACAATGGCAACTCAAGCAGGAAGTACAATTTTTGGAGCATTTGGGATTGCTGGTCTTTTTGGAGGATTAGGAGGGGGCTTAGGAACCTATGCCAAACAAAGGATGCTTGGCTACTATGATGAATCCGAAATATTAACAAATTCTTTGGTGTTTGGTGTAAGTTCAATACTTTTATTACCATTCATAGGTATTGCTGCTGCACTTGGAACTGCAGGATATGCCACGGCAGCTGGATTATATAGTATTGCATCTGAAATAGCATATGATTATGCTACTTATCTCACACAGGAAGTATTAGATAGGAATTAATGCTATGCTAGGAAAATTGAACATTATTAATATTATAAGGGTGAATATATGAAAAACACATTTTATAGATTTAAATATATGAGAAGAAATATTATAAGTATCCCCGTGATTTTGTTTATATTATTTTTGATTGTGAATGTTATTGCTTTTACTTGGTTTATCCTGTTTTTATCGTTAACTACTTTTTCAATTACTATTTATTTTTTCATTAAATTTGGAATACCAATAATACTTGCAAAAATTATAATTCATGAAAATGGTATAGAATGGATTCTAAAAAAAAAGCAAAAAGCAATATTTTTTTGGGAAGATATTATAGATATCATTGAAATCAGATTTTCGGTGATAACATCTTTTGATCTTATTCTTTCGAACAAAATATGCCAAAAATATAAATTCAGTACATTTAGATTTGATTTCAATAAGGAAATATTGAATGTAATAAAATCATTTTGCACAAATACGAGCTTACTTTCTAAAATTGAGGATTTTGTCGCAAAATATTGAACCAGATGATAAAGACAAGTTTTTGATAAAACATCTTTTATTCAGACTGAATACTGAAAAGATTGCTAATTCTATCAGATTATTGTGCTAAGTTGAAACTCTGTTCATCATGATATGTATGCATATTGTACAAACAATCCAGTCATGTTTACAGACAGCGACGGACTTTCTCCTGAGACTAATAACGTTTTGGAATTAATTGCTGGAGTTTTTGTATTGCTTGAATATGCAGCTATAGCTAGAGCACAATATAACTATAGTGTTAGTGAGGGAGATAATGGAACTGAAATTTTTGATGATGTGATTAATGCTACAGGTCATCTAGCCTTAGATAGGATTTTCATTCAGGCAGGAATTAAAGTACCTACATATATTGGTGGGTATTATGCTATGTCTGCACTTACTGCAATTAATAGTGGAGTTCAATTTCTAAACTACAACAAAAATGTAAGCTCCGTTTATACTAGAGGGACTCATCCCATTGTGGCTTATGTGTTTCTCGCTTACAATACATATCGGACAACAAGATCATTTTTCGATGAAGATTATTCTTATGATTATGCTACAGGAAAAGGGTGGGAACCATGGTAAAAACACAAAAAAATAGTGATTTAAAATTTATAGTAAATTATAGAACGATGAATAACACTCAATTTATATTTTTGGTAATTATTATGCCTTTCTTGATTGCATTACTTGACTCTCTAGATGATTTCAATTTAGATGATTATAAAATTATCCCCTCCTTAGAAGGATTTATTGCAATTGAAATTATTGTATTATTGATGTTTCTAGTCCAACAAGTTAGAAATTTCTTTTTCAAGAAAAAGATTTACCCTCAAGATGGGGTGTCTTCCGAAAAATTTGTCAATGCTAATCTCAAACTTTCAAAATTAAAAGTGAAGTATTACAAAGATGAAAACTATGTAAGTGCTGTCGAAAAACTAATTTCAAGAAATGAGAATGAAGGTAATAATTAATAAGTGGTACTATGCATACTCATGTATACATTACTCTAGTATTAAATATGGGCCCATTTAAATGTCTTTTTCTTCAATATCATCAATTAGCTTTGTTGCTGTGGATTTTGTTATATTTGATTAAGCATTATATGAATGATCGTATAAAAAAATTCAGTTAGATTTTATCTGATCTAGCCCATCTTTGTAAAGATAAGTCATTTTCAAAAGATTGTTTTATAAGCAACATATGAAAATACATTTACATAAAATATTGACATTTTAGCGTTTTTGTTATATACTCGTCTTGAGGTGATATGCATGATAAAGAGCACAATTATTAGAAATAACTATTTAAATCAATTAATTCAATGGAAAGATCATCAAGTGGTTAAAGTTGTTACTGGTATTCGGCGTTCCGGGAAATCTACTTTATTATGCACATTATACAAAGACTACCTCTTAAGTCAAGGCATATCTAATCGTCAAATTATCGTTATAAACTTGGAATCAATTGACAATGAGCATCTTTATCATTATAAAGGTCTTTATAATCACATAACAAAACTACTGGTACCAAACCAAAAAAATTATGTGATTATTGATGAAGTGCAAAATGCAGTTGAATTTCAAAAAGCAGTAGATAGTTTATACATTAAAGACAATGTGGATCTCTACATAACAGGTTCAAATGCATATATACTTTCCGGTGAGTTAGCAACTTTGCTTTCAGGTAGGTATGTCACTATTGAAGTCCTTCCTCTGTCATTTAAGGAAATTGTTGATTCAAGAAGTAGTGAAAATCAATTAGATGTATTATATAGAGACTATCTAAGATGGGGTGGATTTCCTTACGTCATTCAATTATTGAATGATGAAAAGCTTATTCATCAATATCTTGAGGGCATATACAATACAATATTAAAAAAGGACATAATAGCTAGGAATAAAGTGTCTGATATTTTTGTGCTTGAAGATGTCATCAGGTTTGTATTTGATAATATTGGTAATATTGTATCGTCAAAAAAAATAAGTGACACTCTGACATCAAGTGGAAGGAAAGTATCTAGACCAACTGTAGATTCATATTTGAATTACTTAGTAAGTGGATATGCAGTATATAAGGTTAATCGATATGATATCAAAGGAAAAGAGTATCTTAAATCTTTAGAAAAATATTACGTTACTGATTTAGGATTAAGAAACTATCTATTAGGTTTTCGAAATATGGATAGAGGACATATACTAGAAAACGTTATTTATCTTGAATTGAAAAGAAGAGGTTATGAAATATATATTGGGAAGTATGATGACAAAGAGATTGATTTTGTTGCGAAAAATAATGATGAAGTCTATTATATTCAAGTTGCAGAAACAATAAAATCAAATGATACCTTAGAAAGGGAATCAGTTCCATTACGAGTTATCAAAGATTACCATCGTAGAGTAATTATGACACTAGACTATGATGTAAATAAATCCTTCGATGGGATTATTGTCATGAATGCCCTTGACTGGTTAACCTTAAAAGTTGATTTTTCATGATTTGAATCTTTGAACTAAACAAACATATCATAATAGTTGGATTTTGCATATAATGTAGGGAATATACAAGCAATCTTGACTGATTTCAACTATAACCGTGTATATTGTGCAAACAATCCAGTAATGTATACAGACAGCGACGGTGATTTTCCAATCCTGATATTCCTGATTGCTGCTGCATATGCTATTTGGGCTGCACAAGACATCTATGATATAGTAAGTGGTGATGTTTATTTTAATGAAGCTGGTGATGGAGGCCAAATTGTGGATTCATACAAGGTTCAAAATCCAACAGTCGTATTTGGATACTCCATTTATTTACGTTACTTCAGTGATAGCAAAGATTGTTTTGATGGAAGTGCAACAGGTATTGCAGCTGAATGGATGGTTCATAATATTGGGTATGATCTAACATTTATTCCCAGTAAGTTTGGTTATCTTCAAAATATAAATGATCGTGCTATACATACAGATCTTGGCCGAACTGTATTTGCAGAAGATGATTGGTATGTGAGGTATCCAGCACTGGCAATTCAAATTGTCGCCAATCCAATTACCATCATTTATGACTATTACCAGTATATAAAACATGAATAGGGTGATGATAATGATTAAACGAACGATGCTTATTAATATTTTTGTTATCGTGGTATTTCTACTTGCTGCATGTGGGAAAGTATTTACAAATGTTAATGATTATAGTGATTATGTTGATTCAATCGATGGAGCAGATTCATTTATGCCTTCTCTAAATGAATTACCAGAGTATCTGTCAATTGAAGTTTATTACTATGAACATCTAGGTCAATCTATTAATTTACTGTTGACTTTTTCGGATGAAAATTATGAATCTGCAAAAGAAGCAGTCTTCAATAGTATTGATTTTCTCGAACAGCCATTAATGCAAGACGATTTTTATCTTATTCCAGAAGTGGAATTTGAATATATAGGTTACATCATCAAAGTTGTTGATAATGTGAATTTTAAATATCCAGAGCAATTTGGAATGCTTGGTTATTCCGATGAAAAGCTTCAGATATCATTTATGTTCTTCTATGATGATAGTTTAAATCAAATAAGTAATAGCAAGGATAGGATGATTCGATTTGTAGAAAGCGAATTTAAATTTCCAGAAGATTAATTTATAGGATAAGGAAAACAGACTCTAATTTAATATATACGAGCAGTTTAACTGCGTTTTTCAAATGTGCAAATTAGAGTCTAACCGCCTTTTTAAGCGGTTTTTCGTAATTGAGATACTGATGTATAATGGATTTGAGAGTCTGTTTGAATCAGGTGAAGGTTATGGAAAAAGAAAAGCTAACAGCATTATACT
>Ga0180008_1001845_pt1 | contig 12304 bp, 10 predicted proteins | sample MM_PW_MetaG_FD_121121 | JGI IMG/M metagenome (GOLD analysis project Ga0180008, IMG submission 121121) | Groundwater microbial communities from the Aspo Hard Rock Laboratory (HRL) deep subsurface site, Sweden - MM_PW_MetaG | ecosystem: Environmental > Aquatic > Deep subsurface > Groundwater... | reverse complement strand
GATCACCACTTGCCGGGTGCCGAGTTGCCGGCAGCGGATGCCATCGTTAATCCCAATCAGCCAGGCTGTGAGTTCCCCAGCAAGGCGTTGGCTGGGGTTGGGGTGATGTTCTATGTGTTGCTGGCGCTGCGTGCGCGCTTGCGTGAGATGGGTTGGTTTACTGCGCAGCGGCCTGAGCCGAACCTTGGTGTGTTACTGGATCTGGTTTCCCTCGGCAGCGTTGCTGACGTGGTGCCGCTGGATGCCAATAACCGCATTCTGGTGCATCAGGGCTTGGCGCGGATTCGTGCCGGCCGGGCGCGGCCAGGCTTGCGCGCCATTCTTGAAGTGGCTGGGCGCGATCATCGGCGCATTACCTCCACCGATCTCGGGTTTATCCTCGGGCCACGGCTAAATGCGGCGGGGCGGCTGGATGACATGGCGCTGGGCATCGAGTGCCTGCTCTGCGAAGACGAAGCCCTGGCCCGCGATATGGCGGTGCAGCTGGATCAGCTTAATCAGGACCGTAAGGCTATTGAGCAGGGCATGCAGCGCGAGGCCTTGGCCCAGCTCAAGGATCTGCCGCTGGAGGATATGCCATTTGGCCTCTGCCTGTTCGAGCCCGACTGGCACCAAGGTGTAATCGGCATCCTCGCCTCGCGCCTGAAGGAGCGCTACCACCGCCCGACCATCGCCTTTGCCGATGCGGGTGACGGCGTATTGAAAGGCTCGGCGCGGTCGGTGCCGGGTTTTCATATCCGTGATGCACTGGATGCGGTGGCCGCTAAGCATCCGCAGCTGATCAGCAAGTTTGGTGGGCATGCCATGGCGGCGGGGCTGTCATTGCCTGAAGCCAATTTCGCGGCTTTTGCGGCGGCTTTCGATGCGGAGGTGCGTCGCCAGCTCTGTGAAGACGATCTGACCGGTCGCCTGTTGTCTGACGGCGCGCTGTCCATCGAAGAGTTTCACTTACCGCTGGCCAAAGAGCTGCGCAATGCCGGGCCTTGGGGCCAGCATTTCCCTGAGCCGCTGTTTCATGGCGTATTTCAGTTGGTGCAGCAGCGCGTTGTCGGCGAGCGGCACCTCAAAGTGGTGCTGAAAAGTGAATGCGGCAGTGTGCAGCTCGACGGTATCGCCTTTGGGGTAGACCGCGAGATTTGGCCGAACCCGACCGTGCGCTGGGTCGAACTGGCCTACAAGCTGGATGTGAATGAGTTTCGCGGCCAGGAATCGGTGCAACTGCTGATCGCCCATATCAGCCCGCGTTAATGGGCTCTAGCTCTGCGGTGAGCGTGCGGCCGAACCATCGGCAAGTGCGCGCTCACTCAGCTCATTCCAACGCGCAAGAAACTCCGGTGGCTGGCTGGCGCGCTGCGGCGACTTGGCCAGAAAAACGCCGTGGTTATTGAAGGAATACACCGGCAGCAGATCGCCACGCTCACTGGCCGGGCGAATGCGTGGGTCAAGGTTGTCGAGAATCAGCGGTTGCTCGCTGGCGCTGGGGTAATAGGCCAGCACCATATGTGCCTGGTTCTGCTTGAGCGCTTTGACGAACGTCAGGCGCAACTTCTCGCTGGGTATGCCCATGCGCACCAGGCTGAAGTATTTGGCGATGGCGAAATCTTCGCAGTCACCTTTACCTAGGCCCAGTGTCTGCGCCGGCGTCGCCCAATAGTCATCGGCGCCCCAGGCCTGTTGGTCACTGACAAAACTCACTGAACGATTGATGAAATGATTGACCCGCTCCAGCTGGGCGCGTTCGTCATCGCCTGCGGAGTTGTCGAGCAGGGTTTGCCAGCTGGCTATTCGCGCATAGCTGAGTGCCGCCGATAAAGCGCTAGGTTGGCGAGCTGTCGCATCGGCCACCAGCACTGGGCTGAATAGCCAGCAACTGGCGAGCAGGCTGCGGAGTAAACGGTGGGTATAGCGGTTGACGCATGGCTGCATGGAGCAGTTCTCCGGTGTTGGCTCTTGATAGCCTTTTACCGTTGCGGGTCTTTGTGTTCGCCATCCTATCGGCGCCAAATATAGATCGACCACCCGCACAGTGTGATGGTGACCACTATTTGACATGTTTTGTGCCGGCTAACCGACGAATAGCCGTTTTGGGTGCGGGTTACGCGCGTTGGCAATCTTTCGAAGCACTCTGGTGTTAGGTGGTGGTAAACCCGGCTCTCTAGAATCTGTCTGTGTGCTTGCACAACTATTTTTAGGGAGAGCGCTTGATGATTACCCGTGGCTTGCTTGATCAGTTGTTGAAATCCGGTCAGGACCTGATGCAACAGAAATCCGCTGGCAGCTCCGTAGGTGGATCGGCCGGTGGTTTGGGTGGCGCGCTGGGCGGTTTGCTTGGCGGCGGCGGTAAGGGCGGCCAGGGCGGTGACCTGGGTACGCTGCTCAAAGGGGCAGGTGGTGGCGCGTTGGCGGCAGGTGCGCTGGGCTTGCTGCTGGGCAACAAGAGTGCGCGCAAGATGGGCGGCAAAGCGCTGACCTATGGCGGCCTGGCCGCGTTGGGCGTCGTCGCCTACAAGGCTTACAACAACTGGCAGGCGCAGCAGGCCAATGCGCCGCAGGTCGAACCGCAAACCCTGGACCGCTTGCCGGCGCCGCAGGCTGAATTGCACAGCCAGGCGATTCTCAAGGCGCTGGTGGGGGCGGCCAAAGCCGATGGTCATGTCGATGCACGTGAGCGGCAATTGATCGAGGGCGAGTTGGTCAAACTCACCAGTGATGCCGAGCTGCAACACTGGTTGCAGGCCGAGCTGAACAAACCACTGGACCCTGCCGAAATCGCCCGCGCGGCCAGTACCCCGGAAATGGCCGCAGAAATGTATGTCGCCAGCGTGCTTATGGTCGATGAAGAGCACTTTATGGAGCGTGCTTATCTGGAAGAGCTGGCCCGTCAACTCAAGCTGGATCCGGCGCTCAAAACCGAGCTTGAGGCGCAGGTGCGTCAGGAGCTGCAAGCGGGTTAGAGCACTGCAGCGTTTCTAGCCTGCAGTGCACGCGCACGGGTTTACCAGCCGAGCTGCTTGTTGAAGCCCAGCGCGTCGTAGTAATCGCCCTGATAGGCAATCTTGCCGCCTTTGATGCGGATAAAGCTTACGCCTTCAAATGACAGTGGCTTGCTGGTGGCTGGGGTTTCCGCTCCCCAGGCACCGCTGTTGGTGCCGCTGAATTTCCACTGGAAGGCAATGCCATCAGCGCTGACGATGGGCGCGCTGGTCATCTGCCATTGCAGATCTGGCACGGCGCCGACAAACACCTTGATCACGTTGTCGCGGGCGGCGGCTTTGCCGTTCTGCGGCGTGCCGACGGTGGCGTCGAAATACACGGCGTCTTCAGCGAGAAAGGTCGCAGCCTTGTCGGCATCGTGGGCGTTCCAGGCAGCCATATAGCCATCGACGATAGCCTTGGCATCATCTGCCGCCTGGGCTAGGCCGGCGCAGGCGAACAGGGCGAGGAAGCTGATAGTGCGGAGTGCATTTTGCATTTTTTATTGCTCCAGCTGATTTTCGTGGGGGTGGAAAAATCGGAGCGATTTGGGCGTGGCGAGCGACTGCTGGGCTAGGCGGCCAGAGCCGGGAAAGCGCAATGTACTGGCGTACATGAGCATTTCGAGGTTCTGGCCAACAACGCCCGGCTGAGCGCAGTAGCCCAAATCAGTGCTTGAACATGACGTGACGGATCGCGGTGTAATCCTCTAGCCCATACATGGACATGTCCTTGCCATAGCCGGATAGCTTCACGCCGCCATGGGGCATCTCGCTGACCAGCATGAAGTGCGTATTAACCCAGGTGCAGCCGTACTGCAGGCGCGCGGACAGGCGGTGCGCGCGGCCCACGTCGCTGGTCCACAGTGAGGAGGCCAGGCCGTAGTCGGAGTCGTTGGCCCAGGCCAGTACCTGCGCTTCATCGTCGAACTGGGTGACCGAAACCACCGGGCCGAATACTTCGCGGCGGACGATTTCGTCGTCCTGCAAAGCACCCGCCAGTACGGTCGGCTCGAAGAAGAAACCGGGGCCCTCGACCGCGTTGCCGCCAGTCACCACCTTGATGTGCGGGACCGCCTTGGCACGATCGACGAAGCCGATAACGCGGTCGCGATGGGCAGAAGTGATCAGCGGACCAAGTTCGGTGCCTTCGTCGTCCTGTAGGCCGTATTTGATGCTGCTCACGGCTTCACCGAGCTTGGCCACGAACTGTTCGTAGATGCCTTTTTGCGCATAGATGCGGCAGGCAGCCGTGCAGTCCTGGCCTGCGTTGTAGAAACCGAAGGTGCGAATACCTTCCACCGCAGCATCGATATCAGCGTCATCGAAGATGATCACTGGCGCTTTACCGCCCAGCTCCATGTGCATGCGCTTCACGCTGTCGGCGGTGCTGCTGATGATGGCTGAGCCGGTGGGGATTGAGCCCGTCAACGAGACCATGCGCACTTTCGGATGGGCTGTCAGTGGCGCGCCGACGCTTGGGCCGCGACCGAAAACGATGTTGACGACCCCTGCCGGGAAGATATCAGCGAGGAACTCTGCCAGCTTCAGCGCAGTCAGTGGCGTCTGCTCGGATGGCTTGAGTACCACGGTGTTGCCGGCAGCCAAGGCTGGGCCGAGTTTCCAGGCGGCCATCATCAGCGGGTAGTTCCACGGCGCGATGGAGGCAATTACACCAATCGGATCACGGCGGATCATCGAGGTGTGGCCCGGCAGGTATTCACCGGCAGCGGAGCCACTCATGCAACGGCTGGCACCGGCGAAGAAACGGAATACGTCAGCGACGGCAGGCAGCTCGTCATTCAATGCAGCGCTGTAGGGTTTGCCGCAGTTGTTGGATTCCAGGCGGGCGAGTTCTGCGGCGTGGGCGTCGATCTTGTCGGCCAGTTGCAGCAGCAGGCTCGAACGATCTTTGGGGGCGGTTTGCGACCAGCTGTCGAAGGCCACATCGGCAGCGCGAACGGCGGCGTCGACCTGAGCCGGACTGGCTTCAGCGATTTCCACCAGGGTGGTGCCGAGGGACGGGTTGAGCACGGCCTGGGCAGCGCCTTCGCCAGCGACCAGTTGGCCATTGATCAGCAGTTTGGTTTGCATCGCTTAAACCTCGCATGGGTTTGCAGAACTTGGGTTGGCCCTCCCCACATGGGGGAGGGGTGGAATCATTTGCCGCTACCGGCTACGCCTTCACCGCCTTTGGTCAGGTAGTAGGCGCCGAGGATTGGCAGCATGGTGGCCAGCATCACGAGCATCGCCACCACGTTGGTTACCGGCACATCGCGCGGGCGAGCCAACTGGTTGAGCAGCCACAGCGGCAGGGTGCGCTCATGGCCTGCGGTAAAGGTGGTGACGATTATTTCGTCAAACGACAGGGCAAACGCCAGCATGCCGCCCGCCAGTAAGGCTGAGCCGAGGTTGGGCAGGACGATGTAGCGGAAGGTCTGCCAGCCGTCGGCGCCCAGGTCCATGCTTGCCTCGATCAGGCTGTGGCTGGTGCGCCGGAAACGGGCGATGACGTTGTTGTAGACGATCACCACGCAGAAGGTGGCATGGCCAATCACAATGGTCAGGAAGCCCGGCTCGATGCCGAAGCGCTTGAATGCCGCCAGTAGTGCCAGGCCGGTGATGATGCCGGGCAGGGCGATGGGCAGGATCAGCAGCATGGAGATGCTTTCTTTGCCGAAGAAGTCGCGGCGGTACAGCGCGGCGGCGGCCAGGGTGCCGAGGATCATAGCGACCACGGTCGCCAGGGCGGCGATCTGCGCGGACAGTTTGATCGCTTCCAACACGTCTGGACGCGCCAGGGCCACGCTGAACCAGTGCAAGGTGAAGCCCTGCGGCGGAAAGCTGAAGCCCGAGCTCTCGGTGTTGAAGGCATACATGAAGATGATCAGGATCGGGAAGTGGAGAAATACCAGCCCGCCCCAGGCAGCCAGTTTCAGCCCCCAGGAAGCCTGCTCCCCGTGTTTTTCGGCGTTAGAGCGCATCGAAGGCCCCCAGACGTTTGACGATGGACAGGTAGACGGCGATCAGCACGATCGGCACTAAAGTAAAGGCGGCGGCCATAGGCATGTTGCCGATCGAGCCCTGTAGCGCATACACCATGTTGCCGATGAAGAACCCGGGTGGGCCCACCAGCTGTGGCACGATGAAGTCACCAAGGGTCAGGCTGAAGGTGAAGATCGAACCGGCGGCGATACCTGGGATCGACAGCGGCAGAATCACCTGCATAAAGGTCTGCCGAGGTTTGGCACCAAGGTCGGCCGAGGCTTGCAGCAAGGAGGGCGGCAGACGCTCCAGGGAGGCCTGGATGGGCAGGATCATAAATGGCAGCCAGATATAGACAAACACCAGGAACCGCCCCAGGTGTGACGTTGATAGGGTGTTGCCACCCACCCCGGGGATGCCGAGGATCAGCTCCAGCAGTGGTTGCAGATGCAACGCCTGGATAAACCACATGGCCACGCCGCCTTTGGCCAGCAGCAGAGTCCAGGCATAGGCCTTGATGATGTAGCTGGCCCACATCGGCAACATCACGGCGATGTAGAAAAACGCCTTGGTCTTGCCTGTGGTGTAGCGCGCCATGTAATAGGCAATAGGGAAGGCCACCAGGCCGCTGGCGATCGACACCGCCACCGCCATGCTGACGGTGCGCAGGATGATGTCGAAGTTCGCCGCCTGGAACAGGGCGGCGAAGTTGGCCAGCGTGAGGTCCGGGGTGACCGTCATGCTGAAATCGTCGAAGGTGTAGAAACCTTGCCACAGCAGGGTCAGCAGCGAGCCCAGGTAAACTGCGCCGAACCACAGCAGTGGCGGGATCAGCAGCATCGACAGGTACAGCGTTGGCTTGCGGTAGAGCAGGTCAGACAGGCGCCGTAGCAGGCCGCCTGGGTTGTCGAGGGCGAGGCTCTGGCTGCTCATGTCACATCTCCTCGCGCAGGCCGACCATGGCCCCACGCGCCCAGCGCGCACTCACCCGTTGGCCCTGTTGTACCGGAGCGTCGTCCAGTTGCCATTGATTGTTGGCCTGACTGACGGAGAAGTTCTGACCGTTCTCCAGCTGGATCTCGAAGCGCGTTGAGGCCCCCTGGTACTGAATGTCGTGCAGCAGACCGCTGACCTCGACCTCGTCGCTGTCCAGTGCTTCGCCGTTTGCCAGGCGGGTGTGTTCCGGACGAATCGATACGGGCAGCGGCGAGCCGTTGAGTTGCATGGCCAACTCGCCTTTGAGTACGTTGGAGGTGCCGACAAACTCGGCTACGAACGGCGTGGCCGGTTTCATGTAGAGGTTGCGTGGGGTGTCGACCTGCTCGATGCGCCCCTTGTTGAATACTGCCACGCGGTCCGACATGGACAGCGCTTCACTCTGGTCGTGGGTGACGAAGATGAAGGTGATGCCCAGTTGCCGCTGCAGCTTTTTCAGCTCGCTCTGCATTTGCTCGCGTAGCTTGAGGTCCAGCGCGCCCAGCGGCTCGTCAAGCAGCAGCACCCGCGGGCGGTTGACCAGGGCGCGGGCTAAGGCCACACGCTGACGTTGGCCGCCGGACAGCTGTACCGGTTTACGCCCGCCGTAGCTGCCGAGGGCGACCATGCCCAGGGCTTCTTCGGCGCGGGCCAGGCGCTCGGATTTGCCGACACCTTTGACCTTGAGGCCGTAGGCGACGTTTTCCAGCACGTTCATGTGTGGGAATAGAGCGTAATCCTGGAACACCGTGTTGACGTCACGGCGGTAGGGCGCAAGGCCGACGGCCTCAACGCCGTGAATACGAATGGAGCCAGCGCTGGGCTGCTCAAAGCCGGCGATCAGGCGCAGGCAGGTGGTTTTGCCCGAGCCGGAAGGGCCGAGCATGGAGAAGAATTCGCCATCCTGGATGTCGATGGACACCCGGTCGACGGCTTTGACGTCGCCGAACGCGCGGGACACATCGGTAAATTGCACTGCAAGGGTCATTTCACGAACTCCAGGATAAAAGCCACCCACCACCGTCTCTCCCGTTTAGGTTTGCCGACACAAGGCGTAAGAGCCGGTGGTGGATGTACAACGGTTAACCGCTGCGGACTTGCCGCAGCGTAGGGTGGATGGCGTTCTATCCATCCACCGCAGAGGCTCAACAGAGCAGGTGGTTCAGGAGCCTTTGTAGGATGGGTTGAGCTGGCGATACCCATCGCCACTGGGGCGATGGTCTGGGTGGTATGCCTGAACTCGTTGATGGATATCGCTGTGCTCCACCCATCCTACGTAGAGCCTTACTCGCTGTTAGCGACCGCCCATGATGGCGATGTAGTCTTGGGTCCAGCGGCTATAAGGCACGTACTTGCCGCCCTCGGACTGCGGAGTTTTCCAGAAGGCAATTTTCTCGAAGTTGTCGAAGCCGTTGACCTTGCAACCTTCGGCGCCGAGCAGTTGGTTGTCCTTGCAGGCAGTGGGTACCGCTGGCAGTGAGCCAAACCAGGACGCAACGTCACCCTGGACCTTGGGCTGTAGCGACCAGTCCATCCATTTGTAGGCACAGACGGGGTGCTTGGCCTCAGCATGTAGCATGGTGGTGTCGGCCCAGCCGGTGGCGCCCTCAACAGGCACGGTGGAGGCAATTGGCTGTGTTTCCAGTTGCAGGGCATTGACCTGGTACGGCCATGAACCAGAGGCCATGACGCCTTCGTTCTTGAAATCGCTCATTTGCACAGTCGCATCGTGCCAGTAGCGGTGAATCAGCGGTTGTTGAGCGCGCAGCACATCCAGCACGGCGGCGTACTGGGCTTCGGTGAGCTGATACGGATCGTTGATGCCTAACTCGGGTTTGCTAGCCTTCAGATACAGCGCGGCATCGGCGATATAGATCGGGCCGTCATAGGCCTGTACACGGCCTTTGTTACTTTTCCCATCTGGCAGGTTCTGTTCCTTGAACACCACAGACCAGCTAGTTGGTGCGGTCTTGAATACGTCGCTGTTGTACATCAGCACATTCGGGCCCCACTGGTAGGGGGTGCCGTAGTGCTGACCGGCCACGGTATGCCAAGGTGCATCCTTGAGCCGTTCGTCGACGTTGGTCCAGTTCGGGATCAGGGCGGTGTTGATCGGCTGTACCCGTTTACCTGCCACCAGGCGCAGCGAAGCATCGCCGGAAGCCGTGACCAGGTCATAGCCACCTTTGGCCATCAGGCTGACCATCTCGTCGGAGGTGGCGGCGGTTTTAACGTTGACCTTGCAGCCACTGTCGGCCTCGAACTGGGTGACCCAGTCATAGCCTTTGTCGGTTTCACCGCGTTCGATATAGCCGGGCCAGGCAATGATGTCGACTTGGCCTTCGGCTGCGCCGAGGGTTTTCAGTGGTTCGGCGGCCTGTGCGGCACTGATGGCCAACAGGGCGGTTGTAAGTGCGCTAAGCACTGCGGTTTTGTGCGCGGACATCGGAATTCCCTCTTCTTTTGGGCTGTTATTAGGGCAGTGAATGTCTGTCGGCAAGACCGCTGCCGAATGGGTGTTAGTCAGTCTAGTTGTTGTCCGTGGCGTGCCATGATGTGGCGCACCACGCTGTAATCCTGCAGTGAGTCGCTGGACAGATCCTTGCCATAGCCGGAGCGCTTGAGTCCGCCATGCGGCATCTCGCTGGCCAGCATGAAATGGGTGTTAATCCAGGTGCAGCCGTATTGCAGGCGTGCGGCAACCTGCATGGCCTTGTCCAGGTTCTGCGTCCATACCGAACTGGCCAGGCCGTATTCAGAGTCGTTGGCCCAGTCCACCGCTTGGCTCAACTGGTCGAAGCGGGTAACGGTGACCACCGGGCCGAATACCTCGCGTTGAACAATCTCGTCGCCCTGCTTGCAGCCTGCGAGCAAGGTTGGCTGATAGTAGAAGCCGGGGCCGGAGTGCACGGCTGCGCCGGTAACGCGCTCGATGTGTGGCTGACCCAGCGCTCGCTCAACAAAGCTGGCCACACGATCGCGCTGGCGTGCACTGATCAGCGGGCCGATCTGATTGTCGCTGTCCTTCTTGCGGGCGAAGCTGATGCTCGCTACGGCATCACCTAGTTCGGCCACCAAGCGGTCATGAATGCCTGCCTGGGCGTAGATGCGGCAGGCCGCTGTGCAGTCTTGGCCTGCGTTGTAGTAGCCATGGGTACGGATACCCTCGACCACAGCTTCTATATCAGCGTCATTGCAGACGATCACCGGCGCCTTGCCGCCCAGCTCCAGATGTGTGCGTTTCAGCGTGCGTGCGGCGCTCTGCAGGATCTTCTGCCCTGTGACGATATCGCCGGTCAGCGACACCATGCGCACCCGTGGGTGGCCGACCAGCTGGCTGCCGACGCCTTCGCCACCACCGCAAATAATGTTCAACACCCCCGGCGGGAGGATCTGTGCGAGTGCCGGGGCCAGTGCCAGAATCGACAGCGGCGTGTGTTCGGACGGTTTGAAAATCAGCGTATTGCCGGCCGCTAAGGCTGGGGCGATCTTCCAGGCGGCCATCATCAGCGGGTAGTTCCACGGTGCGATGGAGGCGACCACGCCAACCGGATCGCGGCGCACCATGCTGGTGTGGCCAGGCACGTATTCACCCGCCAGCTGCCCTTGCTGGCAGCGCACGGCACCTGCGAAGAAGCGGAATGCGTCGGCGGTTGCGGGAATATCGTCCTGGCGGGCCAGGTGCAGCGGTTTGCCGCAGTTCAGCGACTCCAGGCGGGCCAGCTGTTCTGCGTTCTGTTCGATGGCGTCGGCGATGGCAAGCAAGGCAGTTGCGCGTTGGGCTGGCGTGGTGCGTGACCAACTCGCAAAGGCACGGTGGGCGGCCTGTACGGCAGCTTCCACCTGCTCCAGCGAGGCTTCGGCAATAGATGTGAGTACGTCGCCGTTGGCGGGGTTAATGATGGCTTCGGCCAAACCTTCTCCGGCGACCAGCTGGCCGTCGATCAGCAATGCGCTGTACAGGGTTGGCTCGGACATTTTCGGACTTCTTTTTTTAGTTTCTACCTGCATAACGGCTCCAGTTCTTGTCCGGAGCGCCTGCGTCCATATGCAGCTGAGACTAGAGTCCGGTACAGGGGGCGACAAATTCTTAATATTGAAAGCAGCGTTCGATTAAATCGAAACCTTGCGGCCGTGCGGTTGTTCGCGTGCCACGGAGAGAAACGGGTCAACTAACGCGGGCCGCGCGGTGCCTCGGCGCCAAGCCAGGCCAACATCCATTGGCTCGCTCAGGTCGACCAGCGGCAAGGCTTCGATAATGTCGCCTTCCAGTGACCAGGGGCGGTAGGTCATGTCCGGCTGAATCGACAGGCCAAGGCCCGCCGCCACCAGGCTGCGCACCGCTTCCACTGAGGCGGTGCGCAGGGTGACGTTCGGCGTCATGCCGGCGCGGCTCCACAGGCGTTGGGTGTGCAGCCCCATTTCATCGGCGTTGAGTTGAATCAGCGGTTCGCTGGCCACATCCGCCAGGCTGATGCTGTCGCGCTCCAGTAACGGATGGCGCGCCGGCAGCCATAGTCGATGCGGCGAGTGGGTCAGTACCTCCGTCTGCAGCGCGTGGCGGTCCTCTAGGTTGGAGAGGATCAGTACGCCAACATCGATCTCGCCGCTGACCAACAGGTGCTCGATATACGGGCGCTCGTCCTCGACCACGCGGGTTTGCACGTTGGGAAAGGCGCGCTGAAAACGGGTGATCAGGTCGGCCAGGTAGTACCCGGCTACCAGGCTGGTTACGCCAATGGTCAGGCTGCCCGCAACCTGATCGGTGCTCTGTTGCAAGCTGCGCTTGGCGTTGTCCACGGTGGCCAGAATCAAGTGCGCCTGGCGTAGGAATTGGTGGCCCTGGTGGGTCAGGCTCATGCCTTTGGCGTGGCGGTTGAACAGGCTGACGCCTATTTCTTCCTCCAGTTGCTGGATCGCTAAGGTCAGGGTCGATTGTGAAATAAACACCGCCTGGGCGGCGGCGGAGATCGAGCCGGTCTCGGCGACGGCAATGAAATGGCGGATCTGGCGTAGGGTCATCATGCGGCGGTAGCTCGCGGCGAGAGATGTGTCAGGGTTTGTGATTTATCGAACGAAGGCTGGTGTGTTCTTTTATAACGAATGTGTGTGGTTGCCTAGGGGAGTGTTGGCCGTGTTGAGACCACGTCCCTATACTCGGCGCCCTTCATGTTGTGGATGAGTAATCAATGCGTCGCTTGTACAAGGCCTGCCTGCTTTTGCTGGGGTTGCTGGGTGTCAGTCAGTTATTGCAGGCTGCTCCTGATGTAGCGCTGACGCAGGTACAGCTGGCGCAGGTGCAGGTGTTTCGCGCCGGCACGGATCTGTTTGTGCATCGTGGTGAAGGTGGCTATGCCGAGCTGGCGACTAAG
>Ga0180008_1001844_pt1 | contig 12308 bp, 24 predicted proteins | sample MM_PW_MetaG_FD_121121 | JGI IMG/M metagenome (GOLD analysis project Ga0180008, IMG submission 121121) | Groundwater microbial communities from the Aspo Hard Rock Laboratory (HRL) deep subsurface site, Sweden - MM_PW_MetaG | ecosystem: Environmental > Aquatic > Deep subsurface > Groundwater... | reverse complement strand
GGTTCAGTTGACGGCCCCGATGTTTGTGGCTCACCTCCATAAGTCCAGCCACCTCCACTGCTCCATCCCCATCCTGTGCTATTACTATCAGGCATAGTTACCACCTCCGATGAGCGGAAAACTCATTTAGAAAATCTGTTACCCCTTGCTGTCCATATTGCTGGTAAAGTTTATTTAATCCGTCAGGTGTTAAATTCAGAATAGCCTGTTTCACCGCAGCATCATCCTGCTTCGGCATCATATCGAAGTCAGGCAACAGGTTCTCAAGTTCGCTGGCTGTATCGTCTATTCTTGACTTCAATATCTGGCTGAGTTCTGCTTGATTTTTCTTTTCCATACTATTGTCCTACTCTGCCCTGTTTCGCTACCTGTCTCCTTCCGATAGCATGGGCAAGCACATCTTCAGGCAACTGGTTCTCTGAAGCACCGCCCTGTGGGATTCCAGAAGATTCAGCTTTTCTACCAGCGCCAGCCTCACCTTCTGACATAGCCTGCTCTACTGCTAATGCTGCCTGCTCCCCTTCTTTCGCCCTGATAGCCTTTACCGCTATCATTCTCTGAATAGCAGGATGCTTACTTAGCGATTCAGCGTCAATCCGTATTGCTTCTTTTGCAGGATTCTTTATCATCGGATTAAGTTCCAGTGCCGTCTGTCTCGATATATCGCCACCCTGTCTTAGTCTCTGTAATATCAAAGCTCTATTAGCTGCTGCCTCTGGCGTGGTAGCGTCAAATTCCACAGATACCCTATAAGCGCCATCGCAATCATCGGGGTTAAGCGTGATAACGCCGTTAGTCCCCCAAATCGGCACTTCTTCTTTAACCACATCACGTATAATTATCCTTACTAAATCGCATGAGCGTGAGAATAGAGTTTGTAAGTTCTCCAACGGGATACCGAACTCTAACCTGGCCTCGCCTATCATCAGAGCCATCGGATATCCGGAATCCACTCCTGAAGGAGTTTCGCCTCGTAACACCTGAGGTTGAGACTTTCCGAGCATGGAATTATGGACTGATATCGCTTGCATTATTCCAGCGGGCAGGTTGTTGGCTGCCCATACCACCTTAGCTATCTCTCCCTGAAAATCGCCAGTATAAGTAACCTGTCCAGGTTTTGGCACTAAAGCCTTGCCGCCTTGCTCATAATCTTCTCTATTACCAGGAAGCAGGAGCATCGGTAAGGAAGCAAATGCCTCCGCCTTATCTAAGTAGGCAAAGTCCCTACATTGCTGCATCAATAAGTCTATGCTATGCTGAAATATCCCGACTGCCAGGCTTTCAGGCGAGTTATTCTCATCCCGATGTCCGAACCCTGAATAGACGTGCTCGTAAGGAACGCAGCGATAAGGATTCTCCTCAACACCATCGGTAACAGGAGTACCGTCAGCTATAAAGCAAAGAACCTCATCATCCCAGTATTCAGTAAATACTACAGGGACATTACTTGCTGCTCCAGGCTTCCACTTCGGCCAGATGCGGTGAACCTGCCCTGCCGTTATCGTGTACTGCTCAATCATATCTGTCGGCCTACAATCTATATGGTCTGCGGAAGGATAGCAGTTGCTTGGCTCTCTGGCCATTATCTTTAACGGCATACGCTCCAGCATGACTTGTTCTCTTTTTTCTTTATCAGTTACAGCAGCGCCAAGCATATTCTCATCCCAGACTATCTTTATAAAAGCCTCTCCCTTAGTACCCAAGTCCTTTGCAGCATCCCTGAGATAGTTAGTTGTCTGCTGCATATTCCATCTCATCAGTGCTTCATAATACTCCTGCTGTATCACTGCCCTCTTGATGTAGGGGTTTTTCTCCTTGAAAGGAATTACCTTGACCGTTGGATTAGATAAAGGTAAGTGAGATACAAAAGTATCTACCATCTGGCGGGCGGTAGGCAACTTAACCTTCTTGAACTCATCGTGAATTTTGATACTGTATTTCAGGTTATACCAGTCCTGCTGCAATTTCTGGTTAGTGCGCAAAGTGCGGAAACGAGACACCCTCCTCCCGCTAGCTTTATCCCCAACCATCTCTTTAATTTCTCTGAGGGTGATAGTCATAATCTCTATCTCCTAAATATCTATGGAACTGACACTGCTTTTTCTCGGTCTTATCCCCAGTCCGAAGTGGCTTACCATCGCATAAATCAAACCCTTGGTTGCATGGTTATGCTTATCTTCTGGCTCAGGCGATAGAATAGTTCCCTTGCTGTCCATCTTCATGCGCCAGATACCGCCCTGGTCGATTCCTTCAGGCGGTTTGCATACACCCAGTTCACTCAATATGCCCCTGCACCGACTGCTGATATGGACTTGCGGCAAGCCAGTAAGAGGATGCGGTCTTAGGAAAGTCCTCATTCTGTTTACACCATCGCTTATCGGGTTTATCCGCCTGCTGTCAAGCGATAATCCACCCCAGTTCGTATCACTGTTGGGAGTTTTCCAAATCATGTAATCAGGCTGTGAGCCGTGATGCTGTTTGGATGCGATGTCAATAGCCCCCGACTTGATAAGGCCGGCGTAAGGCTTTCTAGCTACCATTTGTATTATCTGGTCTGTGCCCAGATGCTGCTCGTAAATCTCATCAAAGACATAAGTTTCATCGCCGATAAACTGGATAAATTCCACCGCATAGACAGAGGGAAAATAGCCAGGATCGATACCAAGAAACACATCTTCCTTTGTATCAAGCCTGAAGTCGCCAGTATGCATAATTGCCTTGAACTCCGGTAACACAACTCCTCTTGGTTTAAGAGGCACACCTCCGTATCTCTCCTGGAATCTCTCGGGGCCGAGTATGTTTTCAGCCCTTACTATTTCAGGGTCTGTGCGCCCACCAGGGTATTTCTCTTTATTTTCCCATGTGGGCATGGCAAATGAGACACCACCATCCGCATTGCCTGGATTCTGGTACTCTTTGTACTTATCAGACATCCAGTCGTTTGAAGTCTCCAGCGTTCCCGCAAGGAGTAACCACCCCTGCTTGGTAGACAACCTCTCTATAGCCCTCTGGAATATCTCAAAGTCTATCTGACCGGGCTCGCACATAATAATACCGTCACACGCCCTACCCGCTATCTTGGCTGGATACTTGGCCGACTTGGTTTCAATCCTGATATTAGGGGCTATGTCCAGAGTACACTGGTCTCTGCTTGGGAAGTGACAGTTCTTAACCATCCCCAGAGCCTCGAAATTCCTTACCAGATAACCGAATTCCTCACGGCACTGGTCGTAATCGGGACCTATCAGCCAGTATAAATTACCGAGCCAGTATCTCGTTGTCAGGAAGTCAGCCGAAATCTCACTCTTGCCTGACTGTATCCCGCCAGTTACTTCTATAATTCTTTGAGGGGCATGGAGGACTTTACTCTGCGTCTCTGACGGCTGGAATCCTGTCGTCTGCTCCCTCTTCCTGACTGTTGGAATCTTCTTCAACATCAGGTCTATCTGTTCCCTGGTCGGTAACAGCATCGGCTATATCCTCTTTCACCGTTTCTTTCTTGCCACCCACTGCGGCCATCTTCTTTAGCTCGCCCATGAGGTCAGATGCCTTCTTGTCAGGACCCGCAGTAACCTTCTCTCCTGTAATGCCGTCTATATCGGCAGATAGTTTGGCATACTCTCTAATCACCTGCAAAGCTCTCAGCCGCAGGTTGGGATATTTCCTGTTTCCCTCATCATCCAGAATCTCAAAGGCTGTGCTTAACCCTAATCCTATCAGCTTACGGCTCTTATTCCGGTAGTATTCCAGTTCTGGAATAGACGTGGGCTTCAGCTTCATCTTGATAGCCTGCACGGCAGAGGCCACCTCAGTCTTGCTCAAGCCCGTCTTTTCTATTATGTCCTGCTGCTGGTATCCCTTGAAGAACAAATTGGCTACCAGCACCCGCTTTCGGGCTGGAGTCATGCTGGAGATATTCTTTTCAGGCAGTTTTCCGTCCTTTTTGGTCGGCCTGCCGCTACCTATTCCGCCCATTATACCTCTTCCATAGCTTCAATTTCTCCGCACATCCGTCAGTTTTTCGAGATGCATGTCTCATCTCTGCCTCTGTTGATTTAGTCCGTTCTTTGAATATTTATATAACCTCTCCTTTTGTTTTCCGCACAATATGAGCGAACCTCCACTTAACCATCTCCCACAGCCAAATTCCTGCCCCAATGAAAACGTTAAAAGGAATAAAAGCATACAGAAGTTTGGCGCATGTGGAATCATAATAAGCAACCCCATATCCTTTGGGTAAATCTAAACTGTCGCCGGTTTTTTTGCCTACCCAGAATAAAAGCGGTCTTTTGGGTAATACAAACTCAACCCTGACTCTATCACTAATTGCTATTCCATCAAACGGCTTTACTATGGGTGTGTATATTGAAAACTCCAGCATATCAAATCACCTCGTTTTATTTGCACTCCCGTTATAGTTTCCCCCAAAGCTCGCCTTTTATTCGTTGAAAAACTCTGGGCTTGAAATTCTCATTTATCTTTACCTTCGCGTATTCCTCAACCGTCATCACAACAAATGTCTCTTCCAGCCCCTCTTTCCCTAGGATAATAATATTGCCTGCTGTTGCCATAGCCTCTTTTCTACGCTCCGCCGTAAGGATATAGAAGTCAGTGAAAGTAATTATCGGAAATCCTAGCTGCCCCTTGTCCGCGCTTTTCCACCTCTCCATCACAGCAGGCCATTTCCTGTTTGCCATAAGTTAGCTCCTTGAAACTTTACTTCCTGCATTTCGGCGGGCATCCGAATAGCAGGCTGCAACACACCTTTTGTTATCCCAATCAGGATGCTCATCCGCCAGCATCGAGATACAAGCGCTAATCGCTTTTTGGATAGCGGCCTTACTTGACCTGCGATTCAACCTTGTAGTTGGTAATGGCATCTTTCGACCCCCTCCTATCCTGTAAAGTGATTGCTAAAATGGTCTATAAACCTTCCGCTGCCTTTATCTGCGGTATGACAACAGTCTTGGTAAAGTTTTTGATGAGTGTCTCCTGGGTAGCAGTTAAGATTATCGGTATGCCTTTCCTGTCAGACACCCCATCAGCATCCCTGCCATAGTGAGCAGTTAGGCCAATGGACACATCTTTGCCATCGTACTCAAATTCCACCTTTAACTCCATTGGATTCTCTAATATCTTTGCCATTATCCAGCCTCCAGTAACATTAGTTTATTCTCCAGTTGAACAACCTTGTTTGTCAACTCATCCCTTATATCCTCAAGCATTTGCCTTGTCTGATAAATACCACCAGCGAGAAGTCTAATCATTGGTTGTATATTCATCATGTAACCAGAGCCAGTATTCTTTCTATCAAGCACTCCCATATCAGCCAGAAGCTCTCGGTTGTTCTCCTGAATACCTTGCTTGATAAGCAGGGCATCATCGTAATCGTCAAACAGGGAAGGCGATCCCGCCCCGGTACCAGCAGCATCAACGGATAGAAGTCCTGCACCTGATAGGGTCATGCCCAGATTTGTGGCTCCAGCGTTCATTAAAGTCCACTGATATTGTGAATCCTCCTGTGCGTCTACGGGGTCTTGGACAATACAAACAAACTCCCCGTATGTTATCTTTTCGGCTGCGCTATTCTTACCATAATACTCCTGTAAGGAAACATAGTCCCCAGCAGCAGGACTTGCCGAAACATGGTATGTCTCAAATGTTGCTCCAAGGTTGCCATCATTCGTACTCTGAATAAGTATCCCTTTAAGACTACCTGTGGTGTTTACTTGAGCACTACCCGTACCCGCATCAAAGACCCGCCCATTGAGAGTCATAGCGCCGCCAAGAGTAACAGCAGGTATTGTCCATATACCAGATGTAGTCCATGTTCCTTTACCAACACAAGCATCAAGGATGGCTGCATCAATTTCTTTCCCTGTTGCCGTTATATTCCCACCAAGAGTAAAGGCTGGTAATATCCATGTCCCTATCGCACCCCACGTGCCTCCTACCTTGCGGGAACCTACAAGACTTCTATTAATCAACCCCATCGGTATCATTTTTCTTCCTCCTTCGGCTTGGATATATTCCCTTGTATATAATCCAATGCACCACCTAAATTCATTAACTGCACCTGTAATCGGCTAAGCTCATCCTGCTTCTGCCTGACGGCTACCTCAACCTGTAAAATCAGCCCTGTTATTTTATTCTTATCGTCAACTAAACCTTCATCCGTAATCACTCATACCTCCTAAGTGAAGTAAGTATATCTAACGCCATCTGTTGATACCGTGGCGTCAATATATACGTCCGCTAAATCATCACAGGGTATTACTACCGAGTCGCCAGCATATAATATTATGCCGGTCCCTGTCGCCTCAGTCGCGTCTACCCCCGCATTACCTATCGCAATCAGCCCGGTGTTGTCTGTCTGCGCCTGTATGATAACCAGCTTGGCTGGAGTAGACGCCGCTAGCGCTTCATCTGTGCCAGCCGCCGCAACTACCTTTATCCCATCCGCTAACCCCGATATGTTGTGCGCCCTGCACGGCACTCCCCCATCATATAACTTCTCAGCCATCTTGTCTTACCTCCATATCAGCCTTTACTATAAGTTTAACATAATATCGCTGTTTGTCAACCCCTTCCCGGAACGCCTCTATTCGCGTCTTTCTTCAGGCTGTCTAAATACGCCTTCTCCTCCTGTACCTTGTCGTATTCCTCTCCTATCCTTTTGCGTATCGCTCTCCACTTGGACGCTAACCGATTCACTTTCTGCACCCTAATAACCTCTCGCAATAACTTCTCGACTTCTGCTTCTCCGCTACTTTCTCGTCCGCCCAGAAGTCTTCCTCCCCATCATCGCATAAGACCTGAATTAACGAACACTCGACGCATATACGCGTGAACGACTTGATATACTTCCAGTTGTGCCTGTGAAACCTCATGCCGTTACTCTCCTTTATATTCTAAATCACGCACGAATGGGTTTTTACCCCCTGCTGTATCAGGGGAGGACAATACACTCTATAGTAAGTACCCCGCCAGTCTCTCTTTCTAGGGATTTACTCACCCCCTCCACGCTGGCAAACCGTTCTCTTTATGCCATTGGCGATGATGCAGTTAGCAAAGATACTTAATGTTAGAGAGCCTGTTGTTGGACTTGTCCCGTTAGCACATGGTTTACCTCCTCTTAACATAACACACGCTTATTTCCCTCTGTAGGTAATCCCCATATTTCTCCCAGGGGATGGTTGGCAAGTGGCCTACTGGTAAAGTACATGGTCGCCGTAACTGACGATTGAGCTTTTATAAGCTGTGCGTTGATTATATTTCAGTCCTATATGTGAGTAATAGTCACTCAAAGTCCAGCCTCCTATCTATTATGTAACGTCGCTATCAATTAGTCCTCCTCACCCGGTGGCCGGGCTGCCAGCGCCGGGCTACTGAAGCACAAACCCTACCAGACACTTTGCCAACACTGTAGCACATACGTTCTAGTTTGTCAAGCAGTATAAGTATTTCTTATGGGATTGATAAGGATTAGCTATAGATTCGTGCCTGTAAGTAGTAGTTCTCTAATTCAATTGAATTAGTGAGTTCTAATAATAGTTGACCCAGGTCGGTAAACTACTACTTTTGAGGCTAAAACTAATCCATATGAATTAGTGAAACCTTGTTACAAATGTAGCTCAGTTACAAATGTAGCAAGGCGAGTTATACACGTTACCGTGTAAGGAAGGGTAGAGGTATCGGATAAAAGCCAGGTACAGCTTGAGTGTGAGGGGAGGTGGGGCAGCCTGCTGTAAGCGGGCTGTCTATTAAAAAATTCTAGTACTCCGGAGCGATTTAATAGATATTACCGGGATTGAGAGGCTGGTTATATTTACGAGGCTTAAGCTTTGAACTTGGAGGCGGGATATAACCTGGAGGAGGGGTTACTTTAACGGGGCCGTTCTTAGTTTCATTAATAATATCGTTCCATATAGCGTTAGATTGCTTTTCTACGCTGTGAGATGGCATTAAACCCTCCTTAAACATTATGCATAGTTGTAAGTGATAAATCAGGTTACAGGCATAAAATAAGATTAAAGCGGTCGTAAGAGGCTTTGATTAAAGAATACAAGTCCGCCAGTCGTTACATCGCCTTTACTCTTTCACGTCGAGTAACGTCTTAATTATACCATATTGCCTTGAGCCTGTGTCAATACCTATTGTGATGATGTATGTAAAATAGTTAGCATAAGTGCGAAATATCATTAAACATCGTAGATAATAGTAGGCCAACGCCTGTGAGCTAGTATAGATAAATAAGCATAAATGCTTAGAAAAGATCAGCATAAATGCCGATGACAGGGGGTGCTGTGGGGTGTACAATAAAAAGAAAACGGAGGTGGCAGGGATGACAAGAGTAAGTAACAAGCCAGGGAAGCGCAAAGAATGTAAAGCCTGCAAGTGGCAATATACACGGTTTGAGATTAGGTATTGTGCTTGTGAAACCAAATCTACATTATGCCCATTATGGAAAACAGTATGATAATTAATAATTGTGTTAGCTATAATGATAATAGCTGGCATAGCAATCACGCTGGCGCCAAGTAATTAGTATTATGGGAGTAGGATTAAATAATGGAGGTTAAGGAGATGGTTAAGACAAAGCACGGCTACCAGTACGAACATGAAAAAATAATAGCACCTACTCAAGCAGAGTACATCACCAAACTGGAAGCAAAGTTAAAGGAATATATTGAAGCTGACAAACCGCCGGTATACACTGAACATGACGGTATCTCAGCAATAGCTTACCACTCACACGGTTCCTATTGCTACAGCTTCATACGTGACGGCAAGGTAGCGATAGGCTGTAACATGGTATCAGATACATTTGCTGGCACAGTATTACGGATGGTTCACCACGTTATGACATATAGCAGCTAAAATAAATAGGAGGGATTGAGATGTTTTACAACGCTTCATGCAAAGTAAATAAATCGTTCATGGATGCTACAGACCCATATTATCGCCGTGACAAATATTGCCTATTAAATTGTAGCGTTACTTGTAAACGGAAGTCAGAACTACAGGATATAGCAAAGCATAACGCAGTTATCAGTAAATGGTTTTGGCGCAAATAGCCATAATAGCGGTGACAGCCCCCAGGAGCAAGCAAGTCAGTAAAGGAGGTTTGAATAATGATAACCGCAAAGGATATAAGGAAGCACTACCGGGAGCCAATAAAAACCATATTCAAGCGTGATATTGACAAGTATATATCAGAGCCTATAGTTCAGCATTATATAGGCAAGGCTATGAAATACGAACTGTCAGAACAGGATAGGGACTGGCTATGGGATAACGGTCAACACGCCGGGCATTACCCACACCTGGGATGGCTATGCGCAATCTATATACACCCGCTTACAATAGCTCGGAACTGCCTTAGAGTAGCCGCTAAAATAGGAGTATAAAATGTTACCAGCCATAATTATTATCAGCATGGCAATAGTCTGGCTCGGCCTTGAAACCGACTGGCTGAGAGTCAATCTGATAGGCTGTATACCTGATGCTGACATGGAGCGCAACTTTGACGGCTCGGACCATGTTTACCTGGCCGACTATGAATCGCAACTAGAAGAGGCTGTGCTAAATGCTGAGTATCAAGCCTGGCTTGACGAATACCACGCTCCTAAATTCAGCATGAAGCTGGTGGTTGACAATAGCGTAAGTCCTAAAGATAAGTGGCTGGTGGTTGAAGAGGACTTAAGAGCCAGACGGCAGGGCGAGATGCTTTATCAGAGGGGGATATGATGCAAATAGTAATTTACCTGGACAGTCCTAAAGAGCAGTTGCTACAGGTCGATCCCCGTGACTATAAATCGTATTGGCGGTTGCTAGGCTGGCATATACTAGGCAAGGCACCTGAGCTTAAGGGGATGCCAAAGCAGAAGCTACAGGGAATACAATCAGGATTATTTTAAGGAGGTAACACAATGTATCTAACAACAGAAAAAGCAAGGAAAAAATGGAGCGGTGCTGTGATTGGAAGCGGTGCTCGGATTAGAAGCGATGTCATGATTGAAAGCGGTGCTGTGATTGAAAGCGATGTCATGATTGAAAGCGGTGCTCGGATTAGAAGCGATGTCATGATTGAAAGCGGTGCTTGGATTGAAAGCGGCGCTGTGATTGGAAGCGGCGCTGTGATTGAAAGCGGCGCTGTGGTTGGAGTAGTACATCACAAATACAATGGGAATATTATCCCATACAAAGACCGCATAGACATCCGCGTTGGTTGCGAAATACATGCGCCTGAAGTGTGGAAGAAAAAGGGTGCTGCCCTTGCCAGAATGCACAGGGAATCTAAGTGGTGGCAGGATACGGGGAAACATATGCTTAAATTCCTGTTGAATGAAGCCGCTAACTATGAACGAGACTACAGAGAGGTGAATAATGTTCAACCGTAAGGATAAACGGGATGCAATCATGGAGGCTATCAAGAGGACTACAGACCTAGGCTCTTGTGTGATACTGTCCTCTACTCCAGCAGGCACTAGAGTGATAATGCTTGGGAATGTTATGACTAGGCAGCTACATGAGATAGCCAGAGATAAGGAGGTGAGACTGTGCTAACCGAGAAAACACACAGGCGAGTAATAGACGAGCTTTGCCAGGACTATGAGCAGGAACTTGACAAGCTTCGTCTGAAAATAGAAAACCTTGAGATGCTGATAATAATGATGGCAAAAAAGGAGGCCAGTAGTGAACATACGATGTCCTAGATGCGATGGCTCTATTATGAGTGGCTACGGCGAAATAGGGTGCATCATGTGCGCCAGGTCATTCACTGAGCAGGGCAGAGAGCTAGTGCCTGTAGTAGCAATAACAACTGATGAGCCACGATATAAATGGGGCAGAGCCATGCAGGGCAAATACCGCACCAGGGTAATATACCAGAATGGGTGGTGAGGAGAGCAGAAGTGATTATCAATAGAGTATTTGCTAGGGCTAATAAATGGACTTTTCAGATACCACCAATAGCTGAATTGTTGACTAGATATGTGGATAGTGGCGTGTGGGTAGACCCCTTTGCCGGAGCCAATAGCCCTGCTACGATAACTAATGACATGGATGGCAGACAACCTACTCGGTATCATCTGGAAGCTGTTGAATTTTGTAAGGGGTTGACTGGTGTTTATGATGGTGTGTTGATTGACCCTCCTTATTCCTATCGACAAATATCTGAGCATTACAGAGGACAGGGGATTAAGGCTACTTACAAAGATACCAGTTACAATTTTTATGGCCGTGTCTATGAAGCAATCGCACCTAAAATAAAACAGGGCGGGTATGCTATAACCTGCGGATGGAATAGTAATGGTGTTGGTAAGGTGAGGGGGTTTGAGATTGTGGAAATATTACTTGTCGCTCACGGACTTCATCACAACGACACCATAGTAACAGTAGAAAGAAAAATCCAGCATCAGTTTTAGTAGAAATAAATATCTGAAATGCTTGCATTTTACTAATTGCGTATGGTAAAATGGTAATACCATGAGAAAAGATAGAGACACAATTAAGAAAATCCAAAAATATATTGATGTGAATAATATCTATCAAGTAGAGTTTGGGCATTATGAAAAGCCGTTAGGTATGAAATGGATACCATTGCAAACTAAAAAGGTACATTTGGAGGATGTTTTCAAAAATGAAGACAATGATTGATGTCGCAGAAAAATGCCAAGCAAGGTTAGTATTTCACAGAGAAGAAAAAGAAATAAACTCAACGCTTTTAGGTACTCGGCAATCGAGTCCAGATATGTTAAAGGGTGCAGGATTCAATTTATTTGTAACACCAGAATTCGCCCTGAAGTTCAAGTACGCTGCATCCATTTATAACTTAGCTCAGAATATAGGTGCCGTTTATCCCACACGATGTTTGGTGGTAAATGCTACCGAAGACCCTAAAAGTCGTTGGGGGCATAAATTTACGGGGGGGGGTCGTTCAAGTCCACTATATTTTAGGGGCGAATTACCACTATGGGTTGCAAATAAAATTAGACTCGCAATAGGTATGGGGGTAAGAGATATAACTATTCATTCTAACGATAAGAGAATTGAGGAAAACATAGTTCTTGGAGACCCTGTGATAGTAGGGTGGGTGGGATTCTCCCACCATTCTGATTGGCTAATTAAAAATAAAGGTAAAATGCCTCGATGGTATTTCTCATGGGGGGATGGGTGGCAACCCAAGAATCCGTTTGGATTTGTAATAGCGATATTTGGTGATGGGGAAACCATATAGGTAAGTTAGCAGCCATGAGAAAAGATAGAGACACGACAATAATCCCCATCAGGGTAAAGAACGACCT
>Ga0180008_1001842_pt1 | contig 12315 bp, 16 predicted proteins | sample MM_PW_MetaG_FD_121121 | JGI IMG/M metagenome (GOLD analysis project Ga0180008, IMG submission 121121) | Groundwater microbial communities from the Aspo Hard Rock Laboratory (HRL) deep subsurface site, Sweden - MM_PW_MetaG | ecosystem: Environmental > Aquatic > Deep subsurface > Groundwater... | reverse complement strand
TGTTTCATGGGGGTAGGGGTACCCAGGTGGATGAATGGTACCATTCCGGCGGTCGCCGCGGGGTCAGGCCGTGGCGGGGTGTCTCCTCCCTCGGGTGAGGCGGTGGGCCTCGGCGTCGAGGGCTGCCTGGGCGTCGTCGCGGACCTGTTCGAGGAGGCGGCGGCCGTGGGCTCGCGTCTCGAGGTGTGGGCTGCCCAGCTTCTCCCTGGCCTCCCAGAGGCGCTGGCGGAGGACGCCGCGGAGCTGGCCGGCGTCGGCCTCCTCCCTGAGGGCCTCGGGGGTGAGCGCCGGGGCCGGGCTGGCCACGAGGACCGTCCGGGGGTTTAGGGCGTAGAACCTTCTGAGGACCCAGGTCCCGCGGAAGGTTCGCCCGGGAGCTCTGAGGCTGATCACGAGGCCCTCCTCCTCGAGGCTTTGGAGGGAGGGACGGACCGTGTGGCGCGACTTCCCGAGGGTCCTGGAGAGGTCGGCGAGGATCATGGGGCCCCTGACGAGCTCCCGGAGGATGGGCCTCTGGGTCTTGCCCAGGCACCTCCTCCCTGGGCCGAGGCGGTAGGCGAGGACGTCGCCGGCCTCCGAGAGGACGAGGTGGACCTGGCCCGGGAGCTGGAGAGGCGCCTGGACCTCCTCGATCGCCGAGGTCTCCATCATGAGGAGGGTTGGGGGCCTCCTCAGATAAATCTCACTAAGGGCGGAGACCCCACGGGCCCCGGCGGAGGGTTTTGACCTTTTACCCTGAAGGCGTGGCCCTCAGGATGTTACACGGATGACGCAACGATCGAGCTCCTCGAGACGTCAGACGTCGGAGATCCCTGCCGTTTCCGGGCTCCTTTTTACCTAACTCCTGATACCAGTTGCACGGATAAATCAACGCCTCGAGGAGACCGACGTCAGAGACCTCTCCCCCGGTCCACGTGGACCACAGATTAAGGCTCCCCGTCGAGGTGGCGTCGGACCCTCGGGACGCGAGACGGGCACGGCGCCCGTCTCCGGCGCGCGCTCGTGTAGGGGACCCCATCATTGTGGCGGATTTGCTTATAAGACTCGCCACAATGTCGGGGTCCTCAACCCCTGGAGGGGCCGGAGGAGGACGGGCCACCTCCGCTGGCGACGAGCTCCCTCATCGCCTCCTCGAGGGCGGCCCGGACCGCCGGGCTCCTCATCAGGGCGTCCATGAGGGCGTCGGTCTCGGCGACGGCCTCGGCCTCCCCGTGGGTGATCCGGTCGTCCAGGGCCAGGCCGCAGCGCATGCAGAACATGGCGTCGCCCTCGTTGTTGGTCCCGCACCTGGGGCACGCCGCGAGCCTAATCGGGCTCTCGCGGGGCCGGTGCTCCTGAGGCACCTCGACGCCCTCCATCTTCAGTATGGGCGCGAGGCCGGCGCGTCCGCTGAGGTGGACATACCTGGCGGCCATGCGGCTGTCGGGGGTCCATCCGGCGACCACCTTCATCTTGAACTCCCCGAGGTCGTTGTCGGCGAGCTCGGTGAGCCGGGTGTGCCTGAACATGTACGGGTAGACCCGGCGCTTGATGCCGGCCCGGCGCCTGAGCCGGCGGAAGGCGTTGTCCAGGGCGTCCACGGTGACGGGGCCGACTCGGCCACGGTACACCCTGGCGAACAGCGGGGCGTCGGGGTCTCCCCGGGCTGGGTGCACCTGGAGCCACGCCCGGAGGTACGGGATCGCCCGGATCAGCGGGATGGTCCGCTCCCCGGTCTTCCCGGAGACCCTGACCTGGGCGTACTGCTCCCTGAAGTCGAGGTCCCGGACGCGGAGGCCGAGCAGCTCCCCGGGGCGGGCCTCGCTCTCGTAGAGGGTTGCGAGCAGGGCCCGGGTCCTGGGGCGATCGGAGGCTACCATCAGCGCCTCGTACTCCTCGGGCGTCACGAGCTTGTCCCTGAGCTCGTTCTCACGGTTGGCCCGGCGCTTCAGGTCGGCGAAGGGGACCTCATCGAACAGCTCGGCGGCCTGAGCCCTGGCCGCCCTCTTTTTCAGGCCCCGGCGCCGGAGGGTCCAGGCGTAGAGGGCCCGGGCCTTCAGGGCGTAGGTCAGGATGGTCGAGGCCGCGTAGCCCTCACCGCTGATCGTGGCGAACCACGTGGCCACGTCCTCGGGGCGGGCGTCCTCCAGGGTGGAGGGGATCCGTCGGTCCCAGCTCTGGAGGGCCTGGCGGTATATCTTCTCGGTTGACGGGTCGAGGCGCCTGGACCTGAGGAACTCCTCGAGGAGGAGCTCGGCGTGGTCCGGGAGGGGAGGCCCGGCCTGGGCCAGGGCCCGGAGCGCGACCGCGGCGTCAGCCATCGCGCCCCGCCTCCCGTCGGTCGAGCCACTCCTCCAGGGCCTCCTCGATGATCCGGCTGAGGTCCCCCCTCCTCCGGATCTGGGTCCTCAGCCTCTCCTCGAGGCTGTCACTCAGAACGATGGTCAACTTCCCCATCTATCTCACCATACCTCTATACGTATATCAGGATATAAGGATTACTCTTTCCTGTCCGCCTTCGCGTCCTCGACCCGGTCCTCGGACCGGGCCCTCTCCAGCATGCGGAGCAGCTCTCGCCTCCACCTGGGGAGCCTCTCCAGGACCTCCTCGTCGACGGGCTCCTCCCGGCGGCGGCGCCCGGACTTAGACACGGGCGGGGTCCTCCTCCTCCCCTGTCCCCGGCTGACGGGCCTGCCCCTCCTCTCCCCCGATAATGGTACCATTATCGAGGCGGGCCAGGAGGGGCCCGTAGATCACCGGCTCCTCGTCCCTCTCCTCGAGGATCCCGACGTAGTCCTCGATGAGGCCCCAGGTGACGGGCTCCGGGTAGTCGGGGCGGCCTGCCCTGTGCTCCATGAGCCGGTAGAGGGCCCTGAACGCGATCCTGGCCCCGGGTAGGTCCTCTTTCGTCTCGAGGTGGGCCCGTAGGCGGAGGCGGAGGCCCTCGATCACCTCGGGGACCTCCTCCCCATGGAGGCGATGGCGTCTCTCCGGGTCAAATGGTACCATTAAATCCCTCCCTGGATCCGCACTTTCATCAGCTCGGAGAGCTCCCGGGCGATCTCCAGCAGAAGGAACCTGTGACAGGGAGGGGCCTTTTCCCAGCAGATGAGCCACACATCCTTGGTCCTGGCCAGGTCTATGATGTGGCGGAGGGCGGCCATCGCCTCCGGCGAGCCCAGGATCTCCTCTCTGAACCTGGCCGTATACTTCTCCCAGGTGATCCGGTGGCCGTGCCAGTCCGTGAGGAGCTCGTAGCTGGGGGCCAGGGCGGGGAGCCACCGGTCGAAGTGGATCGGGGCGATGCCCCGGGGATAGAGGCGGGTCACGACGAGCTTGACGCCCTCGACCCTGCCCATGACGGCGATGTAGGTCTCCCTCAGAGTCACCTCGTCACCACCCTGAACCTCCACAGCCTATCGGGCCAAGCCGCCGGCTGGCCCAGGCGACAGCGGAGGCAGACGGGCCACTTGCCCTCCACGTCAGCGTAGAGCTGAGCCTGGCGATCGCATATCTCGCACTTGCCCTCCTCGCCCAGGGGCCGCAGCTCAGCCCCGACTAGCTCGAGGCCCCACCCCTCCCTCTCTAGGTGCCCCTGCGAGACGGCCTCTGTAACGAGGCCGTAGGGATCCTCGAAGCCGTCCTGCCGCAGGAGCTCCGCCACGGCCTCGAGGATAGCCGTACCTTCCCCATCCTTCTCGAGGCCGGCCCAGATCCCCATCACGGCCTCGAAGGGCTCGACCTTCCCAGGTGTCCCACGTGTCCCGTCTGCAGGGGAGGGCTCTGCCTCCTCAGGCGTCTTCCTCCACTTCGGGCCGAGGTTGATCGTGTTGGGCGTCACGATTACCTTCTCCTCGTACTGGAGGCGGGCCAACTCGTCGGGGAGGCCGTCGAGGCCGTAGCCCTGCCCTTCGAGGTGGGCCTGCAGCCTGAGGATGGTGGTGGAGTCACCCTCAGCGTCGAGGAATCCGTGGATGGCCTCCTCCCTGCTCGGCCTGGCCTCCGAGGGTGATTTTTTTTCATCCCCTACGTCCGGGATTATCCTAATACCCGCATTTTCTGCGGGTAATTCCTGTTGGATGGGTTTAATGTCCTCATTTCTTGCGGGTATTAGTACATTCCCCTGACTGAGGGCCCCCAGAAATATCACCCCACGGGCTGTGAGACAGACGCCCACCCTCGGGCGGGTAGTGATCAGGCCGTATCGCCGCAGCAGCCCGTAGTCTCGTTGAATGGTGTCAACGGACACGTCCAGCTCCCCGGCCAGGGCCGTGCTGCTCTTGCTGTGGATCTTGATCGAGTTGAGTATGGCCAGGTGCCTCTCCGTTAACACGCCTACCATCTCCACGAGTTCGGAGGGTGTTATCTCGAGGCGGCCCTCCTCCTCCAGCTTGTACTCCCCGAGCTTGAGCCTGTCCATCATATCCATGTAGAACTCGACGGCCTTCTCCACGTGGATCTGATCCACGACTACGAGGATGTGAGCCTCGTCGGTCGAGTGGCTGAGGGCCGCCTGAGCCACGCTCAGCCTGCAGAGGATGTCCCTCACGCCCAGGTGCACTATCGGGAGGCTGCTGAGGGAGTATTTCTCCACTAGCTCGACGCTCACCTTCATGATGAGGCCCGTCGCCTTCTCCGTGTATCGGATCTGCTCGGGGCGGCGGCTCCACGCCCAGTAAACATGTCTCTTGAAGGTCTCCTCCGGGATGGGCCTGGAGGCGGGGCGGCGTCTCGCTATGTCCTCCGCGGGGACGTCACCCTCACCGAAGACTAAAAAGAGGTCCCACCTAGTGACATCGGGCGGATCGTAGAAGGCGGCGGTGTCCTTCACCGCCATGCATGGGTAGGGGTACTGGTTCATCGGCTTGTCCGGGTTGAGGATGCCTATCACCCTGGTCCTGGCTAGGGCCTCCCCGGACACCATGCGGCGGACTATGATCATCTGGTTCTCCAGGGCCTCCCTGAGTTCCTTCATCTCCTCTGCGAAGATAGTGTGAAGGCCGTCGATGACAACCAGGCCGAGGTCGTTGTTGGGGAGCTCGCCCCAGACGATGGCCCTCTCCTCCGAGTCGATGGTGTACGTGATCCCCGTCCTGCTGGCGGACTCCGCCACGATGTAGCCGCCCAGATTGTAGTGGCCCCGGGTCAGGTCCTTGGCGCCCTCGGACTTGTACGTCTTGGTGTCGCCGACGCAGAGGCAGCGGATGCAGCCCCGGATGGGGCGACCGTTGACGTCGGGGATCTCCGCCGCGCTGTGGAGGAGGAGGAGATAGGACTGCTGGACGTTCTCCCGGCCGACCATGTCCGGCGCCACCTGTGCCGAGATGTCGAGCTCTCCGTTGAACCATCTGGGCCACTCGGCGCGGTCCTCGTTCGTGACCTCGAAGCCGGCGACCTGGCTCTCCAGCGGCTCGGCGGAGTCGGCGAGGATGCAAATGTCCCGGGTGGACGGGTCCACGGCAACGCGGCCAAGGAGGCGGACCTTCTTCGAGGGCGGCGGCCTCACTTCGACCAGGTGAACGCGGCGGGACGTGTACGCCTGCTGGTCGAACCTCTCCATCTCCTCGAGGAGCTCCCGGGCGCCGAGGACGGCGTAGTCCATGTTCTCCTCCTCGTCGACGGCGACCCTGTGGTCCTTCTTCTTCTCGCATTGGCTCCCTATCCTCTTGACGAGGAGGGCCTCGGCCCGCCGGTGGAGGGCTGCCCTGTCCTTGAAGATCACGGCCTCGAGGAGATCGCTGTGATCGGGGTCGGAGAGGTCTACCTCAACCTCCTTCATGCACCGGGTGCATCGGATGGCGAGGCTCCTGGGGAGGGCCTTCTGCCCCTGCTCGCTCACGATCTGGGCGTTCAGGTTCACCCTCTCGTCGACGAGGCCGGCACGGAGGCCGGAGACCCGGGTGGCGATCCCTTCCTCCCCGGCCGGAGCTGCCCTCAGCTCCGGCTCTATCAGGGCGGTTCTCGCCTGAAGTATGGCCCCCAGAACCTTCGCCGGCAGCAGGTCCGGCTTCCTCTCTGCCTTCTCCGGGTTCTTCTCCCATGCCTCGATCTCCTCCTGATTGAGGCCCGAGAGCTTAATCCATGCCCTCCGGCAAGCGGTCGCGTCTAGGTACTCGTAGGGCCCCGCCACGCGAGTCCCATAGTGCAAGGTCCAACCCTCGCCGCCGTGGGAGATCCTTATCTCGGGTTCCATGGAGGCGCCGCCTCGCCCGAGCTCGGAGTTGTTCTCTGAGGGTGACGGGGTTTTTATACTCTCGTTCTCATCCTTCAATTAGCCTGCCTCCGTGGCGGCGGTGGTGGGTTTGGATCCGGAGGCCTCGGGTGGAGAGACCCCCATGCCGAGGTTTGACCGAGGCCTCCGGCCCAGCGTGGCGACCTTCTCGATCATCGACTCTCACCCACTTTTAGGGCCTGAGCTCTAGCCTCATCGCGGGCCTTTCGGGCCCGGCTCATGGTTTCGTCGCGGATCTTCCTGGCTTGGGCGTCGGCCCTCTTCAGGTCCTTCTCGGCCTGGTCCATGGTTTCCTGAAGGGCCTTTGTGGCTGGGGATGTGACCTCTAGGTAGGTCTTCGCTATCTGGGCCAGAGTCTCCTTACGGGTCTTCAACGCCTGGGCCTTGGCCTCATCGTAGGCTTTCCACGCCTGGGCCTTGGCCTCATCAGCGACCTTCCCCGCCTGGGCCGTAGCTTCCATGTAGGTCTTCTCGGCCTGGGCTCTGACCTCGTTGTAGGTCATCAGAGCTTGTCTCCTGGCTTCATCGCAGTCCTTCGCAACCTGGAGCTTGGCTTCCAGATAGGACTTCTGAGTCGTGTACCCGACTTCCATCATCGACCTCTCACCTCCTCCTCGCCCTCTCCTCTAACGCCTTGACTTGGTCGCAGAGGTGGAGCGCGAGGAGTGTCATATTCACGCAGTAGCGCCCACGCAGCGGCCTCTCCACTACGCTGGCCCGCACGAGCTCGTGGAGCGCTATGTTGACGGCGTTCTCCGTCAGTCCCCACTTGTGCGCGATGTCCCTCGCCGCGACCTCTCCCTCGAGGAGGGAGACGTACACCTTCCGCAGAGTAGGGGCTCTGCGTGTATTGAGTACAAGGCCGAGGCAGTCTAGTCCCGACGTCGTGGCCATGGACCCTCCCGCGTGCCGCTAGGGCCCGGCTGCGAGCTCGAGCTCCCACCTGCCGGCCTTCCCGGCCCGGATCCAGGTGAAGCCCATGGGGGCGAGTGCCTCGTTGTAGCGGGCCCAGACGTCGCCGAGGAACTTCTGGGGTTTAACGATATACACGCCCTCGTTAGGGTAGATGTCCAGGACGGTGGTATCAAGCCCAGCCTTCTCCAGGGCGTCGAGGACGCCGGCCTGGTCGACGAAGGCCGGAGCTGCTCCGGCCCCGGCCTGGCTGGGCGCCGCCCTGGCTCCCTCCACCTCCTCGGCGCTGACCTCTCCGCCGCCTACCAAGTGCGAGATCGCCCTGTTCATGGCGCGGGTCTGGGCGAGGCTCCTGGTGTCGTGGATGATCTTGTCGCTCTCCATCCTCTCGTCCAGGGAGGCCGAGCCCGACGCCTCGGTGTATCGCCCCGATGGGGCCACAGCCCGGTAATCGAAGTGAAAGGTCAGCACGGGCTCGTCCACGCCGGGCAGCCGCAGCGTCTCCGAGCGCTCCCCGACCTTCTCGAGGCTCACGTTGCAGGCGAGCGCGTACTTGAGCCAGCCCGACTTCTTGACTCGGCGCTTGTTCTCCCTCTTGTCGAGCCAGAAGTCCCCTTCCCTGAGGACCATCGCCTTGAACTTCTCGAAGGCGTCCACCATCTCGACGAGGGCCTCGACCCTCACGGGGACGACGGCGCCGCCGGCCTGCTCCGGGAGGACGATGCTCCTCTCGGTCCCAGGAGCCGGTGAGTGCTCGCCGGGCACAGTCTCGCCCGACGCCGGGCTCATCCTTCAGCCTCCTCCTCCTCCGATGTCAGCGCCTTCTTGAGTTCAGGGTGGGCCTCGAGGAAGGCTAAGATCGCCGCCTCGCTCTCGGCGCCCGTGCTAGGGAAGGCGGCCAGGCCATGGTTGTAGACGATGAGCAGCGCCTTCACGCCCTCAGCGTCCAACCTCTCGGCGTACTCCTTAGGGAGCGTCAGCATATACTGGATTATCCCGCTCGGCTTCCTGAGCCGAATGATGCTCCGCTCCACGATTCTAGGAATCATGTTCTACCTCCTGAGGTAGGATATTCGGGGAAAGGTACTTATACCTTGCCGGGTAGAAGTCTTTACCACGGAGAAGGATATGACACGTAAGGGTGAGCGTGCGGGCCCATCGCCTGGACGAGTGGAGTGGCAGAAGAGGCTCGAGGTTCTTGGGATGCTTCCAAAGGATGGCTCACCGGTCCGATGGACCCCCCTGGAGGCGGAGGCCCGCCGCCGGGGCATGAGCCTCCGCACGCTCAGGAAGAATCTGGACAAGCTCGAGGCCGTGGGCCTCGTGATACGCACCGTCGATACGGAGAATAGGCCGCCCGGCGTCTACTACGGTCGGAACATCCCTCGCCTCTTCCCGATGGAGACGTACAAGTTCTACCTGGCCTCGGAGGAGCTGGAGGAGGTTGAGGAGGAGGTCGCCGGCCTCGGGCTCAGCGAGCTCGCCGCCGACCTGGGGGACATGGCCGTCGGGTCCCACGTCCGGATGCTGAACGCGTACGTGGTGACACTCCTCCAGGGAGGCCTCGGCGGGAAGGGGCCGTACACATTCGGCCCCGGCGAGCTCGAGGAGCCCGGCGCCATAGACGAGTACCTCGAGCAGCTCTACAAGGATCAGCATGATCTCGTCGACGAGCTCCTCGACCTGGTCCTCCGCCCATGGCTCCACAAGCTGCTGGACGTGGCCCTGGTCACGCCCGACCAGGCTGAGTCTGTCCTCCAGAAACTCGGGGAGGAGGCAACGCGGAGGGCCCTGGAGGCCCTCGACGGACTTGAACTATTTCGAGACCAGGCCCGGGAGGCGATCGCAGAGCAGGTAAAGGAGGTGTCGGGACCATGATCGTAGAGGCTCTCCTGCGCGCGAGGGAGGAGACTCCACACGGCGACGGGGAGCTCCTCGACCGGTTCCTATCGAGCCGCAGGGTCAGCGACAGCACCGAGACCCTGTACGCGTGCGCCCTGGCCACCTGGTCAGAGCTCGGCGGGGCGCCCCTCGAGGAGGCGGGGAGAGACGACCTGGAGGACTGGTTCAGGCACGTCGACGCCAGGGGCCTCAAGGCCTCCACCATCTTCACCTACGCGACCAAGCTGCGGGTCCTCCTGGCCTACAGCTACGTGCGCCGGGGCGTGGGGAAGCGGATGGCGACCGCGAGGGCGGCGGACGTCCTCGACGGGGTCCCCATGGAGGACCTCCAGAGGGAGGTGAGGCGCCTCGAGCTGGACCTGGACATGCTCCTGTCCCTCGAGGAGCTCGGAGCCCTCATCAGGACCTCCCGACACCCGAGGGCCCGGGCCTTCATCACGGTCGCCTACGAGACGGCCTGCCGCAAGGGAGAACTCCTCGGCGCCAGGGTCCGGGACGTCCGGATCGGCGACCATTACACGGAGCTCAGGGTTACGGGGAAGACGGGGCTCAGGGTGCTGCCCCTCGTCCGGTCGGTGCCCGCCCTCGAGGCCTGGCTCGACGTGCACCCGGACCCGAGGCCCAGGGCGCCCCTTTTCGCCACCGTCTGGAGAGGCGAGATCCGAGGGATGGAGGAGCACACCCCGAACACCCTTCTCAGGGACCTGTGCCGGAGGGCCGACCTCAGGCACCTTCACCCGCACCAGCTGAGGCACACCAGGCTCACGGAGCTCGCGGCCGCGGGCGTCGGGGAGTACGTGCTCAAGAGCTTCGCAGGCTGGACGCCGAACTCGAACCAGGCCGCCAGGTACATCCACCTGAGCGGACGGGCCCACATGAGGGCGATCCTCAGGACCGAGGGTGTGGACCTGGACGCCGCCAGGAGGACCGGGTCCATGGGCGTCGCCGAGGTCCCCGGCATGCTGGCCATGATACTCGAGGAGGACAGGCGGGAGGCCCGGACCCCGCGGAGGGGCGTGGAGGGAGGGCTTAAAAGAGCGATCGCCTGAGACTCAATCAGAGGACGGACTGACCATGGTTGAGAGGCGCGTCGAGACCTACAGGGGCTGCGACATCTACCACTACGACGCCGGAGACATAACCCCGGGGGCCGTCTACGGTTCCCCATGCGTGACCGGCTACTGGAACACCCTCGCCGGATGCAGGAGCGCGATCGACAGGAAGCTCGGGGCCGCCCCGCCTCCTACGCCACCGCCGGAGGCCGTTTGGACCGGGTTCCATGTATACGACCAGGCGACGCTGATGAATGTGGCCGGGGCGTCGGTGGTACTCTCGGACAGCTATGGCCACTCGGCGTCGGCAACAACGAACGAGAGCGGCGGGGCCTCGTTTGAGACGTCTTGGACTCCTCAATACGTGGCGGTCTCGAAGACCGGGTACGAGTCGTACAGTGGGCCGGTGGTGCCGGATACGACGAACCCGATCGCGTTGACCCCGGTGGCGATTCCGCCTCCGCCCCCGCCTCCGCCTCCTACGCCACCGCCCGAGGAGGAGCGCAAGTGGGTGGAGAAGTACCACGACGTGGACATATACTGGGTGCCCACCCTCGAGATGTACTGGGCCCAGGTCGCGGCCGGGTACGTGGCCGTGGGGTACACCCTCGAGGAGGTCAGGTCGGGGATCGACGGGATCCTGGAGTTCCTGTACCCGCCGGAGGAGCCGCCTGAAGGCCTCCTGGCGCAGATCGTCGCTCAGATCCAGGCGTGGCTCGGGCCCATGCTGACCCCGCTCATGAACGCCTGGGACGGGTTCTGGACGGTCACGTGGCCATCCTGGACCACCGCCTTCGCCAATCTCAAGGCTGCCTGGGACAACTTCTGGACGTGGATTCTGCCCGACCTGCACGCCAAGGACGCGGAGCTCGACGGAAGGTTGGATGCCTTCGACACGGAGACGCTGCCCAACGTTTACGGCGCCATGGAGGCCATGGCCGGCGACTTCGACGACGTCCTGGCCCAGAAGGCGGCCGCCCTTAAGGCTTCGGAGGCGGAGCTCAGGACCCTCGGGGACGAGGCGGTGAAGGCGGAGGTGCGGGGCTGGTTTCCGGCGGAGTTCCTTAAGGACCCTGTCGGTTGGATCCTGTCAGAGGTCTGGACGTGGCTCACGGCCCGGCTCCACGGTATCGCGACGGCGTTCTGCGAGGGCCTCGAGGAAGGCCTCCGAGGCACGGAGACCCTGCCGGCGGGTCCTGGACGATCCTTCTGGGAGGGCTTCCAGGAGGGCCTGAAGGACCCGGAGGAGGAGCCCGCAAAGGGCTGACGTCCACCACGCCGAGGCGGGGCGGACGCCCCATGTTTTAAGACCCGGATCCCCACACCTAGCGAGGCTCATGGGCGCGCGGCTCCGCCACGATCTGAACTACCTCCGGACGATCGTCACCGAGGCCGGCGCCCTCCAGGGCGGACCCGCCCCCAGAGACCGCGCCCTCCTCAGCGTACTCAGCGACTACTTGACCTGGCTCGCCGTCGACGCCCTCGAGGACGAGGAGCTCGCCAGGGAGCTCGCCCCAACCCTGGCCAGGCTCAGGGACGAGATGGACGAGGTCGCCGGGGAGCTCCGGAGGGGCCGGAGGTCCACGGAGATGCCGGCGTACTACAAGGGCGTGCTGTCGGCGATGGAGGAGATCCTTAGCTTCAGGTACGGCGAGGACCTCCTCCACGGGGGCCCCGTCAGCCGCGACGAGTTCGCCGAGGCCTGGGAGCTCACCCGGAAGGCCCTCAACCTGTGAGGATCCCGGGGCCGCCGACTGGGAGGACAGGAAAAGAAGGCCTATCCGAGGCCCTTTTCTGAACTGACCGGGGGTAGGGGTGTATGTCCCCGTGGGCGGGGCAGGAGCCGCCGGATCCCCGATCGGAACGAGGGCCCACCCCTCCCCGACGTCGCCTCGAGAGGCCACATTCACCGACCTCACCCACGCGCACGCGTCCGCCCAGGCCCCGAGAACTTCGACCCTCCCCAGAGAGACCCTCACAAAGGCCCTCCTCCAACCCTCAAAAACCCGCTGGTCAGAGCCTCCAGAACCGCGAGATCCTCTCCTCAGACACGACAGATCGGCCTCGAAGATCACCCGCCCACGACGTCACGGACGACTCCCACGAGGCCCAAAACCTTCACACACGGGACCCACGAACCGCGAGACTCCGCCGGCCGGTCACCGAGACCGACGACGCCACCTGCCGTGATCAACCTCACAGAACTCCACCCAGACCCCACCCCCCCAGCTAGAGAAT
>Ga0180008_1001840_pt1 | contig 12317 bp, 13 predicted proteins | sample MM_PW_MetaG_FD_121121 | JGI IMG/M metagenome (GOLD analysis project Ga0180008, IMG submission 121121) | Groundwater microbial communities from the Aspo Hard Rock Laboratory (HRL) deep subsurface site, Sweden - MM_PW_MetaG | ecosystem: Environmental > Aquatic > Deep subsurface > Groundwater... | reverse complement strand
CTTGAGCTTGACTGAGTTGAATGATGGCGCGCTCTTCGACGCTGAGTTCGGAATAGGACATAGGGGCAGCACCGTACCGGAAAGGTCAGGTGTTGCACTCAGTTTTCGCGGCCGCCCTGTATTAAAAGGCTATACAGCAAATGCGTAACCGTTTCGGCGTTCAATAATGTACTTCCTGATCACTGAGTAGATGAAATCCCCTTCATCTCCAAAAGTATTTACCTCATCAGGATATGTCGTACGAGCATATTTACGAAGCTGCCTGTCTTGCATCATGTCTCTCACAACCCAAGCGCTGCGGTCGGCGTAGGCAATTGGAAATGGCAAGCTTGAAATTTCAAGTTCGCTACTTCGGTTTTGTCGTGAAAGTTCAATCAAAATGCTCGCTAGCGTATCCTTGGAATAGACGCCTGGATTACGAACAATTTCAACCATGTGAACGCTATTGATACGAGCGGCTTCACCTAGGCGTGCATTTACACCAAAAACGAAGCGATTATCGTCATGATCGGCATACAGAGCATACAAGGCACCCTGGGGCATTTCATCGGCGAAAGTACCGAGCAGATTTTTCCGCAATGAAAGCACGGTAAGTTCGATATGAGGTAAAGCCATTGCTACCGCGTTATAGTCCTCATACGCGTATCCATCACGTAGAAACAGAACTTTTAGTGGTTGTCCGGAACTAACTGCGTCGAGGGCTGCAATCAATTCTTCTGTGGATCTGCGCTCCTTTATACCTCTTTTGAATTCTTTCGGGAGGTGCAGTAAAGCGTTTCCAGCGGCTTGAAGAGCAAGAGGATGAGCTGAGGGAACTGTTGGCACAGCAAGAAAATGAAGTCGCAACGAGTACGGCGCATCTTCGAGCATGCGTGTGGTACGAGATCCTGCGACAGGGAGGGCAGCCAAGTGCCAACGCAGTCAGCACTCCAAGCGGTGTCGCTCTCACGCTGCAACAGTTCGTAGAGGACGGCAACTTCGATGCTGTGAGCCAAGCGAGCTGGGTGAGGCCGATAGTCACTAGCCCTTACGGCAACACGGCAGGGGAAAGCATCCAAACTCGCCAGCTTCTCACCGCAATGAAATATCAAGCTCGCGCCAATCTATTACAGCGTTCGCTAGATAGCATTGAGGGGGAGATCAATGCTCTGCGGAAGCAGATAGTTCGTCTCAAAACAGTGCCATTTCGCGAGGCCGCTCGAAAGGGATATGGCTCAATAATCGCGAGCTCGCTTGCCGGTCTAGAGGTTGTTACCTACCTCATGCGTCGTGGTTTTTTTGACACTGACTACGTCGACTACCTGGGCTATTTCTATGAAGGAGCTGTACTAGCGGGCTCTCGCTAGCCCGACCAGCTTCTCTAAACACCGCCACGTCGCGCTCATCGTAGAGCGCAATGCCCCAGCCATCGCTGTTCCTGCTGGAGCCCCCTGCGTGTGCTGCCAGACTCATGAGTGACGAGGTCAGTCTCGCGGGATACCGACTAGACATTCCCAGCAACTCACACATGGCGCGTGCTCCGGATAGGGTATTGGCTTAGCTCGCCAACTGCTGATGCCTGGGCAGACCGATGGATATCAGCGCGGCCAACACGACAAAGGTGCTGGAGACCCACAGGCAGGCTTCCAGGCCGTATTGCTGGAAGACCCAGCCGGACAACAGCGTCCCGACCAGCCGGCCAAGCGCGTTGGACATGTAGTAGAAACCGACATCCAGCGACACGCCGTCTTCCTTGGCGTAGCTGACGATCAGGTAGCTGTGCAGCGACGAGTTGATGGCAAAGACGGCACCGAAGATCAGTAGACCACCTACCAGTACCGCCTGCTTGGGTAAATCACTGTCCAGGCCCAGAGCAATCGCAACCGGAATGCCGGCTAACAGCGCCGCCCAGAGAAACGCCGCACGGCCATCGGGCACATGCCCGCTGCGCTTGCCGGTCAGGGCCGGAGCGAAGGACTGCACGATGCCGTAGCCGATGATCCAGCTGGCCAAAAAGCCACCGACCATCCAGAAGTCCCAGCCGAAAACCGTGCTCAGGTAAACCGGCAAGGCAACCACAAACCAGACATCGCGGGCGCCAAAGAGGAACAGGCGCGCGGCGGAGAGGATGTTGATCGCCCGGCTTTTGGAAAGGATGTCCTTGAACTTGGGCTTGGCTTTGGCCTTGCCCAGATCCTTCTTCAACAGGAACAGACTGGCGATCCAGATCACCGCCAGCACGCCGGCCATGGTCAATACCGCGCCGGCAAAACCCAGCACGGCCAGCAGGGCGCCGCCGAGGAAGAAACCCACGCCCTTGAGCGCATTCTTCGAGCCGGTGAGGATTGCCACCCACTTGTACAGCGTGCCCTGCTGGGCATCGGGCACCAGGAGTTTGATGGAACTCTTGGCCGACATCTTGTTGAGGTCTTTGGCGATCCCCGACAGCGCCTGTGCGCCCATGACCCAAGGCACGGTTAGCCAGGCGGCGGGCACGGTGAGCATCAGCAGTGCGACCACCTGCATCGCCAGGCCGATATTCATGGTGCGATTAAGGCCCAATCGGGCGCCGAGGTAGCCGCCGACCAGGTTGGTGACTACGCCGAAGATCTCGTAAAACAGAAACAGCGCGGCAATCTGCAAGGGGCTGTAGCCCAGGCTGTGGAAGTGCAACACCACCAACATGCGCAAGGCGCCATCGGTGAGGGTGAATGCCCAGTAATTGCCGGTCACCAGCAGGTACTGTTTGACCTCCGGGGCCAGGGCTGACAACGCCTTCATGCTTGCATCCCTACTTGGTTAAACGGCCAGGCCGACCAGTTTGGCCAGCTCCACGGTGCGGTTGGCATAGCCCCATTCGTTGTCGTACCAGGCATACAGCTTCACCTGAGTGCCGTTGATGACCATGGTCGACAGCGCATCGATGATCGAGGAGCGCGGGTCAGTGCGGTAATCGATGGAGACCAACGGGCGTTCCTCGTAGCCGAGGATGCCTTTCAGCTGGCTGTCGGCAGCAGCCTTCAGCAGTTGGTTGACTTCCTCCACCGTGGTGGCCCGCTCGACTTCGAACACGCAGTCGGTCAGCGAGGCGTTGGCCAGCGGCACGCGCACGGCATGGCCGTTCAGCTTGCCGCGCAGCTCGGGGAAAATCTCGGCGATGGCGGTGGCCGAACCGGTGGTGGTCGGGATCAGGCTCATGCCGCTAGCGCGTGCACGGCGCAGATCCTTGTGCGGGGTGTCGAGGATGCTCTGGGTGTTGGTCAGGTCATGAATGGTAGTGATCGAGCCATGGCGGATGCCGAGGTTCTCGTGGATCACCTTGACCACCGGAGCCAGGCAATTGGTGGTACAGGAGGCAGCGGTAACGATGCGGTGCTCGGCTGGATTGAACAGCTGCTGGTTGACACCCATCACCACGTTCAGTGCGCCTTTCTCCTTCACGGGCGCGCAGACCACAACCCGCTTCACGCCCTGATCCAGGTAAGCCTGCAATACCGCCACGGTCTTCATCTTGCCGCTGGCTTCGATCACTAGATCGCAGTCCGACCAGTCGGTGTCGGCAATCGCCTTGTTATTGGTGACCTGGATGCGCTTGCCGCCAATCACCACACAATCGCCATCACTGCCGGCTTCGTGGTGCCAGCGACCGTGCACCGAGTCGAAGTTGATCAGGTGCGCATGGGTGGCAGCGTCGCCTGCCGGATCATTGATGCGGACAAATTCAAACTCGGGCCAGTCCCAGGAGGCGCGCAGCGCCAGGCGACCGATGCGACCGAAACCGTTGATACCAATTTTGATAGCCATGTTTTTCGACTCATCTACTGGAGTTAGTGGGCAGCATCGAACTGGGTGATCCAGTTGATGTGGGCTGGGTGTTGAATAGCCTTGGGACGCAGGGCTTGCACCAGGGCAATGGCATCGGCGCGGGGAATGCCGGCCTCAACCATGATCCGCGCCGCAATCAGCCCGGTGCGTCCCGAGCCGCCCTTGCAGTGGATGGCAATGTCCTGGCCCGCATTAAGCCGCTCAAGGATGCTCTGTTTGGAGGCTTTCCAGCCCTGACCGAAATCTTCAAGCGGCACTTGCTCATCCGCCACCGGCAGGTGGAACCAGGCCATGTCTTGCGCTTGGCATTGCTTGCCGATGTCCTCGGCACCATTGGTGGCCAGTTCGCTTGCCGGCATCAGGCTGATCACGGCAGAGGCGCCGGCCTGTTTCAGCGTGGCCAGCGAGTCGACAAGGCTGCTGTCTTTGGTGCCGGGACAGGGCGTGAAGATGAGTTTGCCTTGGATACCGGGAATGCTGAGCCGGTCGTAGGGGTGATTCATTGAGAGGGTTTCCTGGTAGTCAGATGGCGCGCTGGTTGACGCGCTTGGAGAGTTCTTCAGCGGACTCTTTACGTTCCGAGTAACGGTCGACCAAATAGTCGCTGTGGCCGCGCAGCAGCAGGGTGAACTTGACCAGTTCCTCCATGACGTCCACAACGCGGTCGTAATAGCTGGAAGGTTTCATGCGCCCGGCCTCGTCGAATTCGAGGTAGGCCTTGGGCACTGAAGACTGGTTGGGGATGGTGAACATGCGCATCCAGCGCCCCAGCACACGCATCTGGTTAACCGCATTGAAGGATTGCGAGCCTCCACAGACCTGCATCACGGCCAGGGTCTTGCCCTGACTGGGACGGATGGCACCCATGGTCAGCGGTATCCAGTCGATCTGCGACTTGAATACGCCGGTCATAGCGCCGTGGCGCTCGGGTGAACACCACACCTGACCTTCAGACCAGAGCACCAGGTCGATGAGTTCCTTGACCTTGGGATGGCTGCTGTCGGCATCGTCCGGCATGGGCAGGCCGGAAGGATCGAATATTCGGGTTTCCGCGCCGAAGGCTTCCAGCAAGCGCGCCGCTTCCTGGGTCAGCAGACGGCTGTAGGAGCGCTCACGATTGGAGCCATAGAGCAGCAGAATGCGCGGCTTGTGCTCGCCTTCGGCGAGGCCCAGGTTTGTCGGGATAGAGCGGGCAAACAGCTCCTCGGCGACGTTGGGCAGGTTGTCGATCATGGGTTCTTACCTCTTGGGCTACAACGAGCCGATCCTGTTCAGCTCGGCCTTGAGCGCATCGCTGTCGAGTTGAGCAAAGGGCAGCGCGATAAATGCGCTCACTCGCTTCTGGATCTGCTGGATGGTGGCTGCAAACGCTGCGTTTATTTCCGCCTCAGATCCGTTAACGTCGGATGGGTCACTCAGTCCCCAGTGACAACGAGTCGCCGGGCCAAAGAAAACTGGGCAGGCCTCTCCGGCTGCCTTGTCGCAGACGGTAATGACGATGTCAGGGGCGAGAGCCTGATGGGCATCGGTTGATTTGCTGTACAGGCCTTCAACATCGAATCCAGCATCAAGCAGTGCCTGCAAAGCCAACGGATTGACCTCCCCCTTGGGGTAGCTGCCTGCGCTAAAGGCCCGCATGCCCTTGGGAGCCATCGCATTGAAGATAGCCTCCGACAGGATGCTGCGGCAGCTATTGGCGGTGCAGAGAAACAAAACGTTCATGGTCAGCCCCAGTGCCTGGTATTCAATCGCAGGCAGGCTTGCGCCCAGGGCGATCACGCATTTGCCAGAGGCGCTGCACATCCTGGCGCAACCACTCGGCATTGTTGTCCAGGGTCTGCTTGAGGATATCGGTCACCCATTCCGGCAGCTGCGGGTGCAGGCGGTAGTACACCCACTGACCATTGCGTCGATCCTCCAGCAGACCACAGCCGCGCAGCAGGGCCAGGTGCCGGGATATCTTGGGTTGCGCCTCTTCTAGTGCAGAGGTCAGTTCACAGACACAGAGTTCCTGTTCCAGAGTCACCAGCAAGGCGATTCGCGCCCGCGTTTCCTCGGCCAGGCATTTGAAGACCTCGGTTGGCGACATGGCATGCAGGGTGGAAGCTTCATTCGCCGGTTTACTTTTGATCAGCACGAACATCTTTATCCGTTCATGTATCTCATGCAGGGTCTTGCGATAGGCATCTTTCTGCGAGCTGGTCGCTGGGTCTTCGAAGTTCCAGGCGATGTACTCACCGGCCCCTGGAAGTGCCTGGCACTCCAGGGCGGACTTGTCACACAGGGTGATCACATAGTCGAACGGCTCGCCAGCGACCTGCTCGATGGACTTGCTGTAAAGCCCATCAGTGGGAACACCAAGCTGCTCCAATGCGTTGCGGGCTCGGGTGTCGACTTCAGTGGGGGCGGAGCCTGCGCTGTAGACTTCAAAATGTTCTGAGTCGGTGTGGCGCAGCAGGGCTTCGGCCATCTGCGAGCGTGAGGAGTTCGCGACGCAGAGGAACAGGACGCGCTTTTTCTGGCTCATGTTGATCCCTATCAAAGATGCACATGAGCAAATATATTATTTTTCGAATATGCAGTAAAGTGAATATGCGGCGCGTTGCGCGCCAAGGGAACGAGGATAGGCAGCAAAGATGACAAATGCGTGTGAAGTCGCGATGAAGCAGGCCTCTGGGGCTCCACTGGGAGTTTTTGAGCGCTACCTGACCCTGTGGGTGTTCCTGTGCATCGTGGTGGGCACCGTGCTTGGCTTGGTTGTGCCGCAAGCGGCTCAGGCCGTCGGCGCCCTGGAGGTGGCGAAGGTCAATATCCCGGTTGGCCTGCTGATCTGGGTGATGATCATTCCGATGCTGATGAAGATCGACTTCAGCGCCATCAGCGAAGTGCGCCAGCAGAAGAACGGCATGTTCGTCACGCTGTTCGTTAACTGGGCGGTCAAGCCGTTTTCCATGGCGCTGATTGGCTGGTTCTTTATCAAGCAGGTGTTTGCGCCCTGGCTGCCCGCCGAAGAGCTGGATAGCTACATGGCCGGCTTGATCCTGCTCGGTGCGGCGCCCTGCACGGCGATGGTGTTTGTCTGGAGCAACCTGTGTAAGGGTAATGCCAACTTCACTCTGACCCAGGTGGCACTGAACGATCTGGTCATGGTGTTTGCCTTTGCGCCTATCGTGGCGCTGTTGCTGGGCGTTTCTTCGATCCCGGTGCCTTGGGACACTCTGCTGCTTTCCGTGGTGATGTACATCGTCATCCCGCTGGCCATCGCCCAGTTTCTGCGGGCTCAACTGATGAAGCGCGGCGAAGCCTATTTCGAGAATGTGCTGGCGAAGATTTCGCCATTTTCCATCATCGCTCTGCTGGCCACTCTGGTTCTGTTGTTCTCCTTCCAGGGTGAGTCCATCGTCGAGCAACCTCTGATAATCGGCATCATCGCGATCCCCCTGCTGGTGCAGACGCTGTTCATCGCGGCACTGGGTTACTGGCTCTGCCATACCCTGAAAGTGCGCCACGACATAGCGGGCCCGGCCACCATGATCGGCGCCTCCAACTTCTTCGAGCTGGCCGTAGCCGTGGCCATTGTCTTGTACGGATTCAACTCGGGTGCCGCCCTGGCAACCGTGGTCGGCGTACTGATCGAAGTGCCCGTGATGCTATGGCTGGTACGCATGGTCAACAGCACACGCAACTGGTACGAGAGCAGCCTCAACAATCGCTAGGGGGTCAGAATGCGCTTTATCGACAATGCACCACGCTTCCTGTTCTTCACCGGCAAGGGCGGGGTCGGAAAGACCTCCATTGCCTGCGCGACAGCCCTGGAGCTGACCCGTCAGGGCAAGCGAGTGCTGCTGGTCAGCACCGATCCGGCCTCCAATGTGGGGCAGGTATTCGGTCTGGAGATCGGCAATCACATTACCGCCGTGCCTGCCGTGGAAAACCTGGCGGCCCTGGAGATCGACCCACAGGGCGCAGCTCAGGCCTATCGGGATCGGATTGTGGGCCCGGCGAGGGGTGTCATGCCTGCTGATGTGGTCAAAGGCATGGAGGAGCAATTATCGGGAGCCTGCACGACCGAGATCGCAGCCTTCGACGAATTCACCTCACTGCTGGTCAACGATGAACTGAAGGCCCGCTTCGATCACATCATTTTCGATACCGCCCCGACCGGGCACACGATTCGGCTGCTGCAACTGCCGGGGGCCTGGAGTGGATTCCTGGAGGCGGGGCAAGGCGATGCATCGTGTCTTGGGCCGTTGGCCGGTTTAGACAAACAACGTGACCAGTATCGCGAGGCAGTAGAGGCGCTTTCTGATCCAGCCAAGACCCGTCTGGTTCTGGTTGCCAGGGCACAGGCCGCTACCCTGCGCGAGGCTGCCCGCACACGCGAGGAGCTTGCAGCCATTGGATTGCAAGAGCAGTACCTGGTGATCAACGGCGTGCTGCCGGCGAGTGAGGCGCAGAAGGATGTCCTGGCTGCCGCCGTCTATAAGCGTGAACAGGCCGCAGTCGCCGCCATGCCGCCAGCGCTGCGAACACTGCCGCTCGATCTGTTGCCCTTGAAAGCATTCAACCTAGTGGGACTGGATGCCCTGCGACAACTTTTGCTTGAGGGCTCTGCTGACGGCACGCAGGCGCCGGCCAGTGCGCCGATTGAATTGAACGCTCCACGACTCAAGTCCCTGATCGACGAGATCGCCGCCGATGGTCATGGCCTGATCATGGTGATGGGCAAAGGTGGTGTCGGGAAAACGACTCTGGCCGCAGCGGTTGCCGTCGAGTTGGCTCGACGTGGGCTGCCCGTGCACCTGACTACTTCTGATCCTGCCGCGCACCTTGCCGAGACACTGGATGGCACGCTTGAGCACCTGACGCTGAGCCGCATTGACCCGCATACCGAGACACAGCGCTATCGTGATCACGTCATGCAAACCAAGGGCGCGGGCCTGGATGAGCAGGCTCGGGCGCTGCTGGCCGAGGATCTGCGTTCACCCTGCACCGAAGAGATCGCCGTATTCCAGGCTTTCTCGCGAATCATCCGTGAAGCCGGCAAAAAGTTCGTGGTGATGGACACCGCCCCGACCGGCCACACCTTGCTGCTACTGGATGCCACCGGGGCTTATCACCGCGACATTGCTCGGCAGATGTCGGGCAGCAACATGCGCTTTTCCACGCCGATGATGCAACTCCAGGATCCTAAGCAAACCAAGGTGCTGTTGGTGACCCTGGCCGAAACCACTCCTGTGCTGGAGGCTGCTGGCCTGCAAGCTGATCTGCGTCGTGCCGGCATTGAGCCTTGGGCATGGGTGATCAACAACAGCGTGGCAGCCGCAAAGACTGAATCACCGCTATTACATAAACGGGCGGTCAATGAACTGAGGGATATTGAGCATGTCGCGACGGAGCACGCGCAACGCTATGCGGTCATTCCGCTCATGTCGGAGGAGCCGGTAGGGGTTGAGCGTTTACTCGCTCTCAGCAAGTAATCTGCATCAATGAAAAGGCCCGCATTCTGCGGGCCTTCTGCTTGAAAGCGCTTACTTCTTGATGACCTCAAGGTAATCCTTGAGGGTTTTCTCGTCAGCCGCTTTGACCGTCATGCCATTCGGGCCGGAACCGATATCAGTGAACTGCTTGGCTGGCTCGCCAGTGGCTTTGAAGTCCTTCAGTTCCTGAGAGTCTTCGCGGAAAACCCAGAGACGACCATCCTCAACCTCGGTAACAAAACCAGGCTTATCGAATTCGCTGGCCATAATGGAGCCGGTGAACAGGGACGAGAGGAGCAGGGCTGAGAGGGTGAGGTTCTTCATGGCACTACCTATTGAGTGGGGAGAGCCGCTAATTTACTAAGCCAATCATTTCAGAAAAGTTACAACATGCGCGCATTCGAATGTGCGCATGTAACCAATCATTTCGATAGAACTTAACCAGGTCATCCAGGGCCTGTGAAGTCGATCTGATCGCAATGACTGGTATCCAGCTACATCCTCCTCACGCATTGGCTGGGTCGCTGTGGCGAATTCAGCTCACTGTCCGATTGCCTCGCGTATGAACACGGTGAGGTTGAGGTCAAGATTTAGGACATTCCGTATGGGGGCGATTTCTTGCTGGCAATATTTCGTCTCCCATCGGCTGCGTGTCCGGCTGTGAGCTTGTAGGGCATGTCCTTGGTGGGGGAGGCTGATAGTGGGGCGTGAGGAGCTTTTGCTGATAGCCGATGTCTATTTCTGTCAGTTGTAGAAATGCATGCCCTTTCCCTCGTTGGGGGAGCTGTTTTGTCCTGAAGCAGGTAGCGCTCCCTACATCTTTGCCCCGTGTTTTTTGGGGGCAAAACTGGGGGCAAAATCCAGGCCGCTGCAAACCGTCCAAAACCAGCAGGTGCCGGATTTACTGGGCTGTAGCGGTGCTTGGAGCGGCGTGGACGTGCAGTAGACAGCGTTCAAATCCCTATCTCGCCGTCCTATGCCAGTATTGGCATAGAACCCCCCCGTTTATGCACTGCAAAACTCCTCTGGAAACCGCGTTATTGCGTTGTCAAAGCCGCAGATTTTTGTCAATTTACACCAATCAAAATCGATTGTCTCTTCGTGTAAATCTTTCAAAATCAATCGTTTAGGTGTTTTCGTTGGCTTTGAGAAGCTTGCATGGGGTGCAACGGTAGAGTGTTCGAATCACTCCGTCCCGACCAAAAATACCCTAGAAATCCAGTCACTTAGCGGTGACTGGATTTTTTACTTCTGGCTCCTGCAAAATTCCTGCAAAGCCCCTTTCTTGGAAGTCGGGTACGTTTTAGTACGCCGGTAAGGTGATACCTGCCCTCAAATGGTTATGGTCAAGGAAGCTGCATGGATAGCTTGTTAACATCTCTGTCGCCAGAGGAGCTCTATGGGCACCAATCCATGGATGATGTTGAGAAGTCAGGGCGCGAGCCAGTCTGTCTTCTAGTGCGAAAAGCCATGCTGATGAGGGGTGGATGAGTCGTCAGTATCGGGTCGTTCAAACCCGCTATATGATGAAGTTTTTCCAGGCGTCTGGTTGAGCACTCGGAATACGGACAGTCAGAGGTGCGGATGCAAGTCACAAGAAACCTGAACACCTACGAACTAGAAGAGCTCTATCCGCTCTGCCAAGCAGACGCAGTACTCCGCCTTCCAAAGAATATGAGTCATGGTGGCTTGCTCGGTGTAGATGCCGCACTAGCTCAGCTGGTAGTGACCTGGGCCCGCGCTCATGAGCAGAGCGTATTGCACCTTTATGCAGATGCTGAAAACGCCTCGGAACAAATCTCGCAGCTAGGTAGAACCGCAGCAGGCCTGGCTGGATTAATCATGGCATCACGTATCGAAACAGAGGCTCATGAGGCCATTGAGAAGCGGTCTGCGCTTACCGTAATTAGACCCCTTATAGAGGCTATGTACGAGGGGGATCTTCGCAACACCTCAAACGAACGAGGCGCGCGCCCTACGTCAATCAACCTGTTTTGTATCAACTTTGCCAAGATGGAGTTCATCAAACCGTTCTACTACGGTGAAAGCGCTCCGCAGATCCATTCTCATTCATCATTTGCAAGCCTGCTTGAGATGTCGTCTGCGCTTATGCATACGAAGCAGGGTAAGAATGCATTGCTCCGAGGTGGGCTACCTGCATTGGGTAGCGTAGTTGCCGAGTTGATTGCCAATGCTGACCAGCACTCCGTTACTGACGTGCATGGCGTGAAGTACAAGAAAGGCTTACGCGGCATCTCTGTGAAAGCCAGCCGGATCAAGAAAGAGGAGATTCATGTTCATTCGGACAAGGAGTCGCAGTTCGCATTGTTCGTTATGAAGAACATGCTCAAAGGTGAGGACTACCTGGACTTCCTAGAGATCTCAGTGATTGATGCTGGGCCAGGGCTGGCGCGACGATGGCTTTCTGCGAAGAAAGGTGTCCCAGTAGAGGATCTGAGTGATCTTCCTCTGGAAGATGAACTGGCGGCCACGCTGGAGTGCTTCAAAAAGCATGTCACGACCAAAGACTCTGTGACCTCTGGTATGGGGCTGCACAACGCCGTTCAGGCGCTTAACAAGCTTAAAGCCTATGTACGCCTTCGCACTGGAAGACTCTGCCTGTATCAGACGTTCCAGGGCCACAACCAAGTTGTTGAGTACAACCCTAAAAATTGGAGCGGTGACCGTGAGCTAGTGGCAGCTGAAGGCACTGTATTCACCATCTGTATTCCGGTGAACTGAGATGCCTGACCTATTTGATTTCGAGGTTTGCCTCACCCCTTCTCCCGGCGCAGAGCCCGCTAATGTTGTCGTGTTTTTCATCGGCCCCGAACCGGTCACCGAAGCTCATATCACCGAAGCGCTTCAGAAACGGTTAAACGACTACATCCTTCCAGATCACGTTTTGTTCGTATCCGTCCGGCCAAACCATCTACCCAGCCCCGCAAGACCAGGACATGGTGTGCACTTAAATTTAAGTGGACACCAGTTCTAGCCTTTTAAGCGGGTATTTCATGCAGCCAACACGCCGTT
>Ga0180008_1001837_pt1 | contig 12329 bp, 11 predicted proteins | sample MM_PW_MetaG_FD_121121 | JGI IMG/M metagenome (GOLD analysis project Ga0180008, IMG submission 121121) | Groundwater microbial communities from the Aspo Hard Rock Laboratory (HRL) deep subsurface site, Sweden - MM_PW_MetaG | ecosystem: Environmental > Aquatic > Deep subsurface > Groundwater... | reverse complement strand
TTTGAGATACCATTCTACCGGTATCGTCGTTACCAATGACTCCGAATAAGTAGACTTCGCAACCGAGAGATCGAAGGTTAAGAGCTACGTTTCCAGCACCTCCGAGAGTATAACTTCTGGATTCAACATCAACCACCGGAACCGGTGCTTCAGGGGAAATACGAGAAGCCCGACCATTAATGTACCGGTCAAGCATTACGTCACCAATGACGGTTATTTTTAGATTTGAGAAGTCCACTTTTCAATTGCCTCAGTTAGAGGAACAAAAGGAAATCCTACTATCGCTGAATTCGGGGTTGTATTAACAATTTCGATACCGAGCTGATCCGCTTCTTCTTTCATTTTATAAAACGGTTTAATAAATCGTGGAAAAGGATTAGTCATTGGGTTTTTTTCCCGATGTTCTTTATGAAAATTCTTCGTTTTATATAATTTCATATCGTAACCAATTAAAACAACCCTTTTTGCACCAAGAGCAACTGCAAGAGCTATTCCCGAACCTCCACTCGATCTGTTCCACATAAGGGAAGGTGGTCTTGAGTTAAAACCACTACCGGTCTTCCTTCTTAGATATTTAATACGTTTAAAATGTTCAAATGATCCATGAGAAGTAACAATTAACGCATTATGGAGATTAACTCGATCTTTATTCCATTCGTACCATTTACGATCTCCAAAAAATAAAATATCAACTCCAGGATCGAGAAAACCCGCATTGTTAATACCTATAACGTTTGAATTAAAAAGCCGGAGACGGAGCGGATACGGTAAACAACCGTCCGCTCCAGCCACCGAGGGTCCACCACCAATTACAAACACAGTGGACCCGGACCACATTGGCAAAGTTCGCCAAATCATTCGTCTTCTTCCTTTTCGATAATACGCTCGGAAACGATCAATACCAAAGAGTCCCTGTCCAACTTCTTTTCAGCAGGAGTCAACGTAATATCGTTCTCCTTAGCATATTTCAGGATCTGTTTCGGTGTCATACCGGACAGGGGATTGACGGCCGGCTTTTCATCATCTTCATCGTCCTCAGAGCCACCCTCCAGTAACCCATCGAGAAGTTCGGACGCCTCACTGAGACTAACCGATTTCTGAGTCAACCGAACCTTCTCGTCGCGGTAAACATGATACGTTCCATCTTCTAAAGGAAAGACAAACGGTCCTCTCTTCGCTTTGAAAGCCGGCAGAGCATCGTCAGTATTCGACGACAAAGGTTCGACGATTTTGATAATGGATTCGTCAAAAACGAAGTCCGGTTTCTTGTGACATTCCTCGAACCGATCCGCACCGCCTCCAGCAAAACGAATGGAAGGAGCTCCAATCACTTGTCCGGGTTCGATGCAGATCAGTCCACTTTTCCCGGCAGGCTTTCCAGAAAGATTCGACGAATGGGTATAGTAAGGCCCACCAGGCTTCAGCATGAATGATTTCATATTCTATCCTTTCACAAATTAAACTGGTTAGTAGTTAAAAACCAGCAGGACTACCTGCTGGCATGAACGAGACCACACCGATTGTTCTGATCGGCACGGAACTGGGGCACCGCGATCATCATGACCTTGTAGTGCAGGATCATGCCGCCCTCGGTGGTCCATTCAACAACGGTGATCGGAATACCGTCAATCAAACGGACAGTCTGGATATCCATCTCTTCCAGAATGACGTTGTCGGTTGCCAGCCAATCCGAAACCATAACTTCCTGAATCCCCTCAATGCGCAGGAGTCGGTCCCGGATGGTCTGTTTCGAATTCGCGTCGTAGTCGGTATCCATCTTCGTTTCATAGGCGGTCGGAATGTGAAGAACCCAGGGACCGTAATGACGCGCGTTGATGGAGATCTGTTTCATGGCAACGACGTGGTTGATAATCTGGGCGCCGGAGGTACTGGAGTCATCCCAGGAAGCCGGAAGGGTATAGAGATTCCGGTAAGTGAAATCGGTCATACCGTAGATGACGCCACCGCCGTAGGAAAAAGAACTCGTACCGTTAAAGTACATGTTCTCCAGGTATTCTGCACATTTCATCGCGGCAACTTCGGCTTGCATCGTATCCAGGGGCTGACCATTGTTCCGGGAAGCAGACAGGAGGCGGATGTCAAGTGCGAAATCCTTGTGAATGATGGGCAGGGGAATGCTCTTGGTATCGAAGACCAGCCGATCGCGCCGACCTCTGGTTTCACCCGCCATGCTCATCTGAGCATCGGTTCCATCACTCACATCCTGGTACTGCAGGACGGTGGTACCGAGAGCGTTCGGAATGGGGAGGGTAAGACCCCGAGACCGGAGCTGGTTGATTGCGCGAAGTCGTTTCTTCGCCGCCTGCAGAACCGCAGTATCCAACTTAATCCACTCATCCTTCCGAAGAAGGGCGGTGTTGGTCTGGAAGTTCTTCGTCTCGGACTTCTGGTTCCAGCTGGAGTTGGTCTGCAACGCAATGAGGTTTCGTCCATCGTCTCCGATAAACGGGCGCAAAGCGCCAATGTCCATGTTCGCTGCGAGCAGTCTCGAAGCCATGGGACCTCCGAGCATACCCGAGCCGTCAACAGCCTCGATTTGCACCGGAGATTCGTTAATAGCATTAATCGCATTAAGGTTCATTTTCTTCCTCCTTGAAAAAAGTTAATCCGGAAAATATCTTTCGCCGGTAGCGTTAAGGGTTTAAATAATTTCGACCAGCAAACGTCTGGACGCGGGATCGGCACCGGAAGAATCGGAAAGATCCAAATCGTAAGCGGAAACACCTACGATATTTTCCGGGTAAATGTTGACTCCATCGTCGTTACTATCAACGTCGATGACGTACTTCTGAACTTCGCCATTGCCGGCGGATTCGAGCTTGTCGCCAATGACGATGGTTTCCCCTTCTTTCAGGATCAAGAGTGCTTCATCGCCGGGCTGAAAGACGCGGTACTTAGCATTTTCTCCGGCAGTGTAAGCGGTAGAAATCGGACGACCTTGTTCCTCGTCCTCAACCGCAACCATCCGAGGAGTGACATTTCCGCCGGCGGTCGAGTGAGCACGGAGCTTACCGGTGGTACCATCGCGGTAGTGTTCCAAAAGATGTCCAGGGGTAAAAGCAGCGTACGCTTTACCTTCCTTGGGAACTCCATCCCCCATCACCATAATCGTATTGAAACTCGGTACAGTCATTGTTGTCTCCTTCCGTTAAAGACGAAAAGTATGTAATTCGTTCGGTTAAATTCGTTTTACTTCTTCGGTTCGTCGACCATCGATCCGGCAGACAGAGCCAAAGGGGTCTCATCCTTCACGGAACTCAGGGTAGACGGTGCAATACCCCTTCCCGGATAGATCGGAAGACCCAGGTCTCTCTGAGGTGCGGGTTTATTCGCACTGACCAGGGCGACCAGCCGGCTCAGACCCTTCAAATCCATGGCCTCGAGTTCCGCTTTCTCGTAAACACCGGCAGCATTCGTCATGACATGGTCAATCGCTGCGCCCTTCTGTTTCTGGTAGGTTTCCAGGCCGGAATTCAGCAGAGCCTGGATCTCTGGAGGCGCGCTGGAAATGAAAGTGTTCACGTCGATCTCCTTCGATTTGACTTCGAGTTTTACTTCAGGAGTATCGCCGGAGTTCGCCTTAACCTTTGTTTCGGGTTTCGGCTCTTCTTCGACGTACGGTTTCTCAACGGCGGCGAACTTTTCCTCGTTCATGGTGAGGAGATGATCGCGATCGTCGTCGGTGTAAGGAGACTTCGCATTCGCAATCAAAGCCTCGACTCTATCCGGACAGCAAGATTTCTTTTGACCCATCGTTTGTTCCTCCTTGTCTTCTGCGTTTGTAGTTACTTGTTCGAAAGTGGTCTTTTTCACCATTTCCTTTGACTCGTTGTCAATAACTGCCTTTCCGCTTTCGTCAACCGAGTAGTCCCTTCGATAAAAACGATACGAAGGATCGGTTCTGGTTGGACTCCGACCGTATATAAAATAAGAATCATACGTAGCCTCGAGGAAGTGGTATACGTAATTATCTCCTTCTTTGTAATCGATACCGTTTAAAAAGGCGTGAATGTTGGATTGAACTTCCTCGAACGCCTTTTTATCCTTTTTCGCGTTGGAGGTAATATCATTCCAACACAATCCGGTAGACTTCAGAAGAGCAAGAACCTCTTCTTCATGTTTGATTTGTTCATTTGCACGAACCCCGCAACCGTCTCTCCAGGAACAAGCGCCGGTCTGCTCGGGGAGGATTGCTACGTGATCGGGGCGAAAGTTAAACACCGATTCAGTGAAGTCTTCGCCATTCCAGTTACCAGAAACGCCGTCTCCGTCAGTCCAAAGGCACGTCGAAATCTCCATATTATCTTGCATCTTAATCAGGAGATCCGGATCTTTTTCGAGAGCCTTTACGTTGTTTATCCACAACTCTCCACAGAGAGCTCCATTTTCGTTAATCATGAAATTGAACCCGGAACCAACTCTGTACTGCTCAAGAACGTCAGGCGAATTCGCACTAATTTTCTTTCCGGTAGCGTCTTCAGGATGGTAAAGAGGAACCGGACGGTTATTCCAGGCAGAGGGAAACTTCGCAATTTCCGCCTTCGAATAGAAAACACCATTATGAACCCCTTCCACTAACGCAACAACCGGAAAGACGGTATGTTCAGCACCTTCGTAGAGGCGAGATGATGCCTTAACATTACATACCGGATCCATTTTGATGATTTGCTGATTTGACTTCATTGGAACCCTCCTTGGTACCTTTAATACATCGAAGATAATGTTAGATTTCTTGTTTTGTTTTCCAATCCACCCATACGCCTGTGTTTGTATTTAAAGTGCAGAGTGCGAGCTTTAAGTACGTAAGATTTTCAGTCGGGACCTTATTCTTGTCCACTCTATAATCGTCTATGCGATTACTTTCTGGAATCCAGAAATCCTGAGGAGTGGTTAAGTACGAAACCACCGAAGACTTAATAGTACGGTCCGGAAACGAAACGGAAACGAGTTTAGTTTCATCATCGTACTCGACAAGTCCGGTTTTATTACCAACCGTTATGTTAACTTGGAGTTTCATTTATTCTCCTCTGTCTCCTTCAGGATCCGAAGAATCATCTTCCATCAACCGCACGTCGGCAGGAGAACCATCCGGATTCACAAACGTGATCGAATCCATCCACTCATCAAAGCTCTTTTCTGATTTATCGTCTATCATATACCACCAATTATTTCCCAAACCATGGGATCGATATAACTATTCTTCGCCATAGATGGAGTATTGTGAAGGAAAGTAGAAACCTTTTCGAGAACATCATCAACAACCGCTTTCTTTTGTGCTTTTGTAGCTATCGCTTCTGCTGGAACCTTTTCCAAAAGATCCTTCGCCAGTCTCGTTGCGTGATACGTACGATAATCCTTTACTGAAAAGGACGAACCGGTAATCTTACGGATTAATTTATTTACTTTTAAAGCCGAAACGTCGGAAAACAATTGAGCGTTTGGATCGGTATTTCGCAATCTTTCTTTTATAAAGTCAGCGACGTCCTGATCGTTTACTACGTACGTCGCTGGAATACCCTTCTTCGCGGTAAATGACATCGTTACTTTACTTCCATCAACTGAAACGTGTTTATTTAAAAGAGTCGTTAATCCATAAGCCTTCTTCTTCGCCTTAAAATCTTTATCAGAACCAATACGCATCGCGGTTTTTTCTTCTATGCGCAACGCAATAGATACAGAATCGCCAGCAGCAACACCATCAGCTATCGTTCTTTCAAGAACGGGAACAGATCGACTAAAGAGTTTTACTCGTTGAAATTTTTGTTGAGCGGATTCCGAAACATGCTCTGCGGAATACCTATACTGCCAACGACCGGCTACATCTAAACCGATCGCTTGTATTTTCGCTCCAGGATCTTTCGCAACAACAACGTTTGTCCATGCCGGAGGAATCCGCATCGCGTCCAACCGTGCTTTTTCTTTTACCGAAACCTCTTTCCCGTTATGAATCCACGTACTTTCTTTCCTTACATAATCGGAACACGCAGCAGGAGGAGCAAGGGTTTTAAACAGATTACTTACGAAACCTCCACCCCAAATACACGCAGCTTTATTTCCAATTGCTGCCATTGGCTTTTGCGATGTCTTCTCGGAGATTACGGTCTTAGAAATAGACTTCGTTTTCTTAACCTCTGGAACATCTATCATAAAATCTTTACCAAAATTTTTCTCAATGAAGCCAGCAAGTTCGGGATACGCACGCTTCGCAGTTTCCCATTCAACCAGTTTCTTATTAGCACTTTCGATCCTCATCCTCCACTTCGTCCGTAAAACAGGTGAAGTAGAAGGATCGGCAAGTGCTTCGGTACCTCTCTCAATCATCCGGTCAAGTCTAACTCCTAACGCGTCATTGTAACGTTGAGCATTCATCGAAATCCATTCTAAACCATATACCTGCTTTTTCCCATGAGTGTAAATACGACCTTCGTAATTACTCATCCAGTTATCTTCAAAGAATTCGCCATCACCATTGGCGTACGTACCGATAGTTCCACTGTGTTTTTTAGCGTACCCTTTCTGAAGATCGCGACCAGTCTTCTTCGTAACGAAGACGCCATCTTTCCAACGATAACCAAGAGACCCGGATGTTTGATGAAACCTCTGATGACCTAATGGATATCCTTTGGGGAACGTACCAAACATACCATCAATGGCATGACCAAATTCATGAGCAATCGTTCTTGGAGTATCAAAAATCGAAAGGTTAATTATACTCTCGTTATAACTCGCTCTTATCGCTTGCTTTTGCCACTTAATAGTCGTTCCACAACAATCGAGCGAATTCATAACATCCAACGGAATATAACGGGTTCCCTTTTTCAAAGCCTCAAAATGCTTCAACTGAGATGTAGGAACGACGCCGTTCTTAGCTCGGAATTTACCTATCGAAATAAGCATTTCTTCGCGAAGTTTATTAACCCCTTCGGTATCCCCAGCCGCAACGGTTGCTCTCAACAAATCAAGACGAGCTTCGTATCGTGCTTTACCGATTTCAGTAGTGTACTTTCTTTTACCAAGGGGATTTGCCAAATACGTAGCTTGCGCTTCGTCGTAACTCTTCCGAAGAGCTGCAAGATCTGTAATATCAGGTTTTGAGGTCGCGGTTTCGGAAACTACCGCTTTCTTTTTAAGTTTCGGAGCTGGTACTTCTTCAGGCTCCTCAACGCTCTTAATCCAAGGAATAATAGTACAACGACAATTGGGTTCACCCAACATAGTCCTTGCCTTTGACAATGGATAGACTTGGCGATCCCTCGTCCTATGTCGGTCCCTCACACGCTCATCCTCAGCCGTTATCCATTGAGCGAGTATCTCCTCTTCTATTTCCGTTTCAAGTCTTTCAAACTCGTTTAACTTAGCAAGGTTATGAGTATGAACAACCTCTGTTCTGGCAATCAACCGACCTCTGGTAATTCCTATTTTATCAACCCGGTCGGTTAACTTTCGCGCTATCGTATAAGGACCGTCTCCATTCGCCATTCCAAGAGCAAGTGCCCTCGACATCTGGGTGGACATTACCTCGGTAACGCCCTTTAGATCGTTGAAAACCCTCGTATACATCAAGCCAACTCGATCAGCATGGAACGGCTGATAAAAAGCGGCCGAAAGTACATCACCAGATATATCAAACGAGGGAATCTTAGCTCCAGAAGCGATTAATTCGGCACGCCCCTTCGCAAGACCACTTTGATAGGCACTCCGAATGTAAACATCCGTCCAGGGTTCTCCTCCAGTTATACCCTTTAATCCAACAGTAGCAGTACGAGAAACCTCTAAAATATTTTCGTCGACCATTTCTTTGAGCCACGAATTGAACTCGCCTACTTTAGAATCAGCCCAACGATATTCCCAGTTACCATCCTTCGCTAAAGTAATGGGAATAACACCACCAGGACGTCCAATAGCGAATTCATCAGTACCCTTCTCAATAGGCTCCAAGAAATTATCATTGACGATCTTCTTACGTACCGCTGCACGGATCCTAATAAAGCGACCAGCCATCTCAGCGGAAAAGTTGTTCCGCAACGTAATGGTCTTGGTTGGATCTTGAGTACTACCACTCACAAGAGCAACCAAGTTATGTCGAGGAAGTGTTTTCATTTAATCGTCACTTATGGGTGATTCCTAAGTCTCCAACAAACTAACCGGAGCATCGTATTCGTCAGTAAAGAAGAAGAATTCCTCATCCTTGGGCACATTCTTGTATTTCACATTTAACCGTTCCCCTGTGGTCTTGCTGATGATAAAGACAAGGTCATCGGGCTTTAAGCCGGCAATCCTCGCTTGGATTTGCCGATTAATGGTATCGCTTTTCTGTTTATTCGCAAACCGGGTCTTCATTTCAGATATTCGATCCTCATTCTTCTCAACCTCATTAACCATATCCAGGAGATAACAGGCAATCCGTTCCCGCTTCTCCATTTGAAGGTCAAAAACCCGGGAAAGCTCAAGCCCTTCCCTGGCCACGCTATTGACATCAACATCGGCAACAATGGTATTTGCCAATTTCAAAAGGGTCTCTCTATCGCCGATTGTTTCCCTCATCATCGTCTCCTTCATCAATCTGGTTACGTTCGTATTCTTCGATCATTTGACGTTCTTTCTCAAGTTCAGCTTCCATATTATTCTCAGCAGCCGAAATCCAATCATCAACCTCAGCTCTATCAAAGTCCAGGACCCTCGTCAGGAAAATGTCCGGAGGGATAATGGACGAGACACCACCGGAAACATAGGCTGCAATGGTCTTGGTCTTAAGTTCGGCGATCTCTGCAACTTCCTTATCGTCTGGAGCCTCGATATCGGGCCAAATGGTATCGTACTGTCCTGCATTGGGCTCCGGCAAAACACCATAAGCGATCATGCGATCCACGAATACTCTAAGGATCTTCACATCACAGTAATCGGTTCGTCTATCATCAATGAGCCGATTCCACTGACGCTCATCCTGGGTACTTGCCAGCTCGCCTCTCTCGGAACCAACCAAGATCCTCTTCGGAATACAGGTCTCGGCACTGATTAGAGCAATCTGGAGATCTAAATGTCCAGATGGATCAGCAATTTGAACCGCAAGAGTATTTACGTCCATACCCTTCGTGCGGGTGTACCTTTTAAGTTTGTGAACGTAATCCTCGATGTCAGTCGTCATCGTCTCCATCATCGCTGGAGATATTTCGGCGTCAGCGTCGATGTTGAAGTTAAGTCCGGGGAATGCACCTCTCCAGAACATCTCCGCACTTCCTCCAGAGATAAGTTCAATGTCCTGTAACCGATTGTAAATCGCCTTTAGTCTCGGAGTTCCGAGGATATCATCTTCCTCAAGACCCTCAGCAACATGAAGAACCCGCGACCAATGAACGAGATAACTGATAGAAGCAGACATAACACCACTAACGGTGGTAGAGGCTTTAAGCTGATAGAGTTTCGGCATTCCGTACCGGGGATTGGTCAAATCGTCCTCGTAGGAATGGATACCAACGGTATCTTGTTTGTAAGGGCGAAGATAGAGTAGTTGACGACCATTTCCCTTTTGAACTTCATTTTGAAGGTCTTCATTGACCCTAACATCGTCAAAACCCATGAACAAAACGCCGAACTCTCCAATCCCGCTTAACCTATCAATCCTCGCCATATAATTGAAGATGGATCGTTCTCGAACGAGGTCGTTCCACGCTTCCTCAAACGGCGTCTCTTCTTTGTTTGATTGATCGTCGGTGATAATTGGCCTCTTTCTCCAGCACGCATTCGGCTTCGCGACTACCACTCTTTTCGCTATGTCCTGGCGATCGTACCTCGTATAGTAATGTTCGAAATTAAGCTGCTTCGGATAACCAAGTGTTTCGTACAAATCCCGATCTTGGCCGAATGATTTCCCAAGTTGATAGGCATATCGCGCTCTCGACAACGTTGTAGACGCCGCAAGAACATGAAGAAATCGGTCTTCCTTACTTAGACCAGACGGAATCATCCTCCCGAGAATTCCCGGGAGTTGTTCCAACGTCTTGTCCATCATCGCGTCGGACGCATTTGTCTGAGCCCTTCGTTTCATAATTACCAGACCCCCGCTTCTTTACGTTTCGAAGCCAGTTTATTGTAAGCGCCGGCTGCGGAATCCCACTGGTCCTTATACTTTCCAGTAGGTGCCTTCTCATGTTCTTTAATGAAGCCATCAGTCCATGGACGAATCAAGATATCTACTTTACCATGTTCAATTGCGGCACTGTACGGTTCAGCACGAGTAACTTTATCACCAGTCACCCGATCCATGTCGGCAGGATGACCAAGCGAAAGAAGATTCTTAACCGTCCTCTCTGCAGACTCTTTACCGCCACTACCCGGTTCTTGCTCAGTCCAGGTCTTGGTAATAAAGAAGGCGTTGTCCAGAGCAGCAGTCTGCTCAATTCGGTTTTCCCTTTTCGGGTATGACCACTGTCCTCTGACCATATCCGCAATGATAAAACGGCCGTCCGAAGTCATGAACATCAATACTCCAGCACTGTAATCTCCGTCATCCTCGGTTCCTGCTTTATCCCAATACCGAACTGCTCTAACAAGCCTGTTTAGATGAGGAAGTTCAGGAATCAGTTTAAATTTGTCAACCTCGAATATACCGCCACCTCTGGGATGAGGAGTTTGCTGAAGTTGTCCAGCTACGGCATAAGAACTCATTTCACTTTCGAGATTGGCCAGCGCTTCGTTATTGTAAAGAGCGGGCCACAACGGTTCGTCCATCTCGGTACGGGGGTCTTTGAATTTAACTGGAGAGTCTAAAGGGAGACAAGTTTTAACTCGATTACTTCCTTCGTACCTGGCAGGAAGGCAAAGGTGAACATACCCTCTCTCAGCAGCAAGGATATGTCCGGAAAGATCGTCTTCATGAATCCGTTGCATAACTACGGTTTTCGTGGACGTATGAGGGTTGTTTACACGAGTTGGAATCGTCTCATCCCACCATAACAAAGCGGCAAGTCTCTTGAGCTCCGATTCACCGTCTTTCACGTTATGAGGGTCATCAACTACTACGTGGTCGCCACCTTCACCGGTACCCATACCGCCAACAGTAGTCGCAACTCTATACCCGGTCTCTTCGTTCTCAAACCGCATCTTTTCATTCTGGTCATGACGGATCTTGAATCGTTTTCCCCACCGTTGTTGGTACCATGGAGAAGTAAGGAGGGCTCTCGTTTTGAGAGAATCGCGCTTGGCGAGCTGGTCGGCATATGAGGCGAAAAGCCATCTGATCTGTGGATTGTTTCTTGGTCCCCATTCCCAGGCCGGCCAAAAGACACATACCGCGAGACTCTTCATATGACGGGGAGGGATGTTGATAATGAGCTTACGTATTTCACCACAACTAACTGCCATGAGGTGATCACAGATAGCGTCTATATGCCAGCCTGGACAATACTGAGTACGAGGCTCAAGTACGTTCCAACCCTGACGTATAAAATGGGAAAGCGAATCTTCCGCTAAGCTCTGAGCTAATAGCTCATACTCCGGAAGTTCAATCCCACTATCGAGAAGAGGAACCGGACTCGACATCAATAACGGAACCATCCCCGTTATCATACGGTTGCCCATCTCCGCTACTGAGTTTTGACAACTTTCCATATAACCCCATCAAGAGTTCGCGGTCTTTGATACTTAACTTCTTCACTTCCTCGAGTTGCAGTCTAAGGACCTTTTCCTCTCGGTTAGTTGAGGTACTACGGATATATTTAACGTTCTTCCATCTGTCAGCGTTACGGTTCTGCAGCCAGAAGAACATACAGGAGGGATCGGCAGGCATGTGTTTGTGAACGATCTTCTTCTTGATACCAGGAAGGCGGACATACTTGATATTGTCTCTGCCTCTCTTAATCGAAACGAGGGTATGTTCAATGGTAACTTCCTCATACTGATATCCATTTGCTCGTTCTCGTAAAGAGTCCTCAATCGTGGATGTGTCGTAAATATCCTTAGACTCTCGAATCGCTTCTTTGAACTTCGGGTAACGTTTCTTCCATGCGTAGATGCACTCGAGGGTTACTCGAAACATCGCAGCAAGGTCACCATCAGTAGCTCCGAGCCTGGCACAAGCTATATAAGCAAATCGGATATACTCAGGCTTGAAAGAACTATTAGGACCATTATGGTTCTTGTTCTTCTTTACACTCCCGTCCTGATTAAAACGAACGTTCTCAGGATCATCACCACAGTCAAGACTTGCAGCAATTCTAAGAATCTTGTCCTGGACAGAAGGAAAAGTGGTAGCCGGTCTTCCAGCTCCAGTCGGTCTATGTGCTCTTCGTGTTATCATATTGAATACATCT
>Ga0180008_1001836_pt1 | contig 12332 bp, 15 predicted proteins | sample MM_PW_MetaG_FD_121121 | JGI IMG/M metagenome (GOLD analysis project Ga0180008, IMG submission 121121) | Groundwater microbial communities from the Aspo Hard Rock Laboratory (HRL) deep subsurface site, Sweden - MM_PW_MetaG | ecosystem: Environmental > Aquatic > Deep subsurface > Groundwater... | reverse complement strand
TGTGCTTCTATCAGCTGCAGCCAATGAGTAACAGGAAAACCATAATTTTTTTCGATAGAAGGAAAATAGGAAGCCGGACCTTTTACTTTTTCTGCATCAGACATTTGTTCACCTCTTGCGTTGAATACACTGAATAACAGCCATAGTCGTAAAACTCAGCAATAAATCGACAACGTTTTCGGAAATTTTGACCTGATACAACACTTAGCCAGTCAACTGCGGGCTGGCGCCTTCATTCAGCAATAAAAAGCTGATTGGACAGTCTATATGTTTCAGCATCTGGTTCACGATCTCTGGCAGAGTAAAACTTGTTGCGGCTGTATGTGGGACTGTGACCAGAATATCGCAGTTATCGACATTCATGCTCTGGCGCACGTAAAACATAGTGATAGCTTCGAGGTGTTCTGACGTGAGTGCCACCAAAGCAACAAAACTGCGAGGTTTTGTTGTTTCACTTTCCAGATCTTCAGTATAAGAAACACCTTCGATTTCACGACTCAGTGTCATAACCTGCATTTTGTTTAATTGACGAAACCGGAAACTAATCTCAAAAGTTAAATGATTCATCTGTCCTGCTTTTATCTTTACTCTTAGTGCAGTTCTGTATTGCTAGTCAGGAGCCTGGCTGTTCATATGCCGGAATAACACAACCTGCTGTGCTGTGCCTTTTGCCTTATACATAGCCTTATCTGCATGTTTAACAAGAAGGGCCGCAGTTTCGCCGTCAGATGGCGATAACGCAATACCTATACTGATTTTTATATGCAGCGTCTGACCGCTCAAATCGACAGCTTCTGCAACCCGCTGCACTAACTTACCCGCAAGACGCAGCACATCGTTTTCGTGCTTCACTTCCAGCAACAGGCAAACAAATTCATCGCCGCCCCAACGACTCACCATGTCCCCGTCGCGGATAAAGGAGTTTATTCTGTTTGCGACCGTCAGCAACACTCTGTCACCGACATCATGGCCATGACTATCATTGATGTGTTTAAATTTGTCGACATCAATAAACATCACAGCAAGTCCCCATCCCTGCCGTTTGGCCTGAGCCAACCCCTGCTGCAGTGCCTGGTCAAAGGAGGCCCGGTTTGGTAATCCTGTCAAAGCATCGGTAAGCGCCAGCTGTTGTGCCTGCAACCCTGTCACCTGAGCTTGTAATAAATCGTCACGTACTGTGGCTAAATCTGTTTTCATGCTATCGAGTTCGGATTCAATACCCACCCGCACCGCAATTTCATTAGCAAGTTTAATGTTCACCCGGTTCAGATCGTCTGCAGCTTTTGCCACCCTGTTTTCAGCATCTGCATTTTGCGTCAGAGCTATTTTCATCGCCTGAACTGAAGCATTCTCTTGCCTTAAAACATCATTGGCCGAAGAGAGCTCAGTTGCAGCTCGACCAACATCTGCTTTAATTTCCTCATTTTTTTTCAGTACGCCGTCCAGTGACACTTTCTTGGCGACAGCCTTTTTTCCTGGCTCTTTCGATTTTGCTGACATGGCGACCTCTTGATAAAACAACAGAACAACACTTGCCAGCTGCCTTAGAGGGTTGGCAGTGTAACAACCGGGATAGCAGCCACATCTTTAATCACCTGCCGCTGCGGCAAATAAGGCAATAAAATTTCAGTTTCTTTTTTTACTACGCCGTAGCATTCACAGCTCAACGCTTCGAGTTTGTCTCTGTCCAGCACCTTAATCAGGCCACGCGAGTAAGAAATTACGCCCTGCTGCTGCAGCTTTAATGCAGCCTGCGTCACGCCTTCACGGCGCACACCCAGCATATTGCCAATAAACTCTTGTGTCATGGTCAGCTGATTGTGAGATAAGCGGTCCATAGACAATAACAGCCAGCGACACAGCTGCTGGTCAATCGAATGATGCCTGTTACATACAGCCGTCTGTGCTACTTGTGTGATCAGTGCCTGGGTGTAACGCAACATCAATAACAACAGCTGGCCATGGCGGTTAAATTCCTCTTTCACTTTTGGCCTTGGCAGACGGTAAGCATGGCCAGCACTTTGTACTATGGAACGGCTTGGCGTGCCTTGGCCGCCCATAAATAACGAAATGCCTAATAGCCCCTCATTACCCACTACCAAAATTGCCGTAGATGCGCCGTTTTCCATAATGTACTGCAGCGACACTATAGCGTCCGTTGGAAAATACACATGACGCATAGTACGGCCAGACTCGTACATCAAAGAACGCAGCGGCAGCGGCACCAACTCCAGATGCGGAAACAAACGAGCCTGTACATCAGGCGCTAAAGCCGCCAGCAAGTGATTCTGCTGTGGATGCGGTTTGGGTTTTGTTGACATGCAATCCCTCGTAAAGTGGAGTGGTGATTAGGATCCGGCTAAACCGGCTGAAGATACTGCGTACTTCAAAACAACTTCTGTGCGATACCGCACACAAGATTAACTTCACTCTACAAAGCACCACTTCAGAAAACAGTTGTGATCTCATTGCAGCAAAGATGGAACAGAGATGTTGTAAGTTAAGCGATAGCTAAAAAGCCTTCCGCCTTTTCACTTACGGAAATAAGACATTATCGATAAACAAGGCCCGGGCAGGAGAAGGGCTAAGAAATGAATAACAGCGGCTAACATAGCACATTAATCGGCCAGTGCTGTTTATAAAGCACAGGCCTGAGAGTTATAGCTCTGCTTCAGAGCATCACTTTGCTAAGACTCAATCCCCGGCACTGAACACCGTCTGGTTCTGGCAGGTTAAACCTCAGCAGAAAACAGCCTCTACCTTACTGTTGATAACCAGGCAGCAAGCAAAGGCACAAGCAATAAAGCAGCGCTTTGACCATACAATTTATACAGTGACCAGACCTCAAGGCTCACCATTGGATGCACTGCAAGTGCGGCCAAAGCCAGAGCGATAAACAACAGGATCAACACAAGATTAAATCTGCGCCAGACAGCTGCACCCAATTGCAGCCGCTTACCGAAAAAAACAAAAGTTAAGCCGTTATTTTCTATCCATGTCGCCAACAGAAAAAATAAGGCAACCAGACTCCAGAAAGCGGTTGGCCACAAAGCTGTAGCCTGCACCAGCCTGGTCATCAAACCCAACTGGTCATTTAGCCAAGCCATTGTGGGCAACAGCAACAGCATTAACAGCAAGTATCGCCAATACAGAGCCCAGATTTCAGTGGCCACTGCATAAAACGGCGATTTGCCTGTGTGTTTGCTTCGATTCACAGTTTGTTGTGAAAAAATGACTGTCACTCACCCAGTTTACTGTAACGGCGGATCACTGATACTTTGCCATTTTCAAGCTCCAGCACGTCAAGGACGGTTTTGGCATAACTAAACTCTGAGCCGTCAGCTCGTTTTCCCTTCGCTGAAAACTTATGTTTAATAGCCACTGCATTGTAGCCAAATTCATAGCTGATCAGCTCAGCTTTATAGTCAGTATGCGCACCTAAGTAATGAGTCATACCTTTACGCATCAATGCCTTGCCATCAGGTTCACGCGAATCATCTGGCGCATTAGGCAAATGTTGATTACCTACATCGTCGGTCAAAAAAGACAAGTAATGCTCCAGATCCTCTTTGCTTGCATCAGGTTGTTGAGTGGCAACCTCCGCCTGATAATAGGCCTTCACAAAGGCATCGTAATCAAAGCTGTCTGCTGCTACCTGAGCATGATAAATCGCAATAAAGCTAACCAAGGCTAACACTAACTTTTTCATCTAAGTTCCCTTTATTAATTATTCTTTAAAAGCCTACAGCAGATTTTTAATCTGCCAGAGTTGTCACCATCACTAACACATCTATCCCCTTAGATCCAACTCTTGCCAATGGTACAAAACCATGACGGACATAAAGGCCACCCGTTAAATCTTCAGTTTGTAAATACAGTTGTTTTATTCCAGCTGCGCGGGCGCGGCTAAGCGCTTCGTTTACCAAAGCTGAGGCCACACCATAACCACGGGCTTGCGAGGTGACATAGACTCCACCAAGCCAAAATTCATAATCAGGATAGGCCTCCATTTCGCGAATTTTAAGCTCAGCAGCTCCCACCAGTTCCTTGTCGAGTTTGGCGAGGATAAGCATGGGCGCATTATTTCTGTTTATTGCGGCCGAGACTTTAGTCAGCACCTGTTCTTTGGTGTAACGCCCGGTCGCACGGCACCACTGCTCAAAATACCAGGACGCCACTGTCTCTGCCGCAGAGGGCTCATCTGCAAGTAATAAAAATTCCATACCACCTCATCACACTCAATGACATCAAATAACTGGTCACGCACCGTATCAACTGATTATGTGCCAACATTAGCGTGGTATTTTGCTTCAAAATCGCTCACAGTGATCGAGGTATATTTTTCAATAAACGCAACGAGAGTATCTGGATGATTAAATGTATTGGCAAAAGACTCGTCTTTGTCGTTGTTTGTACGTGAAATTTTTACAGAGTAGCTATCGGCATTTTTAGACACTGTGACCGTCGTTTTGTCTGCTCCGTTCGTTTTATCAACAACCAACACAGGCTCATAACCCAGCAAGGTATCCAGTAAAGCTGCTTTGATATGGTCTTTATCATTCAACCAGATAGCACTATCGGCTTTGCCATACTGATACAAAGCATAAATAACAGGAAGGCTAAGCAGGGTCGCCAACATGACTTCGATTGATTTGGCCCATTCGGACCAAAAGGCGCTAACCAGCTGTATCAGGGTGGCAATAGATATCAGGTAAAACAACCGCCGCCAGACTGCAGCACTCCAGATAGCCTTTTGCAATGCATAACCAAAAAATCCCAGTAAATAAAGCATCGAAAGTAAAGTGCTGATTAAATTGGCCACCGAAAACTGCCCCACTAGAATGCTGCCATAGACACTGAACGCAATAAGCAGTAAATAGACAATACCGTAGCTGATGAACGCAATTTTCTTCACTTAAAACTCCTTCAATATAACGTTTTCAACCATCGCCATGGGTTATTAGTCTTTATACAACTTGGCTGCTAGTGAGTTGATTTCTCTATCAATAATTGCAGTTCACTCAGCACCAGATCCGGTTCATCAAATTGTACATAGTGGCCGCTTTTTTTAGTTAATACAGTCCTGCCTTGCGGAAAATTTGTTGCCCATTGCTGCCACATCTCACCCCACATACGGCGGGCCTGATCGGAAAAAAATAGATTGGCAGGCTTTTTATGGGTTTTGACAGAAGCAATGACAGTCACTGGCATATCTTTGATTTGCGGGTAATCTGGCAGTGGTCTTTTGCTCCAAAAATCCAGATACTGATTCGACATGCCATTGGCCATATCGTCCAGTTTAATTTGGGCTATTTCGCTATTGGCCCGTTGTAAATCAATGGCTCGCATAATATCCACATCATGTTCAGACGAGGGGTCAATCAGCAATAAGGCTTTAATTTGTTTTGGGTAAGATAACGCAAAATCACGAGCCACGTTGCCACCATAGGAGTGCGCCACCACTATGACCGGATCTTTGATATTTAGTTTATGCAAAAACTCACTGGTATAAGCGGCGTAATCGGCGGAGCTAAAATGGCGCTTTATAGCAGTTGAATTGCCATTCCCCGCTCTGGAATAACGGATCACTGTGGCCTGTTGTGCCATTTGCTTAAATACTGCTTCCCAGTCTGACAGCCCTGCACTGCCTCCTCCTTCCAGTAACACTATGGTTTTACCAATGCCCGCTATTTCGTATTCCAGTTCAACATCTTTTACCTGCACTAATTTGCCTGCGGCAGAGAGGGTAAAAGAGAACAAAGCACAACAGATCAGAATAAATTTCAACATCATTCCTTAAATACAAAGATCCAATTTTCCACAATCCAAACCTGCTAACGCAACTGTCGTTTGGGTCGTACCAAAAACCAGCTTGCCAACACCAATAACCCAAAAGCACTGTACAGCACAATAAATACCCATTCAGGTGCAGTGTAATACAGCAACTGATGTAACCAGTGCTGGATAAAAGAGCTTGTATAAGCCCCTGCCCCAGCTTCTTTTCTAAGTGCCATCTCCCAGATGGTTAAAGGGCAAATAACACCAAACCAGGATTGCAGCACTACTATCCCAATAGCAATCAAATGCAGTAGCCGGAATTTGAGGTTTCTGACCCAGTACCAGTTCAGAAAATACCCCAGATAAATAGCAAAAAGCCCGAATATGACAAAACAAACAAAAAGCACATGCACGACCAAAATCGCATCAGCCAGCAGTAAAAGTAGCGATTCTCTGGACACTCTAATTCACCTCAGAAAGCCTCAACTCACTCAGACCCGAGAATAGACACCAACCCTTTCAGACTAGGAGTACTGCTTCACTCTTTTGCGGCCAAAGAATCTGAACGGCAGCATGATCAAAAAATTCAACAGCAGAGCAAACACCACACCAAAAGCCAGGCCGCTTGCGTTCAGGGGGATGCCTGGTTTGAAATTCTGCACTACATCCTTTAACAGCTGAATTCTGTCGGGGTGCAACATAAACAGCATTTTTTCCAACAGGTTGCCCGTGGCAAAGGTATCCATACCGAGGCTGAGGTCGGCCAGCAGCGCCACTGTCGCCAGTTTTTGCTCTGCATCTGTGCGCACGCTAGGTTCAGCGTTGTGCAGATGAGCGTCAATCATGGCTTGCACGTTAGCAAACTGATGCATTTTTGCTGTTGCGGCATAACCATCAACTTGCGATTGAGTCGCTTTGTACCACCCCGACAAATACTGATGATAATAATCAACCAATAAAGGCATCTGCAGCGATGCAATAAGTGCCACACCAAAAACTAATTTATCGAGCAGTCTTCCAATCAAAATAGGGCTTCCTGTTGAACTTACCGTTACACCTATTCACCGACAACTTTCGATGAACACTTAGCCTCAAATTCAATTACAAAACACGCATATCATAGTCATGATTTTTGCATTCATCTTCATAGCCAGCCACCAAAACCAGTCTGGCTTGCAAACATAGATGTTGGTACTCAGCAGCATAAACTCCGGAGCGACAGCTTCATAGCCATTTGAGCGGTCGTTCGGGTTTTATGTCATTTTTTGCTTTGCTCACTGCGTATTTTTGCAAACAGATGTTCATCATAAAACTGCCCCTGCTTGTACACGGCTTGTTTTAATATGCCTTCTAAGCTGTAACCAGCTTTTTGCAGCACCTGAATAGAAGCCAGATTTGGCGCAGACACTAGCGCATAAATACGCTGAATATCAGTGGTTGAAAACACCAGTTCGGTGAAAGCAGTCACAGCTTTGGATGCTATCCCCTGGTTCCAGTACTCCTGAGCAACCCAATAGCCAAGTTCTGCGGCATGCGCATATTCGGCCTCTTTGGTGTACACACCTATCACACCACAGAATGCACCATGAAAGCTGATAGCTCTGACAAAAGCACTCTCTTTGCTGCCTACCTCAACCCACCAGTCTGCGTCTTCAAAGCTATAAGGTTGTGGGATTCTGGACGCAAGGTATCTGACCAGCTGTTCGTTATTTAAATATCGAACAAGCCATTGCCTGTCATCACTTTCCAGTTCACGTAGCTCTATCACAAAGTGTCCTTTATCTGCTCAGCTCATACGATATTTTCATAAAGCTTTTCCGCCGTTTTATTAAGTTCTGCATAAGGCAAAAACCAGCACTATTCAGGCATAACCACATTCGGATCCATATAGTTCAGTCGCCAGGCGTTGCCATCGGCATCAAGAAAACCATGCGTATACACAAAACCTAAATCCTGCGCAGCATCATAAACAGATCCACCAGCAGCAATTGCCCGTGCTACCAGAGCGTCCACTTGTGCTTTGCTGTTGCAGTCCAGACACAATACGACACCTGTAGTTAAAGAAGGGTCACTTATTGGTTTAGGTGTGAAGAGCTGCAAGCTGCTATCGAGGTGAACCATAATGCGAATGTGCTCGGTTACCATCATGCACTGACAGTCTGGGCCACGAAACACCGGATGGGGTTCAAAGCCCAGTTGAGTATAAAAATGCACTGCACGCTCAAGTTCCCGAACAGGAATATTGATGGTAATAGTTGCCGGATTCATAACATTTTACTTCCTTGATAGTGCAAGTTTGCATAGCCCTGATCCTGCAATCAAAGGCGTGCCGGGGTTAGTAGCTGTTTTTCGTTTTGCTTGCCAGTGCGCACTCAAAAGCAACAGCATTTTCGAGTTTTGCTACTATTTCCGGGCTTGGCAAGCTGCTGTCATCCACAAATTTCATCAGCTCCGGGACAGGATCACAAAACAAAATATCCAGTGATAATCTGTCTCTGCCGTATAAGCCCCTATGGATCATAGATGCACTAAATATCAGCAGGTCGCCGGCATTTAATGGAACTGCTACACCAGAGGACAATTCGTTATAATTTTTTCGGCCATTTTGCTCTAACCGGACATAGAGTTCTTCGTCACTATCCCAACGTTGATGACTTCCGGGTATTAACTCTATACCAGGTTCATCGAACAACGGGATACGAAAATGCACCACTTTTGGGCCGGACAAAGCTTGCTGCTGTTGTTCAATAGACAAATGATACTGGGTGTCTCTATGCCAGTAGTTTCGCTGCGCTTTATTCACGGGATCAAAAAACAACTGGGTATTCATAAAAGCTGGGCGGTCACCCATAATAGACGTGACTATAGTCATCAGCTTGCCTGAACCAATAAATCTGAACAACGATTCCCTTTCTGAAGCTTTTAAATACTTTTCAGCGGTCAAATAAGCAGAGTTGATAGCACTCTCTGCGTAAAACTGCGCATTCTGCAGCTTCCACTCCTCATGGAAATGACTAACCACTTGCCGCAGTTCATAAAGCTCAGTCTCACTGAAAAAGCTTTTGAGAACGAGATATCCATTTTTTTCGTAATCATCAATCATAGGCGGACCACTGCTCAACACAGTTACAAAATGCACCGGATTTCAGTGCTCGTTATTGTTATTTTCCATCAGAAGAACTAACTGACTCAGTGGGCTTAGTTTTGAAATTGCCAGCCTCTGCAACAGCCTCTAAGTCTTCGGATATACTCAGCGCATTTTGTGAGCGCTTAAACGCTAAACGACTATGGTACCCAGCAGCTTCCCGTAAATCCGCATTGCCACTTGCTGCCAGTGCGCCAAGCGCTTTTTGTAACCTCACAGCAACCTCAACAACTCCGGCCCCATCTCTGGCAATTGCCGTAAAGGCATCATCGAACATATCCCGCGCAGAGAGCTCTGGTACTTCGACACGGTCATACTTAGGTGCCTGTTTTCCGCCAACCGGCTCAGGTTCACTCCATAAAGTAAAAAGCCGTACCAGTGTTCCAACAACGCAAATAGCAGTGCCAGGGTCGTTCACTGCGGGCGATAAAGCGCGCCCCGCTATTTCCGACAACACCACCAAACCAAAACGCGGATCATCGTCAAAAAGACGAGCACCACCTATCTGAAAAGCTAAAGCGACAGCAGTAGAGTCAATATCGGTTCGCTCAGCCGAATCCGCTATGACATAAGCTAATATGTTGTTGGGCGCAGCGAAAGAACCAGGCAAAGCAGCCACCACCACCCGCACTTTGCTCTGTTCTGCCCATATCTGAAGTGCGGCCATATCTATGTATTGGACATATCCTACATTCGCAGCGTATACCGCCTGGCCTTCAAGGTTAGAACTCACAGGAACCCCACAAAAATTCGGTGCATTCCATCGCCGTCTCAAAGCAGCAGCTGTGGCATGCTCAACTTTTTCAATAGTTGTGCCCATGCGCCCAAGGCGTGCAATACGATCAACCCAGCGCACAAAGGTCACCACCACCAAACCAAATATAAATACTGTCAAAACAAAGAGAATAAAAAGCCCTGCTTTCTCAAAATACTCATTCTTGACCGCTGTCAGGGCTACGATACTAAAGATAAATGCCCCCACAAAAGTGGAGAGTGCATTTTGAGAGGCGTCGTCAGACACCACCAAAATGAATGAACGCGGCGTTGCGGTATTGGCTGCAGACGCATAAGCAGACACCATAGAGGACACAGAAAAAGTGGCGATCACCAGCATACTGGACGCCATAATAGAGAGCAGTGCTTCTATCGAATCGAGCGATATCTGCGGTGTAAATTTTGCCATACCAGTGCCATCAGCAAATTTTGCGACAAAGGCGACTGCTATAGAGAGCAAGCAAACTACCAAAGGTTTTACCCAAAGTCGATCACGAAACCTGTTCAGGAGAAACCTAAAACGTTCAGTTAACACAACCAAGCTCCTTTTCGTTTCCATTCACTCTGGTTTTCTACTACGGCTAAAGCACTCAGAATAGTTTCGGTTTTAGATAAAAAATTTCAAAATCAAACACTTGCAAACTCACGTTGTATTCCTTGATAGGCAGCGCTGACTGGCTGTCTTATTGTTCTAAACTATAGGTAGGGTAAGCCAATGTAAAGTGTTGGGCTTTACCCAACAGGCAAAGCAGCGCTGAAACACTTGAGGAGCTGTGTTAGCTCTAAACCATAGTTAGTGCAAAGTACGCGATTTTTAGGGGATAGATAAACAGACTCGCTTTCATGCGTCAAAAAAAGCCAGGAGCAAGCACTACCCAACACTATTCACTCTGCCTATCTTTGCGCTCTGTGGTGTAAGCCCACCAGGGTTTTGGCTCATCCCCTGCGATAAAGCGGGTCACAGAGATAAATACATCAATCACGCAAGGGTCATGCTTTTGTGCCGTTATCTGACAAAGCTGCTGGTACATTTGATAGGGATCACGGCCTTTGAGGTCATCTGGCTTGTGGATACCAAGTAACATCAGATCCGCAGCCCCTGCCTTGCCAATATTTGGCAGGTCAGTCAGCTTTAATGTCTTTTCGCGGATCACTTTATCCGGGTTCATCAGTACAGCCCCTTGTCAGAATGAACCCGTCGCCAATAACAGGTTACCAGCTTAATTTATGACCTTTTCCTTTATTAAACAAGGACTCATCACATACCCTCAGCAATAAATGCATGGAACTCTATAGCTACGGTAGACAACATGTTCATCAGGCAATTTGTAGTTTTTAACAAGGAAAATGGGAATTTAGGGCACAAAAAAGCCCCGATATCGGGGCTTTGGTATAGCTGTGTTATTTAAACGCGTTTTAACTTAAGAGCGCTGGGGAATACGCTGAAGTACTGCCAGCAATAATTCCCAGTACTGGCCAACAGTAGTGATATTGACCATTTCATCCGGTCCATGTGGGAAACGAATAGTTGGGCCTATCGATACCATATCCATATCCGGGTAAGGCTTTTTAAATAAACCACATTCTAAACCTGCGTGGATCACCATAATCACTGGCTCTTTGTGATAAATATCCTGATAGGTATCACGCACTATCGCCATCACTGGTGAATCCGGATTGGGTTTCCAGCCAGGATAAGCACCACTGAACTTCACTTGTGCTCCCGATAACTGAGCCAGTGAATTTAACATGCTTTCCACTTGCTGACGGCCGCTGTCGATTAAAGAACGGATTAAACAAAGCACCTGAATGCTGTGCTCTTGAGTGCTGATCACGCCCATGTTTAAGGACGTTTCGGTCACGCCTTCTACTTCATCACTCATCCGCATCACACCGTTAGGGCACAGATTCAGTAAGTGGCTCAGCGTGTGTTGTGTCGCAGCTGTTAACACTTGCGCCGGCGTAGGCACTTCGGCCAGATTGAGTTTTAATGCAGGTTCAACCGCTGCTAATTCAAACTGCAACAAGGCTTCAAATTCTGTCACGGCCTGTTGTAACTGCGTCAGTTTTTCCGAAGGAACCGTCAGGCTGACAGTAGCTTCACGAGGTATCGCATTACGTAATGAACCGCCGCTAAAACTGGCGATAGCTAATTCCAACACTGTTGCATGGTCAGCTAAAAAACGCGCCAGCAGTTTATTGGCATTACCACGACCCAGGTGAATATTCACACCTGAGTGGCCGCCTTTTAAGCCTGTTAAGCTCAAGTCAAAAGCTATAACGCCAGCAGCTGTGTTCTGCCATTGTACAGGCACAGTAAATTCAGCATCGACGCCACCGGCGCAGCCCATGTAAATTTCGCCTTCCTGCTCAGAGTCGGTATTGATCAGTATTTCTGCGTCCAGCATGCCAGGTTCTACACCAAAGGCACCTGTCATACCTGCTTCTTCGTCTATCGTCAGCAGTACTTCTAATGGGCCATGCTGAATATCGTCACTGCCTAAAATAGCCAAAGCGGACGCCATGCCTATGCCGTTATCGGCGCCAAGGGTAGTGCCTCTGGCTTTTACCCAATCACCATCGACATAAGCGTCAATAGGATCTGTAGTGAAGTCATGGATTTTGTCAGCATTTT
>Ga0180008_1001835_pt1 | contig 12332 bp, 15 predicted proteins | sample MM_PW_MetaG_FD_121121 | JGI IMG/M metagenome (GOLD analysis project Ga0180008, IMG submission 121121) | Groundwater microbial communities from the Aspo Hard Rock Laboratory (HRL) deep subsurface site, Sweden - MM_PW_MetaG | ecosystem: Environmental > Aquatic > Deep subsurface > Groundwater... | reverse complement strand
TATAGCTTGATGAAATCGTTTAAAGCAATCGCTGCAAAAATGAGTTCTGGCCATAATATTTCAACCGTAAAATACACATTTTTTTCTGGAGCGACCAAATCGTGTTCTTTCATTGAATCTTTATGAAGACCGTTCCTAACAAATTCAATGTTACGCTCTCCTTGGCTTGCTTGGCGGAAGTCATGACATACTTTGAGGATGCGTGCTCGTGAACCCTCTAGATCATAGTATTTTCCTTCTTCACCAATCACAGCATAGATAGCATGATTGAGTTCATCGATATCCCAATAGTCTCCGCTTACAATTGCGCCTGTCAGATTTTTAGTATGTGTAATTGATAGCATCTAAATCGCCTCCATCTCTTACTCTTCTATTACCTCTTTGGCGTATAGTTAAGCATGGAAAATAATTCGCTTAACTCATCTTTCGTTAGTTCGCGCCATTGTCCAATTTGTAAGTTATCAATTGAGATGTTCATAATGCGAACACGTTGCAAGCTTTTCACCTCATAACCGAGGGCTGTACACATGCGACGAATTTGGCGATTCAATCCTTGCGTAAGCGTGATTTTAAATATATTAGATGACAGTTTTTCCACTTTACAAGGGAGTGTTTTTGTATCTAATATTTCTACGCCTTCTGCCATTTCTTGAAGGAAATCCTGTGTAATGGGTTGATCCACCTTCACAATGTACTCTTTTTCATGTTCATTTTCAGCTCGTAGAATTTCATTCACAATGTCCCCGTCATTTGTTAATAAAATCAGACCATGTGAATCCTTATCGAGTCGACCAATATGAAAAATACGCAAAGGATGATTGACGAAGTCCACTATATTCCCTTGAATATGACGTTCCGTGGTACTAGTAATACCAACTGGCTTGTTTAATACAATATATACATAAGGATCTTCGTGTTTGATTAGATTTCCGTCTGCACGGACCTCATCTCCAGGCTCAACTTTGCTACCTAGTTCAGCTTTTACGCCGTTTATCGTAATTCGGCCATCCTCGATCCATTTATCCGCACCGCGTCTAGAAACGATTCCAGCTTCACTTAAATATTTATTGATACGCATCTATCATCACCTGCTTTTTTTAGTACCTTCATTATAACCTATTATGAAGAGTTGTATGATTTAGGTGAGTCAGCAGATAGCTTGAATTCCCTACCTTTGAAATAAAGACTATGATACCATTTAAATAAGAGAGAAAAAGAGGAAGGAGGACTTATTTTGAGTGAAGAAAAAAGAGTTATTTCTTCAGAGTTAAAAGAGTTACTTTCCATACGGCATAGTGTAAAAGAATATAAAAAAGACAGTTATCTATTTAGAGAAGGCGATTCGATAAAAGGTGTTTATTTCATTCAACAGGGAAAAGTTCAAATTGGTAAGGTAACTTCTGAAGGTAGAGAATTGACCTTGAGAATTTGCGGAAGAAACCAATTGGTTGGTGAAGTTACGCTCTTTTCGATAGATGCCAAATATATGTTAGATGCAAAAGCATTAGAGGATGTTACGTGCGTCAAAGTAAGCATTGATGACCTTGAAAAGGAATTAGCTGAAAATGCGGATTTAGCTGTTGCGTTTATGAAATGGATGGGTGTAAACCATCAGAAAACCCAGACTAAATTTAGGGACTTACTATTACATGGAAAAAAGGGTGCGCTTTATTCAACCTTAATCCGTCTGACGAATAGTTATGGTGAAAAAGATGATCAAGGTATTTTAATAGATATGGTGTTAACGAACCAAGAACTGGCTAACTTCTGTGGAATGACAAGAGAAGTGGTGAATCGGTTATTAAACGAGTTGAAAAAACTTGGTAAAGTTTCCATGTTGGATGGGAAGATTTATATTCATGATCTCCAGTATTTGAAAGATGAGATTCTATGTGAAGACTGCCCAATAGCGTTTTGTAAAATTGATTAGCAAGCGATTTGCCCTTCGAGGTGAATCGCTTTTTTTTTGTCTATTTATTGACACTTGTATGAAATCCGTCTTGAGTGTGATAAAAGTCACAATGATTTACCTCTTAATCAATTAGGCTGAACATAACTTAATGGAAGAATGAATTTCGAGGTGAGGAATTTGAAGAAAACGAAGCCAGCTAAGGAAGAGAATCTAAAAGGAACATTTGTAAGCGTCATGTCTGTTGGTGTAATCATCATTGTTATGTGGGTAGTCGTTTATTACATGTATGTAGCACGTTAAATAAGGAGTGGAAAAAATGCATCTTCATAAATATGAAAAAATATGGTTGATTTTTGGTATCGCATCACTTGTGGTTTTCTTAAGTGTTGTAGGTATCAGTGCCTTTTCTCATGGCCATACGCCTGCAGGAGGAATGGATACGATTGATCCGAAAAAAGTAAATGAAACAGCACCATTTGATAACCCAGGAGTGACACAATTAGATGATGATACGTATCAAGTGGCGATTGTAGCGATGGCTTTTAGTTACACAGCACCTGAATTGAAAGTGCCTGCTGGAAAAGAAATCATTTTTAAAGTGACGAGCACAGATGTCGTTCACAGTTTTACGATTGATAACACGAAAGTGAATATGATGGTCGTTCCGGGTCAAATCACAACGAAGTCATATACGTTTGACAAACCTGGCAAGTATTTAATTCTTTGCAATGAATACTGTGGTTCTGGACATCATTTCATGTCTACAGAAATTGAGGTGTATTGATCATGATTGCTGCACAAGATCGCAAATTAGCTCTATGGAATATCGGTGTTGCTTATATCGCGTTCCTTATCGGAACATTATGCGGATTATTACAGGTTTTCATTCGAAATGATGCCCTGCAATTACCAAGTTGGTTAGATTACTATCAAATTTTAACGGCACATGGTGTGCTACTTGCCCTTATTTTTACGACATACTTTATTTTTGGATTCTTTGTTACAGGAATGAGTAAAAGCTTAGGAAGTTTCGGACCTAAAGTACTTCTATATTCATGGATCGGATTCTGGGTTACGACAATCGGAACGGTGATGGCGACAGTCATGATCATTTCTGGTGAAGCTTCTGTACTCTATACTTTCTATGCACCACTTAAAGCAAGCGGATGGTACTATGTCGGTCTTGCATTGGTTATTGTCGGAACATGGATAAGCAGCTTTGCGTTAGTCGGACATTATGTGGTTTGGCGCAAAGCTCATAAAGGTGAATTAAGTCCACTATTTGCTTTCATGACCATCACAACAATTATTATGTGGATTATCGCATGTTTAGGGGTAGTAGCTACGGTATTATTCCAATACATTCCTTGGGCATTCGGTTGGGTCGATACAATTAACGTTGAGTTAAGTCGTTCATTGTTTTGGTATTTTGGTCACCCTCTAGTTTACTTCTGGTTACTACCTGCGTATATGGCTTGGTATGTGATTGTTCCAAAATTACTTGGCGTTAAAGTATTTAGTGATTCATTAGCACGTTTAGCATTTGTGTTATTTATCTTGTTCTCAATACCAGTTGGATTCCATCACCAGTTAACAGAACCAGGTATCTCGAATTTTTGGAAGTTCTTGCAAGTCGTTTTAACATTTATGGTCATCATTCCATCACTTTTAACAGCATTCTCTATGTTTGGTACATTTGAAAGAGCTGGACGTAAAAATGGTGGTCAAGGACTGTTTGGTTGGTTTACAAAGTTACCTTGGAAAGATGTTCGTTTTACTTCTATATTTGTCGCGATGGCCTTCTTCATTCCTGGTGGAGCGGGAGGAATTATCAATGCAAGTTTCCAATTAAACGAAGTCGTTCATAACACGATGTGGATTGTCGGACATTTCCACATTACAGTTGGAACACCTGTAGCGATGACATTTATGGGTCTTACTTTCTGGTTAGTTCCTTATTTAACTGGTCGTAAATTCTCGAAAGTAATGCAGAAATTAGGTTTTATTCAAATCATCACATGGACAATTGGGATGTTATTAATGTCTACATCTCAACATATTTTAGGTCTACTTGGCGCACCTAGAAGAACTGCTTACACTGGTTATAACAACCATCCGTCTGCTTTAGAATGGTTTGATGGCATTTTAACAAATCACGTAACAATGGCTGTCGGCGGAAGTATTTTGTTCTTATCAGCTATGTTATTGATTTACATTGTTGTGATGACGATGTTCTTATCACCAAAAGCTGAACTTGAAGCAGATTTCGTAGAGTTCCCAATGGCTGATAGTGACAAAGAACATACACCAAAATTCTTGGAAAACTGGTGGATTTGGATTGGTATCGCATTTGCATTGATCATCATTGCCTATGCTATCCCGTTATACGGCATGATTCACCATGCACCTCCTGGATCAGAAGGATTCAAAACTTGGTAGGAGTTGAGTGAAATGGTCTTAATGTTAATCTCGTTTTTCATCGTATTCATCTTATTAGTCGGCATGATTGTTGAATTAAACACATTAGAAGATTGATGAAATAGAAAAGGGACTGTCCTGAAAGTCATGAAACATGACGAAGGGCAGTTTTTTTTTATGTTGTAAAAGTTATTTTTTGTTTTTACCATATTGAAAACTCGAACTTGTATATGCTGTTTGAATTTTGTAAGTTGCATTTTCTATTAAAGAACACCTTCATAGTGTCAACATCATACCCATCGAATAAATAAGTTGTAATTTTCTATTTTATCTGACAATATTGAAGTGAAGGATTTCCTAGATTAATAGTTTTCATGAAATCCAGTGAAAGCGCATACAATGGGAATTACTCGTACAAAGGGAGGAACATGACAATGGTATATGCATTTCCAAACACAGAAGGTTCACTCGTAACATTTAAAGAGAAATATGATAATTACATTAACGGTAAATGGACAGCCCCTGTTAAGGGTCAATATTTTGATAACGTGACACCAGTCACGGGTAAAAACTTCACACAAGTTGCTCGCTCAACTTCAGAAGATATTGAATTAGCATTAGACGCAGCGCATGCAGCAAAAGACGCTTGGGGAAAAACGTCCGTAGCTGAACGTGCGGTTATTTTAAATAAAATCGCAGACATCATGGAAGAAAATTTAGAAATGTTAGCTGTAGCTGAAACATGGGATAACGGTAAAGCGGTACGTGAAACACTTAATGCGGACTTGCCTTTAGCGATCGACCACTTCCGTTATTTCGCAGGTGCAATTCGTGCGCAGGAAGGTTCATTGAGCCAAATTGACGACGATACGGTTGCTTATCATTTCCATGAGCCAATCGGTGTAGTGGGACAAATTATCCCTTGGAACTTCCCGCTATTAATGGCTGTATGGAAGTTAGCACCAGCATTAGCAGCAGGGAACTGTGTGGTATTAAAACCTGCAGAGCAAACACCTGCAAGTATTCTCGTATTCGCTGAACTAGTTGGGGATTTATTACCTCCGGGTGTTCTAAATATCGTGAATGGCTTTGGATTAGAAGCTGGTAAACCACTAGCATCAAATCCTCGTATCGGTAAAATTGCCTTCACTGGTGAAACAACAACTGGTCGTATGATAATGCAATATGCATCTCAAAACTTAATTCCAGTGACGCTTGAATTAGGTGGGAAGTCACCAAACATTTTCTTCGAAGATGTAATGGATCATGACGATGCATTCTTAGATAAAGCGGTAGAAGGATTCGTTTTATTCGCATTAAACCAAGGGGAAGTTTGTACATGCCCTTCACGTGCTTTGGTTCAAGAATCTATCTATGACAAGTTCATGGATAAAGTTTTGGCACGCGTTGAAGCGATTAAAACAGGTAATCCGTTAGATCCAAACACAATGATGGGTGCTCAAGCATCTAATGAACAATTAGAGAAAATCTTGTCTTACTTGGATATCGGTAAACAAGAAGGCGCAGAATGTCTAATTGGTGGAGAACGAAACAATATCGATGGAGACTTCACTGACGGTTACTATGTAAAACCAACTGTCTTCAAAGGAAACAACAAAATGCGTATCTTCCAAGAAGAAATTTTTGGACCAGTTGTGTCAGTAACGACATTTAAAACGCATGAAGAAGCACTTGAAATTGCGAACGACACTTTATATGGTCTAGGTGCAGGTGTATGGTCTCGTAACATGAACACAGCTTACCGTTTCGGTCGTGCGATTCAAGCGGGACGTGTTTGGACAAACTGTTACCATGCATATCCGGCACACGCTGCGTTTGGTGGATACAAAATGTCTGGTATCGGTCGCGAAAATCATTTGATGATGTTAAGCCATTACCAACAAACGAAAAACTTGTTAGTTAGCTACAATGAAAACAAATTAGGATTCTTTTGATCGAAAGGGGAATGACCAATGATTGAACGTGTTATCGCAACGGACGCGACGCTTGAATTAATTGAATTACTCAAAAGCAAGCACGGTCCAGTCATGTTCCACCAATCAGGCGGTTGCTGCGACGGATCTGCACCTATGTGCTATCCGGAAGGCGATTTAATGGTAGGAGACCAAGACGTGCTACTCGGTTCAATCGGCGACAGTCCTTTCTATATGCACAAAAACCAATACGACTATTGGAAGCATACCCAGCTTATTATTGACGTTGTCGATGGACGAGGTGGAATGTTTTCATTAGAAGGCGTCGAAGGTAAGCGGTTTTTAACAAGATCGCGTGCTTTCACAGACGATGAATTTAAAGAAGTACAAGCTAATTCGAATTAAAGATTTTGCCGCCTCCATTTTTTCTTTGGAGGCGGTTTTTTAGTGGTGAGATTAGCTGTTTTACGAGATTAGACTTGGAAATTACTAGATTAGGTGCGAAAATTACTAGATTAGCTTTAAAAATTACTACATTAGGTGCAAAAATTACAACATTAAACATTCTTCCTCAAGTTGATCGTGATGTACAATAAAAGAAAAGGAGTGAGAGAACATGGGATATATCATGCTGATTATCTTAATTGGTGTAATTGTTTGGACATTAAGCCGATTATTTACTCATCGCAGACTTCCTCTTAATCAATACGCTCCATTCCATGATGCAATGGAAGGTAAAAAAGATGATAGCGATAGATCATCTATTCATGATACAAAACACGAAGTGGAGTATGAAGAAACAACGCCTAAAAAAGATGATGTAATTTAATACACATGCGAAAGGTCTTACTGTCATTGAAGGCGTAAGACCTTTTTCTAAATGAAGAACCTATCCTTTTAAACAAATGATGCAAGTGATAAGCAAATAAATAAGAACAAATGACAGAGGTAATGTTCATGAATAAAGTGCAGACTCAAGATTTTAAATTTAAGTTTTTTGAACCAGAAGTACAAAGCTCTGGCGGTAAGACCGTCATCTTTTATCATGGTTGGGGAACAAGTGTGGAGAGTAATCATGATGTTGCTCAAGAAATGGCATTTAGGGGGCATAGAGTTGTTGTTCCAGAAATTATTTATCACGACACTAGAAAGCCGTTAGAAAACCATTTCAATATTGAAGCTACTCAACGTTATTTTTGGAAAACCATATACAAGACAATCGATGAATTTGATGATTTCATTGAACATTTAAATGTCCCAATGGAGGAAGTGATTCTAGTTGGGAGCTCTATGGGTGGCTTTATCGCAAATGGTATTTTTGCTAATCACAAAAACATAGGTGGTTTAGTCAACATTAACGGATCAGGTTCTTTCCTATTGTCGGAAAAACTGTTTAGGGAAAAGGACCATCGAAGTGCACTACCGATTGAAGAAGAACAGGTGATGAAGAAGTATAACCCGATTGGTCGATCTTCGTGTAATGCTCCTGTACTTCTCATGCATGGTGATTCAGATGCAATTATTTCAATAAAAGGTCAGCAGGATTATTATCAATATCTTATTGAAAATGAAGGCCGAGATAATGTTGACTTTATAATTCATGAAAATAATAACCATCAATTTTCTTTAGAAATGGTAAAAGATTTACTCGAGTGGCTAGATGAAGTTTAAAGCATAAAAAACGCTTGGGTATTCCAAGCGTTTTTATGGTTCTAGATTGTCACCAATGTATTTAAGAGAGTAGATATGTGAAAATACCTGGTACTCTATCTTTAAAATAAGAATAGTGGTGTTCAGCATCCTCAATAACAAGGAATGTTGAGTTCGGTATTTTTTCTTTAACAATATTATAAATTCGGTGGTTAGATTCTAAGAATCCCTTACTAATTCGTTCATCATTTTTTACTTCCGTTGTTCCACTATCCATGTAGAATTTTTCTATAGAAGATAAATTTATGTTTCTTAAGAGCTTCTCAATTTCTTCTTGATTGCGCCAATAAGCTGAAGAAATACTAACCACGTTTCTAAAGATATCGGGGTATTTACATCCGGCATAGGTTGAAATTAATCCGCCTAATGAAACTCCTCCGATACTGGTCGACTCGCTTAATGTGCGATATGTAGAATCAATGTAGGGTTTAAGTTCACTTACAATAAAATCTACGTAAGTATCTCCTTTGCCGCCAGTGTAACTTGGCTTACCTAATAAATTCTTGCTAAATTCACCGTCGACCCATGGACAATACTCGTTTTTTCTTTCTTCTCCTTCAGTATTCGTGTCTATTCCTACAACGATAATTTCTATCTCGTTTGAATCCAAGTAATCTTTTAAACCCAAGGAAACCCCATTTATGGCATCTTGATCTTCAAATACATTTTGCCCATCATGCATATACAGAACGGGGTAAAGTTTTGTCGCATCTTGATAACCTCTAGGTGTATAAACTCGAATTGTTCTATTGTGATTAAATGCTTTAATTGGTATATCGAAATTTTCTAACATACTAATACTCCCGTTTTCTATATATTAGATACTTGATAGAAGCCTAATTTGTTTATAATTCTAAGTTATAACCACCATTTTTCTTGTGGAATCAAGACAGTCTGAACATCAAAATTATTTTCAAGCCAATCTTTTATTAACGTTTTTTGACAAGATATTCGGATGCTGAATGAGAAACGCCGATTAAAGACATTGGTGTTGTTAATGCATATTCTTTCATTATTTTATATTTTTGTTTCCCGTAATCGCTATCAATGTGACAATGAATTTCTCCGGTAATATAAGCTTGGACGCCATTACTTGCAGCTTCCTGCATCCATTCAACTTTGTCGCCACATCCAGCAACAATGGCGATTTTTTCAATATTTCTAAGTTTTTCACCTTCAAAATCCACATAGGGAATATCGAAAAGTTCTTTTAAAGTTGAAACTAATTCTTCAGTACTGGTTCTATGTATCGAACAAATTAATATTAAATCACCAAGATTATCTAATGGTAAGAAACCATCAATAACTTCTGCTTTTAAAGATTTAGCAATTGCTAAACTAGTGCCCAATTCGGAATGATAATCTAATGGAAGATGGCACGTATATACAGATAAGTTTTTTTCTTTAATTTGTCCAATAAACTCTTCTTTAATTGGAACAAATCCACGTCCCCATTGACCTTTTGGGTCTCCACATTCCATTAATATTGGATGATGCATGAATAGTAAATCTCCATCTTTTCCTTCATTAATAAATCTTTTCAAGACATCGTCAGTTGGAAAAACGGCAAGAAAAACTTTATTAATATAAGGGGCTCCTTTAATCATTAGTCCGTTAAATAATTCAGTAAACTCATTTTCAAAATTGGACTCCCAATCGTAGTCAATCGTGTTATAAGCAGTAGGTAAAAATCGTTTAAACGATGAGTCTGCTCCAAAATTACTGATACCTAGTTCCATATTCAATTTATTTACCATTACCTCTAGTTCAACCAAATTTTATCCACTCCCTTGGTAATCATTTGTTCTCAATAGAGAGCCGATTGCAAAATTCCCTCATAAACCTCATGCCAATCTTCATTGAGAGTAGACGCTTCATGTGGATGAATGAATTTTCTATGAGAAGATTCGTAATTCGCATCAAACGGGTGGATTGCTGTTACCTTCATACGAAAAAAAGCTTGATAACCGATTAAAGGATAAGGGCTGTCAGAGCTCCAAGCTGGATTTTCAGAGTGATTAACCTCAACGTATCCAAGGTATTCACAGTCACCTTCGACACAGGCCTCTTCTAAAACTTCACGTTTCACACATTCTATTGGAGTTTCGTTTAACTCAATATGCCCGCCAGGAAAATTCCACCCTCGATTTTTAATATTAACTAAAAGTAGTGTTTCTTCATAAAAGCACATTCCGTGAACGCTTGTGATGTTTTCTGGTTGAGGTGGTTCTAGTGATGGGTTCCATGTTAATTTCACATAAGACTGACCCCAGTTTACATAGACTGTCGTCATGAAGAAATCCTCCATTTATATATGCATTTTTGAAACTCTCCTTCTAGATACATATCATTATCTATAGGCAAGTCGACAACTTCGAGTAGTTCTGCGCCAAGACGAATACAAGTTTTATTGGAAGCAATATTATCGGGGTTGCACGTGATGATGATTTCATGCATTCCGTGTGCAAGGGCTACTTGTTTAAGTAAATAACAAGCCTTTGCAGCGTAATGGTTTCCTCTATACTTTTTATCAATTGAATATCCAATGTTTCCACCATAATAAGTGCGTGAATTGGTCCCGATTCGGAGATCTATCGTTCCGATCGTTAGGTTCGTTCCAGATAAATTTATGGCGTACCAATAAGCGGGGACATAGTTTTTGTCCACATTTCCCGGTACTTTTCGTTCAATAAGTAAATCAATTTCATCCCCTTTAATGGTATCAAAAGGAAAGAATTCAAAGACAGGTTGTTTCAAAAAATCCCCTCGACTTTCCTCGTTAAAGAATTCTTTAGTGTATTAGACGTTCAGGAGTGAATAAATTTGGTCTCTCTAAGCCATCAAAAATTCTTTACTTAGATTAAAAGCATTAACGGTAAATAAATGATTCATTTCATTCGTTTTTATTAAATGGCTCATGGTTCCCAAGTCAAACGTATGTACATCAATTATTTCAGTGTCATCTAGCTCTTGTTCAGCAACTAATTCAGCTTCAGTTATTAGAAAGCTATAAACTTTGTTGTTTTGTGTTGCAGGATTCACATAAAATTCACCTAATAAAACAGGTGGTAGATTTGAGACAAATCCAGTTTCTTCTTTTACCTCACGAGCAATTGCTTCTGCCAAAGTCTCATTATTTTCAGGCTTCCCAGCAGGAACTTCTAGAAAACTACTTTGAGTGCCGTGGCGGTATTGATTAACTAATACAACTTCCTTCTTTTTCGTAATGACGACCGCATTGACCCAATCACTATATTCATTTACATAATAATCATGAATGATCTGACCATTAGGTAATTCACATGTATCTTTGCGTAAGTTTCCAAAAGGGGATTGATAAACATAATGTGAGCTAATCGTTTTCCATTGTTCCAGTTTCATCATCTCCTAAAACACTATTTGAGTGAACTCCCTTAAAGCCTTCCAAATTTGCAGGTCGACTTGATCGACTGGACCAATATCTCTTCCAAAGTCCCATAGTGTAATACGATCCATTTCTTCATTTGGAATAAAGTCACTCAGTTCGTCAATCTTACAATAGAAAATTGGGTTGTATTTTATGATTTGTTTATCCAGGTTTTTTATTTTTGCGATTCCTTGAAATGATAGATGGTCAACTTTTTGTCCGGTTTCTTCGAATAATTCACGAATGGCGCACTCTTTAGGTGTTTCATTTCCTTCTCGTCTGCCCGCAGGTAATTCCCATCTATTTCGGAATCGGTTATACCCAAAAAGAATCTCGTCGCGCACTTGGATGATGGCATACGAGCCAGCTAAAGGACTAAAGGAATTCATATCTTTTTCGTCCATACGAATAAATTCAATAAATTGTAGCGATGGATCGACCATTTCTCATTCCCCTAGTAGATTAAGATGTTTGTTAACTATATTATTCGCTACTCTTAAACTGAAAACCTTCCTTTTATATCCAATAAAACTCAATCCAATTTTTTCCGGAAGGAATAACACCATTTGTCATATTCCATTTTTTCTTCATAAAAGCGATGAGCTTCTGTTCTTTGAATGCCTGATTCAAGAGCCATATATTCTACGCCTTGCTCTTTTGCCCATTGATGAATATATAACAACAACTGTTGTCCATATCCTTTTGAACGTTCAGTTTGGTCTGAAACGAAATCATATATGTATGCGTGTGATTTATTATAAAAATTGGTTCGTATCGTTAATCCAATTAAGGATTTCATTTGATTCTCTTCGTATAAAGCAAAGAGTTGATAGCCTTCTGATGTCATTTTCTTTAAGAGTTTTAAATACTCCTCAACATTTAGCTCAGTTCTTAATTGAGACATGAGAGAGAAGGCGTCAATCCATTGTTTCTCTTTTCTTAATTCTTGAAC
>Ga0180008_1001832_pt1 | contig 12359 bp, 15 predicted proteins | sample MM_PW_MetaG_FD_121121 | JGI IMG/M metagenome (GOLD analysis project Ga0180008, IMG submission 121121) | Groundwater microbial communities from the Aspo Hard Rock Laboratory (HRL) deep subsurface site, Sweden - MM_PW_MetaG | ecosystem: Environmental > Aquatic > Deep subsurface > Groundwater... | reverse complement strand
TAATGACTTAGAAAAAGAAAAAGCATCTCAGGAAAGTGAAGGAGATTAAATTATGGGCACAGAACAACATCGTTTGGGACTTTGTAGCGTAGTAAATGGCTCACAGATCGTAATAGGAACAGCGTCATGTGACTGGGCAAACCAAATCACCACTCCTGCAATTTTCAAAGTCAATCTCGATGGTGAATCAACCTATTCAATAGGCACAGTAAGTTCTGCCTCTAAGATAATCCTTTCTGCTAAATATACAGGTTCTACCAACAGTGGTTTATCCTACATGATCAACAGAAGCTGGACAACTAATCGGGGATACATGAGAATTGGGCAGGGGGACTACGATTTCGCCGATCTATTATCTCAAAATACAATTGATCCAATTGACGAAGATATCTCCCATATAATGACTGGCAACGCAACTGTTGATGGCACAATCTCTACTTCATTCGGCATAGATACAGATGGCAATACGCTCAGGATTAAATCAACCAATTTATCTGCCAGTAGAGTTTATCATTTTCCTGATTATAATGCTTCTATTGCTACAAAAAACTATAATCCTCAATTAAAAACCTCTAATTATCAAATAACTCTTAGCGATAATATGATACTTGCTTCTGGAAATGTTACTATTACATTGGCCTCAGCATCAGCAAAACACGGAATTAGAATAGGGAATAGATGCTTGGATTCAAATGCAAGTATTTTGGTTAAAAAATCAGGCGGCGATACTATTGAGAATGCTGCAAGTTTAAATCTTAATAATAAATACGATACCGTTTATCTTATTGGAGATGGTGTAAACACTCATTTCCAATTCTAAATAGGAGAAATTAAAATGCCAAATTATAGATTTATAGATAAAGTCTCCGCCGCTGCCAACCTAACCGCTAATACTGTTGTAGTTGGTGATGATGGAGCAAAGGGGGTTAAGACACAAGCTGGAACATTTTGTCCAGATTACAACGAAGCTGACCAAGGATTAACAGGAGGCGGCAAATCAGCAAAAGCCTATATTGATGCAATAGGCGCTGACTCTGCAACCATAGTCTTTAGACACAGTTCCGGTGCTGCAACTACAACTTATACCTTCTCCACAGACGAAACAATTCCATCTAATATCAATGTAGTAATTGAGAAGGGTGCGCTTTTATACCGCAGTTCTGTTGCTCCATCTGCTGTAGCTTTTACAGGAGCAGGGTTGAATGATGCAACTTCAGGAGGACTTTATACAGGTTTGTCGGCGAAAAGCTATCGAGTAGAAATAGATGCCACTGGAACACCGGACACTTTTAAATGGTCAAATGATGCAGGAGTAACATGGAAAGCTACAGGAGTTGGTATTACTGGAGCAGCGCAAACCCTTGAAGAAGGTGTCACAATTACATTCAATGCAACTACTGGACATACAGTAACAGATCGATGGAATTTTACAGTAGACCCCATCGAACTCACCATCAATGGCTCTTTCTCTGCTGGACTGTATCAGGCGTTTAGTGGAGCAGGAACAGTTATAGGATTAAGAACAGTCTATCCTGAGTGGTGGGGTGCTAAAGCTGACTGCAACATTTATGATGGAACTGGGACAGCTACAGACAATACTGATGCTTTTAATAAAGTTCTTGGTAGCGCTTCTGAAACAAATCCTATTGATTTAGTTTTAAGTGGCGGCTATGCCGTAACAACTTTAGTTATTCCAACTACTGGATATATAACAATAAGAGGTAGTGGTAACATAACAGGTTTTTACTGCAAAGATGGGACGGATGGGGATTTCCTTCACTCAGAGGGTCATGTTTGGAAACCTGTCGCCCCTGAAGCAATAGCTGGATATAATGTTTTTTTCAAGAATTTCTTTGTAAATGTGAATAGGCCTGGAAATTCTACTACTGGAAATTTAAGAGGATTAGCAAATAACTCACTCTGGTACACAGGTTTCAGTATCCATGCTATACAGAATCTAACCTTTGAAAATATCTATATTTATGATTCTCCAACCTTTGGTACAAACCTATACGGTTGCCATAGAGTTAGAATAATAGGCGGACAGGTAGAGTCGCCATTAAGATCTTTAAATACTGACGGACATCACTTAAATGGTGGTATGCGAGATGTTATCATAGATGGGGTCAGATTTGCAACTGGTGATGATGCTATTGCAATTAATGTTGACGAGGGTGATCTTGAGCCTGGAGACCGATTTATAATATCTAATATTATTCTGGATAATTGCGCAGGTGGCTTTAGGATATATGGGCAGGATGTTGTTACTAATCACATCTTAATTTCTAATATAACAGGGACAATAGGTAGTAGTCATTTTATCATCTTTGGGCAAACCAATGTTGTGGCAGGAGTTTTTGAGGCCAACCTATCAGTTACAGTATCTAATGTTGATGTAAAAACTACTCAAGCCGGACAATCAGCAATTTATATTTTAGCCTCTATCGGTTCGTTATTTCTTAATAATGTACAAATAAACTCACCTACCCACACAGTATCAATGATTTATATGACCAATGCATATACAACCAACATGAAAGTATCAAATCTCGTTATTAATGATTGCCAAATCTATCGAAGTGATGCCGGCAATTTTGCCACGTATTTACTTTATAATAGCGGAGTACCAATCCAAAATTTAAGCATTAACAATATGAAAGTGATTAGTCAAAAAGCCGCTACATACGGTGCCATAAATCAATTACTGTATTTCACTGGGGCGACTGCGGTAATAGCTCAGATGAATTATAGGGGCCTCGATCTTAACGATGTAACCAGTATTTACACATTAGCCGCTGGAGCAACAATAACCAAGATTACTACTGGGATATGTACCAGATATTTCACAAGAGATACCGCAGCAGCCGATGGTACTGTGAGTTATACAGGTTTTGGATTTAGGCCGTCAAAGGTTCATCTTATTGCAGTAACAGCTTCTACCTTAGAGACTTCTGACGGTTTTGATGATGGGACTAATCATTATTGCCGTACCCTTCATACAACTTCAAACTGGACAACTGATATGACTCACTCTATTGTTCTTTATCAAACAGCGGCAATTTATGTAGTGGGGACTGTTACTATGTTACAAGATGGCATTTCAATAACCTGGGTAAAGACAGGAGCAAAAGTGGGGATTGCAATAATTCTTTGTATGGGTTATGAATAAATATACTGGAGGATAATTATGATAAGAGAAAATATTGAAGAGATACTAAAAAAATATCTTGCTACTGTTGAATTACCTAAAGTGTTAGACGAGATAATGACTGAGATTGAACCAATAATCAAAGCATTTGTTACAAATTAACAGGAGAGAAATCATGAGAGTATGTTTAGAAAAATCAACAGGTAAATTAATTGAATCTCAAAGTGGTGGGGAAACTCAGGCACATCTTGATACACTCAAACAGAACGCTATTAATGCCGGACATGCCGAATCTGATATTGAAGTTAAATATGTAACTGATGGGGAATATCAGGCTATATTGGATTCAATGAAACCCGTCCAAACCTACGAAGATTTAAGACGTGCTGAATACCCATCAACAGACGAACTTATTATAGCACTTTGGGAACAGGTTGTAGAAGGCAGACCAGAATCAGCGGCTATTTTACAGGCAAAAAGAGAAAAAATTAAATTAAGCTACCCTAAAGTTTAGGCATGGAAATAGCGGACTGTTTTTTCTTAAAATAATTGTTGACAAATTATAATTATGCCATATAATGTATGGTATGAAAAAAATTACAATTTATATCACAAATGAGCAATACAAAAGATTGCGAGAAATAGCGAAGCAGACAGAAGTTAGTATGTCAGAGCAAATCAGGAGATATATCCAATGTTGCTTGGACAAAAAATAGAACTAAGACTGGATGCTAAGCAGGAAGAATGTTTTCTCAAATCAGTTGGAGTTAGACGTTTCGTTTATAATCATTGTTTGGCTGCTTGGAACGATGCCTATAAGCGTGGATATAGACCAGACCAAACATATATCCGGTTTTTTTATAAGTGTTTGCGAGAGCGTAATCCCTGGATTAATGAAGTATCTGCAAGGATAGGCAAGATAGCAGTCGACGATTTGTTGCTGGCATTTCAGAGATTTTTCAGGAAACAAGCAAAATATCCGCAATTTAAGAAACGAGGTGTGCGTGATAGTTTTTCAATACGTGAGAAAGAAAAGTTCAGCATTGATGGCCGGAAACTTAAAATTGAGAAACTAAAAAGCAAAATAAAGATGCGACAAAAAGTCAGATTTGAAGGTGTGCAAAAACAGATAACGATCAGCCGTAAGGCAGGCAGATGGTTTGCTTCTATTTTGATTGATACATACAATAATCCATTTTCCCATAAATTTCCTACTGAAAGCCAAGGTGTTGGAATTGATTTGGGAGTTTCGGTGCTTGCAGCATTATCAGATGGGCAAATATTTGAAGCTAACCAACCACTTAAAAAGAAGTTGAAGAAACTGGCGAAGTTGCAAAGAGTGTTGGCAAAAAAGAAAATCGGAAGCAATCGGCGCAGGGCGATTAAATTAAAAGTAGCAAGGTTGCATTATTACATTACTTGTAAACGGTCGGCCATCCTGAATGAGTTTACAGATTATATAACTCGGACTTATAAATTGATTGTAATTGAAGATCTGAACATATCGGGCATGGTCAAAAATCGTCATCTTGCAAGAGCAATTTCAGACGTAGGAATGTCGGAGCTTCGCAGACAACTTGAATATAAGTCTAAATTTCGTGGATGCGATTTGGTTATAGCTGATCGCTGGTTCGCTTCCTCAAAGACTTGTTCACAGTGTGGATTAAAAAAAGATGTTTTGAATTTATCAGAAAGAACATTTGTCTGTACGAATGGTTGTACATTGATAAATCGGGACGAAAATGCTGCGAAAAATTTACTAAATTATGGACGTCACCGGATTGAGGGAGTCCCTAAACGAACACAAGAGTTGAGCGATTACGCTCAATGTTGATGGTGTTAATAAAGTTGGCTTTTGTTAGCTTTTTACAATCGGCAAAAAGAGAAGCGGTTAAGATTAAATATTCAAAACCTTAAGGGAACATAAGATGCCTAATGATTATTACGTTAAAGTAGGGATAATAGCTTTGGCGACATCAGCCATTGGTTCTTTAGTAGCTACCGTTAAAACGCTTGCTTATCTCGACTGGCTCAAGATTGGTGATGGGTTTGAGGCGGAAGGCAATCCATTCTTTTTTAGTTGTAATTTTTAATCTAATCCATTATTACAATATCTGCAAACTTTGGCTTCACCCCTCACAATCTCAGCGCATTGACATCCTCCGCCAGCTAAAGTAGGCGGATTCTTGAAATCAAAGGAGACTTCAAGATGGTTTACGTTTCACAGACAATCGGCTTTCCAATCGCAAGGATTGAGCGGCTCTTACATCATCTCCACGTACGTTTAGACTCTCCGTCTGCCCGACGGCGAGTATGTTTAAAGCTGCATTATAATCTCTATCCATCATGTTGCCGCAATTACAAATCATCCATTCTTTTCCAAGAGACATATCATGGATAGTAGCACACTGCGAACACATTTTTGTACTTGGAAACCATCTGTCTATTTTAACAATTTGTTTACCATGCATAGCTGCTTTTTGCTCAAGTGTGCGAATATATTGGCTTATCGAAGTATCAGAAACGCTAAAGGCAAGTTTGTGATTTTTAAGCATCCCTCTCACGTTCAGGTCTTCGACAAAGACAATATCGTATTTATTAAACATTTGCCATGCAAATTTATTTTGATGGTCACTACGACAGTTGGTTATTTTTTCATGTATCTTGGCAATTTTTTGAGCAGTTCTTTTCCTTCTGTTGCTACCCTTTTGAGTTCTTGCAAAGGCTTTTTGTGCTTTCGCCAGTTTACGAGCATATTTTCTGGAATACTTAGGATTGCCAATATATTCACCGTCAGATGTAGTAGCAAGTCTTCGTATTCCAAAGTCGATACCGACACACTTGCCTATTTCTGGCAAAAGTGCAGGTGTGATATCAACTACCATAGATACAAAGTATTTTCCACTTGGTTTACGGATAATATTAACAGTGGTTGGTTCGATGGGGACTACACGAGACCATTTAACTTTCAATCTACCAATTTTTGCAATCAGGAGTCTTTGATTTCCAGTTTCAAATCGAAATCCAGAACGTGTATATTCGGCAGATTGTGTTCCTTGTTTCTTTTTGAACTTTGGATAACCAGTTCTTTTGTTAAAAAAATTCTTAAAAGCGGTTTGAAGTTGACGAAGGGATTGTTGAAGCGGAACACTGGCAACATCATTAAGCCAAGCATAATCTGGATCACGTTTAAGTTGTGTCAGCTCTCTGCTACTTGTAACATAATTCATAGGATGTCCATCTTTATAAGCAGCCGTTCTTTCATGCAAAAATCGGTTATACACAAATCTTGTGCAACCGAAAGTGTGCGCAAGAATGTCTTCCTGCTCTTTAGTAGGATAGCATCTAAAGTTCCATCGTATCTTCATGTTTTACATATTAAACACTATTTTTGTAAATGTCAAGCAATAATTCTAAGAAAAGAAAGGAGAGGGCAATTCCTCTACCGGATAAATCCGACAGTCTTCTTGCCCGAAATTATATAAACAGCATCGCCCCATAAAACCACCATGCCAGAAAAGATTTGCCCTTACTCTGTGCAATGCACGCTGGAATGCAACCGATTATTGCTGCTATGATTAATGCTTCCATGTGTCATTTCTCATTTGCCATAACTCCATTTATCCACTCTATGGTCGTTGCGTACTCCTCATCGTTTTCCGGCTCACCAAAAACCTGCTCTGCCTTGCCATATAAATCAGGGCGTCTTGTTTTTAAATCCTCTAACTTTTTATATAGCTCCTGTGATATTGTATCGGATGGCATATCGCTGTCATCTCTTTTTTCTTTCTGTTTTTCTCTTGGGTCATCAAATAATTCTTTGTTTTCTTGAAATGTTGTTTTTGGTTTATCTGCCTTATCGGTGGTCGGAAATGGCGCACCGCTTACAATTCTTTCCCACTTGGCTTTAAAATCTGCCTGTGATTTTTCTGATGCTTCACTAAAAGCCTTTTTATTTTTGTAATAAAAATCAATCACACCTTGTTCTCTAAGCCTGTTGCTTTCCCAATCAGTCTGGTCGAATGGATTGTCTGACTCTGGGGTTTTTTGTGTCTGTGGCTCTGACCCACCCTTTACGGGCTTTAAGCCTTCAACATACTGGCTAAACCTTTTCCAGAATGCATTGAAGTTTTTCTCAGTAATCGCTGACATAAGCTGGGATTCTGTCATCTCCGGCTTTTGTTTCTGGGCTGTTGTTCTGATGAAATCTGTAAGATAGTCTGTATCTTCGACTTCCTTGCCGGTTTCTTTTAATACGAGATTGTTAAACTTATTAAATATCTCTATGTTATGTTCATTATTATCTTTAGGATCTTCTCTGTCTAAAGAATAGTCAGCCCATGTTGATTCACCATCTTTAATAGATTGATAAACAATTCTGAGATTAACTATTTCGGGTGGGCTTATAGTATCAAGTGAATGTTTAATATATTTTTCGACTTCTTTGGGCTTAATACCGATACCTGAAAATGCATCAAGTAACCTTTTCTTTTCGCCTTCTGGGTCTTGAATTGCTCTATTTGCAACTGTCTTGCGTGCCTGATCCATTCCTTCTTCAATAATATCTGTAGGGATTAGCCTTAATCCTTCGTTTCGTAGAATCCTTGATACCCATGCGGCTTCCTTAGTATACATTTCTTCATCTGTTGCTCTCAGGATATATACTGTTTCTTTATATGAATTTAGACGTTCGCCAAGAACATCTTCTTCTCTACCTTTTTTATTTTTTCTTTCAATGGTTTTTTTAATTTGTAAATCCTTTGAAAATTGTGCATTTGTTTCGAGATCAAGAACACTAACCCTAACTCTTCTTATAGATTCATCATCATATAAAGTCTGGACTTCTGATAAAATATTACCCCATTCCCTTAATGCTAATTCTGCGAACCTTATTGATGGGCCTTTAATAGATTTACCCCCTTGTGGTCTTGAATATTCTGCCTTACCTGCAAACTCAGTTCTTTTACAGGCTGTTAATATTCTATCTCTGGCTTCCATTTCATCACGTGGTTTTTGGAATGCCATTATATATGCTGATTGTATTCGTGCTTTTACTGTTTCTGCTGCTGCAATAGCTGATGGATCTATTTTTGCAATTGATAAATCCATGCCTTTTTTTACTGGAAAGAAATCTTTGTTTTCCATTATATTCTCCTTTGTTTAAAATTAATTTGTCTCGTCTCGTCACGTCGCATCTCGCCACGTCAAATCTCGTCATGTCCAGTCGCATCGGGACACGTCAGGTTATATGTTATATTATTTAACTCCATTCCAAATTCTCTACCACAAATCTTCCATGATAGCCACCATTTTCAGGTCTAAATACTCCAACGCCAATAAAATTACCAGCTTCTTTTAACACAGTTTCAAATACATCTTTTGTAATAGTTTCATCAAGTATATAAAAAGTTACATTGCCTCCCCATTCTTGAATAGTTGGAAAACATTTCTTTACTCTTGGGCCAGCACTTCCTCTTTGACCTCTTGAATTTCCCAATATCCATATTCCATCTACATCATCTTTTTTAACATTAAGAGAAAGCCCTTCTGTAACTAATATGCCAGATAAAAAGTGTTTGGTATATAGGCTTTTACCCTTGCCTGGTATCGGAATTGATAAAAATGCTGCTGCTTTTTCAAGACATTTTTTAAATGCCATTGGCGGAATGAAGATATAACCCTTATTATCCATATGGGTTTTATCTCTCCATGTACGTTTTTCATACTCATCATTGCCTTCTTTTTCCAGTTTTAGTGTTTCATAATATTTGCCTTGCTGATAAGGACTAATCCCCTTGAGTGTTGCTATTACTGTTTTCATTTTTACATTCTCCCTTCTTTTTAAAAGTTAGTCGTGTCATGTCCCGTCCTGTCTTGTCAAGTCCCATCAAATCTAGTCTTGTCGAGTCAAGTCGTGTTACAACCCATCATCTTTTTTATCATTATTCATAAACGCCAATAAAGTTTTAGCTACTGGTAATGTTTTTTGTGCTATTTCGATTTTTGCTTCAAGTTGTTTCATTTTGTTCGGTCTTGTTATGGCATTTAATACGCCCAATGCACTCAGTATAGCATTATGTTTAATTTTAGATTCATTTGGCAATGAATTATAATCTGAAATACATGCAACAGTTCTTATGCCCTTTTTTGAAGCCCTACGAATTCTACCAAGAACACTTTCACCAGTATTGATTGTTTCAACATCGTTTAATCGTTTAAGCCCTTCATTCATTATTGAGCCAAATACCATTCTATTCTCTCTCATAGCCATTTTCTTGGCAGTAGATAAATTTCCATATGCTTCTTTTTGAACATTCCTGCCAACAATTTCCGATAATTCTTTGTATGATACAAAACCTTGCTCTTGGACACTAATAAGCCTGTCGTAAAGTACTCTACTATCAATACTTAATTCTTGAATTGATTTTTGCACTTTCTTCTCCTTTCTTTAAAAATAGTCATGTCTTGTCTTGTCTCGTCGTGTCTTGTCACGTCATGTCGGGTCTCGAAATCTACGGCAAACAAATTCTTTCATCTTGCGATGTTATTAATTTTAATACAAGCTCACATATAATTTTAATTTCCGTGCTCATTATTTAATTCTCCTTTGATTTATGCTTTAAAAGCTCTGATTTTCCAATATTGTCATAGGTATAATAGTAAATAGTTTCTTTCTTGTTAATTGTATTCGCATCAATAATCGCTTCAGGAACTCCCCATATAACCGAAATAGGCCATGTTAAAAGATTTAAGAACCCAAATAACCATTGGTCTGATTCGGTAGTTCCATACGCAAGGTAAAAATTGCCAAAGCCTGGGAGAATATTCAGTGCACCGGCAAGAGCAGGATGTTTTACCTGTACTTCAGTCGATGGTATGCCGTATGACCTTAACTCGTTTAAAGTTGCTCTATCGCTTCGTGAGAGAGTCGCACAGCCTGTTAAGAGCAATATTGCTATAATACATATTAGTTTTTTTATAAAATATGGCATTTTATTTTCTCCTCTCTTTTTAAAATTAAAATTTATAATCCTGCGATTCCAAAATCGCAGTATATTATTTATTAACTCTTAAATATAATATATTATTAAATAATGTATCCATTATTAGATAGTGGGTGCCATTTCCCTTCTGACAAAAGGTGTTATTTCCCCTATACAGAAGGTGCCATTTCCCTTCTGCTATTTTAAAAGTCTATAAGCTGTTATATGTTTATTGCTCAATTTCCCAGTATCAGGATCTTTCCAGTGCATTTGCCATGTATATATCCAATTTTTTTATTCAAGCTCTTGCCTATACTTTTTATTGATTTTAATATCCATTCCAGTATCTTTTGCTAAATCTTCTTGGGAACGAAAAAAATAATCAGTCTTTGTGCCAGTAAATCTATGCTCAAGTTCAGATAAAACAACATATAGCCATTTTGCCCGCCAACTCAAATCACAATTATCGTGTAATGCTTCTCTATTCAGTTGTAAAAAATTAGTGGATTTATATTTTGCCATGATACCCCCTGTTAGTATGTAGGGCAAAAGGCGGAACTGAAAGAACAGGGCTTTCAGTAGTTTTACGGTTGCAAGCCAACCGCCCTTTGCGTTAGATTATCCCTACACATTACATAGAGAGGTAATCATGTCAATCTTTTATTTTAATATAATTTTAATCCCACGGCAGTTCTTGTTTCTGCGATTTCTCAATTGCATCACTGATATTTTTACTGCTCACCCTTGTACTCATTTTATAGTCTTCAAATATTCTACAGCCCTCTATATTTTTCATACCGGCATCCACAGCTTTTCTGAGCAATTTCATACTGGGTTCACAATATTGTCTTTCAATTTTATCGGCATCTATAACCTCGACTTCCCATTTAGTTTTCATCTGAGATGTGCCACCCTCTATCTTTATCTTTTCATCAATACCGCTTTCTTCTATGACAGGCTCAACAATTATGGCACTTTCGTCAATTTTTATCTCATCTGGAATTTCAGGTATGTCTATCTTTACAGTATCCACACCCGCTTTTTTTGCCTGCTCATCTAATATTTTCTGGCGTGCTAAAGCTTCTTCACGCTCTTTTTCTAATCTTTGTCTTTCTTTTTCTTTTTCTTCCTCGATTAATTTACGCCTTATTTCCTGTTCTTCTTTGGCTCTTTTTTCGGCTATACGTCTTTGTATTTCTGCCTCAGCCTTTTTATAATCCCTGATTTTATATCCTAAAACATCTTCGATTTCTTTAATAGCTGGCGTAAAATTAGTTCTGATGAATTTATTCACATCATCCACAAGTTTTTTTGCCTCAGAATAACTTGCGCTTTGTTTCTTATATTGCTCTATCAGCTTGGTTATTTGCCTGCACTGGATTAATCTTTCACCGGCACTATTAAATGATACTGCATCTGTGATTTTAAGATCCTTAACCTGTGTCTTCATAGCAACTATCTGTTTCTCGACATTCTCGAAGCTGTTTATGACCTTTGGTAATTCGAGCTTTGAATCGAATAGAGTTGGCAATACTATATCTTTAAGCTTCTTGTGATCTAATTCGGGTTCTATAATAAGAGATGGTTTTTCATCTTTTTTATCTTCTTCAAATGCAGCATCAAAGTTTATTTCTGACATATTATTTATCTCCTCGCTTTGCACTCATAATTATTCTTTATGTTTGTATGAAAGAATTTCCCAGTAGATTCGGCTTTTAACAGCTCATCAATAACTTCCTGATGCACGCCAAAATAATCATATATAACATCATTTTTAAAAGTGATTGCCAAAACTTTATGTTCTGTATCGTATTCTGCTTTTATGATATTTGATGATGGTTTAATCTGAAGTTCTGTCATTTTGTTTCTCCTTTCTAATCCTTTCATTAAAATCTTTGGGCGGTATTGTCGCAAGCATCCGATATTTAAAAGGACACGAAGCACATTCAACATAGTCGTTAGAAATAACCCATTCAACACTTCCACAGATACATGTATAATGGTCTTGCATATTATTCTCCTTTATTTTTGCGTAAAATGCTCAAGCAAAGCCAAACCAATACCAATACCAAAAAACAATAATACTAAAACAAAACCTCCCCAAAATGGTAAAGTAATCCACCACCATGACCATGTGATATAACCAGTAAGTTTAAGAACTACGAATGCAACTCCCAATAATCCACATACTCCTATGCCTGATGATGAACTTGATGAATCTGACATTT
>Ga0180008_1001831_pt1 | contig 12371 bp, 10 predicted proteins | sample MM_PW_MetaG_FD_121121 | JGI IMG/M metagenome (GOLD analysis project Ga0180008, IMG submission 121121) | Groundwater microbial communities from the Aspo Hard Rock Laboratory (HRL) deep subsurface site, Sweden - MM_PW_MetaG | ecosystem: Environmental > Aquatic > Deep subsurface > Groundwater... | reverse complement strand
GCTAAGAAGCTCGGCAAGCCTGTAATGTACTTTCCCTGGGAATAGGAGGAGCGATGAAAGTCTATTGTGAAAACTGTGATAACTTCGAGGAAATACTTGTTGAGCTTGCTGGTCCTCATCTTAAGGCTACTTGTAATAACTGCAAGCAATATATTAAAATGCTCAATAAAAAGGAGAAAAAATTCCTCGAGCAAGAAGAAGATAAACTTCAATATAACTCGCCGATGAGATACTAGATGAAGCGCCTCTGTTCTAACTGGCTACTCACTCTCCGAGAATATGCAGAGGACACCGAGTCCCCACGTGACTTCTGGATGTGGTGTGGGATATTTGCTATCTCAGCTGCCCTCCAGCGCAAGGTCTGGCTTCCCTTCGGGATGAGTAGAACATATCCAAATCTCTACATAATGATCATCGCTCCTCCAGGATGGTGTAGGAAGTCCGTCCCTGTTGGCTTTGCTAAGCGAATTCTTACCGAGCTAGAGCTCCCTGTCTATGTAGACACACCAACGAAACGAGCCTTCACGAAGAAACTAGCCAGCCTCAGCCAACGCTTTGGATTCTCCTACACCACTCCGGAGGGCATTGCGGTAACTATGCCTCAATCTCCTCTATCCTGTATCAGCAAGGAGCTTTCCTCCTTCCTCGCTGTCGATCCAAAGGCTATGATCGAGATCCTCACAGACATCTACGACCCACAGGATAAGTGGGAGTACGAAACCTCCGGCTCTGGCGAAGACACTGTCATAGCTCCATGCGTCGGAGCCCTGATGGCGACTACTCCTACCTGGATGGCAGTGAATCTTCCTCCTGAAGCAATTGGTGGTGGTTTTACTCGTCGCTGTGTAATCGTCTCTGGGCAGGAGCGCTATAAGTCCCTGAGTCTTCCTCCTCAGCCGAGTAAGAAGCTCTACACAATCCTTCGAGAAGACCTCAATCATATCAGCACTATCGTAGGAGAGTTCTCCTGGAAAGACGGTGAGCCTAAGCAAGCAAACGGAGATCCCGGAGGAGAAGCGTTTTTTATCTATGACAGGTGGTATGAATCGCTGAGCGAGCAGGTCAAGCAGATCCAAGATGAGAGACTCCAGCCATTCCTATCTGAAGTCCATACCATAGCCCTGAAGACTGCTATGTGCCTGCATGTAGCTCATTCGGATACGCTCATCCTTGAGCCTAATGATATCAAGGCTTCGATTGATATGCTTACGAAGGTAATAGATACTGCAGGAAGTGCATTCTCCAGTCATGGTCGCTCCAGTAATGCCGTCGACACAGATCGAATAATGATCCAGCTCAACACCTTCAAGAAGCTAAGCTTCGCAGCTCTTCTCCAGATGAACTACCGGAATACAAATCGGAGAGAACTCAATGAAGTCTTAGACAATCTTGAGGGAATGAATAGAATCCAGCGGGTGCTGGACTCTAAAGGTAAGATGACAATACTCTGGAAGGGAGGAAAAGACTTCCCTACTCCCGATCCCTCCCCTGAAACCCAATAATACTCTTCAGGAATCCCTCGAAGCCTTCTTCTTTAGCTCCCTTCAGCGAAGACTTCATCTGGAGCCCTCCAGGTATCATTACTGGCAGGGTTCCAAGGATTCTTTTCCAATGTCTAGCCGAGACATCTGGATCTTGCATATTCAATATCGCAGAAAGCCCATGATAAATCGGAGTCCAAGCAGGGGGAATCGTAAACTCACTAACTTCCTTCGGAAGCGGTCCAAGCCCAATCGCCTTAGTCGCTCTCCTCGATCCCCACATAGGTTCCATTAACTCATGCGCAATAGCAGCACTGGTCATGGCAGTGAATATTCTATCAGCCTTAGCAACCCCACTTGTCCCTGTTCTCATCCATTTCTCCAGGGTAGTAGCATAGTTCATCCACCAAGTCTGGAAGATAAATCCAGTCCGACCGATAGCACTTCTCCCTGTGACTACAGGAGCATCGAGAGCTCCATAGAGGTACTGAGTATCTGCAATAACATCCTTGATATAGTTAGCTTTAGCCTCATCGACTCTCCCTCTCCGGAGCAAGTCTTTAATCTCCACTTCCTTCCAAGGATTTCGACTGGCAATATTAAGCCTTTTCTCAAAGACCTTCATGGCTTGCTTGGTCTCCAAATTCCCTCCGGCCTTTGCAAGTGCTCCTTCCCACTTGGTCATAGCTGCTCCGCCAGTAACATACCTATTCCATCGGTCACTTCCTCGGAACATCCACATACTAGTATCTCGAACAGCATCTATCTTCTGTTGACTCAACCCAAAGATCTTCTTCTTCCCGAATGGAAGAGCATGAGGACGCATAGTAATCTCCGGAGCATAGTCCGTAATCGCTCCGATCTCTCGAATAAACGCTCTTGTCTCTGGCCGAAATGCTCTCCAAGCACCCTTAGCCAGTGTCCCCAAGTCCCTCATTCCACCAAGATCGGCAGGGACAAGGAGCAGCGGCTGGAATAAATTCCTAATCACCGAGAAGGGTTTGAATCCTAGCGCACCCATGTAGGTAATATTATTAACATTCTGCGCTAGCCGCATTACCCTACTCTCATCCCACAGTCCCTCTCTTCCGAAAAGTCGCGCAATACTTCCTACACTCTTTTCTAAGAAGGCTGCAGTCTTATGATCAGTAATAGAGGGCCGGTTGAGAGCTCGACTCAGAAAGTGTTCAGTATAGTCCGCCCAGGCTGGAGGCAGTTCCTTTGCGAACTTCACTACCTCATCAAGCCCATCGTATAGATACAACTCTTTCGCTTGCGCCATTGTTCTCGCTTCAATCATCGTAGAAAAATCAACCGGCCCCTTAGTAAACACATCAAGCTTCCTACTCTTCGTAAATCCAGCAGATACATTCTCAAGCAGAGCATTCCTCCAACTATTAGCCAGACTATCCCCGTGCTCAGCAAACCTTGCTGCATAGTTCTCTAGATAAGGAAGAAAGCTTCCACCTTTATCCTTCGTAGTCAAGGCCTTCGAGACCTCCTCCAGCTTAGTCCCTGCAGGAAAATATCCCTCTACATTCAGAACCTGCTTACTCTCCTCAAGAATATTCTTAATCCCTGTGAACTTCTCAGTAATATTCAGTCCATTCTCAGCCTTGAACAGTCTCTCTATCTTCGGTTCTAGCTTTGCCATCATTACCTGCACAGCATCACTTCCCTCAGCACTTATCCCAGCTTTCCGGAAGATTCTCGGAATCTGTTCCTTTATAAAATCCCCATAGAGCTCATCGCTATAACTCCTCCACATATGAGCCAAGGCCCAAGACCTACTCCCCGATCTCAGCCTAGCTTCATTCTCCACAAAAGCCTTCTTCAGCTCTCCCTTCAGCTCTCCCTTCGATCTTCCTATCTGCATAGTAAGCTCATCGCTTCTCTTCAGCACATCATAAGCAAGCTCCTGCTCCTCCCTCGTCAGCTTCACATCCTTCAACTTAAACCCAGTCGGCTTCTCACTTACCCTCCAGAGCTTAGCCTTCTCCCCCATCCTCGACCACTTACGAATATAGTTAAAATGCACCTCATTAGCTGCTCCAAAGTATCCCTTTACAGGAACATAGATATTATCATAGGTCCCAAAGGCTGCATTACCTGTCCCAAATGCTGTCCGTGCAGGCATCCAGCTCATTGGCATAATCCTACCCATTCCAGCACCCAGAACTCCTCGACTTGTCGCCTTATGGCTGAGCATATCCAGCACAATATTCCTCATCTCGGCCTCTCCAACAGTCCCGAAGCTCATGGTCTTTGCCAACTCGGGATACAGTCTTTCTGCTTGTGCCTTGAACAGTGTCTGAGTCAACAACGGAGGCAAAGGTTTCTTCCCCTTAATCTGCAGCAACTCCTTCTTCACAGCCTTTTCAAACTGCTTACTATAAAACTTAGCCCTTACCAAGGGCTCAGCAAATCTATTCCTAAATCCATCAGCAAGTCTCTTCTTCGGATACCTTCCTCCCTTGATCCATTCCGTAGCTTCATCAAAGGTCTTCGTAGTCTTCAGCCCTTTATACTTCCTCCCCAGGACAACATCAATCAGCTCTTCCTCACTCCCGCTCTGCAGAGCTTTCGTAACTCCCCAGGCTTCATCTCCTCCCATTCCCAGTCCCTGCAAGGTCTTCTTCATCTCTTCTTTATACAAGAATGGAGTAGCCTTAAATTCCGGAGCCACTTCTCCTAGCTTCGCCAGCGCCTCTCCTGCCCCGAACACCTGAGGCTTCTTCCGAAAGGGACTCAGCAACTTCTTCCCCAGAAACTTCAGATCCTTCCCTGCCCTCGGCATCCAAGCAAAAGCCACCGCTTCAGCTGCATCCCACAGCAGTGCTTTCGTTTGCTCCTCCTGACTCATCTTCATGAACTCATCTCTTGCACTCGGAAGAGCATACTTCCCATAGGGAACCATATGCAGCACCGCTTCCCCAACAGCCTCACTCGCCTTCGCTACCCCATACACCGTAGGAAAATCCTTTGCCCACGAGGCCACGGGTTCTTCTGGCTCGGCTTTTCCGTTTAACGGATTTGTCGAGTAACCAAGGTCTTCAAGAGTTCCGTATTGGATACTTGGAGTTCCGATAGAACTAGTCTCTTCAGAAGGTAAGTCAGAAAGACTTCCAAATTCGATAGACATTATTTACCTCCATAGTATTGCATTAAGTCCTCGATAGATTGAGCAAGCCTCGTGTTGTTTCCGTCATAGACGGCTTGATTTTCATCCACCCAGAGAACAACATCTTTCTTTGTCTCGGGGTCTTTTCCAAAATACTGCGGCACTCCACGAATAGGAATAAGACGGTAGTTCTTATCTTCGAGATTAAATAGTCCTGCTCCGTCGTCGTAGATGAAGGGAAGACTTGGATCAAGCTTAGCAATTCTCCAGGAGTATCCAGGGAAGCTTGATCGGAGAAGACTATTAACTGTACCGGACTTGAGTTTTCCGGAAGCTTCTTTCTGAACAAGAGGAGTGATTTGTTTCACTAGAGGAATATCTTTATCCTCGAGAGAGAAACCGTCGAGGAATTCCTTTAGCCCAGAAGGATATGCTTCCTTTGGAACAAGAGGTTTCTGGGGATTCAGCATCGTTGACTTTCGTACTTTCTTTATCGCTGGTCCAGGAACCTCGGATAGTATTTTTCTATGCACATCGTAAGTGACAAGCTGATCTCCCTCAACCACTTGATACTCCTGAGGAGTTTTAGCATATCCTCCACCAAGGATAATTTCCTTTGGAGTAAAGCCTGTAGCATCCTCTAGACTCTTAAGATCAAGTGCTTCTTTGGAGAGAATAGTAATCCTTCCGTCCTTGGCTCGGATAGCAGCACTACCGGTATCACCAAGAGCAAGGAAGTTCTCTTTATCTTGAGCAACATTCCAAACAACTTTGTTCTTTGTGCGTGTGTAGTCACTATACCGGAAGTAATCTTCGGCGTATTTTCTAGGATCACCCATAGTCTGCTCAAGGGAAGTAACCCCGTCTTTAGTCGAGGAACGAATCTCTTGTCCTGGCCGAGAAGGAGCCGGGTTCATAGCTTCAAACCGGCGAAGCTTTTCCTGCTCTTCGCTGATCGGACTATGATTGATGTAGGGCTTGAGCGTCTTACGAAGGAAAGGATCGAGAGCTCCGTAGTAGGCCCTCATAGTAGAAGCAATATTATTCTTCTGAGATTGAGTCTTGCTTCTATTAAAGGCATCAGTGAGCTGTCCAACAACGAACTTAGACATCTCGATTTGCTTATTCTGCATCTCTTTAAGCTGTGTGTATTCCTGCTTCTCTCTCGCAAGACGACTGTTCTCAAGTCCTGCAATCATTCTAAGTCCCCGAGAAGATTCGCTGCTTGCAAAGCGACTTAGTAAAGCCTGAAGGTCTGCCATTTTAACTTCCTCCTCTACTGAAATAACTGTCTAGAAGATCACTTTCGTGCTCCTGTGCTGACTCCTGAAGCCATCGAGCTTGTGTTCCTGCTCCAATTCCTCCAGGAGGAAGAGCTGTTGGGCCAGTGCCAGCAGAGGAGTAGTTCGAACCTGTTCGGCCATAGATAGGAAAGTTATATCCAGCTGCACGTTGGCTACCTATCTGAGTAATTGGAGCATTTATATCTGCGAACAGTCCAAACTTTCGCTCCTCGAGATCGGAGGTAACATCGAATTTATCCTTGTTGAATTTAAGCTCCTGTCCGAACATGCTCTCTCGAGACTTGAGTTCTCTATCCTGGAAGCCTATTGTCTCTTTGTGCCAAGAACGGAGCTCTTCAAGCTCGGCCTTCCAGCGCTCACTCTCTGCTCCAAGCTGTTCTCTGCCAAGAGCAATTTGTTCTCCTCGAAAAGTATCTAGCGATTCAAGCTCCTTACCCTTAAAGGCTAGCTCTTCTTCAAACATTTCTCGCTTTCCTGTCTCGACTTCTTTCATGAAATCAAGTTGGGCATAGAACTGATCCATAGAGGATAGATAAGAAGCTCGCTTTGTTGCTTCAGCTCGAGCTGCTTCTCTCTCCTGGATAGGATCTCCACCACGAGCCTGAAACATACTCGTATCTCCGTATTGTGTGTCTGCCATTTTCTTCTCCTTTAATTAAAATTCCTTAAAAAGAAGTCTATATCCAAAAGAAGGAGCATAAGAACTTCCTGTAGCTAAAAGCTCGTCCTTGGTATTCATTGCTGCATTAATAGGATTAAAGCCCAGGATAAGACCAAAAGCTGGTCCATAGCCAGAGTAAGGAAGAATAGAACTTGTCCAAGTACCTCCAGAGCCAGAAAAGCAATAATATTCTGCATTTGAGAAATCTGGAGAACAATATGCAAGTATTAATTCTTCTCCTTCAGTAGTATAAAAATAATCCATGCAGCCATAATATTCTACAACATATAACTCTCCAGAATCGACAGTTTCTGCTGACCAATCAGCGACTCCGTTCCTTGTTATTGCTTCAATAACAGAGGAGACAGAAGCTTCATAATAAGAGTAGCTTAACTTTATCTCTCCTCCAATAACTCTAATCTTACCAAGTACAGAATAATATGTTCCTGCAGCCTTAGTATCAATAACTTCTTCTGTCCAAGAACCAGAGGAACCATAACTACAACGAAGTTCAATCGTACTTGCAGAGTCATCATAGTAAAGATAAGCAATATAAACAGTCCCAGAATCTTCGCATAAGGTGCAATAGTAAGGACGATCACTTGCAGCTTCTACAGTGCAAATAACTTCTTCCGTCCAACTTCCACTCTTATTTGTATAATATCTAACTTCCTCTGAACCCACTTCCTTTATACAAACCACAGCATGTATATAACCTGAAGAATCTACAGCAATATCTGGTATGTAAATACTTGTTGAAGGAGCGTCTCCAAGATACACTGTCTGCCAACTTCCTCCAGACTTATTTACATAGGCAACCTTGTTTCCTACAGGAATAGTACTATAGATACCTATGACAAAGGGATTGCCCGAAGAATCAAGAGCTATTGCAGAATCTAGAACATTGAAATCTTGCCCCGTATCTTCACTTGTCCAGTTTACATAAGGAGAAACCGAAGAGCAAACATAAAGTCTATTCGGGCTTTCTGAATTCAAGCCCACAGCATACGCACCAACAGTATTTAATTTAATTCCAAGCAGAGCATCAACATCACCTGCGAGAAAGCTAAAAGGCTCGTTTGTTGCACAGATAAGTGTAACTGTTCGAGAATATTTTCTTCCCCAACCATCGACGAAGGTAATTTCAACAATATGCCTTACTGCTCCTACTGTAACAACTATACTTAGTCTTCTGTTATCTGGTCCAGAAACTTTCCAAGAAATAATTTCTCCCTCAAGTAGTTTTGGTTCTTGCCAACCAGAAGAACTTTCTTGTGGGCCGCCAACAGTTTGGTAGTCTCCTCCTGCATAGGCCTGAATCCCATAATTGCAGTATCCTTCTGCAAAACTAATTGTTAATTCACCAGAACCAGGATCATTAGGATTAGTTGGAGTGTTTGGCGCTTGGTGCATCTCAGTATAAACCTTCGTCTGATAGGGTTTTTCAAAAGAGCTTTCCAGAGCATTGCTCTCTCTTAGATACCTAGTAGGTTTCCGAAAGAAGTTGGCGGGACCTTTCCAGCTGTTATATGGTTTTCTACTACTATAACCCACGAGGAGTCCCCCTCATTCCTAGCTCGTAGAGAAAGCCATAGACTTCCATCTCAACATCGACTGTAGCGGAACTAAACTCTACCTGAAAATTCCAGCAGTCTTCAATGTTCATATCGAGTTTATCTATAGCCATAGCATAACCACTATTAATCATAGTTAGTGCTCCAGGAACCGCTTGAGTTGTTCCTGTTGAAGCAAGATTCTTGAAAGTCTTGGTTGTTATTGCTCCTGCAGTTCTTGCTTTAACCTCTGCCCAGAGATGCCTCAATGTAAAAGTAAGTGTTGAGGTCTGTTCCTGATCAACTGAAATTGCCCTCGACTTAACACTATGCGTGATAGCAACATCAGCATTAGCAGTACTCTTATCAGCCGTATCATTCTCAAGTCTCATAACAAGACCTAGACTCGACCCACCGTAGGTATAATCCCGATTATCTGTCCCTTTGAGACTCAGCCCACAAGTCAGACTTACTTCTCTATTCCAGGGAGGATACCACTCATCGAGAAGATAGTTATAGACAAGCTCGGCATCAGGCAGAAGCAAATGATACTCATTCTTCAGCCGGTCTGTGAAAGATCCTAGTGTGCTAATACTAGCTGCAGCGATACAAGTACTATACTCAGGATCGAAGTAATTATCAATAGCCGGAGAAACCTTCTTTGGTTTTCTTCCATCAAGAACATAGACTCCATCGGTATCCTGCCAGATAACTATCGACAGTGGCTCATCTTGATTCATCGAAGGAAAGCCTACTTCGACCACTCTTGCTGTCTGAGGACTAGCCAAGCCCAGTGTATCAGCAACCTTAAGACTGCCAAAGGTAGCAGGACTATAACCTTCAAGTAGATAAATATCTGTTTTCTTCCAGACAATGAGCTCGTTGTAAAACCTCCTCACACAGATAATTTCATCCATTCCTCCAAAAGGTTTTGTATAGCCACTATCTGTCCCAGAGAAACAATCCGGCCTTCCTTCAGCACTATATCTAAGTTTATTCGGATATTCAGGATCTCCCCATGTAAAGAGTCTTCCCTTGAACTCAATACAACCCTTGACCGCAGGTAGAGCTTTTGGAAAAGCCGCATAGAAAATCGAAAACAGCCTTACATCAGCACTCAACGCAGCATTGCAGCTCAGCCTATACCAGTACCCAGGAAAGTCATCTCCTTCAAAAGTTCTCCTTATCGGAGTTATCGCAGCAGCATTGAACATTACAGAACCGGTCTGGGAGAAACTCGTATCGGCTGCACTCTTCAGAGTAGTATCAATAATCCCAGTACTAATCGTTGTCCAAGCACTACCGTTCCAGTAATCGACATTATCCACTTCGGCACTATTTGTATTACTATACCCTGTGACAACTCCAAAACCAAAACCTGCAGCAGGCTCCGGAGTCTTCACATAGATAAAATCCGCTGTCTGCATAGCACTTATATCAAGATACTGACTTGTACTTTCATTAGTCACATTCCCGAGATTCTCCTGATACTCCGGAACACTCTGATCATAGAATCTACAACCTGTAACCCAGTCCCAGGCTCCATTCCACTTATTAGTCATTAGCCCAGCATTCATCTGAACAGTCAAGCCTCTAACCGTAACACTTCCGCTGAGTGCTCCACTCCAGCTTACCTGATAAGCATAGCCCATAGTGTTCCCAATAACTCGCATAGTATCACTAGCACTCGCCGTCCAAGTAACTGTTCCATCCTTAGCAAGAGTCTTTGTTGAGGTCGCAGTATCTAGAGTCCCATCACTCAGTGCGCTTACTGCTGCCCAGTCCCAGGCTCTCCAGGCTTTCACAGCCATAGTAACAGCATTACTATTAACACTAGCCCCGAGGTCAATAGCAAAGCCTTTGCAGGGCTCACTTGTAATAATATAGAACACATCAGTAGCTGCACCTAGTATAGTTCCTTCGGTATCTGTTCTTCCATCAATAATCTCTCTAGTATAATCCACATAAGCAAGCTCACTGATATCATAGACATAGAACCCAATAGGATAAGGAGTATCTCCACTCCAAACTATAGGCCTGCTTGTCCCATCAGCATAGAACCAACTCTCTCCCACTACGTCAGCAAAGCCTGCGGTTGTTCCTGCAGTCACACCTAGACTTGTTCCAAAGGTAGTCCCTGCAGCAGGAGGATCATTAGTAGCATCATAGAGTAGACTATTACACTGAGCAATCAGATGATAATCTCCGCTCCTCGGATTAGTATACTGGAAGAGGGCTTTCACAGGAGCTGCAGCAATAGCTGTAGTATTATTAAGCACACAACCTTTCCTAGGTTTCCAGCCACCACCAGCACTTACCTTCCGCACATTCTCTCCCCCGCTTAGTGACCCAGGAGCCAGCTGTGTAGGATTAGTAACTCCATCGTATTTTCCTACAAAGGATTCCTTAAATACTTGATTAGGCATTACTCAATCTCCGTTATTCGCACATGCTTAGAGCCACTCTCTCGGCTGGCAATCCATTCAGTTAGATCTTTCTTGGCAATTCGAGCTAGTTCATTCCAGTACTTGAAGACCTCCGGATCAAGATTACTACTTGGCTTAGCAAGTGCCTGTAGCGTTGCCTGTAGCACAAGCAAGTCATGACACTCTTCAGGTAATACACTTACCATCCCGTAGACACTAGTAGTTCCTACTGTCCCTACAATAACTGCTGTCCTTGTCGATCCAGTATAGTCACTCACCGTCACAGTATTCCCAACAAGCGTTCCACCGACAATCTCAAAAGTAGCCCCATTATAGTAATCATCGACATAACTCGGCCCAGCAGTTGTAGCAAAGACAAGCGCACTTGCCCCACTTCCTGTATCCGCAGTCCCAGCAATCAGCTTCAGCACCCTCTTCTGATACCACAAGGTACAGGCAGTAGTATAACTACTCTGATTCACAACAAGGGTATTCCCTTCAGGATAGGCACTAATCTCCTCGACATAGCTCGAGCTCACATCAGGCCTAGTCATTCGTCTCTCCCTCACCGTTCCCTTAATAGGAACATTCCTCCCACTACTCGTCTCTTCAAGATAAACCGGCTTAGCACAAGTACTTGGTAGGGTGATAACACTCGCAACAGGAGTAACACTCTCATGGCTCATCAGCCAATCCCCAGAGCTCAGCATAAGCATCATAGAGATCCTACTCTGGCTAGCACTGAGCTTGCGGAGTAATTCCAAATCCCCCCAGTGAGCAGCAGTATCTTCTCCTATATTCTCCCTGACCTCGGTCAGCATTTCATAAGCATTCATAGCCTATCTCCCTCCTGCCCAGGCAACTCCTTCGTCTTCAGTGGAGCCATCTTCAACAACTCCATCTTCTTCCCACTCAGCTCTTTGCTCATTTGCTGAAGCTGCTCGAGCTCCCCAAACCTTATCTGGAGTTTCCCCTTCACAGCCTTATCCATCACATCTATTTTCTTAAAGGCTTTACTCCATTCAATCTGTTCCTTCGTCAGCTTAAACCTTTCCACCTGCTCAGGCCCTGCATTATAATCTACCATCTTCAATAACCCTCCCTATTTTATATTTCCTAGGAACTTGAATAATCTTACAGTGGATATTAATATAACTATCCAGGGCAATATCCTTGATCTTCTCTCGAAAAGCCTCCTCCTTCTTCCTCTGCACCTGATCATCCATCTCGTCAAAGTAGTCAGCAAGCTGACTTCCTGTAAACCTCTCATTCAACCTTCGACTTTCCTCAAGCTTCAGCAGCACATCAGTCCCAAGCTCCCGATAGCTTCTTCCCTTAGCACTCACAGTCGTAACATGATAAGGCTCTCTCCCATAATCCCTCGGGAACTTCCAGATCTCCCAGACCGCGCTACCCCAGTCCCAGACAACTTCATACTCCTCATCCAGTTTCTTCAGCTGCTTCACAAATCCTCTATCCGGAGCCATCACAGGATCCTTGCGGGTTCTCCAGTCTTTAAACTTCGGCTTTGCCGCAAGCGCCTCAATTCCTACTGTCTTTGGCATTCTCAGATCTGTCGTAATCAAGCCTCCTTGCTCCATCATTGCAAATCCTCCTTAGTATAAGTCCTCGTTCCCTTCGTAAAAGCCTTCTCCTTAAAATCCAAATAGGTCATATCACCTACGTCAGCAGCAAACCGAATCCACTTCCTAATCATCGCTGGCTCGAAGAAGCTATGCTCGACTTGCATTCTCTGAGGACTCTTCTCCATCTTGTCTTCCAGTTCATACACCGCATCAAGCAGCTCACTCTTCCTCTTCCACTG
>Ga0180008_1001830_pt1 | contig 12373 bp, 9 predicted proteins | sample MM_PW_MetaG_FD_121121 | JGI IMG/M metagenome (GOLD analysis project Ga0180008, IMG submission 121121) | Groundwater microbial communities from the Aspo Hard Rock Laboratory (HRL) deep subsurface site, Sweden - MM_PW_MetaG | ecosystem: Environmental > Aquatic > Deep subsurface > Groundwater... | reverse complement strand
TTATTCAAATGGTAATTTATTGGGTTCATTTTCGACTACTTCGATATTAAGCACCGTTGGAACGCCAACAGTAACAGATATCAGACCACCAAGACCTTGATAGGAGACTTATGATAAAACCAATCTTTAATCGCTATGAACGAAAATATATTCTTTCAAATGATCAAAAAAATGAATTACAGCTTTTTCTAAAAAAATATATGATTGATGATGAATATTCTAAGGAAGGAAAAGCTTATACAATTTATAATATTTACTTTGATACTTCAGATTATAATATCATTAGAAACTCAATATCAAAACCTAAATATAAGGACAAATTGCGACTTAGATCCTATAAATGTCCTTTAGAACCAACAGATATGGTATTTTTAGAAATTAAAAAGAAATACGATGGTAGAGTCAATAAAAGACGTATTAATATAACATATCAAGTTGCTATTGATTATTTAGAAAAAGGAATTATTCCTCACTTTAATCTTTATATGGATGAACAAGTTTTTCTTGAAATTGATTATTTCATCAAGATTCATAAGGCAAAGCCCGGTGCATTTATTAGTTATGAAAGAACTGCTCTCATCTCAACGAGTGAAGAACTTCGCATTACATTTGATCATGAAATTTTATTTAGGAAACAAGATGTCACTTTGAATCAATCTGGTGGATTACCAATTATGGATAATGAGGATACTTGGCTCATGGAAGTCAAGAGTAATGACAATTTTCCTTTATGGCTCGCTCAAAAATTATCTTCATTTGCATTATATAGTCAAGGCTTTTCCAAATATGGCACTGCATACAAACAACTTTTATTAGGAGGCACTACAGATGATTACATCCTTTATGATTATTAACATGGACACATTATCCTTAACAAACATTATTTATGTGCTATTGACATCCACATTTTTAGGTATCATTTTGTCATTAGTATTTGTTTATACAAGAAAGAAAACAGTCTATGATCATGCTTTTAGCTTCACTTTACTACTACTTCCTTTAGTGATATCTATTATCATTATGCTTGTATCAAACAACCTTGCTAGAGCATTCAGCTTAGCTGGTGTGTTTGCCTTAGTTCGCTTTAGAACTGCGATTGCAGATTCAAGAGATATCACTTATATTTTAAGTGCAGTAGGTATTGGACTAGCTTCTGCAATGGGTTATCTACTTTATGCTTTAGTCATTACTGCATTTATTAGTATATTACTTATTGTCTTAAGTTATTTCCAACTTGATAAGGATCATACCAATCATGCAAAGTTAAAGATCATTATCCCTGAGAACCTAAATTATTCAAGTGTATTTGAAGATGTGTTCAAGGAACACTTATTAAGTTCACAACTTCAAAAAGTTAAAACGACGGATTTTGGTACGATGTTTGAACTCACCTATATTATTAAGATGAAAGATACCATGGATCAAAAGAAATTCTTAGATGCAATTCGTGTTAGAAATGGAAACCTAAGTATTACGCTCACAACTGATTATGTATCATTAACTTCAGAAATATAAAATAAAAAAGCGAGCAATCGCTTTTTGTTTTTTAATGGTCGGGACGACAAGATTTGAACTTGCGACCCCTTGCACCCCATGCAAGTGCGCTACCAAGCTGCGCCACGTCCCGGCTAAACTATTATATCAAAAAGGATGCATAAAAAAAAGAGCCGAAGCTCTTAATTTATTATTTTGCTAATGCGCCCATTGGATCCCATGGTTTTAAGATCTTTGGTGCTTCTTTCCATGCTTTCATCTGTGCATGTGATAAATATTTTTCATGGATGACAGCTTGGTAAACATATTGATCAAACCATGTATCAGAAGATAAGAAATAGCCTTTAAGTCCGTTGGTATCACCCCAACTGTTTTGAATCTTCCAACGATTTGGTTTACCTTCATCTAAATTAACTGCTGTAAGAAGCATCGCATGATTCATCGCACTTTGACTGTAATCAAGTTGATCTTCTTTTGAGATGAATAAACTCATTTCAAGCATATTATCATAATCAAAGGATTGATCATCCCAAACACCGATCGTACGATCGCCGTATCTTGCAACATCAGAACCGAACCAAACAACTTCGTTATCTAATATTTGTTTTAATACAAGTTCTTTAAGATCTTTCATTTCTAAGTTTAAGTATTTGATTTCTCTACCACCAATAACATTACCTAAATAGGCAACTGTATAGGTCTTCATGAAAGGTTTGTCTTTGGTAGGGGAATTGATGATGCTTACATAATCTTTAAGAATATCGCCAACATGATCCAAATAAAAACTTTGAGGTGTTAGACCTTTAATGATATGATATTGATCCTTAGATACATATTCAAAATCAAATTTTTCTGGTGGTGTTCCAAAATTAGTTGCTAAGAAAGTATAGAGTTCATCAAGAGTTTTAGCTTTGAGATTAGGAATTTCATTTTTCTTTCCTTCAGCAAATAAATGTCTTGCATTTGCTGCATATTGACGAAGTTTAATATTAATAATTTGATTCTTAAATCTTGTGCCACTACTCGATGTTGTTTCTGACATCGCTTCTTTCGGTGCAATACCATATTTTTCGATCAGACTCACAAACATGTCCCATTGCCCACCATCTTGAATGCCTGTCTTTAATAAATGCTGTAAGGTTCTGTCATCGTGGTCAACTTCTAAGAAATCATCCATTGCTTCGATGAAATAATTGATCTTCTCAAACTTATCCCAAAAAGCTGTATAATTTTGAGAAAGTTCAAAATCCTTAAGATCATATTTTTTCGCAATCACTTCCCTGATCATATTCAGGCCAGCAAAAATCCAACATCTACCACTTTGTTTTTGATTAGCTACAGGTAAGGTTTTAATCTCGTTTGAAAAACGGAATTGTGTCAAAGGTTTTTGTTCTTGTTTGTCAAAAAGATTTGCTAATTCATTTTTCACTAATACTCTTCTTAATGCCTGTTGTACCGGTTTTTTTTCATAACTACTTTTTAATTTTTGTAAATCACTATCTTCAATTTTCTTCATTTTTTCACTCTTTCTTTATTGTAAAAGACGGCCCAATAGAGCCATCTTTTTATTATACTCTAATCATTCTATCATCTTTAAATGTTTCAACAATAGCATAGTCGTTTTCTTTAACAATGACTAAACTTGTATTGACATAGTTGATGATATTTGAAACACGTTGTGGTGGAACAGCAATCAGTAATTGAATACTTAAACTATTGTAGAATTTCATCATCGCATCAATTCTTGATTCATCCATGTTATTGAATGCTTCATCAAATAAAACGATACATCCTGAATCAATTCTTCTATTTTTCGTTAGAAGTTGTTGGAATGATGCAGCAATAACGATATAGAATGGAACTTGTGTTTCCCCACCACTCTTTTCCTTAGAAACCTTGGAGAAAAGTGATTTATTACCATTCTTATTGGTTACTTCAATATCATAGGCCATATAGTTTCTATAGTCTAGATATTTATAAGTAAGCATATCATATTCTGGATCATTAGATGCAATCTTTTCAAATAATTCCATCAATATAGTTTCGTTCTTCTTTGTTAAACCTTCTGTAAACAATGTATGTTTACTTATGGCTTCATTACCCATAATGATATGGTAATAAAGCTTATAATCAGGGTCATCACTTGCTTTATAGATTAACTGATAGCTATCTGAACCGAATGTCTTACCCATTAAAGCGATATTAAGCTCAGCAATTTGTTGTTGTGCATTTTCTATGCTTGCCCGCAATTTACCAACAAACTCTTCTTTAAACCCAATTTCTGAGTTTCTGCGAAGTTCTGTTGCTTCTTGTTCATAACGAACCAAGTTATTATTTCTAATTTTATGAGCTTCTTGGTCAAAATAGACTAAATCATCCATGGTTGGTGAAGCACCAAAGTGGAACAGATCAATATAACTCTTCATTTGGTTAATCAAATCCGCACCAGCTTTAATAATTTGTGAGTTTAGGCTGACATTAGATTGAGCAAGATAAGTTGTGATGGCGTCATGGTCTTGATGATGTTTCATCTTGAGTGCATAAAATTGTGTATTAGCCAAACTCAACTTTTCAGGATGCTTGTGGCTAAGTTCTTTTTGTGCAATCGAGAATTCATCTAGCTTTTCTTTGATATCATCAATTAAATCTATGATTCGTTGTCTTTCATCACGATTGGTCGCAATCTCGCCAACAAAGCTTTCTGATTCAATACGCAATTGTTTACGATTATCTCTTGCTTTTTGAATTTGTTCTTCAAGCTTAGCAATATTTTTATCTTTACCAAGGCTATTGATTTGCTCTTCTAGTTGTGTATATTCTCTTCTTGTTTGCTTGATTAAGTCAAAATATCTAATCTGTCCTTGATGTACAAGTTGATTGGATTTACTTTGAGATAGCAAACGTATGATCTTATCGTTTTTATCCGTAATATCATAGAGTTTATCCATCTTAGCTTCTAAGCTACTTAAATGCTTAGATTCCATCTCTGTTTGCATGGTTGTCGCTTCAGAACCAATGAAAGGAACTTCATAGACTCTAGGGTTGATTTGACGCGCAGTATGATTACTATAAGTCATACATGTTGGCGTAATCGAGCGATTGTAGTTTTTTAAATCATGATGATCATCAACACAGTATGTATTGTTGAGTAGCATATTGATGTAATATCTTGCATATGTATGATCAGATGTAACTTTATCTGCTAGAGTACCTGGAACAAGTTGTTCATAAGCTGTAAGCTTTTGCGTGTTCACAAGACCTACACCATAAATTTTTTGCTCGTATTTAACCTTGTCATAAATGTCTAGAGCATCATTAAAATAACTAGGATCTACGATGATATCAAATCTTTGTGTATTCAAATAGCCTTCAACTGCATTTCGCCATTTTTCATCATTGACTTCAATCAATTCACATAATGGTCTAACACGTATTTCTTTTTGATAGTGACTAGATAATCCATCATTGATTGCATGAATTAGGTTTTCAACATAATTAGGGTATGTTTTAACATTACGTTTTAATTGATTAAGACGTTGTTGAGAATCACGAATCTCTTCTGATAATTCACGTTTTTCAGCTTCAAGTTTGTCTTTTTCAGTATGATATGCTTGTAAGTAAGCTTGAACTTCAGTATTAAGAGTTGAAAGTTGCTGAGAAAGTTCGGATGCAGATAGTTGATCTTCGTTTGTTTGATAGTAACTAACAAATTGCTTCATTGTTGTATTAGGCAATAGATTAATCAATTCTTTAATCGTCGAAAATTCTTTTTGCAAAGTGTCTCTTAATGATGATAAAACATCTCTTTGGCTTTCGTATTCTGAAGCTTTCTTTTGTAAAGCTTCTTGATATGAACTTAATGTTCTAGATAAATCACTATCGTTTTTAGCACGTTCTAAATTCAAGATGGCACGATCGTTTTCTTCGATTTGATCATCGATTTGAGCTTTAGCTTCTCTTAAATAATCTAAGCGTTTTTCAATTTGACTTAACTTATCTTCATTTTGCTTAATGAAAGATTCTCTTTTTTCAACCCAATTGAGTTGATCAATCAATTTATTGATATCTTGTTGCTCTTTGTTTAAAGTGATATCTTCGCCAGTTTGTTGAATGAGATCAAGTTTTTCAAGTTTTTCTCTATCCTTTTTAATTTGCATTTCAATCTTTTTAAGTTGTGCAACATTATTTTTAAGTGATTGGATATCAATTGGATCGTCATCTAGCAAGAACTCAAAGACAAAGGCTTGTAAATCGATTGAGCGAAATGCAAGTGCTTTAGGCAATATGCGCGCATATTTCGTAGCATCCATACCAAAGAATCTAGCCAGTGCATCACGATATTTCTTTTGTGTCTCAAATGGTGTAAATTCAATATCTAATGATTTAAGATATGCTTTCATGCTCTTATAATCTCTAGGATATTTCTTTTCAAGAAATAGGCTGTCATGAATGGAAACATTATCTAAAAGATAAAATCTTTCCTTGAGCGCTGAAGTCTTTGGGAGATCAAGAATACAACCGATGACTGAAAACTTCTTGCTTTGCTCATCAAAAAATTCTAAGGCAAGATGTGTGACCACATCACCATTTCTTAAAAACTCTTTATTTTCTGCCCCGATGCGTCCTCGAATATAACCTTCAAGCGTACGTTTAGCATCATCTGTTGCTGCAATATTAAATTTAGAACCACTTCTACCACCAACAAATAAATATTGCATAGCATCTAGAAGCGTAGATTTCCCGGATCCGTTTTCACCTGATATTAAAGCATTGTCTTTAATCTCAATGGTTTGATTGGAGAATAAATGCCAATTGACTAACTTAATCTTCGTCAGTTTCTTCATTGTCTTCGGAACCTCCTTCTACATAACCTTCCAATTTCTGGACAACCTCTTTAATGCTATCAAGATTGGTTACATAAAGGATTGTTGGATAAATTTTGATACGTGCATCATCATGCAATCCTTTATCGATAAAATCGATGATATTATAGTTTCTTAAAAAAGATAGTGCTGGTTTAAGTTTATCTTTCGTAATTCGCTTATGATCTAAAAATCCTATTCTAGTTAATTCTTCATGAATTTCATGTAAGAAGATTTCAACATTTTCATCTAAAGTAACAAAATCTTTTTTTCTTTGATAAATAATACGAATTACTAAAATCATTAAACTTTCGGTTTTTCTTAGACGCATATGATTGTAAAAACTATCATTTGTAATATGCACAACTTCATCTTCTCTGTAAATGTTTAGTGAAAAATCACTTAATACAAAGAAAGATTCAAACAATTCCTTATATGCTAGGATGAAACGATAATCATTTGTATCTCCTGGTTTTCTTTTTGTTAAAAAGTTGACTTGTAAAAGTTTATTGACAATACGAGAAAAGATGGTTTTTTCACCCTCTTTTAATGTAATGAAAACATCATTAAATTGTTTGGCTGCTGCTGTTTTATTCATGCTTTTACCTCTTTAATTCTAAAGTTTTGAAAGGTAACAAAATTGTTTTTGCATTCTTTACCAAGTGGTTCAACATCGTAATGCATCCCAACAGATTTTGAATATAAGAAGATTAAGATAAGTCTTACAAAATCTTCTTGAGTTTCTAAATTGATTTGAGCTGCTTCCATTGAAGCATGTCCATCTAAAAGTTGTCTCACATGCTCATCAATTTCTTTTTTACCATAGATGTTATTCTTAAGTAATGCTCTAATTTTTTCTTGACGGTATTCATCACTAATTAAATTATCATCAAAATTGATTTCTTCAATGATTGTTTCCATTCTCATTCGTCTTTGATTGTAAAGTGATGCTGTATCAACATTTTTAGCATCAGTTAAGAAGAAGAGTTTAGCATAGTCAAAATCCTTTTGACCAAGAACAATTCTGAAGAGTCTGTTGAATATACCTTCAATATCATCTGATTGATTGGTGAAAAATAGAATCTTAGATGCTGCAGCACTGATATATTGTTCATTCTTTCTATCAATTGCTAGGATAAGATGTTCTAATGCTGTAAAACTATCTGTGATAAATCTTAAACGATCTTCGATATAGATATATGCTTCATTATAGTCATCAATTCTTTTAATTCTTTGGACATTGGATGCTAAGCCATCCATAATCTCTTCGCTATTTCTAATATTAGAAACTGATTCTAAGATTGCTCTTTTATATCTTGGTAAACTATCGGTTGTTTTCAAATTATAATAAGCGGAATCGAAGAAGTTTTGTTTGTATTCAATGAGTAGTTTTTCCAGTAGCATTTGAAGATCTTGTTTTGATTGTTTTTTTGTGATGTCATAATAATATCTATAGATATTAGCTTTGAGTGATTTGAGTTTTCGAATGATGTCATTGGTTTTATGATAGGCTTGCTCTAAGACACCAATACCTTCTTCTAGATTAAAAGAAGACAAAAGGGAATACACGGTGAATATCTCACCTGTATACTCGGTTTGACGATTGTTTTGAATACTTTCTAATATATCGATAATTTGAATTGAATAATCAAATAAATTGAGCGAGGTTTTATAGTTTCCTAATTCTTCTTCACCAATCCAACCATTTTTCTTTAAGACATTAATGACGTGAACTGCTTTTTGTCTTGCTGTTCTTGCTGGTTCATCTTCATCCACATCAACAAATTCTTCTGATGGTTGTTCATCAAAATAGTCTGATAGTCGTGAAACAATAAATTCTCTATCCCCCTGATAAGCATCTTCAATACTATCAATTGCTCGGTATATGATAAAAATACAATCGATGTACATCTTTTTATTAGGGGAGGAAAGCACACTAAAAAAATTACTGTTGATTCTTTCAAAGAGATGTGCCATCGGGTCCTCCTTTATTTTAATAAAATAAAAAAAATATGAATTTCATAATAATTGTATCATGAATTAGACATATTTTCTATTATTTTTGTATTATTTGTTTCTTCCCATACTAATCTTGATTTTCTTACCGTTATACATCTTTCCATTAAGCTCATCCAAACGCTTGATTGCAGCTGGATGAATTTGGAATTCGGTGTCATTTTGATTGACGATGATGTCTCCAACATTCTTAGGATACAGGTCAGCATATTTCTTGAAATAGTCGAGCATTTGAACAGGACGAAGTCCATCTTCTTTGCCTAAATTAATAACTACATTCTTGTAAATACCGCTTGATCTATTACTTCTTGGTTCACCACTGGAATCTCTTCTATCTCTTGAACCACCACGAGAATCATTTCTACCTTTAGATTTAAAGTCTTCGCCTTTCTTTTTAGCAGGAGATTCGATTTGATCGTAAGTTTTCTTTTCGACTGTTATCTTTGATAACAATGCTTGAATGATTGAATCATCTGTAAATCCATCATCATGAAGACGTTCAATAATTTCATCGTAGTTGTTTTCATTTTTGATGATAACATCTTTGATTTTCTTATAGTTTCTTTCTTCACTCTTCTTGTAAATATCTTCTTCTGTTGGAATGTCTTTAGGCGTAATCTTCATCTTGATAAAGTTTTCAATCATAGCAAGTTTTCCACGTAAGCTTGGATAGACTAAAGATACGGACATCCCTGATTTTCCTGCACGGCCTGTGCGTCCAATACGATGCACATAAATTTCATCTTCAAATGGAATTTCATAGTTAATAACCATGTCTACATGAGAGATATCTAAGCCTCTTGCAGCAACATCTGTTGCGATTAAGTACTTCAATCTTTTCGCTCTAAAACGACCCATAACATAGTCTCTTTGACTTTGTTTTAAATCACCGTGAATTGCATCAGCTTCGTAGTTGTGTTTTTGTAGAAATGCTGATAAACCATCAACATCAACTTTGGTGTTACAAAAGATAATTGCTGAATTTGGATCATGGTAATCCAAGACTCTAAGTAACAATTGATCACGATCTGATTTTTTAACCATGTAATAAATCTGATCGGTTTTTGTTACTGTTAACGTTGGCGTTTCAATTTGAATGATTGCAGGATTCTTTTGATACTTTTGTGCAACCTTTCTAATGAATGGTGGGATGGTTGCTGAAAACAATGCAGTCTGTCTAGTATTAGGTGTATCTTTTAGTAATGTTTCCAAATCATCTTGGAATCCCATTTTTAGCATTTCATCTGCTTCATCCATAACTAAGATCTTTAAATTGCTAAAATCAACTGTACCACGATTTAAGTGATCAATTGTACGACCTGGAGTAGCTACAACGATGTGTGGATGCTCTGCTAAAGCCTTAAACTGTTTGTTGTAAGATTCTCCACCAAATATTGATGTGATTCTTACAGCCTTATTAAACTTGATGAGTTTCAAGAACTCCTTATAAACTTGAAGCGTTAGCTCTCTTGTAGGACAAATCACTAATGCTTGAACTGTTTTTTCATTGGCATTGATTTGTTCTAAGATTGGTATCGCAAAAGCAAATGTTTTGCCTGTACCAGTCTGAGCTTGGCCAATTAAATCTTGGCCCTCTAGCATTTTGGGAATCGCGTGATGTTGTATCGCTGTCGTTTCCACTAGCCCTAGGCTTTCTATCGCCTGTTTCGTTTCTTCTAAAATCGGTAAATCGTTAAATAAAATATTCATTTTTTTCCTCAATTCTTTTTAAACCTTACATACTATACCATAAATGCGCAAAAAATACTATCAATCACATAAAAAAAAGACTTAATGTGTCTTCTTTCTATGGCAATTCTCACCTTCGCAGTAATCATTCTTAACATATTGTGCACTGGCACGAATCAATTGATCCATAAGTGCTTGATCATCATGATAACCATTCAATCGATGTTTACCATCAATTCTGATATGTGGCAATTCAAATATACCTTTAACAATCGCATTTTCACGATTGGATTGAACTTGAGTTAAATACATATCTGAGGACAAAACCAAACGTGCTTCATCTTCATTTATACCTGATTGAATCGCAATATCAAGTAGTACTTGATGATTACTAATATCCTTATGTTCTTCATAAAAAGCTTTAAATACATTTGTGTTATAAGCCAAAGAACAATTTTCTTTTTTTGCTAAATGAGATAGACGATGTGCATCAATGACAGATACTGGTTTAAGATTAGGATGAATTTCAGCTGTGAAGCGCTCAGCTTCTTCAAGACTGATCACGTGATGTTTGCTCATGATTGTATGAAAAGAACAGTCTGCATGAGGAATAAAAAAAGGAATCATCTCATAACTTCGATAGAGTAATTCTAAATCCTTAAATTGATAGAGTTTTAAGAGCTTTTCTACACTTTTTTGTTGTTTATAACAAAGAGGGCTCAAGTAGTCTAACCAAATCTCTAATCTCATCTATTCTCCTTAGCAAGTCACTTATAGTGCATTGATTTATTGCTAGTATAATTATAATTTCTAAACCGTTATATGTCAAAAGACACGACTTATAGATTTAGATATCATGATATTCTATGTTCTTTTATACACAATATGTTCATTAATGACCGTTTCATACAATAATGTGTTTTTAAGGTTTTCAAGGTTTGTTTTTAATAAATCATCTATAAAAATTGAAAAGTCTGCAATAAACCCCTTTTTCAAGTATCCTCTAGTGTTATCCATCGTTGAAAAATTGGCTCCTTTAGTATATAACCCAATGGCTTCAAAACGTGTCAACGATTCATGAGTAGAATAGGTTTGATGGTTGTGGTCAGATTGTCTTTTAATTGCTGAATAGATGCCTAATAAAGGATTGGGTATTTCAACCGGTGCATCACTACTTCCTGCTAAATGAATATGATTGTTTAACAATGTTTACCAAGGAAAAGCATATTGAGGCTTGATGCTGAAGTAATCTAGTGCCCAAGGTAGATCACTCGATAAAAACTGGGGTTGGATGTCTAAAGTTATTGGCATATCTTTCATCATCAAAATCGCTTGATCATCCATCCATGGTGTATGGATTAACCTGTCATATAATCCTGTTTTTGGTGGGTTTGCTTTTAGTAATTCTAATACTTCTATAAGTCCTTGATCACCTATTACGTGAATGGCTACTGTTAACCCGAGTTTTCTAGCTTTTAGGATGATTTCAACAAATTCAGATTTGCTATGAATTCTCATACCATTTGATATGCTATCTCTATATGGTACCTTCATGAGTGCAGTCTTTGAATAAACCGTACCATCATAGAACATCTTAACAGCTCCTAGTTGTAAATAAGGCGTTTGATTAAAGGCCATTCTTCTAGAATGAACAAAATCATCTAAGACCATATGATGCAATAATAAGTGTGCTCTAAATGGCATTTTCTCTAATACAGTATCAAAGACCTTGAGTGTTTGAGTAAATCCATTAAAGTAGTAAAGATCATCACTATGACCACCAGTTATACCGTAATGATATAAGCTTTTTATAGACTTTTTCAGTATCTCTTCTAGCCCATGTTCAGTATGTTTTGGGAAAATATTCATAGCCATTTCTGCTAATTCTTCAGTTAATACACCATTCGAATGTTCTTGATTGATCAATTTGAGTACAGCATCATTTGTCGTAATCGTATGGTAGTCATTATGTCTTAATAAAATGGGGATGTCTTTGCTTATTTGATTCAGTTCTTTCTTAGTTATTCCACACTCAAAATACCCTTCTGCAAACAAGGGTTGATCATTAAAGTGATGAATCAGTGTTTCGATTACTAAAGACTGATCTTTGATCTGTATCAAATTTAGTCTCGATAATTTTTGTCCATAGCCTAATAAATGCAAGTGAGCATCCACAAATCCAGGATAAACATGATGACCTTTTAGATCAATAATTTCATCGAAATCAAGATGATTGATTTCTTCATCAAATCCTATAATTTTTCCTTTGTGGGTTGCCATTTGTTGTTTGATTTCATTTTCATTAACCATCG
>Ga0180008_1001829_pt1 | contig 12379 bp, 12 predicted proteins | sample MM_PW_MetaG_FD_121121 | JGI IMG/M metagenome (GOLD analysis project Ga0180008, IMG submission 121121) | Groundwater microbial communities from the Aspo Hard Rock Laboratory (HRL) deep subsurface site, Sweden - MM_PW_MetaG | ecosystem: Environmental > Aquatic > Deep subsurface > Groundwater... | reverse complement strand
TGGGAAACTTTAGAAGGAGGGAATTGAATGAGTGCAAAAACCATCGTAGTAGGAAATTTTAAGGGTGGGGTAGGTAAAACAAAAGTATCGGTAATGACAAGTTGGGAATATTCCACTATATATAATAAGAAAGTTTTATTAATCGATATGGATCCCCAAGGGAATGCTAGCACAATGATCGCTCGATCTACTGGTATTGAGACAATCGATAAAACCATTTTTGATGGATTTAAAAGTGGAGATCTACGTAGCGTAGTGATGAATGTAACGGAAAACTTAGATTTAATACCAGCAGCTGTCTCATTCAAAAACTTTTCTAAGTTCTTATATTCAGAGTTCAAAAATGACCTTGATCAAATATCCTATTTAAAAAAGTTACTTGAACCACTAAAAGATGATTACGACTATATTTTCATAGATGTTCCACCAACGATTAGTGATTATTCAGATAATGCCATGATGGCGGCCGATTACGTATTAATTATATTACAAGCTCAAGAACTATCGTTAGAAGGGGCAGAAACATATGTTTCATACCTTCAGTTCATGACGGACGAATATGATGCGGATATCCAGGTACTAGGCGTACTGCCGGTATTACTTCGAGCAGGAGGAAGGGTAGACCAGATTACAGTAGAAAGAGCGACTGAACTTTTTGGAGAAGATAATGTTTTTAAGAACGTCGTTAAACATCTTGAACGTTTAAAAGCTTGGGATATTACCGGAATCAAAAATGAAGATCACCATGATAAGAAAGCACACCAAATTTTTATAGATGTTGTTGAAGAAATTGAAGAGAAGTTGGCACACTTTGAGGCGGTGAGCACATGAGTGAGCAAACAAAGAGAGGTCCACTTATTCAAAAGAAACCAAAAACGAATAGTTTGGCTCGCCCAAAACCAGTTCTAGTGACTGGAAAAGATGATTTTAAGTTCTCCAATAATGAAACTATTGAAGATAATGCTGTTCCAGTGACAAGCACGGAAAGAGAAAAGCCTCCAGTTACCACTGAAAAAAAGGCACAAACAATTGAAGTGGAAAAGAAGAAAGTTATTCCACCAAAAAGAGTTTCTGTTGTAGGTAAAAATAATAATGTAAAATCAATCAAAGTACCGAATGACCTTCACATACAAATTGGCGTTTTAGGCAAATTCATGGATGAAAATAAGACTTACGCAATTATCTCACAATTAATAGATTACTATGTTGAGAATGAATTGACAGACCGTCAACAAAGACAATTTGAATTCATGACTGATTTCCTTCAAGATCCCGAAGAATGAATAAACTTCACTAAGATTTGCTGATTTCTTCCTTTGTAAAAGTGAGAAATCAGCTTTTTATTTTTAATTGAAACATCCCTATCTCTGAATTGGAATGTAGACGAGTCTACAAATCTACAAATAGAATTATTAATGAATAATCCATCCATTGTCGTATATATGAAGTTAAAAAAGAAAATTTGACTATATGACAAATTTCCATCCAGATACTGAAGCTTAGTAAACCCAAACCCTGGCATGATCAGCAAAAGGCAAAGTTTATATCTTCTCCAATAATTAATAAATTCATTAATTGCTCAGGTACGCTTTAGATCCTAAATTCATTTCATCTTAGATGACTGAAAGGGTGAGTATAAGTATAGAAGGATCATATATATAAGGTGATTACTTTAACAACAATTAATGTATACCTACTTCTAGGTTACCTTTATACGGTAGCTTAATAGCATGGTTAAAATTATGAAGTGCTGAAAGATGAGACATCCTGTATACTTAAATGACAGGAGTGATACAGATGGAAAATCAAATTTTGGAAATGCTGAAACAGATAAATAATCGTATGGAACAGGGATTTTCAAGCGTCAATGAAAGATTTGATAGAATTGACGAAAGACTGAATCAAGTAGAATTACGTCTTGGTAAAATTGATGAAAAGCTTGATGGAATCGGCGGACAATTTGAAGAAACTACAAAACAACTAATAGCTTCTAATGATACAGGGAAATCAGAAATGAAGTTTCTAACACATAAAGTTATTCAGCTTGAAAAAGAAGTGTTTATGATCGGAAATAAGCAGTGAATATAATGAATTCCAAGAGCCAGCTACCTTTATAGGGGGAGTTGGCTCTTGTTTGTTATTAGGTGTAATATTTTTAGAAGTGAGATCTACTGTCGGAAGTGGTTTTAAGGTTGATAAATATGCCTTAGACTTCAGCAATCGAATGTAACACTTATAGGAAAACGTTACATTCGCGACTAGGAATAGTCAATGAAGAAGGTTCTCCCTATACTTCCCTCAATATTTGCCTAAACAAGATTAATTATCTAGACTACCGTTAGTGTTGAAATAAAAGTAAGCCTTATCAAAAGTAAGTGAGGTTTTAAGAAATACAATAAAAATATTAATTTTATACTTATTTTTGTTAAAATATAGAAAAAGCAAATAGGAGATGCAGGTCATGGGTTATTTGTTAGATGAATTAAATAGCAGAAATAATGATGAGATTTCTCGTAAGTTGTTTATTTTAGCCGAAGAAGTGTGCAAAGAAGCAGTGAATCACTTGAAGTTAATTATTAACCAGCTGCCAGAATTTGATATACATGATGAAATACATAGCTTAAAAATAATAGAAAATATTGAATCATTAATTGGGGAAGAGTCTATAAAACGGGAGGGGTTTTTGCTTATAAAGCCCTCAACAATAGGATTCTATAACTTATCTCTTATAAAAGTTTTGACAATACGAGAATGATAATGGGAGGGAGAATATGAATAGAAGGAAAGATATTTTAAATGCTTGGATTACTATAGAGCAACTATCCGAAGGTTCTATTAATAAAAAAGACAAATCACTAAAGCCTTTACATACAAAAGAGGAGGACTGGAATAAGTTTTTTTCAGACTTTTTAACTAAACAAAAAGAACAACAAAATGTATCAGATAAGTTTTTTAAGAAGTCGGGCTTAGTATTATATTTTGATATTTTCAATTTTCAAGAAGTTGTTGATATATTGAGGGAGAAATACAAGATTGCTAAAACTTACGAAGAAGGTAGTAACTCTGACAATTTCACCTTCTCTTTATATTTTGATAACCAATTAAATTTTATAGCAGACAGATTGTTCTATACGATGAGTGGTTATATCCACCGACATGGTGATTTTCCGAAAGATTTACTAAAAGTTGAAAACTCACTTAGAGAAGATTTGAATAGGAAATTTGATGAGGATTTTAATACCACAATTTCTGAACTTTTACAAAAGTATAATGTTTCCACAGAAAACTTTCGCTATGCATTTATGAAAAGCTTGGATAATGGAGATGTAAATCTACATTCGTTCTTTATTGAAGATCTGAACAAAGCAAAGACAATCACTAATAAAAATTTAAATCGATATTTTAATGGCTTTTCTGGATATAGGCAAAATCTAGATGGAAAAAAAGAGTCAATTCATTTTAACTCCGATATTTTCGAGAAAATTATTTTACAACCTAAATTTTATCCGTTGGGACGTTTTCCAAGTAATCCTGATTTTGCGCTCTCATTCATGCAACAGGTTGCGGTAAATCTAGCTTTAAATGATGAAAATGATATTCGGAGTGTCAATGGGCCGCCAGGCACAGGGAAAACAACACTGTTGAAAGATATTTTTGCTGATTTAGTAGTACAACAGGCAGCGGAAATTTCACAGCTTTCAGATAAAAGTATTCAAGGTAGTCTAGTTTATTGGCAAAGTGCTAAACTTGGTGTTTTACCGCATTCCATTTCAGATAAAAATATTATTGTTGCAAGTTCAAACAATGGGGCAGTCCAAAACATTGTTAAGGAGTTACCAAAGAAAGAAAAGATTGCTGACGATTTTCAAAAGCAACTAGCGGAAGTGGATTATTTTAAAGATGTTTCTAATTCAAAATTAACCGGTGAAGGTTTCGGAAAGAATCGCGAGATTAAAAGTGAGCTTTTAAATGAGGAGAATTGGGGTACATTCTCGTTAGAAGGTGGGGCGTCAACAAACATTAGCAAATTACTTTTAAACATTGAAGTAATTGAAAAGGATTTAGAAGAAAATTATCAAGCGAATACAGGTGTATATCAAGAATTCTTACGTCTCTATGATGAATTAAAAATTGAAAGAGAAAAAATTCAAGAATATAGCGAGAAAATGTATTCTCTTCAAAAATTAAAAACTAATCATAAGGAGCAATCCATTGCTTTTGGACAAGAAGAAAAGAAGAAACGAACAGATTTAATTTCACAGGAAAAAGAAGCGAAGCTTGAACTTGAAAGACTGATACAAGAAAGTGTTAATCTGCAAAAAGATTTATCGAATTTTTCCATTGAAATTAAAAATTTAAATGATGTACAAGCTCAAGCTGAAAGGAATTATGATGTAGTTACTTCACAGAAGCCAAGTTTTTTATGGTTTCAGAAAATATTTAATAAATCAAAAGTGGAGCAGTATTTCAAAAATCTCAATAATACGAATGATCATTTAAATCATATTTCTCAACAAAAAACTAAATTGTTAAATGACCGCATTCAACTCGAAAATGGGTTAAAGGAAAATGCTATAAAAAGTGAGTATTCTCAAAAGCAAATTCAGGACACAAGAGCTGACTTCGACCGATGGATGACTACTCAACAAAATGATTTTAAGAAATTGGAACAAGAAATTGCGTTATTGGAAAAACTCAAATTTCAAAGTGGCATAAAGGAACTGGATTTTTCACTATCATATGATGAACTCCAAAAGTCTAATCCATGGTTTACAAAGCAGTTCCGTATTTTGCAATCAGAGTTATTTATCTCAGCATTAAGAGTTAGAAAGCAATTCCTATATGAAAACAGAAAAAGTATGAAAGCAGCAAGGATTATTTGGAGTAAACAGTCTGAATACATTGGAAAAGAGAAAGGACATCAGTTAATTTCAGAATCATGGCAATGGTTGAATTTCACTATCCCTGTTGTCAGCACTACTTTTGCTAGTTTTGGTAGAATGTTTAAAAATCTTAATGAAAATTCAATAGGTAATCTATTCATAGATGAGGCTGGTCAAGCACTACCACAAGCTAGTGTTGGTGCAATTTTTAGAAGTAAAAAGGTTATGGTTGTTGGGGATCCATCACAAATAAAACCAGTAGTAACGATAGATTCAAATGTTCTGACCTTGATTGCTAGATATTACAAGGTTGATGAAAAATTTGTCTCTGCTGATGCGTCTACTCAAACAATTGTGGATGCCACAAGCCAGTATGGTTTCCAAAAAAATGCTGATGAATGGATTGGCATACCACTTTGGGTGCACAGGCGTTCGAACTATCCAATGTTTACGATTGCAAATGAAATATCGTATGATGGGTTAATGGTACAAGGTAAATCAAAAGAAGAGTCACAAGGAAAATCACAATGGTATGATTCAACTGGAAAAGCAAATGACAAATTTGTTAAAGAACAAGCTGACTTACTGAAAAATCTAATTGATAAACGTTTGCAGGAAAACCCAGATTTAGCCGACGAAATCTATGTTATATCCCCATTTAGAAATGTGGCTTATAAACTTGCACGAGTTTTAGATGAAATTAACTTCACGAAACGAGAAAATGGTAAAGCGGCAAATGTTGGAACTGTACATACTTTTCAAGGGAAAGAAGCAAAAATTGTCTATTTTGTAGTTGGAGCAGACTCTAATAGCAGTGGTGCAGCAAGGTGGGCTGTTTCTGATCCAAATATGATGAATGTTGCAGCTACACGAGCTAGAGAAGAATTTTATATTATTGGTAATAAGAAATTGTATGGATCACTTGGTAGTAAAGTGGCAAATAAAACGATTTCGATTATTGACGACTATAATAGGTAATCAAATGAATATATAATATATTGAATTTGCAAATCAATCCTGGTGAACCGTACCATAAGTAAATGATGTTTTTATAGTAACAATTTAATTAAAGCTCAAAAGGAAAGCTGTTGAGTGATTACAATTAGTAGTAGGTGACCTAAGATGTTTCGCGTGTTCCTTTTTCTAATTTAGTGATTATTATAGATAGAAAGTTTAATGTTTGTAAAAATAAGTTTTGATGAAAGTAAAATAATTCAAAGTTATTAAAAAGGGGTATTCATTTGAAAGAAACTAATATGAATATTACAATTGATTTTTTTCAAGGGGATTTAATTCAAGCCATAGGTGCAGGGATATATGAGATTAGTGTGCATAAAAATGGAAAATCTGACGTTCTTTATATAGGTGAATCAGTTTTTGTTCTAGCACGATGTTCATTACATTTGTATCAGTTAAAAAAGAAACCAGATTATTTCGGGTTTGATAAACATACGATTAGAGACTCAAGTATATCAATAAAATTTGGACTACTTAAAAAGGTGGATAAAGACAAAGACCGAAAGAAATTAGAAAAGGACCTAATCAAAAAGAAAAAACCATTAAGCCAAAGTGGGATTAGTGACTATCAAAAAAGTGTTGAAGATAAAATTTCATCACTTACAAATTTTTTAAATTCTAGTCTTACAAATGAATAGAGATACTTCGAGCTTTATCAAAAATAAATGAGGTTTTCTAAAAGAAAAGACACTCAGTTCATAGGTGAACTGAGTGTCTTTTTTCATTTCAGATAATATCTTAGAAAAGTTGGTGTATCAACTTTTATTCCTCTTTTGTATAAAAGGTCCTTCCTGTCGAACCAAAGCTTAATTAGAATTTATTCTTTATCTTCATTGGTACCATGATGCAATAGGCGATGGCAATTTGGACAAAGGGCAACAGTGTTTTCTTTTATATCAATAGAAAGTAAGATCTTCTGTAATTATTTATAAGCAATAAGTGTTATGCTCTGAAACATGATAATACAGTTCATTTTTAACTGAAGAGAAAAATAAAGCTACAAAAATACAATTCAGTCAGAATGATTATAATATGTTTTAGAGGATGGTGTTGAATGATGGGTTATCATAAAAATTTGCTTATCAGACAAAATGAATTAGGTTTTAGTACTCTCGGAGATAAATATGTGTGTTCTGAATGTGTTTCAGACATACATATTCAGAATTATATAGAAGAAAATGCAACTGCTGATAAATGTGATTATTGTGGTGCTGAAGACGAAGATACCCTAGCTGCTGAAGTTGATTTAATAATGAAATTTATTATGACAGGTATTAAATATGAATGGGGAAACCCTGACGATGAAGGTGTAGGCTATGATTCAAGGGAAGGTGGATATCTAGGGGTTGAAATATATGATGGCTGGGATTTTACTGAAAGCGTCTTGTATAGTGAAGTGGGTATAAATTCTGACAGTTTGTTTGAAGACATCAGAGAAGCATTAATGGATACAAATTGGTGTAAGGTTGACCCGTATGGTTCAACGCTAGACGAAGAGTTCTTTTACACATGGAACGATTTTTCTGAACAAGTAAAACATAGCATGCGTTATCTGTTTTTAAACAGTTCCTATGACTCAGGTAACAAAAAGCAACGAGTGGTACCGCATGAGATTTTGGATAATATAGCTGGTTTTGTTGAGGAATTGAATTTGATTAAAGCAGTATCATCAAGCAAGTTTTTTAGAGCCCGTGTTTCTTCTAAAGGTGAATTATTTTATAAAGCAAAAGAAATTGGGACACCAGCAAAAGAGTATGCGGAGAGTTCAAATAGAATGAGTCCAGCTGGGATTCCAATGTTTTATGGAGCAGAGAGTAAAGAAACGGCTTTAATGGAAGTGAAATATAGTCCGGGTGAGAATGTGATAGCAAGTATTGGTGAATTTATTAATAATGAACAATTAATGCTATTAGATTTAACTTCTTTACCAAAGTTACCTAGTATTTTTGATGATGACGAACGTGAAAAACGTTGGGTAGTAAAGTTCTTTTACAGTTTCTTAAATGACTTTACAAAACCGATTGAAAAAGATGGTAGAGAACATGTGGATTATGTGCCTACACAAATTGTCACAGAATATTTTAGGTATGTTTTTAAATATAGAAACACTGGAATTGACGGCATTGTTTATCCGAGTTCTCTCAATAATAAGAAAGCTTATGTGTTGTTTTTTGAAAATGAAGATTGTAATGACCATCAGAGCAAGAGTGGGCTAACCTTAAAAAAAGCTTCGCACTTTAGCGGTAGACTAAAAACCTCACTTTGATATATTGCGGTGAACCGTACCATAAGTATGTGCGGTTTTTGATTTAATAAAAAATAGGGGCTGTCCCAAAATTCATAGAAAATGACTTTTGGGACAGCCCCTTCTTTTTAAATGTTCATTAAGACTACAATTAATTAAGACAATATCGGATTGTACTAACTAATAATTTTCGAAGGAATTCTTCTGTTGGAACTGATTGATAACTTGAAACAATATGCTTTTCTTTTAATCGAATGTAACACTTATAGGAAAACGTTACATTCGCGTCGTTTCGGTTTGGTTGTCTCAGTTAGAAACTTCATGCTTCTACACCTAGTCAAAAGCGAGTGAAGAAAGCTGGATTCCAACAATCGCTGTCCCGTAGGGGGAATTATTTGGATAACGCACGGATGGACATTTTAAGGATGAAGTAGACTTTAAACAAGGTAATAATTTTGAAGAGCTACACGGTATGATTAGCGAATATTTCGAAGAATTTAATACACAGCGTTATCAATATGGGTTAAATATAATGATCCCGGAATTCCGCGGTCTAATAGTTGCTTCAGCATTTTAAACTGTCCATTTTATGGGGCACAGTTCACTTTAGAGGGCAGTTTTTTATTGAGTAATGAGTGAATTGCTTCCTTGTTGTGGATTATGAAATTAACAAGAGAAAGTATTTTCTAAAATTATTTATGATATGAATCTTAATCCCTACTAGTACGTAATAGATTAATAAACGTATATAGGAGTGATCATGTTACTATGGACGATACTAAGAAAAAACTAATTGAAGGCGTTGCACTTTCCTTAGCATTTTTACTCACATCCATGTTCTTATACTCATACCCAGAATTCATAGGTAATCAAATAGTTACACGATCAATAGGTGTTGTCTTTGGGGTACTAGGAATTATGTTTTTCTTATCACAATTGACTAATATTGATTTCAATAATAATAAAGAAATAAAGAGTGCTATTTCTGATATTTCTGTAGGTTTAGTTATAGGTATTATTATATTATTGTTACTCTATTTCTTTTCAAACTGGTTTGTTAACTTGATTGTTACAATCCTTTTATTACTAACTTTGTTTGGAGTATTAAGAGGAATCATTATTATAATATCTACAATTGATTTCTCAAAAGGTAATAGGCTTATAAAATTACCGGTTATCATATTAAACATTGCTATATTTTCCTTAACTATTTTGCAATTACTCCAGATATTTAAAGTTATTGATAAATAAGTTAATTAAATACTCTCACTTTTAGAGCCAAGGGGTCACCATTAAAGAAAAGTAAATATTTTTTTATAATAAAAGACTTTAAAAAATATTTAGGACACTAAAGGATTTAAAGTTCGAAGTAACTCAGAGGGAAGATTCCTAGCGGAAACAGATTGAATGAGATTAGGATGTGAATATTCACACGTTAAAATCATTTATGTGGAAAATTCACTCTCATTATGTGTCATGAGGAGGAAGCTGTTTGATAAAAAGAAGGTACCAATACTTGGTGGCAAATATTCTTTTATTAATTTATACGGCATATAAAATGCTAGATTTATACATGAAAAATGAAAATATAAAAGAATCGATTTTATCACTTTTTGCAGTGATTTTACTATTTAATTTATTTTTACTCACTATAGATTTTTTATTTAATAAGTTCTTCAGTTGGTATGATAAACACTCGGCAGAAAAATATAACTTTTACCAATGGATGGGTGATCCTCACCCACCGATAAAGTTTTATGAAGAATTTTCAAGTATTAAAAAATTTGAGCATGATAAGTTTGTACATAATTGCAATCGGATTAAAGAAAAAATACTGCGGGACTTGCCTGAGCTAAATGACTTGAAAGGTTTTAGAACTTTTCTTGAACTTAAGTCAGCTAGTCCTAAATTAACATCGCTCTTAAGTTCATTTCAAACAATTTTAATTGCAGTAATTACCTCATCACTAGTTACTGCATTAAATTTTACCAAATGGAGTCAAGTAAAGATTTTTCTTAGCTATATTTTATTCTTGATTTTTTTTGTTGGATTAATGAAGACTATTGACTTTATTAGTAAAGCTATCGATAGAGATAAACTTTTATTAGTATTGGTCAATGAATGTATTCAAGAAAAAGAAAATCAAGTTGTTAAGGAGAGAAATCTATGACTAAGAAGGATTGGATGGATGTAATAAGAACAATTCAAGATCAACCAGACGTAATGGATTACATTAGTTTTGGAATGGCAATTTTGTCTACAGTAGCAATAATAGCTACCGGATATTTTACATTAATGGCTGCTAGAGCTTCTAGAGAAGCAGTGAAAACCACAGTAAAAATTTTCAACAATGAAAAATCAGAAAGAGAATTAATGCTTATGCCAATTCTTGAATTTCAAAAAGTAGTTTTTTCAAATGAAACCAAATTTAATTTAGTTAATATAAATGAGTTATACCCGGTTTCATTTACTTCCTTTGGGTTTGCAATAGGTCATAATTCATTTGCAACCGAAAGAGAAACTAGTAATCTGGTAAAAGTAAATTTAAAATATCATATGGAACAAGATGAAACTTTACTTGTCACAGTTAATTTTACAGCATTAAACCATAAGAACTACAAAGCCTCACTTAAGATAAGAAGAGATTACAATGGTCTTTTTATTGACGATTACGGTATTATTTTGATGGAAAAGTAGTCGGATAGGGGGAAGTGTGATATATGTCAAGAGTTAAATTAGAACATTATGTACCACAATCGTATTTGAAAAATTTTTCTAACAAAAAAGAACAGGTTTATGTGTACGATAAAGGGCAGAAAAAACATTTCTCTTCAAACATTAAACAAATAGCTGCCGAAGGTAAATATTTTCACTTTGACAAACATGGAGAAGATAATCCTATAGTAAACTTCATGAATGAAGAACAGATTATTGAAAAATTCTTTTCTAAGGAAATAGAAGGGAAGTACAAAAATCTATTAACTCAAATAAAGACTCGAGCAACAATGACATACGAACCTACTTTTAAACTTGCAATAACAAAAGATGAAAAGGCGGATTTGTCATTTTTTTTAGCTATTCAAATGTTAAGAACAAAAGATGTAAGGCAAACTATTACAGATGCAACAGTAAAATTTTTAAGTGCAATGTATGACAAAGGAGACATGCTTACAAGAAAAATGACTTCTTTTCTTGATGACATTAAAAATACAGATGAAAAAACTGTACAAGCAGGGATGTTATTCGATTCAGAACTAACTGAAAGTATATCAAAAGCTATTTCAAAACACATTTGGGTATTCTATATAAATACGACAGAAGATAAATTTATCACTTCCGACAACCCAATAGTAAGGAATGGTAATATTGATGATCAATATAAAAGCAATACTGGATTATCTTCTAGAGGGGTAGAAATAGCTTTCCCTATATCCTCAGATTTGCTTTTGGTCATGTATGAGAGAGAATATCACGCGGAGTTAGATCCATGTGATGAAAAGTTTATTATTTTAAATGATGAAAATCTTGTACTCCGATATAATTTGTTGCAAATTCATCATTGTCACAAACAAATATTTGGTTTAAATGACCTCAAGCCTTTTATATGTAAGATAGAAGTTGAATTTCCTAGATTATTCTTAGGAGTAAGAAGTAAAGTTGACCTTTTTTACAATGGAAAAAAATATTAGTCCACCAACAGGAGGACAACTAACAGCATCAAGCTGTTTTGGTGTCCTCTTTTTAATCAAAGGAGGTATCCTCACTTATCACTATTTAGGAAGTACAAAGTGGTGCCCATAGTGCTACGCCTCAATATTAGTTTGTAGAACTAGAATATAGATCAAATAAGAAAGCGACAATATGGCCGGTAGCGTTGCTACGATCCATAGTGAGATTCTCTTGAAGACTGTGGAACCCAGTACTTTGTTCATTTAAGTTATTGACTAGGTCTATCAAGTCCTGCATGTTTCAACCCAGAGGACTTATTTTCCATTCAATTTCAATACCATTTCTAAGTAGTGATAAACGGTATTATCGCTACTTAGAAAATGCTGACAAGTTTCTGACACCTAGTTAAAATCTTAAAAAATAGATATAGACAGCAAAGCGAAAATAGAAAAGATTCCGAAGAAAGTCATTCGGAATCTTTTCTATTTCAACTTTATGAGTTAAGTATGGAGTAGGTTTACCAGTCAGTACGTGCTTCTATAGCAACATGATATAATCCATCCCT
>Ga0180008_1001827_pt1 | contig 12392 bp, 8 predicted proteins | sample MM_PW_MetaG_FD_121121 | JGI IMG/M metagenome (GOLD analysis project Ga0180008, IMG submission 121121) | Groundwater microbial communities from the Aspo Hard Rock Laboratory (HRL) deep subsurface site, Sweden - MM_PW_MetaG | ecosystem: Environmental > Aquatic > Deep subsurface > Groundwater... | reverse complement strand
TTTTTATTAATTTTAAAAATAAAATTTCTGCTATACTATTTAAGAAAAAAATTATTTTAACTGTAAATATTAATCAAGCAGAAATAGAAAAAATTCTTCGCGAAAATTTTTTGCGTTTTGAACAACCAGCTCAAGACGCCACTCTCATTATTAATCAAAACAATTCATCAGATAATATTCAATTTCAAATAGCTCAAGAAAAATTAGGTAAAATTATTGATTACAAAAAAGGTATAGATGAATTAACAAGCGAATTAAGCAAACTTAAATTTCAACCAATTAAATTACAAACAGAAACACAATACCCAATAATTTTTGCAAAAGATTGTTTGAATGCAGAATCTCAAGCTAATTCTATTTTAACTTTAGCTCCAATATTATTTAAATACGACAAATTAAATTGGACTATTAATAAAAATCAGCTAGCTAATTGGCTCTTATTAGAAACTAATCCTGACAAAACTAGCTCTGAAAAAATTATTATAAGTTTAGATCCAGAAAAAACCAAAGATTTTTTAATTAATAAAGTTGCTACTAAAATTGATCAGACTCCGCTAAACGCAAAATTTCAAATTCAAAATAATAAAGTTATTGAATTTCAAACAAATCACGATGGCATAAAACTTAATGTAGAAACCACTTATAATAATCTAAAAGATTACATAAATAATAAAAATGAAAAAGTTGATTTAGCTGTAGAAAAACAATTAAGCGACATCAGCGCAGACAATATTAACGATTTTGGCATTAAAGAAATTATTGGAACTGGCGAATCTAACTTTACTGGATCTCCAACTAATCGTCGTCATAATATTAAAACTGGCACCAATGCGGTTAATGGTTTATTAATAAAACCAAACGAAGAGTTTTCTTTAGTAAAAGCATTAGGAAAAATTGACAAAACAACAGGATATCTGCCTGAATTAGTTATTAAAAAAAATAAAACTGTTCCAGAATATGGTGGTGGCTTATGTCAAGTGGGCACAACTATGTTCCGCACAGCGCTTGCTAGTGGTTTACCAATTACTGCAAGAACCAGTCATTCTTATCGCGTTTCTTACTATGAACCTGCTGGAACTGACGCCACTATTTACGATCCTTGGCCTGATTTAAAATTTATTAATGATACTGAACATTATATTTTAATTCAAACGCGAATTGAAAACGATAAATTATTTTTTGATTTTTGGGGAACTAAAGACGGACGAATCACAACAAAAACTCAACCAACTATTTATAATATAATCAAACCAAAACCAACAAAGATTATTGAGACTTTAGACTTACCTGTCGGCAAAAAAAAATGCACTGAAAAAGCGCATAACGGAGCTGACTCATATTTTGATTACAAAGTAGTTTATCCAAACAATGAAATTAAAAATAAAAGATTTTCATCTCATTATGTTCCATGGCAAGCAGTTTGCCTTCTCGGTATAGAAAAAATTAAATTAAAATAAGATAAATAAGAAAAGTAAGATAAGTAAGATAAGTAAGAAAAATTTTCTTTTTTTTGTCATTCCCCCCGCAACTTGCGGGGGGAATCCATTTCCTTGTTAAATCTTAATACTGAGTTTTTATTAAAAAATAATAATAAGAAAAATAAAATAAATTTTAAAATCTTAAATCTAAAATCTAAAATTTTAAATCATAAATCTAAAAAAGTTATCCACTGTTTATCGTCCAAATAAAAAAAGATCATCTTAAACGGGCAGGCAAGAAAATTTACGAAAGGAAAAATTTAGTAAAATTACCGAACTTATCCTTCCAGTAAAATCCCCATGCTTGTCGTGCCTAACCCGTTTAAAACGACCTTCTTATCAAAATAGTCTAATTGTATAGATTAGCATAGCTGATATAATCTGTCAAGGGGTTAATCAGCTTTATTTAATATTAGCCCAAACATATAACATTCTGTTTTAAAAAATTCTTTTTTAAAACATTTTTTATTTTTAATAAATAAAAATTAATTTTAAAAAATAAAAAATAATTTAAAAAAAATAAAAAATAATTTAAATATTTTTATCAAAAAAATATTTTTTTTATTTTTTAATTTATAAAAAAATATTTTAAAAAAATCTTGTTTAATAAAAAATTTTCTGTTAAAATATAATTATAGAAAAAGAAAAAATATTTTAAAAAATTTTTTTGTAAAATATTATTTATTAATTAAATAAATAATATTTTACAATAGACGGAAGGAGGTGATTTATTATGGCAAAAGCAAAAGTTGTTACAAAGAAAAAAACTGCTGCTCCTAAGGGAAAAGCTGCTCCTAAAGGAAAAAAAGCTGCTCCTAAAGGAAAAAAGAAAAAATAAATTTCTTAGAAAAAATATAGTAAAAATAAAAACAATCCAAACATTATATTCGGATTGTTTTTATTTTTAAAACTCAGTATTAAAATTTTATAACTCCATATTGACCATCAAAGCCTGGTTCAATTGTTAATTTTCCTTGTCTAGTTTTTATTATTCCTTCTACTATTTCTGGTTTTGTTATAGCTAACAAATTTTCTTTAGAGAGATTAAGTAGAATATTTAATTCATTACCTCCTTGTTTTATTAAATTATTATATTCTAATTGTACTTTTTTAGAACTGCGTGACTTTACGCCTAAAACTGATGCGATAATTTTATCTAGCTCAACTAATTTTTTAAAATCAGCAGAATGCGATGACCTAAATCCTTCTGAACGATCAGTCAATTCTTCAACTCTATTCATTACTCCAATAACTACAGGCTTATGACAAACAGGACAAAGCCCTTTATGTTTTTTAGTTTCAGTCGGAGTAAATCGAATCTTGCAAAGCCGATGACCATCAAGATGATACAATCCTTCTTCAGGATAAAATTCTATAGTAAATTTTATACCAGATTTTTTATTACTCTCGGAATAAATTTTTTTATTTTTTATAATATTATATATCTCATCATAAGTAATCTTTTCCATTTCAAAAACATTTGCCTCTCTTCCTATATTAGATAACGAATGCGCATCAGAATTAGACAAAATGGTTAAATTATCAAGACAAGATAAACGCCAATTCATAGCAGGATCGCTAGATAAACCTGTTTCAATGGCAAAAATATTTTTAGTATACTCATGAAAACATTCTTCCATTTTATCAAAACCAGACTTAGATCCAAAAACAGCAAACCATGGAGTCCAAATATGCGCTGGATAAATTAAAAATTTTTTATCAATATCTAAACATAATTTTATTAAAGCTGGGGCGCTCATTCCTAAAATCGGCCTACCATCAGAACGAATATTATAATATTTATCTAAATAATTATTTAACTCTTCTGCTGTTTTTATATTAGGCGCATGAATTACCAAATGAATACGACGCACTTTTCCTCCGTCTTTATAAATTAACGCTACTTCAGTTGATAAAATAAATTTAATTTTATCATCTTTAGCTTTTTTTAATTTATACAACCCTGAACCAATTTTAGTCTCAACTAATTTATTTTCAATATCTTTAAACCATGCTGGATAAGTAAAATCTCCTGTCGCAACAATATCAATTCCTTTTGTTCGACAAGTAGCGTCAATATTTTCCAAAGTTAATAAAGGCGAACAAGCGCGAGAATATTTTGAATGAATATGTAAGTCCAAAATTTGTTGCATGAAAATATAAATTAGCAGCTATTTTTATTTAAAAATTTCGAGAAAATATTGTATTTTAAATTAAAGTTTCAGCGACTTTTAATTCCTCTTTACTATTAACTCCAATTGCTTCTTCGGCATCAATTGGGAATGATCCAATATTTATTCCTTGTTTAAAAGCAAATTTTATTAAATCAGTTAAATAATATTCGCATTGAACATTACTATTATTTAGCTTTTTAATATTCTGCCAAAGCCATTTTGTTGCAAAACAATAAATAGCAGGATTAACCTCACGAATTTTTTTTATTTTTTCTTCAGCGTCTTTAAATTCCACAATTTCCTTTATACGCCCGAAATTTCTTAACACCCTACCCCAACAATAAAAATTTTTACGCCAATCCTTAAAATCCTTCACTCCAGTAGTCATCATTGTTATAGCTCCACTGTGACTATGAGCAATTCTTTTTATAGTCGCTGGTTTAAAAAATGGATGATCGCCATAAAGACATAAAACATAATCAACATTTTTACCAATCACTTCTTTAGCACATAATAAAGCATTTCCTGTGCCTAACTGTTCTTTTTGAATAGCATATTCACAATTATACTTTTTTAAAGCATTACTAATTAGTTCTTTATTATCAGGTGAAACAACAATAACAGGATGCAAATCAACTCCAGATTCTACACATGCTTTAACCAAATATTCTATCATTGGCTTATTCTTTAAACGAACTAATACTTTAGGCAATTCCGATTTCATCCGCTTCCCCTTGCCAGCTGCTAAAATTACAATTTTTGTCATAATTATTTTATTTTAATTTATTATTATAACTTTATCATAATTTTAAAATTTTGAATAACTATGCAAGAAAAAAAACTACAATAACAAAAAAAATACTCAAGGCGTGTTTATTTTTTTAAACTAGCGCCTTGAGAAAGATTTACTCTTATTTTTTTAGAAAAGCAAACAAAAAATAATCTCTTACAAATAGTCTTTCATCTTTTTTATAAAGAAATGCCATTTTATTTTTTTGCTCTTGGCTATCTGTGCAAAAGGCCAAAGCACTTTTTTTATTTTCTCTGCATCTTATATCTTCTTTAACAAAGAATATAACAGTGTTTTGTTTATATAAATCAGGATACTCTACTCCAAAAAACAAAGCATCTTCTACAGATGCAATTTCTAGACTATTTTCTAAAATAATCCTTCTCATTTCAAAAAGAGAAGCCTTCATAAATTTTACTAACACAATATTCTTTTCTTTAAACTCAATTAACGAATTTAGAAAAAGTTGCTTTTCTAGCTCTTTATCAAAATATTTATACCCTCCCAACTCTATTACTTCTCTAATAGTTTTATTACCGCCCTTTATTATTAAAGGTTCTAATAAATTTGAAATAGCCATAACACGCCCTCCTGTTTTTTTCTAAAAACTTTGTTGTTTTTGTGTCTTAAAAACTTTTTTTTAGCAACAAAAAAACACCATTGTTCCGGCGGCGACCTACTTTTCCAGGGTTAAAACCCAAGTATCATTGGCGCTGGAGAGCTTAACTTCCGAGTTCGGGATGGGATCGGGTGTAGCCTCTTCGCAAAAACCACCAGAACAATAGTGTTTTTATATTTGAGTCTGTTAGGAATGCCATATTTGACATAAAATTCTAAATTTTAGAAAAAAATTTTCTAAAAACTAAGAACTCTATGCTCAAAAGAGCATTCCCAACAGACTCATTGTATTTTCAAAACAAAAATGTGGGAAAATCATATGACTTATTAGTACTCCTCAGCTCAATGCATCGCTGCACTTACACTTAGAGCCTATCAACCCTGTAGTCTACAGGGAATCTATGAAATCTAATCTTGAAGACGGCTTCACGCTTAGATGCTTTCAGCGTTTATCCTAACCGAAGGTAGCTACCCAACAGTGCCCCTGGTGGGACAGCTGGTACACTAGAGCTTCGTCATTCTCGGTCCTCTCGTACTAGAGAACGGCCTTCTCAAATTTCCACGACCATAGTAGATAGGAGACCGACCTGTCTTACGCATGTTTTCACTTATTACTAAGTGCATTGGACTATACCTTCACCCTACAAACGCAGGGGGTTGACGTGTTAACGCTTATAAAAAGCGTTCTCATCCTTTCGGAATCAGTCTCTAAAGGGTCAAATTATGTTTTATTCGTTTTTTAGAATAATTAAGCGTTCTAAATTGCTCAATTAATCCAGCTAATTTTATAAAATCTTGTTTATCTTTCATCTTGCTTTTACAATCAAGGATTTTAATCATTAAATCAGCTTGCGCTTGTTTCAAAATTAAAAATTTTTTAATTTGTTTTAAAAAAATTTTAATTTCAACTTGACGATTAATAGTATATTCAATAATACCATCTTTTCTTTCTCGCCAAACGCCATTACTCACCAAAGATGTTAATTTTCTAAATTTAGCTTCATCTTTTTTTGCTTGAAAAAAAACGACAAAAGGCGCAATTTGATAACCAAAGCGATATTCACTGTTTGGTTTCAATCGCACATAAATGCTACCGTCTCCATCCAAAAATCCAGCTAAATATGCTCTTTGAGTTGTAGTTAGAATATTTAACATAATCGACTTCCTTCGGTATTATCCTAACATATAATAAATTAATTTACTAATTACCACTAGGATTTCACCGATATGAGTCAACTTCTTTCAATGACAATTACTTGTCAAGGCCGCCGTTATTGATGTCTTGCCTGGATTCAGAGGGTTTAAAAGCCAATCTTTTAGCCTCTAAACGGTCTGAACCCAGCTCGCGTGCCGCTTTAATGGGCGAACAGCCCAACCCTTGGGAGCTTCTACACCCCCAGGATGCGACGAGCCGACATCGAGGTGCCGAACCACGTCGTCGCTATGGACGCTTGGACGTGACTAGCCTGTTATCCCCGGAGTAGCTTTTATCCGATGAGCTTCCGCCGTCCTATTTCGTACGGTCGGATCACTAAGTTCCGCTTTCGCGACTGCTTGACTTGTAGGTCTCGCAGTAAAGCTGGCTTATGCCTTTACACTATCTCCCGGATTTCCATCCCGGGATAGCCAACCTTTGTAAACGCCTCCGTTACTTTTTTGGAGGCATCCGCCCCAGACAAACTACCCGCCAGATACTGTCCCCGATCCCGCATTGAACACGAATAATTATTCGTATCCCATGAGGGATCAGGGTTAGAATTAAAAGTACACAAGGGTGGTATCTCACTGGCGTCCCGCAAAATGCGGGACTTCCACCTATTCTGAACATGCGTACACCTAACTCAATATCAAGTTATAGTAAAGCTTCACGGGGTCTTTTCGTCCAGCTATGGTTAACGAGCATCTTTACTCGTCTTGCAATTTCACCGAGTCCTTCGTTGAGACAGTATCCAAGTTGTTATGCCATTCGTGCAGGTCAGAACTTACCTGACAAGGAATTTCGCTACCTTAGGACCGTTATAGTTACGGCCGGCGTTCATCCGCGCTTCAATTCAAAGCTTCTCTTATATTGCTATAAGATAACCTCTCCTCTTAACGTTCGGACACTGGCCAGGCATCACCCCCTATACATCCTCTTACGAGTTAGCAGGGAGCTGTGTTTTTGATAAACAGTCACTTGGATTCTTTAGCTGCGGCTCTGCAAAAGCAGAGCAGGTCTTATTGCGAACTTACGACCGCTGTTTTGCCGAGTTCCTTAACGAAGGTTCTCTCGTACACCTTAGGCTTCTCGCCTTATTCACCTGTGTCGGTTTGCGGTACGGTTACTGTAGTCTTAGCCCTAGAGGTTTTTCTAGGCAATCTATCTACTTGAATTGATTCCACCAAAAGGTTTCATCTTTTGACAGCCTAATTAGATTTATTGATCCGGATTTACCAAGATCTCTCTAATCTGACCACCAACGCTCATACCATAGAAACGCTCAAATTTTTAGACTGCATCTCCCCATTGGAAAACTACAGTAGTGCTGGAGTATTGACCAGCTTATCCATCGGCTACATCCGCATTACACGGATCTCGTCTTAGGCCCGACTAACCCTGGGTCGATTTGCGTTGCCCAGGAAACCTTGAATTTTCGGTGGGCAGGGTTCTCACCTGCCTTTGTGTTACTCATGCCAACATTCTCTCTTCTAAATTCTCCATCTTGCCTCACGGCTTAGACTTCAGCAAATTTAGAATGCTCCTCTACCACTTCAACTTGCGTTGAAATCCACATCTTCGGTAATATACTTAGCCCCGATAAATTTTGGGCGCGCGGCAACTTGACTAGTGAGCTATTACGCTATCTTTAAAGGATGGCTGCTTCTAAGCCAACCTCCTAGTTGTCGCAGTCGCGACACCACCTTTGACACTTAGTATATATTTAGGGACCTTAGATTGTGATCAGGGCTGTTTCCCTTTTGACTAATGGACCTTAGCGCCCATAGTCTGACTCCCGAGTTATACATTCAGGTATTCGGAGTTTGGTTAAGAACGGTATCTTGCGACCCGCCCTCATTCAGTGCTCTACCCCCTGAACTAAACACTCGAGGCTAGCCCAAAAGCTATTTCGAGGAGAACCAGCTATTGCCGAGTTCGATTGGAATTTCTCCGCTATCCACAACTCATCCCCTAGTGTTGCACGGCTAGTGGGTTCGGTCCTCCAGAAGTATTATCTACTTCCTTCAACCTGGCCATGGATAGATCACCCGGCTTCGGGTCTTATGCATACGACACCTTCGTGTCTCGCTATTACTCAACACAAAGAATTTTCAATTTTTAATTTTCAATTTTCAAACAAATTCTAATTTTTCAATTTTCAAACATTAAAATCATTATTGAGTTTTAATATTAAAAAACTAAATCCTTAAAAATTAATTAAAAATTACCTGTCCCGCTTTTGCGGTGAAAAATTAAAAATTAAAAATTCCGTGTCGAATATTAGTGAGACACGAAATACGGGCTATTAACCCTCGCTTTCACTACACATGCTCCCGAGTTACGGGATTATGTAAGCCGCATACAATAAACTCGTTGGCTCATTCTTCAATAGGCACGCCGTCACCCCGCAAAAGCGGAGCTCCGACTCCTTGTAAGTATATGGTTTCAGATACTATTTCATCTCCCTAACAGGGATGCTTTTCACCTTTCCCTCACGGTACTTGTTCACTATCGATCTCAAGAAGTATTTAGTCTTGGGTCATAGTCGACCCGGCTTCCTACAGGATTTCACGAGTCCCGCAGTACTTAAGATATGTCACAATAGAGTTATAACTCCTTTCACTTACAGGGCTATCACCTTCTCTGGCAGAGCTTTCCAGCTCTCTTCAACTAGGAAAGTTATAATTTTTTACTCTACATTACTTATTTAGGAAGTAAAACGTAACCATCTTGCAACACCTAATAAACATATGGACCTAAATCCTTCTGATAAAGTTTCAGTAAACTGTCGCTCTATCACAGTTTAAAAGGTTTAGACTTCTCCCTTTTCGCTCGCCACTACTCAGGGAATCTACACTTTTTATAGAAAATCACAGATCCAAAAGATCTGTGCTTCTATAAAAAGTGTTTTATTTTTTTCTTTTCCTCCGGCTACTAAGATGTTTCAGTTCACCGGGTTGTCATCTCACTCCGCTATTTTTTCACGGAGCGGATTTCCTGCCTTCAGCAGGAAGGGTTCCCCCATTCGGAAATCCCCGGGTCAAAGGTTGCTTGCCACCTTACCGAGGCTTATCGCAGGCTGCTGCGTCCTTCATCGTCTTCTTGAGTCAAGGCATCCACCATACACCCTTAACGAGATTTTCCCACATTTTTATTTTAAAAATGTTTAATCTCTTTTTTATCTTTCTGTTTTTGTTTTTATTTTTACAATCTACTAAATTGTTAAAGTCCTTTTCTTACATTTTTTTAGAATAAAAAATTAAGAACCAAAAATTAAAAATCATGGCATTGTTGTCATAATTTATAATTTACAATTCATAATTTCTTTTAAAAAAACAAAAAACCGCTCGTAAGCGGTTAAATTAGCACTCAATAGAGCTATAACTTTAACCACTTATAAATTTAGTTAAACAAAAAAACTTATTCATAAATAATAACATAGAATATAAACTGTTTGTTATTATACATTATAATATAATCGTGTCAAGTAAAATAAATAATACTTAATATACTTAATAAACTATTAACTTAAGTCTAAAATATTAATTACTTTTTTACCTACAAATTTAATAACATTCTAAGACTTTCTAATGCCTTATATATGCGGTGTATGTTGGACAAAGTTCGAAACTATTTCGAGCTAAATCCAAATGATTAAAGCTAATGTGTACGCTCGACGCTTTTCTTAATTTTAATATTCCCACTACGCTCGGCTAATGTGCTAATTCAAAGTGGACTTAAGAAAATGGAAACAAAATTTTGGGGATTAGGATTTCCATTTTCCTCGACTGTATCTTTTGGCGAGATTCCGAATTCTGCCCGCAGGAGAAATTCAAATTCAAAATTCAAAACATTGTCTCGGGCAAATTATACCATTTTTGTTTTATGGTGGTTGTGCAACGCTGGTAGGGATGCACCCTCGGCATCCGACTCGGGCATTTCCGCTAGGGCTACGAGTGCCTAGATGCCTATGAGCGGGCAAACAAAAAGCCGAACGGCTCAAATACCAGGAAATGAGCCGTTCACCAAATTGCCCGCACTTCTTAGAGAGAGGAAGTTTCCTCTCCCCGGGTCGGGCTCTCCGCCTACTGGCGGAGTCTGCCCTCGCCATCCCCACTCTACGTTTTTCAATATTGTGTTTAGTGTGTCGCTTTCGCTTTCGATTTCTGGATTTCAATTCGGGTCAGGCACTCGTCCTTTAGTCGTGGACACCCTAGCGGAAATGCCCGAGGCATAAAATACATGTGCTTGACCCACCCTCCCGTTCGCGCACAAAACCGCCGTGAGGGAAAAAACGGCGGACTCCCTTATTTATAGATCATCTTTCAGCTCAACAGCTTCTTCTTCATCCAATCCTTCCGTATCCATAATTTCTTTTACATGTTCGGCTTCATCTTGATCTAATCCATGATTTTCCATAAGTTCCAAAATTTCTTCGTCAACTTCTTCTGAATCTTCTTTTTTAAATTCTTCGTCCATTTTTTATATTTTAGAATAAAATACCGAATGCCCAGTTTTTCCGGTTTGCTTAATTTTATTTTCTTTTTCTAATTGTGAGAGATATCTTGTAGCAGTTGCATCCGAAACGTGTAAAAACTTTTCGACTTCGTCGTTTGTGATTTTAGATTGTTTCAAGAATAAAGTCATGATTTTATCCAACTTTTTTCTTTTTCGGAATTGAATTGCATTTTTTGCTTTATTTAATAATTCAAGAACTTTGTTTTTATTTGGAATTATTACGGGAACAGGCTCAGGTTTGATCGGCTCAGGTTCAGAAGCCAACGGCTCATTTACTGGTATTTGAGCCGTTCGGGTTTCAGAAGTTTGCACAGGTTCAGAAATTCCTTCAGCTTTTCCGCCTTCGGCGGGTAATTCTTTGGGTTTTGCTTCTTCAGGGCTAGGGGTGGAAATAGGCTCATTTTGAGGATTATCATTATTAAGGGAAACGGGTATATCTGCGTTTTTAGGGGATTCTGGGGCTTCAGGGGGCATATCGACACTAGCGGAAACAGGGGTAATTTCGGGTACTGGCTCTGTGGGCTCTTGGGGGCTTGGTGGAATAGAGTTTTTCTCAGAATCTTGATTTTGAATTGTGTTTTGGTTGTCGGGAGGCATAAATAGATTATACCAAAATTTTGATTGAAAAATAAATAAAAAAGTGAGATGATTGAGTTATGAAAATTAAGGATTTTAAAAAAGTAGATTTACCACGCGAAAAACTTGCGAAATACGGCTCAGGTAAATTAAAAGACCACGAACTTCTCGCAATTCTTCTCGGTTCTGGAATAAAAGGGTTGAATGTGCTTGAACTTTCTAAAAAAATTCTAAAAGTCGTTGAAAAAATTGGAATAAAAAATATAACACTAAAAGATTTATTAGAAATAAAAGGACTTGGTAATGCTAAAGCTTCGCAAGTGTTCGCATTGTTTGAGTTAGGGAAAAGATTAAATTCCGATAATAAAACAGAAATTCTATCAGCTAAAGATGTTTGGAAATTATGCTCTGATGTCTGCGAATCGAAGAAAGAACATTTTCTCGCATTTTATTTAGATACACAAAATAGATTAATTGAAAGACAAATTATTTCAATCGGCACACTTAACTCAAGTCTTGTTCATCCAAGAGAAGTTTTCGAACCAGCAATTGCTCTCCATTCAGCAAGCATAATAATTGCTCATAATCATCCGTCTCAAGATCTAAATCCGTCTACCGAAGATAAAAAAATCACCGAACGGCTTATTGAAGCAGGAAAAATTTTAGGAATTGAAATTACCGACCATGTTATTTTAAGTAAATCGAGCTATCTAAGTTTTCAAAAGGAACATCTACTCTAAAACACTAAAGATAAGATCCAAGGTTATCCACAGGCTAGGGGGTTGCTTTTTTAGTTTAAATGCAGTATACTATCTGTATGCATATGAAAATATCAAATTTTGCAGAGGTAATAAATGGCTATACCTTTAGAGGAGCCATAGAAACTGTTAAAACTAGGGATATTCTTGTATTACAGGCAAAAGACATAACCCAAGGGGAAAATATCACAGAAACAGAAAAGTTAACCCCTATTTCATTTAAGGGTACCCGCACAGCTTCCTTTCTTCAGAAAGATGATGTTCTTATTGTTTCTCGTGGTA
>Ga0180008_1001826_pt1 | contig 12393 bp, 11 predicted proteins | sample MM_PW_MetaG_FD_121121 | JGI IMG/M metagenome (GOLD analysis project Ga0180008, IMG submission 121121) | Groundwater microbial communities from the Aspo Hard Rock Laboratory (HRL) deep subsurface site, Sweden - MM_PW_MetaG | ecosystem: Environmental > Aquatic > Deep subsurface > Groundwater... | reverse complement strand
TTAGAAATAAGGTCAATTTCATTAAAATATCGCTATTATCCCCTGGTTTTGGGGAGTAATCAAAGATAACTTTGGTGCGGTTGATGGGACTCGAACCCACACACATTGAAGTACTACCCTCTGAAGATAGCGTGTCTACCAATTTCACCACAACCGCTAAAAAATTAAATATTCAACAATAAAAATGAATCTTTTGGTATAGTCATACTCTTTTTTGATGGAATATTTTTGACAACCATTTCATTTGAAAAGCAATGAGTGGACCAATAATAAATGATAAAGCAACAGAACCATAACTCACAAATCCAAATCCAATACCTGCTAGATATCCTAATCCGATTGCAAGAAAAACTGCAAAAAACTCAAATAATATTCTAGTTTTAAAGAAACTAGGTATTTTTAAGACTTTCATAAGTATAATAGTCATTTCATCATAAACCATAGCTGGTAATGTTGAAACAACGATCAAACCTAATGCAAAAGATAAGACAATCGCTCCAGCTGAGAAAAGTAGGATTTTCATTAGAATGGGTTCTGCATAATAAGAACCAAAGACAATGATATCCCAAAAATAAACAGAAAAGAAAAGACCTATAATTGGAATAAAACCAATCAAAAATTTCCATTTCTTGTTATATATAGTAACAATAATCAAAATAAAGCTACTGATCATTGCTCCTGCAACAGCAAATTTGACTGAAATAAGTATGCCAAGATTTTTAGCAACTGCATCCCACGCTCCACTACCAAGATTACCATGAACGATTAAATTAGCGCCTAATCCTGTAATGAAAATTCCTATGACATACATTAATATATCAGTTATTAATTTCTTTGTGGACATTTTTATTTTCCTTAATGTTCATACGAACGATGTTGCTTAAGATTTTTTCTCTTTACTTCTTTTATCATTGATGATATCCATTTCTTTTGAATCAATCACTGTAATTTGATTTTCTCTTGCCCATTTCGCACAACTCTCTAAAGCCGCTTTTAAGAATATTCTAGGAACTTTGACTAATCTCTTACAAGCTTCATCCGTGAATTTTATATTGGGATCCGTGCGATCTGCAGCAAATCTTACAGTTCTAATATCCATTTCTTTTGCTGCTGGAATTGGTTCACTTAAGTATTTCGTTGATGGTGTGTACCAAAAGTGTGTATTATCTCGATATCCATAGTCAACTGGTATCTTTGGAAATGATTTAGCCTTAACACCACTAATGATTGCTTGATGATATTTTTCTTTCATTACGATTTTATCAATTTTCAAAATGAAGTGTGCTCCAAATTTACTCGTGATTCCATTAAAATCTTTATATGGTGGTTCATATCCTTCTAATTGACCGGCTTGGCATTCATTTGCATTTTCTAATTCAGCGGCCCAACTACATTCAAATACTTGAAATGATTCGGTAATGATCTGAGGTCTTATCGTATGATCTTCTAATGATGCTAACCCATCTTCAAGATGCAGATTCGTTCTTGCCATCTTTTCTTCTGAAGTATCACCAGGATATCCTAATCTAACTGTCTCTTTAAAGTAAGCTTTGTCGTGTGGTAAAAAATTTAAAGCAGCTTTTCCTCTTTTTAAAATGTTTTGAGCAGTATTAGAACTATTTCTAGATTCTAAAATCATTGCGTAATAAGATTTACCCGCAACATAATAAGGAAAACATAGACTGTATGCCCCAATCGTGGTCTTTCCATTGTCATCAAGTGTACTTACTAAAATCGTTGGCATTGGAAAATAACTACTGGTTTGATAGAAATTATCAACTATTCTAAGGTCTTCAAAACTTGACATGGTTTTACCTCTCAACTGTTGTATCATATTACTTATTATTATACAGCAAATAGGCTTAAAGAATAAAAAAACCACTGATAAATAATCAGCAGTTGAAGTGTGTTTTTGGAGCGGGTGATGAGAATCGAACTCACGTCAACAGCTTGGAAGGCTGTGGTTCTACCATTTAACTACACCCGCAAATAAGTGGTCGGGAAGACAGGATTTGAACCTGCGACCTCCTGGTCCCAAACCAGGCGCTCTACCAAGCTAAGCTACTTCCCGAATAATGGCGTACCCAAGAGGACTTGAACCCCCAACCTCTTGATCCGTAGTCAAGCGCTCTATCCAATTGAGCTATGAGTACATTCCTGAGTTTACGCTAAAACTCTTATTTTAAGCGAATACGCCTTTTAAAAATATATGGTGACCCGTATGGGATTCGAACCCATGAATGCATGCGTGAAAGGCATGTGAGTTAACCGTTTCTCCAACGGGCCATAGTGCAAGCGCATATATAATTATACCAATTTATTATAAATTGTCAAGACAAAAAATTAGGTTTTTCAATCTTTTTAAATTATCTATGCTTTCACATTTTCTAATTAATTTTATTAAGTTTTTTCAAGGTAATAACTCTTAGCTTCCCATTTTCTGGATTGCCATCTAAAAAACATAAATCCAGCTCGAATAAGCTCGTCACTCGCATAAGCAATATAGATACCAAACAATCCTAAGCCCATATAAATCCCCAGGAAATATGCAAGTGGTATTGCAATACCAATCATGCTAAAAAGGGCTATAATAAGCGGAAAAGTCGCATCTCCTGCAGACCTTAAAGCCTGAATCATGATTAAGTTTATACTACGTCCTGTTTCAAGAAATACTGCAATCCAAAGGACTTTTCTAGCTGTTTCTATGATCACTTGATTGGTAGTGAAAACACCTAAAATATATTTAGAAGATAAGTTGACAATTAAAATCATTGACAAAATAATCATTAAATTTCTAAGTGCACTTTTGAATGTTTCTTTATAGGCTTTTTCATATTTTCTTTCACCAATATAATAACCAGTCATGACAGCATTCGCAGATGCGAAGGCAACACTAAAAATATAGATGTATGTCAAGATTGTATTGATGTATGTCCTTGCTGTTGTAAAATCAGCGCCAAGACTGTTAATCATGCTTAAAATGACTGCCTGCATGATGGTATAAGTCCAGCTTTCAGCAGCACTTGGTAAACCAATTCTAAGAATTTGTTTTACACTTTCTCTACTGACTCTAATCTCGTTTAATTTGAATTTCAAAACCTTAAAGAGTAGGAAGAAATAGATGAGCATCATCAATGCTCGAACACCTAAAGTGGATAGTGCAGCACCATATACACCAAGTCTTGGGAATCCTAAGTATCCATAAATAAGGACATAATTACCAATGATATTTAAGATATTTGCAATAATGACTACAATCATAATATATTTAGCAAAGCCATAACTTCTTAGTGATGCAGTAATGACATTACTTACAGCTACGAAGAATAATGAAATTGCAATAACTGAAAGATATATTTTTGAATTTTCAAATAAAACAGCTTCTGTATTCACAAGATGAAGCAAGAAATTAGCTGATAAAACAAGGACACTAGCAAGAATAAAGCCAATGACAAAATTAGCGATAATACCAGTGCCAATCATGCGATGTGCTACATCTTCTTTCTTTGCCCCTAAATATTGAGATACTAAAACGGCTACACCATTAGATACAATCAATAGCAAAACACTAAACATCATAATCAGTGTATTTGCATTACCGACAGAACCTACAGCATAGTCGCTATAATTACTTAACATGAGAGTGTCAACTGTTCCCATGAGCATGAAAAATAATAATTCTATAAATGTTGGCCAAAACAACGCTTTAAAACTTCTTTTTGATTTCATTTTTGCCTATATAGGCATGCATATATGTTCTAAAATAGAATACTATTCAACAGAGCATGACCCTTTTCTTCCCCTAATAAATATTTGACAATTTCAAATACAAACTCATAAACAGCACCTGCACCTCTTGCAGTAACAATATTATGGTCTCTAATAGCTTTATAACTTGGTAAATATATGCCTTTAGGCATATCAACTTCACTACCTGCGTATGCAGTAAATGATCGTCCATTAAGCAATCCTGCTTGACCTAAGAATCGAGGACCAGCACAAATCGCACCAATCATTTTATCTTGTGAATTAAAATATTTAGCAAGTTCTTTAATGTTAACATCTTTATCAACGACTTTTGCTACATATCTTCCACCAGGTATAATTAAGAAATCATAATCGGACATGACAACATCTTTTGCGAAATGATCTGCCTTAACCTTTAATCCAAATGCTGTAACGATATCTAAAGTGTTTTCAAAAGTGATTGTGGTTACGTTTAGACCAGCTCTAATTAACAAAGCCCTTGTTGATAAAGCTTCTCCATCTTCTACATGATGGCTTAAAATCAGTAATCCTTTCATTTTTATACCTCCTTAAATAATTTATAAAATACTTGGTTAAGTATTTCCGCACCAACATTTGATTCAAACTTCTTATAGGATTGATAGTGATCATTCATTCCCATGACATCTGAGATAACCTTTACACTAACAATAGGAATTTTCTTAAGATATGCAACTTGATAAAGTGCAGCACCTTCCATATCTAATATACACGGATTTTCTTGTTCGTCAGTCATAAAATAATCGCCGGTAAATAGGCGACCAGTTTTAATATCTGGAACGACTTTTTTGATTTGATCAACCAGTTTTTGGTCAGATTCAAAAAAAGATGGGTAACCAGGCACTTGACCTTTCTCATAACCAAAAAGTGTCAAATCAAAATCATGATAAAGTGCATCTTGAATTAAGACTAAATCTCCCACTTCATAAGGTTGGGTTGCCCCAGCAAAGCCTAAATTATAAATTGCTTCAACAGGGTGGGTTGCTATAAATCCAGCTAACACCATAGCAGCATTGACTTTACCAACACCAGAGAGTTTTATTCTCAATTGTGGTGTCTCTTGATGCATAAATAGCTTAATTTCTTCTTGCATCGCTGCGATTACAAGAATCATAGACGCTCACCTAAAATCTGCTTAATTTTTGTAACAATTAAATCAACTGCTATATCATGCTTACGATCATTTGGAATGATTACATCAGCATATCTTTTTGTTGGCTTAATATATTTATGAAACATGGGTTTAACTGTTTGTTCATACTGTGCAATGATACTTTCTAAAGAGCGACCTCTTTCTTTCATGTCTCTGAGCATGCGTCTAATAAATCTTGTATCATCATCAAGTTCAACAAATAAACAAATATCTGCTAAATTTCTTATCTTCTCATTTTCTAAAATCAGAATACCTTCAATAATAATAATTGGTTTTGGTTGAATAACTTCTGTTTCTTCTTTTCTTGTATAAATGTCAAAATCATAGATTGGTTTATCTATAGCTTCACCTTTAAGTAACTTTGTTAGATGATGATAAAGAAGCTCATTATCTAGAGAGCTTGGATGGTCATAATTCATTTTATAACGTTCTTCAAGAGGCAAATGTGTTTGATCGAGATAATAATCATCATGCTTGATAATCAGAACATCATTTAAACCAGCTCTCTCTAGAATTTCTTGTACGACGGTGCTCTTTCCTGATGCTGAACCACCTGAAACTAAAATTAACAAAGGTTTATTCATTTTTATGATCTCCTGTTAAATTTGACATTCAGGAGCTAGATGCGCTTGAAGTTCTTCATCAATAATATCATTAAGATCCTTGTGCTTTTTAAACCAAACAACAGCATATGGACAAGTTGCAACAACTTTATAACCTAAATGTTTTGCATGATTGTAAACCTCATGCATCAATTGACTTGCTATGCCCTGTCCTCTTAGTGATGGATCAACATAAGTATGATCAACAACAACGACACCTTCAGAAATAAAAGGGAATGTTGCATTAACAATTAGCTTTCCTGTTTCATCATTAACATAGATTTTATGGTCTTCATGGATATAATTCATTGTTCTCATCTCCTCTTTAAATAGTATATCAAAAATGTCATGAATATAAACGATTTTCGTATTAAAAAAATAGTTTATGATGATAAATTTGTGATTTCTTCCTGACGCTTTTTTGAAAATCCATTTAAAACCAATTGATATGATTGATCAATGAGTTCTTTTAACAAATCATCTGGGACATCACCATTTAAATTGATAGAATTCCAATGATCTTTATTCAAATAATATCCAGGTTTGATGTCCTTATACTCACTTCTTAATAAAAGACCATAATCAGGATTTAATTTAAGGCTTATTATTTCTGTTTTCGCTTTATCTGACCCGATCATAACAAACATTTTCTCATCAATCATAAACCGAGATGCTTCCCATTCAATCTTAAAATCCTTAGAAACACCTTTCTTATTTAGACAATATTCATCAATCCATTCATATTTCATCTCATCACCATTTTTCACATTCTTTTTCATCTTTAGTATATCATATTGAGTTAAAATTATTTTAATTATAAATAGAGGGTGTATTTATAATAAAAAGAGCATTTATTTATAATAATTGATTAAAGTTTGCTATAATAAATTTGTACTAAATTAAACAGTAGGAGGTCTTTATGACAAAAAAACAACTCATCATTGAAACCGTATCAGTCAGTTTATCCATCATCTTTATTATTGCAGCTTTTATACTAGGTAAGGTAATTGATCCAAATGCACTTATCGTCATCATCTTATTTGGTTTATCATTTGTTGTAGGTGGATATGCTAAAGCCAAAGAAGGTGTTTTGGCAACAATAAAAAATAAATCTCTCAATGTAGAAATACTCATGATATTAGCAGCGCTTGGTGCATTTATCGTTGGTAACTATTCAGAGGGTGCTGTCCTTATACTTATCTTCTCGATTAGTGGTGTTCTAGAATCTTATGCAACATCAAAAAGTGAAAAAGCATTAACCAGTTTATTAAAGCTAGCTCCTCAAACTGCTCTACTTTACGAAAATGGTAAAGAAAGAGAAGTCCAAGTTGCTGATATTAAAGTTAAAGATCGTGTCATCGTCAAGGTTGGACAAATGGTTCCAGTTGATGGAAATATTATCACAGGTTCTACTTCTTTAAATCAAGCAGCAATCACAGGAGAATTTGTTCCAGTTTATCGTGGTCCAAAAGATTTTGTTTATGCCGGTTCCATTAATATTGAATCAACTATTGTTGTTGAAACAACTAAGGACCCGAGTGAATCAGTTGTTCAAAAGATTATTGATTTTGTTAAAAATGCTCAAGAAGATAAAACAGAATCTCAAACATTAATTGATAAGATTGAAAAATATTATGTTTACGTTGTCATACTAATTGCAGTCTTATTCATGCTTGTCCCACCAATCTTTGGTTGGTTATCAAGTTCAGAGGCATTTTATAGAGGTATCATCGTTTTAGTAGTAGGTTCTCCTTGTGCGCTTGTTGCTTCTATTACCCCTGCAACCTTATCTGCTTTATCAAATGCTGCACATCATCGAATCTTAATTAAAGGTGGTAAGCATTTAGAGGAACTGATTGGCTTAAAGGCAGTTGTTTTTGATAAAACAGGAACAATTACAACAGGTGTTCCTAAGGTTGTCCGTATTGAAGCTATCTCAACACTTGATAAAGAAAAAGTTATTTCAATCCTTTATACATTAGAAAAACAATCTGAACATCCACTTGCGAAAGCAATCGTTGACTCTTTAGATGATAAATATTTATTAAGTGATATCGAAACAAAAGAAATATCTGGACGAGGTATGGAAGCTAAGTACAATGAAGATATTTGGCAAATTGGGCGATTTGATTATACAATGCATCCAGAAATGCAAGAAAAACTTGATCGTTGTACTGGTCTTGGTCACAGCATCATATCAGTCATTAAGAATGGTGAAATGGTCGGATTTGCAGCTTTAATGGATACAATTCGTGAGAATGCTAAAGATGTCATGATTGCACTAAAAAATTTAGGTATTCAATCAATATTACTCACTGGAGATCACAAGTTCACAGCAGCAGCAATCGCTAAAGAAGCTGGTGTTGATAGTTTTGAAGCAGATTGCTTCCCAGAAGATAAAGTTAGAAAAATTAAGGAACTTCAACAATCAGTAGGAAAAGTTATGATGATTGGTGACGGTATCAACGATGCTCCAGCCTTAGCAACTGCTGATATTAGCGTAGCAATGGGCACAGGAACTGATGTCTCATTGGAAACTGCTGATATTATCTTTATGAATGATAAATTGGAAAACCTGCCTAAAATGATTAATTTAGCTAAACGGATGAGAAGAGTTACACTACAAAATGTTATTTTCGCTGTAAGTGTCATAACAATTTTAATGCTTAGTAACATCTTAGGTGCATTCAACATTTCTTTATTTACTAGTTTCTCGATTACTATTGGTGTTGTTGCTCATGAATCTTCAACTATCTTAGTTATTTTGAACAGTCTCAGGTTATTACTAAAATAGATAAATCAAAGCACATTGATCTAAAAATCATTGTGCTTTTTTATTTTTATAGAAAAATAATAAAGATGCTTGGTATTTTAAAAATGTATGTTAAAATAAAAATATATATTTCACCACTGAAAAACAACTGAATCTAACTTGTATGGCAAGCATAATGAAAGGGAGAAAACTTATGTTATTTAACCAATTTTCTACTACTACCATTTTTGTCGGTATTGCAGCTGTTTCAGCCTTAATTGCTTTACTCTATGCTTTTATTCTTTATCGAAAAGTCGTGAAGATGGAAGTTAATCATGAGTGCATAGAAGCAATCTCATCGTATATTCATGAGGGAGCTATGGCTTTTATGAAAAGACAATATAGGATTATTGTTTACTTTGCCTTAGGTGTTGCAGCATTGCTGAGCTTAACCGAACTCATTCCAGCATTAAAAGGGGCTGAGGGTGTGGGCTGGCGTTCAGCAATTGCATTTTTAGTAGGCGCACTATTTTCAGGTTTAGCAGGTTGGATAGGTATGCATACAGCAACAAAAGCAAATGCTAGAACAGCATCTGCAGCAAATACTAAAGGTATGTCTGGAGCTTTAAGAGTAGCATTTTCCGGAGGATCAGTCTTAGGTATTACAGTCGTTGGACTAGGACTATTCGGACTAAGTGTGCTCTTTTTTATTTTTTATTGGGTTTATGGAGGTAATAGTACCGATCCTAAAGAACAATATATTGCTTTAACACATGCAGTAAATACAGTTACAGGGTATGGATTAGGTGCTTCATTAATTGCACTATTTGGTCGTGTAGGTGGAGGCATATTCACTAAAGCAGCTGATGTAGGAGCTGATTTGGTAGGAAAAGTAGAAACTGGTATCCCAGAAGATGATCCTAGAAATCCCGCTGTCATCGCTGATAATGTTGGTGATAATGTTGGTGATGTCGCAGGGATGGGTTCTGATTTAACAGAATCTTATATTGGTTCTATCATTTCAGCCTTAACTCTAGGGTTATATGCATTCGTATCCTTTACACCACATCATGTCATTGAAGGAACAACCATAGTAACCAATGAAATTTTATCAAATATCATTGGATCAGTGATCTTTCCTTTATTAATCGCTGGTTTAGGTGCTTTAGCAGCAGTTGCTGCAGTTTGGTTTGTAAGAGCTAGAAATTGGAATAATCCTCAGTTTGCCTTAAGTGTCTCAACTTATGTTGCTGCTGGTATCATGCTTGTGGCAAGTTTAATATTCAGTCAAATCATTTTTGATGGTGTGCGCGCATGGGGTACATTTGGCGCAGTTGCTACAGGATTAGTTGTTGGTGTAGGTATCGGGTTCATTGCTGAATACTATACTTCAAGCGACTATAAGCACGTTAAGGAAATTGCTAGTCAATCTCAGACAGGTCACGCGACCAATGTTATTTCAGGATTTGCAGTTGGAATGATGTCAACATTCTTAACTGTAATGATTTTAGTTGCTGGTATTGTTATTTCTTATCTTTTTACAAACGATATGTATGGAATTGCCTTAGCTGCCGTAGGTATGTTATCAACCGCAGGTATTACAATTTCAGTTGACGCATATGGACCGATTGCTGATAATGCAGGTGGGATTGCTCAAATGTGTAAACTTGATGAAGGTGTGAGAAAAATAACTGATAAACTTGATTCTGTTGGTAACACAACAGCAGCTATTGGTAAAGGCTTCTGTATTGGTTCTGCAGCATTAACAAGTGTTGGGCTATTCTTTGCTTTTGAGAAATCAGCCGGTTTATCTGAAGGGGCTGGAATTGATATTTTGCAACCTGGTGTTATGGTAGGTTTATTTATAGGAGCGATGTTACCTTATTTATTTACTGCGATTGTAATCAAATCAGTTGGTAAAGCTGCTAACAAAATGATTGAAGAAGTTAGGTCTCAATTTTATGAAGATCCAGGTATTATGTTAGGAACATCACTACCAAACTATGCTAAATGTGTTGATATCTCAACTAAGGCAGCTTTAAAAGAAATGATTTTACCAGCGATGATTGCTGTTTTTTCACCCATTGTTGCAGGAATCTTTTTAGGAGCTGAAGGTTTAGGTGGTTTGCTTGTTGGAGGCTTGGTCTCTGCGATTATGCTGGCAGTCTTTATGGCGAATTCTGGTGGTGCTTGGGATAATGCTAAAAAGCATATTGAAGAAGGCAATTTGGGTGGTAAAGGATCAGAATCTCATAAAGCAGCTGTAACAGGTGATACTGTTGGAGATCCATTTAAGGACACAGCTGGACCTTCCATGGATATTTTAATTAAATTGATGAGCATTGTTTCATTAATTATAGTTCCTATATTAGCAGAAATTGATCCTATCTTAAAATTCTTATTTAAATAAAAAAGAAACTCTTTCCCTAATTTTATTTAGAGAAAGAGTTTTAATTTTATACGACTTTGTTTCTTCCAGTTTCTTTAGCTTGATATAATGCCTGATCAGCAGTTTCAATCAAGTCTTCCATTTTAGATGCATCATTTTCTGGGAATGATGTAATACCAATACTAATCGTAACTTTAATTTCTTGATTCAAATGCTGTAAAGAAGATTCTTGAACCATTCTTCTAAAGCGTTCAGCAACAAGTTTGATATCTTGGATTGAAGCACCTGGAAGGATTGCCATAAATTCTTCTCCTCCATACCTGATAAAGATGTCACCTTCTCTTAAAGCTTGTTTAGCTGTTCTTGCTATTTGGATGAGTACGTGATCTCCAACTGTATGTCCATAGGTGTCATTAACATTCTTAAAGAAATCAATATCGGCAATAAACACACCAAGTGGAATATTCATTCGAATCGAACGATTATATTCTTCTTCAAGTCTTAACATGCCGAAACGACGATTAAATATATTTGTCAGTGGATCATTAGCAGCTAACTCTTGAAGTTGATTATAACTTAATGAGTTTTTTAATGCTAAAGCAAAACTACTATTTAGTAATTGGATATCATTTTTAATTTGTTCACTATAAGTATCTGTTGAAGCTAATAAAATAATACCTAAGCATAATTCTTTATAGACTATTGGAACAAACAGTATTTCTTTAGGTTGATAGGTAACTAAAATACCATCAATAGCAATATCTAATGGAAGTCTTATCGATTCCATTTTTGTTGTCTTGAGTACGCGCCAGATGATTTCATGATTTAGGATATCCTTATTTTCTTTAATCCCACGATGAGATATGATTTCTAACAATCCATTTTGATCAACAATAATCATACCTCCAGCAGAATCACTATGATCAACAATTTGATTAAGTGCAGTCTCACACAAAATATTGAGTTCTAGTCTACTTGAGATTGTTTTGTTAAATACTTTCAAACTGTTTTCTGTTTTATATGATACTGCCAAAGATGATACAAGGGCATTAAAAGCAATTGCAGCTTCTCCTAATTCATCTTCTGAATCAACATCAATGGTGCAATTTGCATCGTCACAATCAATATAGATAGCACTTTTATTGCGCTCTGATATAATATCTTTTATTTTATTCATGCGGGTTGCTAAGACTTTCACTCTTTTACCAACAATGACTTTTGCTAAAACATAATTGAAAATACCTACAAAAACACCAGCAGCTATTGATGATAAGAAATATTTAGGTGTTAGGACATATGAACTAGGTATTCCCATCAATAAAGCATAAAAAGGGAAAATAAAGCCCACAACAATTCCAAGGATCATCATAAATATACATAAGTCCAAAAATACTTTCTTTGTAACCATAAAATGCCTCCTTATAATATTACCTTAATTCCTAATACAATCTCTATAGTTTGATTATACATCGATACATTGTACTTTGAAAGTCACTTAAGGGAATTGTAAGATATGAAAAAAAAGATCAATCTTGATTTAGAGTGAACCCCCAATGTTTTCTTTTATTATAACATCATTCTATGCAATAAAAAAGGGGCTGTAACGAAATGAAGATTTAATTTTCTTCATGGACTTAGCAGTCCTTTTTTCTTTATCTTAGCCATCTCATTGTGGAAAACATATCAAAACCAGCTGTTTTCTGGCATGTTT
>Ga0180008_1001824_pt1 | contig 12403 bp, 8 predicted proteins | sample MM_PW_MetaG_FD_121121 | JGI IMG/M metagenome (GOLD analysis project Ga0180008, IMG submission 121121) | Groundwater microbial communities from the Aspo Hard Rock Laboratory (HRL) deep subsurface site, Sweden - MM_PW_MetaG | ecosystem: Environmental > Aquatic > Deep subsurface > Groundwater... | reverse complement strand
TGATTGCACGCAGTCGCATCCAAAGCATCGATATGATGCGGGGTCTGGTGATGCTGATTATGTTGCTGGACCATGTGCGGGAGCGATTTTTTTATCACCTGCAAGTGTCCGATCCTATGGATCTCGACATCACATCAGCAAGCTTGTTTTTCAGCCGTTTTGCAGCGCATTTATGTGCGCCGGTTTTTGTATTTTTAACGGGTTTGTCGGCCTGGTTATATGCCAATCCTGCCAATGGTCCGGCACGTTCAGCTCGCAGTTTTTTACTAAAAAGGGGGCTGTTCCTGATAGCACTGGAATGGATAGTGTTGCCCCTTGCCTGGATGGGAACCTATGACACTATTTGGTTGCAGGTGATTTGGGCTATTGGCCTGAGTATGGTGGTGTTGGCTTTGGTCAGTCAGTGGCCAAAAGCTGTATTGGCCCTGCTGGGGTTTGGCATCGTCTTTGGCCACAACCTGCTGACTCCTATTCATTTCCAGCCGGATGAATGGGGTTATACGCTCTGGACTATTTTGCATGACCGTAATTATCTGGTGAGTGAAGGCGCCATTAAAATCAAAGCCAGTTATCCGGTCTTACCCTGGATAGGCGTGATTCTTCTGGGTTATCTGGCGGGGCCTTTGTACAGTAAGACTATGTCTGCAGAGCATCGTGGCACTTTATTGTTGCAGGTGGGAGCAAGCTGTTTAGTGCTGTTTGTGCTGCTGCGTGGTTTTAACATCTACGGTGAAACCCTGGACTGGCAACTCTATCCGGATTTGCTCACAACCCTGATGTCGATGCTGAATCTGACCAAGTATCCGCCATCATTAAATTTCCTGCTGGTCACTTTAGGCCTGATGTTTTTACTGCTGCTTGCGCTGGAGAAACAGCAAGGCAACTGGACTCAAATTCTGGTGAACTTTGGTTCAGCACCAATGTTTTTCTACATACTGCATTTGTATGTATTGCTGGCGCTGCATTGGATTTTAGTCACTCTGTTTGGGCCTAATCAGGGAGACAGGTTTGGTATGGAGCATATGGGCTGGATCTGGCTGACTAGCGTGTTGTTAGCTGCAGCTTTGTATTACCCAACTAAATGGTTTTCTTTGTATAAAAAACGCAGCCAGCAGGCCTGGATACGTTATCTGTAAGTAGATTATTTATAAATCAGGACAACGCAGCTTCTGCGGTTTGGCTTTGACCAGCCGCAGCAGTTTGCCACTGCTGCATTTCATATAAACGTGACTCGCAGCGGGCAAAAGCAAATTCCAGCTGTTTCGCCTGATACAGCTCTGAAATCGCCACAGCAGAGGTCAGCAGTAATAAGCAGCCTCTGTCATAACACTCATCCACTAAGGCAATAAAACGCCGGGCTTCGTTGTCCAGCTTGCTGATATAAATATCCTGATGTTCACGCTGATAACTGTCTTCCACACCATGCAAAATGGCAGTGTCCGACACAGCGCTGAATTGTGGCACATCCAGCACAGCTATGGCTTGGTAACGGCTTGCCAGCTGCATATAATCGAGCTGACTGCGTGGCCCGGAGCAGAGCGCCATAAAATCAAAACCTATGATTTTTTCATTACTCCATAAAACCGGAAAAGAGCGGCCCAACAATTCAAAGTCGGGCAGGGGCTGCACTTCACCAAATAACTGCTCCGCCTGCTGCTTTAACTCTGTTTCAGTAGCTCCCTGCCAGTAATAACGCATCGGGCTTTGCTTTAAGCGCCGGTAATCTATGCCGTTATCCAGCGTCAACACCCTGCAGTGCTGACGCAGCAGATCAATAGTGGGTAAAAAACGCTGACGTTGCAGGCCATTTTTATACAGTTCTTCAGGCACTGCATTGGAGGTGGTGACCAGCACCACACCACACTGAAACAAGTAACGCCATAAAGTGCCAAGCAACATAGCGTCGCCTATGTCGTTAATAAAAAACTCGTCAAAACACAGCACTTTGTATTGTTGTGCCCAGTCTTTGGCGATTTGTAATAAAGGGTCGGCTTCGCCCTGATGCTGTGTTAATTCCTGATGCACCCTCGCCATAAAATGATGAAAATGCAGCCGGATTTTGCCATCCACAGGTAGCTGTTGATAAAACAAATCCATCAACATGGTTTTGCCTCGACCGACAGGGCCATGCAGATACAAACCTAAAGTGGGTATGCCAGAACACAACTGATCTGCTATCTGCTGCAGAGCCAATACCGCTTGATATTGTGGCTCGTCATACAACAACAGGCCCTGTTGGACCTGTTGCTGATAAAGCGAGGTTACAGCAGCTAAACTCAATCTGTTGGACCCGCCGGTACATAACGTTGTAGCCAACTGGTGAATTCGTTAAACCAGAAAATGGAGTTGTTGGGTTTTAAAATCCAGTGGTTTTCATTGGGGAAATACACCAAACGTGCATCTAAGCCTTTGCCTTTATAGACACCATAAATTTCCAACCCTTGAGTCACGGGCACACGATAATCCTGCTCACCATGCATAATCAGCATAGGAGTGACAAACTTATCGGCAAACAATGCAGGGTTCCACTGCTGCATGATCTCTAACCCGCTCCAGGGCGCACCGCCATAGGCATGTACTCTGTGTGTGGTCGCGTCAGAGGCAAACTGGCCCATCAGGTTGTACACACCCGCATGGTTAATCAGTGCTTTGTATCGTTCGGTATGACCGGCAATCCAGCTCACCAGATAACCACCATAACTGCCACCAGCCGCCGCTAAACGGGTGGCGTCGATAAAACCACGCGACAACATGTAATCCACAGCAGCTTCACTATCCATAAAAGGCTTCACTGGATGTTCACCATGAATAGATTCAGCAAAAGCCTGGCCAAAACTGGTCGAGCCATGAAAGTTGGGCTGGATCACTACATAACCTGCTGCTGCAAACACCTGTGAGTTCCAGCGGTAACTGAAACTATCACCCGAATAGCTGTGTGGACCGCCATGTAATACATTGAGCAAAGGCCATTTTTTATTGGGGTCAAAGTTGGGCGGATACGTAATATAAGCCTGTACCAGTTTGCCATCTGCTCCGGCAAAGCTGACATCTTCAGTTTTGCCCCAACTAATGCTTTGTTGCAGCTCCTGATTGATCCGGCTCAGCTGTTTCAAGGTGCGGCCTTTATTATCCAGGCTATAAATTTCCGGCATCTGGTTCATGCTGTGTTGCACCAGATACATTTGCTGTTGTTGGCCAATTTGCAGCTGACTGATATCGGCCTGACGCAACAACTGCTGTACCTGACCACCAGCCAAAGGCATGCTGTATAAAGCAGATTTTGCTTTGTCAGCGGCCTGAAAATACAAAGTACCGTTTGGACCAAACTCCCAGTCATCCACCGACAGATCCCAGTCTTTGGTTAAATTAGTTTTTTGCTGAGGTTTAAAATCAAAGCGGATCAGCTGGTTATTATCCGAGGTAAAAAAGGTACTGCGCTGTGCGCCATAGACCAGGCTTTTACCATCAGGGCTGAATTTTGGGTTGCTGTCACTGGCCGGATTGTCTGCTGTGATATTGACAAACTCACCTGAACCGTCAGTTTTAACAATCAAAATATCGTGATTCAGCTGATCAAAAGGCGGTGGGCTGGTCACTGCACTGACTGCAATCTGGCGGCCATCTGTAGAAATATCAAATTCAGCATCGCCATTTAAACTAAACCTGCGATCCCAGCCTGGTGTTAAGTCGGCTATTTCGCCGGTATGAATGTTAATACTGAACAAATGCGGATAGCTGTCATCGGTTAACCAGTGATCCCAGAAGCGATAGACTCTGTCTTCTGTCACCCGCGCTGTCACTTTATTGTCTTTTTTCTGCTTTAACTCTTCAGCCAAAGCGGCAAAGTCACCATTAAACCCTTTAGGTACATTGGCCAGAAACAAAATACGCTGCCCATCCGGAAACCATTTGGGTTGCTGCACAGCAACAGGTAACTTGGTTAAAGCTTTAGCTTCACCACCTGTTAAAGGTAATAAAAACAGTTGATTCGTTTCATTGCTGCGTTTGGACAAAAACACCAGTTGACGACCGTCAGGGCTCCAGGCTGGTGCAGTATCTGAATCCGGGTGCTGGGTTAAAGCCGTCAGTTGCTGGGTACGTAAATCCAGAATATGAATATCAGCATTGCCTTTGTCGGCGGCCAGATCATAACGGGTGACAGTCAATGCCAGTTGCTGACCACTGGGTGATAAGGTCATGGCACCGGGACGCGCCACTTGCCATACATGCTGGGCAGTTAAAGGTTCAGTTGCGGCCTGAGCAGCACCTGCCGCCACAACCATCATCAGGGCTGAAAAACTAAATTTCATACACACTCGCGTTTGTTCAGTCAAAGCAATAAGTTGACGCTAGCATAGGCCAGTAGAGCTATAAATAAAACCCTGACGGATGAAGGAAAATTTAGGATTAAGCGGAGGTTGTAGTGCTGTATACAGCAAAATAACGGCTGCAGCTCTGTCTGCCAGAATACTTTCATTTAACAGCTGGCGGTCAGTTCTTCCGCTGCCTGCGTCAAATACAGTCTGATCTGTAGTTTTTCCACTGTGCTTTCCTGTTGCAGCTTTACGCCTGATAACTTTGCCAGATACTGACTAAACACCCAAAAAGGCTCAGCGTGGTTTTCTTCTGCTTTAACTTCTTTCTGCCATGGATACAACAAGATCCAGTTGAGTTGCAATTGTGTTCCCTGCTGTTCAGTGCTGATACCCAGCTCAGGTGTGCGGCTTACACTATGGTTTAGCAAATAGCAGCTTAAAGCACAGCACAATAATTCCAGTATTTGAGGGGGCAGTGAACAGGCCAGCAAAGGCGAAATAGTGGATGAAATTCTTGGATACGCTTTTAATAAAATCGAGGCTTGGTAAGCGCCACGTTCAGCCAGATCTACAACTTTGCTTGTTGTCTGTCGCTGGGCCTGTACACCTGTCAGTTTTTCCAGCATTCCTGATAATACTGCCCAGCATAAACTCTGTTGTTTCAGTTGCTGCAGGCCAGGTTTAAGCAAAGGCAAGGTCAGTTGATGCTCAGGCTGCAGCAATCGGCTGTACATCAATTGCAACTGCTGCTGGCTCTGCTGCATTTGTTGTTGCAGCATTTGCATTAAATTGGCTAATAAATCAGAAAGCTGGGGCAAATTATAGTGAGATTGCTGTAACGATAGCATCAACTGGTGATTGTAATTTTTTTCTTCCTGCAATTGCTGCTGCAGTTCAACGTTTTGATCAAATAACGCCAAATCGCCTTCAATGGCTTCTTTAAAGAGTTGCAGCAACTGGGTGTGATTTTCGTCCATAGGTCTGTTGAAGTAATCCAGAATACAAATGGTGCCAAACAGATGACCATCAGGCCAATACAGCGGGTAGCCATGATAAAACACTAGCCCCAGCGCTGCAGTGGGATTGTCATGCATTTCAGGAACATGGGTCGCATCTGCTATATGCAGAGGTTTTTGCGTGCGCAGCACATTGGCGCAGTAGGAATTCAGTTGCAGCGGCATACTTTGACTGGCAAAAAACGGATGTTTGCCATTGCTGTTGGTCACCTGCAATACCAGCTGGCTGCCATCCATTCTGTTGATCAAAGCACAAGGTACATCAGCTTGACGTGCTAATAAATCTATCATCAGTTGCCAGTGGCTGACAAAATGATCCAGTGTCAGCACCTGACCTGTTTGTGCAGGGGAAGCCGTAGTCTGCATAAAGATAACTCTGCTATCTGTTTGTTCTACTGAGTGTAAATGCAAATTCAGACTTTTGTCAGGTGAAAATTGTTAACGCAATCATTTGGCAGGACTAGTTATAAAAAGCCTGCTGAAAATTATTTCTTCCACGCTATTGCACTTATCGATTACAGATGTAATAGTTTATGTATTACGGTTGTAATCGATAGGTGATGTGCAATGAAAGATATCAGTCAGGCCGAGTTGGAAGTGTTAAAAGTGTTATGGCAGCAGGCGCCTGTTACAGCCAATCAGGTAGTGGATGCTTTAGCCGATGCCAGTCAGTGGCATGAAAAAACAGTCAAAACTCTGCTGAACCGCCTGGTGACTAAAGGTGCTGTGTCTTTTGAGAAAGATGGCCGGGCTTATTTATACAGCCCTGTGCTGCAGCAGGCCGATTATCAGATGAAGGAAAGCCAGAGTTTTATTCAGCGGGTATTTTCTGGTCGTATCGCGCCTTTAGTGGCGGGTTTTGCTCAGCAGGACAAACTGGCAGAACAGGATATTGCTGAGCTGAAACAACTGATCGCCCACTGGGAGCAGGAGAATAAAAATGATTAGTCTGCTGCTGGAATTACTGCTGCCTCTGTCGTTAGTACTGTTGACCTTGCTTGTGCTTCGGCCCTATTTGCTCAGGCAGCTCGGAGTTCGCACCTTGTATGCATTGTGGTGCCTGGTGCCTTTATTGCTCTTATGTTTTGTTCTGCCATTGCAGCTAAGCAGCAACAGCACTTTGGCGGTAATGCAGGTCTATCAGGTAGGTTTACAGCAAGCAGAGCAACAGTTTAGCGCTGGCACTTTTATCGGATGGCTTTGGCTTTGTGGTGTAGTGCTGTTTGCTGCGGTTGTGCTGCGTGGACAGTTGCAACTGGGTAAAGAAAAAGCAGCGGCCAAACTGGTTGATCTTAAACCCGCCTTACTTCAATCCGATTTGCCATGTTTGATCAGCAATAAGGCGCAGGGGCCTTATATCAGCGGTGTGTTAAAGCCTGAAATTCTGTTACCTGCTGATTTTTTCCAGCGTTTTTCACTCACGCAACAGCAATTGATTCTTCAACATGAACTGATGCACTGGCGCCGTGGAGATTTACTCTGCAACCTGCTGGCCCTGGGTTTATTGATGCTGTTCTGGTTTAACCCTTTGTGTTGGTTGGCCTATAGCGCCTACCGTCAGGATCAGGAATTAGCTTGTGATGCGCTGGTGTTAGCCAACGCATCCACAGCCGACAAAATTGCTTACGGTAAAGCTTTACTAAGCAACTCAGAGCCAAGGCCAGTCAGCTGGCAGGGGCTTACCACTCACTACGGAGATATAAAACAGATGAAACAACGTTTAATTCAATTACAAACTCAGCAGGGTTTTAGTAAAACCACAGTAGTAGCTGCAGTAGCACTGGTGCTGACCACAGGTCTTTGGTTACAACAACCCGCTCAGGCTGCGTCTAATACTGCAGTTGCTAAGAATGAACCGGTTCCCGTGATGCGGGTTGAACCTAAGTATCCAATTCAGGCCGCCGAACAACAAATAGAAGGTTATGTGCAGGCCAAGTTTGATATATCAGCCCAAGGCAAAGTGAGTAACGTCCGCATCATGCGTTCTGTACCCACAGCTACTTTTGATAAGGTCAGTATCACAGCGCTGGAACAATGGCAGTACACAGCCACAGGCCATGAGCATAAAGATATGTTAGTACAATTGGATTATGCTTTGGATATGCCGGAAAGCAGTATGGAAAGAGTGGAGGTGACCCCTGCTGCAAAACATTAAACGAGCAGTGGCGACAGTCTAAATAGCAAAGGGGCCACAGGCTCTTTTGCTGTTTGGATTGGTTTTTGAAGTGCCACGCACATAAGCCAAAGCTCATCCAAATAAAATGCCATAAGTCAGACTGATATCAACTAACAGACCTAAACACAGAGGCGTATAATCGCGCTCCGTTTTGTTCCCTCTTTGTTGTTTAAGGAAGTACCAGATGTCTGATTTAATCAGTAAATTAGAATGGCGTTATGCCACCAAAAAATTCGATCCTAGCCAGGTTGTTTCACAGGATAAAATCGATTTTATTCTGGAAGCTATCCGTTTAAGCGCTACGTCCAGTGGTTTACAACCTTATGAAGTGCTGGTGATCACTAATAAAGCCATACGCGAGCAAATTAAGCCGCACGCCTGGAATCAAGGGCAGATCACGGACAGCTCACATTTATTGGTGTTTGCGGCATGGGACAACTACACAGCTGAGCATATTAACACTATGTTTGATTTAACCAACGAAATCCGTGGTTTTAAAAACGAAGGTTGGGAAAACTACCGCGCTATGCTGCTGAGTACTTACCCGCAGCGTGACGCTGAAACCAACTATCAACATGCGGCCCGTCAGGCTTACATTGGTTTAGGTTCGGCTTTGATTGCTGCAGCCGAGCTGAAAGTTGACAGCACGCCTATGGAAGGTTTTGATCCGGTGAAAGTGGATGAAATCCTTGGCTTAAAAGAAAAGGGTTTACGTTCAGTATTGTTATTGCCTTTAGGTTACCGTGCCGATGAAGGCGACTGGCTGGTGAAGCTGCAAAAAATTCGTCGTAGCCGCGAGCAGTTTGTTACTGAAATTAATTAATTCTGTGTTTATAGAAGGCCGTCACTGGCCTTCTTTCTTGCTGTCTAACTCACTTTTCTCCTAACTACCTTTCGTTATATTCCTATGCTCTTTTCCCTCTCTGACATCGTTGTCAACATACTGTCATATCCATCCGTTATGGTTTGACTATGAATGTGAGTATGGGGGCTTTATGTCGATCGTTGAAAAGCCAGAGCAGGATGTGCACCAGGCGTTAAAAAATGCTGCGCCTTTGGCTCGTTATCTGGAGCGAAATGCCAGTAGTGCTGATGCCGCCGATATTTTTCAGGAGTCTATTGCCCGTGTGCTGGAACAGGCAAAGCAGCGGCCTATTCTGAATCCTCTTGCTTATGCCTTCACTGTGGCCCGTCATATGTTAATGCGGTTAAAACCTGTCCAGGCTGAAGAGACTGATCAAGTGGTGTGTCAAAGCGCCAACCCGGAAGAAATGGCCAGCATGCAGCAAACTGTTGATCGCTTTAGTCAGGCGCTATCTGCGATGCCGCCATTAAGACGACAAGTCTTTGTGCTGTTGCGGATGGAAGGCAAAAGCCGCAGTGATATTGCTGCTTTACTGCAAATCAGCGAGGATGCAGTATCTAAACATGTCAGCAGGGCGCTGGCGGATATTCAGCGTCTGATCGATCAGCAGCGTGTTTTGTAAGCCAGGGTATGTGAGTCCTATTTTGAGTGAACAAGAAAAGTTGAATACTAAACAACAGGCAGAGCAGGAACTGTATCTGCAAGCCGCCAGTTGGGTGGAAAAACTCGCCAGTGGTGAGCTGGACAGCCTGAGTAAAAGGCGGTTTAGCCATTGGCTGGATGCCGATCCAAGGCACCCTGTACTGCTGCAATCTATGGTCGAAACCTGGCAGGACCAGGCTTTAACTAAAGCTTTGTCTGCTTATCAGCCTTCGCCGTTAAAACGTTGGCAGTTATCTCTTCCCCTGTTGCTTAAATTGAAGTGGCCTAAATTGCAGCTGGCTGGTGCTGCTATGGCATGCAGTTCTGTGTTGGTGATGTTGCTTTATCTGGGCAATGGCAGCTTGTTTTCTAGTCCTGCGCCTTACGAGCTAAAAACAGCTCAGGCCAGCAGCATGCAACAAGGGCTTGATGATGGCTCAGTGGTTGATATAGCGCCAGACAGTCAGCTCACTGTGTTTTTTACGGCAGATAAACGTCAGGTGCTGCAAGGTCAGGGTGCTGCTTATTTTGCTGTCGCCAAAGACAAACAACGGCCTTTTGAAGTCCGACTGGATCAAGCCAGCGTGGTGGCTGTTGGCACCGAATTTAATATTGATCGCGACCCGGATCTGATTGATATCACAGTGTACGAAGGCGCTGTGCAGGTGCAGGCTAGCGCTGCTGGCCCAAGTCAGTTGCTCAAAAGTGGTGAGCGAATTCGTATTCAGCAGAATAAATTATCACAAGTGCAAAAAGTGGATTTGCAACAGTTAGTCGACTGGCGCTCCGGCTGGATTGAAATTGAAAACGAAACCTTAGGCTATTTACTGCACAGGCTAAACCGCTCGGCTTTGGTGCCTGTCAGCGCCAGTGCTGAGGTCGCAGATTTACGGGTGGCAGGTCGTTTTGAACTGGCCAATACCCAACAAACCTTGTCGGCTTTGACTGAAGCTTATGGCCTGACGCTGCAGCAAAACAGTAGCGGTATCCGGCTGAGTAGGTCAGAGTAGCAGTGGGGGCGGGTTGTGTGGTTACGACCTGAACTCTGTGTGTTATTGCTTTTGTGCTGGTGCAAAAGCCCCGCTGTATGGGCTGCTGAAGCTTCACAGAAGCAGTTGTATTCACTGCCATCTCAGCCTTTATCTACTGCCTTGCTGCAATTTGCCCGCAAGGCAAATCAGCCGTTATTGTACGATCCTGCTTTGCTTGAAGGGCGACAAGCACCGGCTCTTTATGGTGAATTCGAACCCACTGAAGCCCTGCATCAGCTGTTATCGCAGCAGCCTTTAGAAGCTATTCCCCGCGAAAAAGGCTGGTTGATTAGAGCCAAAGTTGTAGTAGAACAACCAGCTATGGCTGCTGCTATTCCCGCCGTTAAAACCCAAAAACCGCCTGCAGCTGTGGAAGTGATAGCTATACGTTCCAGTGCTGTTACCCAGCAGAACACCGTTGCTACAGCATTGTTGCCTCAGGCCAAAACACTAAAACGAGAGGCTATGATTGCACAGGATTCCTTGGTCGCTGACGATATTACCGATTTTCCAGCTTTGAACTTAGCCAACTCCTTGCTGCGCTTGCCTGGCATTACTATTAACAGAGAGTGGGGCGAAGGCCGGCAGATTTCATTGCGGGGTTTAGGCCCGGATTTCACGCGGGTGCAAGTGAATGGGATGGAAGCTTTAGGTACGTCCTCTTCGCCTATGGATGCGCGCGGCGCTGTGTCCAGAACCAGGGCTTTTGACTTTAATATTTTTGCCTCTGAGCTGTTTAACCAGATTGATGTCAAAAAATCCTTTTCAGCTGATCAGGAAGAAGGTGGTATAGCGGGCACTGTCAATTTACACACTGCCAAGCCTTTTGATTACGACGGGCCAAAAAGCAGTATTTCGGCTCAGTTGGGCACGAACAGCAACACCAATAGCTCCGATCCACGCTTCTCCGCTGTGTTCTCTGAGCTCTGGTCAGATATTGGAGCTTTGGTATCTATCACTCATAGCATTCGGTCTACCAATGAATATGGCAGCAATACCACACGCTGGCGGCGAGAAACCGGCAAACAAGCGGCCGACAGCAGCAATACTGAACTGCAAAACCTGCTGGACTCTAGCGAGTTATGGTTTCCACGTGGTCAGCGATTTTCTGTCTGGGAAAACGAACAAAACCGCTTAGGTATCACAACAGCGCTGCAATACAAACCCAATCAGGAGTTCAGTCTGGTGCTGGATTGGATGCACGGTAAGTTGGAAAACCAGCTGGCTGAACATCATATGGCGGTAAAAGATAATAACCTGGTGAACTCTTTGATCTGGTGTGAAAGTGCTAAAGGCGACAAAGAAGTAGTCTATGCCAGCTACAAGAATGCCAGCTGGCGTAATGAAAGCCGGGAGGATTATAACGAGTCGGTGTTTGATCAAATCAGCCTGGCCGCAGACTGGACCGCCACTGCCGATCTGCAGATCCGCGCTATGTTGGGCCATAGTTCATCCGACTACAGCCAGCCGCTGTTGCAGAAACTCAATATTGAAGCGAAGAAAAAAGCCTCCATCACTACAGACTTCAGCCAGGACGCTTTTTATGGCCGCAGTTCTTCGGCTGATTTTGATGTCACTTCTATCGAAGGTTATACAGTCAAAGACCTGTTTTTCCAGTCGAACTTTATTTATTCCAGCTTTGATAATGCCAAGCTGGATGTTGATTACCAGCTCAGCGATAACAATGCGCTTAAATTTGGTATTCACTATAAAAAGTTCAGTAACTCGGGCTTTGAGCAAGAAGCCAGTGGTTTTCCGTATAACAACGCGACACCAAAGAATCAGGGTATGGTTAGCCTGAGCCCAGGTCAGGTGCAAATTTATAACGGCCATCCGGACCAAAGCTGGCTGGAAGGCAATATAGCTGCAGTGCAGAATTTTTATGGCCTGAGCGATTTTTCCTTAACGGACGCCAATACTTTGAGCAGCACAGTGTACGATTTAGCTGAGCAAACCAATGCGCTTTACCTGTTGTATCACCATGACTCAGAGCTTGCAGGTTCACCGTTACGCTCGAGATTGGGCCTGCGTTTTTTCGACACCAAAATGAGTTCACAAGGTGTGTCTTACATGCAACCTGCCAGCATCGAGCGCAGTTATTCAGGTTATTTGCCGAGCCTGGATCTGGCTTATGATCTGGCAGAAGATCTGATCTGGCGCGCTGGTCTGAGCAAAAATATCACCCGCCCATCCTTAGACGCCATGGCCTTTTCGGTTTATGTCAGTAAAACCTCCTTGGGCGAAACTGATATAGGTCAAATTTCCACAGGCAACCCAGAGCTGCAACCCTATGATTCTGATAACTTTGATATGGCACTGGAGTGGTATTTTGAAAATGCAGGACTGGCGTCGGTGGC
>Ga0180008_1001823_pt1 | contig 12404 bp, 14 predicted proteins | sample MM_PW_MetaG_FD_121121 | JGI IMG/M metagenome (GOLD analysis project Ga0180008, IMG submission 121121) | Groundwater microbial communities from the Aspo Hard Rock Laboratory (HRL) deep subsurface site, Sweden - MM_PW_MetaG | ecosystem: Environmental > Aquatic > Deep subsurface > Groundwater... | reverse complement strand
GGGACGGTCGATCAGGCGACGCCCACAGCTCTCGACCTGGCAACCTCAGGTTACGAGGACGTGGGCGAGCTGGATGTGCCGACGAACGAGATCTATGTCTACGTGATCGAGGCCCTGACTACGGCTTCGACGGTCACGTTCACCGGCACGAACCAAAGCGGTGCTTCGGCAACCTGCACCGTGTACGTTCCAACGACCGCTGCGATCGGCGACGTGCTCAGATGCACGATGACCAACCCGGGCGATGCCTTCGATGATATCAGCGCCGTGTCCGCAACCACGATGGGCGGAACCGGGACACTCGGCGTCTTTGCCCCGGCAAAGGAGTCAGTCGTCTCCGGCGGCTCGCAGTGGATCTACGGCAACGAAGGGTCCACGTACGCGAAGGCGCGGACCACGATGCGCAAGATCACCGTGACCGCTGAAGATCACGAGCTGGGCGCTACGATCAGCCTCAAGAACATCGAGGACATGGCAATGGCGCTCCAGGATGAGGGTTCCAGCTTCGACGTGCTGGCGCGGCTCATCTCGCTCGTCGCCTCTGACATCGGCGTGTATATCGACGCGAAGGCGTTCAAGACGATCTATGACCGGGCCGTGAGTACCACGGTTGGCTGGAGGGACAAGCTGGGCCACACGTCGGACTTCTCTCAGACGGTGCCTGGCGGGAAGACGGAGCCGGAGTATCTCGCAGAGTTCGACAAGGCCGTCGGTCAGATGGTCGATTACGTCAGTCACATCTGCAACATGCCGCCCAACTGGATCGTGATCCACACGACCGACCGCGGCAAGATCGCGGACTGGGTCGGGGACAAGATCCTGAAGTACAACCCGGGACGGCGTGAGGCGTTTGACAGAACCAAGTCGTGGGGTACGTGGCACGGCTGTGAGGTCTACGTCAACGGGAATTCACTGAAGAATGCCGTGATCTGCGGCAGCAACCAGAGGGGTCTGCACTACGACGTGTTGGTTCCGATGCAGCTGTTGGGGCCGATGTGGGTCCCCGGTGAGTCGAACAAGACGCTTCTGAGGCGTCAGAGATCTGCGACCACGATTACCCAGGCTCACACGCTTGGTCAGGTCCGGATCACGGCGTAGACGGGATATGAAGCGGAACGATGACGGGGCGGGTGCAACTCGCCCGCCCCTCTCTTGAGCCAAGGACACGATGATGAAGGTCATCAACACAGGGGCGTTACCGGTCCAGATCCATCTTCCCGCCATTTCCGGCACGTTTGCTCTGGATCCTTCAGAGCCGAGCCAAAGGGAGCCCATTCGGGCAATCGACGAATGGCTGGGTCCAGGGCAGATCTCGCGAGAGTACCCGGAACAGCATCGGGAGATTCTTCTCGGCACTCAGGGGCTGAAGGACTACACGGCAGCGGAGACCGCGCCGGTGGAGCCTGAGCCCATCGAGGAGACCCGGGTGCTGGCAGATGAAGACGTTGATGTGACGCCGACGAAACCAAAGCTGAAGCCGCAAACACCTCCGAAAACACCGCCGAAACCCAAGGCGAAGGCGAAGAATTGGGCGAGGGCTGGAAGGAGAAAGAAGTAATGCTTCGTACACCACAGACAGCAACGCTTTGCAGTGCGCAGGTACTGGGAGCGAATGATGGCACCGGCGCAGTATGCGATGAAGGGGCTAAAAGCATTGAGGGATTCGGGATTATCACTCTCACGGGGACGGTGAGCAACGCCGTGGATGATGCGCTTGTCCACGTGTTCACGAGCGACGCGGCGACAGCGCCGACGGCGAGCTCGACCTGCGCACTCATGAACAATCCGAATCTCATCGACGGAACGGCACACGTTCTGCGCTTCAAGGTCAACGATGTCCAGACACACACGATTCAGGTCTGCGCCAAGTGGCTACTCGTGTACGTCGAGGCGTCGAGTACCAGTTCGACATCGACGCTCACGCTCACGCTGAAGGCGCACGCAACCAGCACGTAGGAGACTTGGGGGGACGGTGCAAGTGACCGCCCCCCGGACCTCCCATCTGGGAGAATGCAATGCCACAGAAATTCGGAAAGCTCCAGACCTGGCGGGTGCTCTATACGGACGTAACCGGTACCTGCTTTTCGAGCGTTGCGCTGTCGGGGACGGGGACGCTCAGAAACGGGATCTACAACATCTCGATTCACGGTAGCGACACGCTCGGCTATCGAATGATCGTGGCTGGAGGCCCGGGCGACGGCAAGGAGATGTGGGTCACGGAGGGCGCGACCTACACGGATTCGATTGTGAGCGGGGTGGAGATCGTGCTTGCTGCCGCGCTCGTAAATGGCGATCAGGCCAGAATCGAAGTGACGAATCAGTCGGAGTTCCCGGCTGGGACGAAGCAGGCCAAGGTGACAAGCGCCGCGGGGGCTGCGGTTGCAACCGGCTGGAGCCGGATTCATTCGGTCACGCTCGTACCGCAGGGCTGCGCACAGGATACAACAGTCACGATCTATGACAACACGGCTGGGAGCGGGACGAAGGTGCTCGATGCTGTGCCGATCCTGGACGAAAACGGTGTTCTAACGGTATCCGAGGCGGTCGGGGTTGAGTGCCAGACGGGTATTTACGCGGTTGTGAGCAAGACAAGTTGTCACGTCTTGGTTGAGTACAGCCAGTAGGCATGCGGGATGATTGCGGGGGCGGGGGAAGGGTACAGGGATGCGAGCAATTCTTCTCGTAGTCCTGGCCTTAACGGTTCTGTGTGTGGGGACCGCCGAGGCGGGGCTTTACTCAAGGACTTGGACGGCGGACAGCACGTTCGTTGCGGATGCACTCGCGGATACCATCACGTTCATCCCGATTGACGATGCGGGGATCTTCCGGGCTGATGCGTGGTCGATGCTTCTGATGGCTACGGACGATACGAGTACTGTGCGCGTGGACTACTACCAGCCAGGGGGTGACACGTGCGGTTACAGGACGATCAATGTCCATGCGAACCAGGAGCCGCGGATTTCGGGGCAACTGGATAGCGCGGTTGTGTATCTCCCGGTCAACCATGCGACTACGCGGTTTCGGATCAGCGGATGTGCGGGGGATAACGTGCCCCTCGCGTTTGGCAATTATCGGTTTGAGGCGAATCTCGACCCGTTTGTGGACACTGCCCTTGTGCACATGGATTCTATGGCGGTACAGTTTTCGGCGGGCTGGCAGTGGGAAGACAGCACACAGCGGGTCGATGTTGTTCACCATGTGGCTGAGGACACAATCGGAACGACGCTATATCCATCTGGGGCCAAGGGCCTGCGGATTGTTGCGAGGGATACGACAACTGCGGCACCGGTCATGCGTCTGCTGCTTGCGGACGAGAACGGAAAGCTTTACACAGTCCTCGATAGTCTCGGTCTTCTTACGGAGCTGACGCACTGGACTTCCGGTGACAGCCTGGGCCTCGTGACAGAATTGACACACTGGACAAGCGGCGACTCCGTCGGATACTTGACCCACTGGATAGTGGGAGACAGTCTCGGGATCGCGTACCGAATTATGCGCGTTGACAGCCTCGGGATTGCTAGCGAGCTCACTCACTGGACTTCAGGCGACTCACTTGGACTACTCACTCAATGGACCATTGGCGACAGTCTGGGTATCGTCTATCGAATCATGCGCGTGGACAGCACTGGCATCTTGACCGAATTGACTCACTGGACTTCTGGGGACAGCCTCGGAATTGCAACAGAACTCACCCATTGGACAAGTGGAGACAGCATTGGAACCCTGACTCATGTCGGGCGAGTTGATAGCTCTGGCATCGTGACGGAATTGACGCATTTCACGTCTGGCGACAGCCTGGGCATCGTTGATACCGTGCACGTCGTACAAAAGGTTGACGCGGTTACCACCGTCACGACGGTAAGCATGCTCAGCGACATCTCGAATCTGAGCGAGGCTGCGCTCGACCAGGCGGCGGACGATATTGACCTTGCCTATCAGGAAGATGACACCGTAAGCACCGCTGGGTCCGACAACACGTTTCGCATCGACTTGATGCCGCACAAGTGCGGTCGGTCCAGGGATACCACGCTCGTAGCTGCGATTGACGAAACAACGGTCTTCTATGACCGCGAGTGGAATGCCCTTCGCGCCGAGATCGTTGACATTTGGGTGCATGGTTGTACCGATACCGTGTATCTCTGGGGGCCGTTCTCCTTCCACGAAGTAATTCTACAGAATGGAGAATCCTTCCACCTTGAACGCGCGATGGTGGACACCATCATCCACAAGACAGACGGCCCAGGACGAATCGGCCACTCAGGCCAGGGGGTGGCGAAGTGAAGCGCATAATCGGGCTCATTGCTACGCTACTGGCGCTTACCTGGGCCGTTACGGCGAGTGCTCAGTTTAAGCCAAACCCTCCAGCGGATTCGTCCTCGATTAGACACGGTTCGATCCACTGGACACACTTGGGAACGGATCAGGTGACTCGTATCCGGCCGCTCTTCGCAATTGTCTATGACGATGGATACCAGTGTGTTGAGGATAGCTGTTACTGGCACCTCCACAAGGCAGGGGCTCCCGCGCTCAATTACAGCGCGGGCGATTCTGCGAACGTCTCTGGGCTCGGAAGTATGCTTGCCACAATGGCGATCGTTGGCAAGTATGCAAAGGCCGAGTCTATTGCTTGTAGGATGGGATTCAATGAGATCCGCACTCTCTACAATGCAGGCTGGGAAATTGCCGGTCATGCAACAGGAAAGACTCAGGGGTGGTTGGTAGAGAACGACATCACCAAACTACACTACCGCGGATGTGCAGACTCGTTTCATTCTGAGGTCGGGGAGTGCTATCAGCTTCTCGCCGACACGCTTGGCTTCTGGGACATCAAGACCTGGGTATACCCCAATGGTTTCTGGTCGCCGGATTACGCGCGTGTAGTGGGCGAATACTACCGGTACGGGATTGTGGTCGGCAGTACGATCGACACGCGCCGCAGTCACACAATTCCGCTCTCGATTGACCAAGCATACGGGTGGGATATTGACCGCGGCGCGCTCGGATATGGAGCGATATTTGATCCGCTGAATGTTCCGAGAGTCACCAATAAACTTACCCGCGCTGCTCTCTACGAAGACATCCACGAGACAATCAATGCGTGGGGTGCCGGTCAGATTTTCATGGCACACGCCCCGTGCTCTACGCGGACATCAGGCTGTACCCTCAACGACGAGCTCAGCTATCCGTGGTATTGGCTGATCGCGACCCTTGATACGTTGCGCGCCGAGGGGCTGTGTGAAGTAGTAACCGCCGGAGAGCTTCTCGACCGGCTGTGCTCACGGCCAATCGCACCCGGAGCCAATTGGATCGACGGGCGCATGAAGGATGCCGACGGCGACGGCGCACCGAACGGAATTCACAGCGAGATTACTGCCGACTGGTCGCCGTCCGGCCCCGCCCCGAGACACCATGTTGGGCGCTTTCCCCTGGAATACCTCGGAGAGGTCCAGTCTGACACGATCGGCGTGGATGGCGGTGATGTCTGGGGCCTGTGTAGCACCTCCCAGGGCCTAGGGTTTGAACTCAAGCCAATTGCCACAATGGCGGTCGACCCTGGCGACATTGTGGAGATGGGGGCCTACTTCTGTGTCGTGGATTCGTTCTTCGGGGACGGTACACACCAGGCAGGAGACAGCTCCATCTATCACGATGACTTCACTGGCCTCATGCCCTACATCTGGTCCAGTGCGTTCTCTCATTACGCCGTGATGGAAGATTCCAGTGCCCTTGGGGCGTTTGTGGAGCAGACAACGGGTAATCGGTTGAAGTCCACCAAGAAGATAATCAACGATGCTGGCCGGACCTATCAGTGGAATGCGGACGATACAGTATGGTTACACGTTTACGAGCAGTTTCGCGCGCGTGAGTGGTACGACCTATTGCAGCTCCGCGTTGAGGTGGCCTACGGCTCAGCGCCCATTGACTCAATCGAGAACAAGATCGTAATCAGCTCGCCGTATGTACATGTGAAGAAACGGACCGGTGTGAAATGGTAGAGATGCCCAATTCGCTTCTTTGCTGGAGGCGCTAGACCCGAGGGAGAGACATCATGGCAAACGGTATCGGTACTGAAATTCCAATGTGGGCTCTCGGCGGTGGCGGAGCAGGGTTGACGATTATCGTTCTCCGCCAAACGTTCGGCTTCATCCGGGACGTAATGGGCCGCAGTCAAGGCATGAACGGAATCGACCGGCAACTACTCCAAGAAATAAGCAAAACACAGGCCGTCCAAACGGAAATCCTGCGAGCCATGCAGATAGATAACTCCAAGCGCCATCACAACCTCCAGGAGGGGCAGAAGGCAATCTCGAACTCGCTGGGTAGGGCGATGGGGACCTGGGACGGGAGATAACATGGCACGCCGTACATTCTCCGAATTCAGAACAGCCCTCCGCAGACAAACCGGAGACCCGGGGGATAGAAACGTCCTATCCACTCTTGGGGTTGCGGTTACTGCGGGTGACACGTCCGTTACCCTCGCAAGCACAAAAGGCTTTCCCGGTTCCGGCTATGCCGTAATCGAGGGCGATGTCTTCTCCTGGAGTGCGAAGACTTCAACTGTCCTGTCCGGTGTCCCGGCCACTGGCAAAGGTGCCTTTGCCAGCAACCACGCCGTTACCGGAGTCGAGGTCATGGGCTGCATCGTCACAGAGGACGATCTCGAGGAGTGGCTGTCTGAGGCCATAGACGAATACAACCGCTACCGGCCCTATCGGACCACGGGGACGCTCACAACCGTCGCCGGCCAGAAGCGATACGACTATCCGACTGACGCCCTCCGGATCTCACGGCTGGTTCTCATCGATACGGACGGTCAAGCCGATACGCCATACGCGTTCACAGTCGAGGAGCTGGACACCGGAAACAAGATCGTGCTGCCGAGCTACTGGAGCGGCGACAGCGAGGCGCTGACCGTCTACTGCGAGAAGAACCACACGACCTTCAGGGGCGCAGCGGAAGACGGCGAGAGCACGGTCCCCGAGCAAGACGAATGGCTGATCCTCCTGTATGCGAAGGCGTGTATCCACCGCCAGAGGGCACAGGACACGGCTGCTCTCACGAAGCGGCGACGCTTGCAGCGGTCAGATGATCCCGGCGCCAGCCAGAAAGCACAGGAAGCAACATGGCAGAAACTTGAGGAACAGTTCCGTGAATCTCTCAAAAAACCGTATCACGCTCTGGTACGCCGCCAGGTGGTACGGCCGGGAGAGAGCGGAGGGACAACGTATCGTGCGCCGTTTGGCCTCATTGAGGCGGATCCGTGATCCAGTGGCCGGTAGAGCTACACGCTGAGAGCCCGCTGGGGGGCAAGGCGTCTGGTACCAGTTGGGCCAACTGCGTGAGCCAGGACCCGGATTTCACGGCCTACGGCAGCACGTATCGGCCGAAAGCGGGGGCGCACTACTGGGAGACCAAGAGCGCCAAGCACTGGCAACAGACGCGGGCGCTTCTTGCGATACAGACAGCCGAGACAGCGGCACAGTACCCGGCCGTTTCATGTGTGCTGCGCCTCTGGGTAAGGGGCCTGGACGTTACAACGGGGGCTTTCAATCTTCAGATCTACCGGGGGCCTCCGGATACCTGGTGGGATGGGGACAAAGTTGCAATCACGGATGATGACGACGAGTACGTTCCAGCCTGGGATGGTGGCGAGCTTCTGGGGACGATTGCCTCAGAGGACATGAGTGAGGGGGCCTATGTCTATTTCGATATTGATCTCGATGATCTGACGGATGATTCGACTGACAACGGGGGCTACACGTTCTTCCGTCTGATTTCAGATGGGGAGGATGATGACCCCGCGGGTGGGGCAACGCCCGAGCTGGACGATGAAAACCAGGGGAGCTACGTCGAGTGCGACGGCCCCCAGGACGATCATCCGCCAGCACTGGTTTTCACTCTGGACCTGGATCAGGAAGGTATGCAGCAGCTAGCCGTAGACATAGACGCTGAGAGCCGAGTGACGGTGACGGTTACGCGCCGGAGCAATACGCAGGACAGCGATGGGAACTTCGGCACCGGGACAGCAACGACCATTGCCGAGAACGTAGTGGTTGATATTGAGCCCATCGCGGGGATTGCTACCGAACGGCGTGCGGCTCCAACTGGTTACCCAGAGGAGATGACACACCTCATGACTCCGGAGATGCCGCTGCCGATGGTGGAGCACGGGGATTCGCCGGGGGTGGACCTTGGAGATGATGTGGTGAGGGCATACGATGCAGGCGGGACCGTGAGTTACCAGATTATCGGTATCAATGAGCTGACTGCTGGGCATCAGGAGATTCACCTGAAGGAAATGAAGGCCAGACCATGAGCATGCGTTGGCTACAGGGGGCGATGCTGGCAACGAATCACGCGGCGAGCCACGCGGAGAAGCAGGCCGTGGGGGCACTGGACTACGCATGCCGGATGCTGGTCAACACAGCGAAGGAAAACGCGCCGTATAGGGACCGGTCGAGTCAACTCCGCAATGGCTACGGCCACAGAGTTGTTGATGTGGGCCGCGATAACAAGGTGGGCGTGGTCTTCAACCGAATGAACTACGCGCCGAAGGTAGAGTTCACGCCCGGGTACTGGGTGCTCTCGGCTGCCTTCATCATGAAGCGAGCTGAGTTACTGGCGATTGTCGGCAAAGAGATGGACATGTCTGTGCTTGAGAGAGGGACAAACATGATGGGCATCTTCAACATGTCCGCAGTCGTTGACAGATTCAAGGGCGGCATGTGGGTCAGTCAGATGGGTAAGGGCCGCAGCTTTCAGCCCGCATCATTCATCGGAAGGAAGTACGGGTAGATGCTGGACGTAGACGACATCCTGAGCGCGATCTGGAAGAAGCAGAACGCCGACGCAACGATCAAGGGCGCCGACTACTTGAACGGCACAACCAAGATCGTCAAGGGGCCAACTCGGCCAAAGGAGTCTACGAACCCGCAGATGACGATCACCTTCAACGGTGACGTAGGCAAGGTGAGCACGTTCGTCACGGGAGAGGTACAGCTAACGGTCTTTACCGATGCGAATGCCAACGGTACGGCGAACACGGCATTGATGGGGAGAATTCTGAAGAGAGGTACGGATCTGCTCCAGGCCAAGGTGGGTTCCGCAAGTTGGAGCGAGGACAACGTGAAAATCTTCGGAACGTTTCCATCTGTACCACCTGTAGGGCCGCTGGACAATCCGGATCGTGAGGGCGAGTTCTTCATGGCGACTCGGATTTTCCTGACGGCGATTCTCATACCATAGCAGAGGGGGCGCACGAACAAGGATTCAAGGCTGGCTGGTGCTCGGGGATGGTGGCTAGGAACGCCCCCGGGCTGTCTGAGCCGAGCACCGGTACGGCCGCGGGGGCGGTGGAAGGGACGGGGCAATGGCTAGAGCAGTGACAATCGATGAAGGCAATATCATCTCCGGACTATACGATATCTCGCTGGGGGCTACGGCTCTCGGGGCTGTCGAGGGGGATGTGACGGTCTCAAGAGAGGCCGATACGATCAGATTCAAAAGCGCTCAGTCCGTGGGAACGCTTGCGACGAAGGAGAGTGATGTCCGGTACTACATCCGCTGTGATCTGGGTGAGGCGACGCTCACCAATCTCTACAAGGCATGGAATCAGCCCGTGGCTACGCTCGGCGGTGGCGGTTCTTCTCTGTCGATTGAGCATACGCCCGGGAGCGAGCTTGCGCAAGCCGCGTTGACGGTTGTGGGTCCAGCACCGGGGACGGCGCTCAAGAACACCTGGACATTCGACAAGGTCGACTCGATGGGCGTGTCAGAACACAAATTCACCGTTAACGGCTTTACCATGATTCCGGTGCAGTTCGAGGCGCTGGCTGAGGTGGGTGCTACCGGTGTGACCACCTGGGGCTGTGTGGTTGAAGCGGCTGAATAGGAGACACCAAACACGGGGGCAGATCTGGTGTTGGATTTCTGGTGTCCGTCGGTTACTGCGCAGACCGGCTACGGCCGAGTTCACCTACGGCTCTACCGGGCATTGAAGAGGATCGGCGCGAAGCTCACGGATAAGCCGGGGCTGGGAGACATCACGGTTTTCTACGGGCAACCCGGGCTGGAGCCCCATCTTCGCAAGCTCTGGCGCGTGCGCACGCGGGCAAAGTTTCTGTGGTACTCGATGTTCGAGTGCTCGGTACCTCCTCCCGGCTGGGTGGATGTCATTGAAGGCCGTCTTCCGGGCGTTGACCCAGCGGACGGCCTTTGTGTTCCGAGCACTTGGGTGGGGGAGATGTTCCGTGAGAATGGAATCACGAAACCGATCCACGTTATCCCGCATGGGGTGGACGGGGCAGAGTTCCCCTATATCGAGAGGGACGCCGATCGGCCCTTCACATTTCTCTGGCAAGGTGTCTCTCCGAATGATCGTAAGGGCGGTTGGCTGGTCAGAGAGGCGTTTGAGGAGCTTGATTTCCCGGATGCGTGGCTCGTCCTCAAGTGGTGGAACGGACGAGGATTCTACTGGAGGGACCGAGACAAACGAATCGAGCACATCGGACAGAAGCTGACGGACGCAGACATGCTGAAGCTCTTCAGGCGCTGTGATTGCTCAGTCAATCCTACCAGCGGGGAAGGGTTTGGACTAATACCGCTGGAGCACGCGGCGACGGGGATGGCGACAGTTGTGACCGGCTGGAGCGGACCCGCGGACTACGTGCGAGATACGCACATGTGGGAGCTGGACTACCGGTTAGGCCACAGCGTTTTCGGACACGGGGCCGGGATCGAAGATGCGGTAGATGCGAAGCCGGACATGAATAGCTTGAGAGAGGCGATGGGCTGGCTCTACGAGAATCCGGACAAGGCAATAGCGATTGGCAAGAAGTCATCCAAGCGCATTCACAAAGTCTGGACCTGGGAGAATGCGGCTCGAAAGCTGATTGACGCGGTTTCGGAGCACGTTCCACGTGAAACGGTAATGGAGGGGTCATGCTTGTAGGCGTTGCCATCGCGACTCTCGGCAAGCGCGACATGCGGGAGGTGTTCGCTGCATGGCAGGCGCAGACTGACAAGAACTTCGTGCTGTCCGTGGATCTCGATACGGTGGGCTATGCAACCGTTGCATTCAATCGGGCATACAGGGCGGTTCTGGCGATGGGGTGCGAGATAGTCACCTTCCAGAATGATGACACCTACCCGGCTCCGGATTTCGTCGAGCATCTGCGACAGATCTTTCAGTCAACGATTCGCCGTCTGGGAGAGGACATGAGGTTGGAGGAAGAGGGCAAGTCTCCCGAGTTTGTAGAGTTCACGCTTGACGGCGGGATCACGCCGATGAGGCCGTGGGGTTTCACGGTCTGCTCGTGTGCGTACCGGGCGCAGGCCCTACAGAATCTCGATGGTCCCCTGGATGAGAACTTCAGGCGCGGTGGTTGGAGGGCGGATACGGACCTCGGGTGGCGACTGCTTCGGGCCGGAGTTACGCATCACTTCGATCCGCGACCACGCATTACCCATCCGGAATCAGGACACTCCAGGCTAGATGCCTGGAATGAGCGGTACTTAGCTCGTAAGCACCCAATGGAGTATCACGACCGGATTCGAGAATTGGATCCGGGCTACTACAGGCGAGTGCGCGACCGGGCACTCAGGGAGAGGGAGGAAGACGGTGAGAAAACCGGGGGCAAAACGACCCAAGAGACAATCACAGCCGAAGCAGCCGATACAGACACCGCCGGAGCCGAGCCGACTTGATCAGTTTCTGTCTCGCAGGGACATGGTGAATGTCGGCATTCCGATCGAGGTCTGCGGGGTAAAGCGCCACATCCGGGCCAAGAGCGGCGGCTACGAGGAGCTGATTCTCATGGAGGCATCCAAGATTTTGGCAAGCGCGGAGGGCCTGAATTTCGGCGACCTTGTGGGCGGGCAATTCACCTGGACGGAGCTCGCCACTCTCATTGAGAAAATCGGGCGGCAGTGTTCGGGGTCAACCATCCGAATTGTGCAGCTCATTTTTCAGACAACGGAGAAGCCGCCGGAGATGGATCCCAATGTCGAGTGGGATCTCTCCGAGGAAGATGTGCGATGGGGAATTGACGCTCCCCAGCGGGCGCAAATTCTGGAGGTCTTCTTTCAGCTCCAGTGGTCGTGGGTGAAGCGGTTAAAAAACTTGGTTGGCCAAGTCATGGGGACGAAGACGGAGACGCCAGAGGAACAGAATTAGCGTACCCGGGCTTGGCCTTTTCGTTACTCGAAGCCGGCGGCTGGACGGCAGACGAAACATTCTGGCAGCATACACCGGCGCAGCTCATGAATCTGTTATTCACCGCTGGGTGGCGGGATCAGCGCCGCCGTCAGAAGATGGAGAGAGGCCGATACAAGGGGAAGCTTGATCCTTCAGAGATGACTGTCAAGCGGGTGGGCGAGAAATGGAATGTTGAGCGAGATGGGCT
>Ga0180008_1001822_pt1 | contig 12405 bp, 21 predicted proteins | sample MM_PW_MetaG_FD_121121 | JGI IMG/M metagenome (GOLD analysis project Ga0180008, IMG submission 121121) | Groundwater microbial communities from the Aspo Hard Rock Laboratory (HRL) deep subsurface site, Sweden - MM_PW_MetaG | ecosystem: Environmental > Aquatic > Deep subsurface > Groundwater... | reverse complement strand
GGTTCTAATTTGAGGTTTTGGGGGTCTTAATTAAAGAAAAAAGGGGTTGTTGAGGGGGGGGATTTGAATCCTCGGGGGGCTCTGGGTCTACCTCTCTAAGAGGTAGCGTCTAAGAGCTCTCCAATTCTCTAAGGCTTTTGCGCGCGCTTCGATTTTTGTTATTTTGTCTATGCGGTTTAAGATGCTCCATAGGTCTATTATGAGCTCGAGCTCCTCTTTTGTGTGGAAGTGACCACGGAACCAAAGTTTAGAAGGTGTTTCGGGTTCTGTCTGGGGCTCTTCATGGTTTAGGGCTTTATGCTCCGCTTCTACGCTAGAAGAACCGTATTTGATATTCTCGGGCAAATCCTTCGCCTTTTACTGTTATGCCTACTCGGTAGCGGTATAGGGTCCCGTTGTCATGGGCTGTTTTTAGCTGGGTCGCGTGTTTCTCGCTTAAAGTGTTATAGGTTTTAGTGACTGGAGCTCCATCCTCTTCTATAACGTCTACGGTTGCAGCGTGGACGGTTCGGGGTTTTTTGGTGACTGTATCCGTTATTTCTCGGGTTTCTACTCTGAAACTCTCGGGTTTGAATTTTAGGACCTTTTCCATGTCTCGAGTCAATTTAACATAGTTTTCTAACGTCATTTTCTATATTCCTTCTTTTTATGCTTATGCGAATCCTAGGCTTCTTAAATAGTCTTGTACCCATGGCTTAGACCATATCACTATGTTAATGCCTAAGCTGTTAGCTACGCCTATGACTCGAGGGTCTGGTCTGGGGGTTACTAACACCATTTCAATTGATAACCATTTATAGGGCTCGAGTTCTGGGGTTTGAGGCAAAAGCGCTCGGTAAAGAAGCAGTTGTCCTAAGCCTTCAGCGGGTTTTCTCAATTTTCCTTCTAGTAAAACCATGCGGTCTTTCAAGATGACTACTGCATCTATCCAGAATCTCCAGCGTCTGAAATGTGCTAGGGGAATCTCGGGGTTAGCTTTGTAGAGCTCTTTGGGGGCTGGTCCAACAGCCATGTTATAGAAAACAGCGACACGCTCGGGATACTTTTCGTTCACGTATTCGGGCACGTAGCGCCTTTCTCTCTGTCTATATTCTTTTCTAGGCATATTTATCATGGACCATGTCAGCTATTATGCGTTTAGCTTTCTTTCTGTCATGTCGGACCTCAACCATGAGTTTAGCCCAGGCTCTTTCTCTAATGTAGATTCTAACGTCAGGCATAGTTACGCACACCCCTACATACGTGGCTAAATGCTTTTTAAACTTTATGTAGTCATGTTCTAGTGGAGAATATCCGAAATGGTCAAAGTTAAATCGTTAGACAAGATCAAGGAGAAATGGGCTAAGGTTACTCCGGAACGTGCACCATACTACGAAGAGGGCATTAAAGCCCCGGCTAAAGACTGGAAAGAGGGAGCGGTAGCGGGTCAAGCAGCGTTTGAGGCCGCTATGAGAGATCCGAAAGTGCTAGCATTACGGAAAACAAACATTGAGAAGGCTGGAACAGAAAAGTGGCAGCGGAAAGCTATGAGCGTAGGTCCGTCGCGGTTCAGAGAGGGCGTCCCAGCTGCAGAAGAGGACTTTGGAACGGGCTTCGCGCCTTACCATGCTACTATAGCAGCTGTGGTTTTGCCTGAGAAAGGAGCCAGGGGAGACCCTAAGAACTACGCGCGAGTCAAGGCTATTGGAGACGCTTTACACAAGAAACGCATGGGCTCTTAGAATAGAGCTCTATAACGTATAGGTGAAAAAACATGAGATACAGACAAGCGTCAGTTTTAGCTCAAGAAAGCGCAACCACAGCAGCCACGAAAACCATAGACATCACTCTGCAAGACGTGATAAGCAGACTCCAGATAAAATTCAACTCGACCAACAACGGACACACCCCAACAGACCACCCAGCGAAACAAATCAGCAAGGTTGAGCTAGTAGACGGAAGCGATGTTTTACTCAGCCTTTCAGCCCAGCAAATCGAGGCTTTAATGTTCTACCAGTATGTCGTAGGCAGAAACTATGAAATAGAATACCGAAACGACTGTGAAAACCGCATGGTCTTAGACGTGCTTTTCGGACGCTTCTTATACGACCCAGTTTTGGGTCTGGACCCTAAGAAATTCAATAATCCACAGCTGAAAATCACACATAACTTAGCGCTTGGGGGTTCCGCTCCAGATGCAGCCACTTTAGAAGTGGTAGCGGACGTTTTCGATGAGTTTGCCCCGAGCCCCATAGGATTCATAATGAACAAGGAATGGCATACATACACTAGCCCCTCAAGTGCAGCTTATGAGTATATAGATTTGCCTACGGACCACCCGATAAAGCGGATTTTGCTTCAGACTTACAAGAAAGACAGCTGGTGGGACAACATTATGAGCGAGGTCAGAGTCAGCGAAGACAATGACAAGAAACTTCCATGGGACGTGGACGCTTACGACTTAATGCAGTATGCAGTAACAAAATATGGTCCTTTCATTGAAACCCTGGTAGGAACTGGTCCAGGTGTAGCAGCTGGTCAAGACTGGTATGTTACGCCTACAGAAGTTCAAACAGCAGCCATGCAAGTCATAGGGGACCCATCAAACATTTATGTAGACCAGGAAACAGTCGGGGGATACATAAGCCTTAACGTAGCTGTAGTTTCAGCGTTCAGAGCTCTAATAGCTGGATACATACCACACGGAGCCATTCCGCTAGACTGTGGAAAACAAGACATGGTTGAAGACTGGTATGACGTAACCACTAAGGGAAGCGTGAAACTCCGCTTAAAAGCTGGGGGAACCGCAACCGTCAACACAGTTTTGCAGCAATTAAGACACTACTAAACCAAAAACCTCTTATCCTTTTTTTTCTCTTACTGTTATGTGAGGCGATAACATGAAAGAGATATTTCCAAAAGATGTTTATCAAGCTGAAATGAGCAAGACCGCACCCGACACAGACAACATAACCCTGGAAGGTCCAAAAATAGCAGAGGGAAAAGTGGTTCATATTCGCATGTTCTACGCAATAGATTTGACGACAGCGAACAAGACGCTTAGGATAGGCTATGACCGAGGGGGCGTTAATCATTGGGTTAAACGAAAGGCTGCTGGAACGGGAGCTTACGGAATATGGCAAAACCAGACTATGGTTCTAGTTGAGAATGAAAAGCCTATCTGCATGATAGAAAGCCCTACAGCGAGTGATGTGTGCACCTTAGTAGCGAGAGGGGTTTATCTTTAAATGGACTATTGGTTTGCGGTAGCTACTCCCGCAAACACAGCTGAGACAGACGCTATAGAAACGGAGCTAAAATTAACTAGCGGAGTTATAACTCAAGTATGGATGATGCACCCCGAGGGGTGTCATGCTCTAGCTTACGCTAGTCTCTGGAAGGAAGGGCATCAATTATACCCTAATAACCCTGAAGAGGCTTACCATGGTAATGATGTCCCTATGATTTGGGACGATAATTATGAGGTTCTAGCCCCCGCATTGTTTAAGCTAAAAACGTGGAATCTAGACGAAACTTATGAGCACACGGTTTATGTTAGAATCACAGTTATACGCGCGAAAGTGGACCCTATGCAAAAGGCGATGATAGACCTTTTAACCATAATCAAAACGCTTCTAACGGGGAGACGTGTGAGCTAGCTATGGCTAAAATGCAACCGTTCTGGTGGTTCATTCCGCCCGAGTTAGTTACTTATTGGGAAGATAAATGTAACGCATATCCTAATGGATGGACCCATTCTCTCTTCACGTCTCTAGGGTTAAGCGATACGGACCCCAAAGAAGGACCTTACTGTTTCCGTTTTCATACTACATTGTGGGGAGTTAGTACTAGAGCAGATAAGGACATTACACCTTTAACATTACCTAGCAAGTTTAATTTCAGATTTTGGCTTAATGTAGCCAACTATGGGACAGTTGGCAACCACTTTTACATATTATTGGCTTTGACGGTTGCGAACATAGGCATAGGATGGTGGAATTTAGACGCGAACAGAGTAACTTTAAAAGTATATAACAAAGGTTATGTCGGGTCAGCAATCACAATAAACCAAGCTCAATGGTACCTAATTAGAATTGAAGTTGAGCAGGTCGGGAATAATGTTGTCACCAAACTATACGTCAACGGCGCTCTTAAAGATACAAAAAGCGAAACATGGACATTTGGAGATTTAGAGCATATCGCCATGACAGATACTTCTGGCAACTATGACGTTTATGTTGACTGGTTCCGAGTAACTAATCTATAGGCGATGAAACATGACAAGCGGAGAACAAGACTTCACTAAACGCATGAGAGGCACAGTTCAAATACAGTTACAGTTAGGAGTAGACCTTAAAACCCCTATAATTCCCGACACTATCCCCATAAGTGTAGAGAACACGGTTCCAATTAACCACATGGAGATTTTAGGCGTAGCTCTTAAAACGCCTACCTTCGCGGAATGTGTCCCAACCTCAATAGAAAACGATGCTATAGCTTATGACGTTGTTAATGACCGTTTCAAAGTAGACATTGAAGCTATGAGCGTAGGGACCTTACAAGTAGATATAACGGATGAATGGACCCGTCAGCTGGGGCTCATAGACCTCTCGAGAGTTTTAGGCACTGCATTAAGCCATTCAAACCCCGTAATCGTTAGGCTAACAAACGGTACAGCCTTCATAGACCCTAAAGACATACGGGCTCTAACAAGTTCAGATATAATCACGGCTTACGGAAGTTTAGACGCGCTCCAGCAAAGAGCAACCACAAAAGAGCTCATAGTTCAAATTCAACATCAAGGAGTAGAAAAAGACCCTACGCAAATAAGAGCTCTAACAAACTCAGACGTGGTAACTGTAGAGCAAGCGACTCCAGCGAGTTTAACGGCTACGGTTACTCAAGCAGCTAAAGACCGCACTATAACAGACGTAGCGCATGATGGGACCGCTGTAGACTTGTCTCATACCTTCGCAGCTGCGGGTAGCTGGGAAGCCCATTCGGTCACAGCTGACAAAAAGGTTAGGGTCCTCTTCATAAGCCTGGAGCTCTCGGCAGACGTGGCTCTGGGATACAGATTCACTAACACGGGAACCATTTATTATTTGAGAACGACAGCTGGGGCATACGTTAGTAACTTAGTGTTTTGTACTAACATAGGGGCTGTAGATGCAGACCTTTTCATCTACGCTTCGGGAGCATGCGACATTAAAGGCTACGCTATGATAGAAGAGGTCTAGTCTTGACGTGTAGCTCATGCGTTGAAAAGTGGACCCGTTACTACCTTTCTAAAGGGTTCAAACCTCGAGAAGCTCATAAAATGGCTAAAAAGTTGTTATGGAGAATCGAGCATAGAGGCATGAAATACCCTACGATGCGCTCCCGTATAGGTTTTCAGTTTAGGCGTCTCATTTTCAAGACTAATTGGAAGGCTTCTCTTTTTTGGCGTCGCTGGATTCTGAAAGGACGCAACCCCGACTATACTCAAGCATGCACTCAAGGAAACTGCGCGTCTGTGAACCCCATGGTGACATGCGACAAGTTCGGAGCCGAGTGCATAGGCGCTGCTGACTGTGCGAACGGAAATTGTCAAGTTACGGGGTCTTGTGACTGTCCCGCTCCTTTGCCTAATAGCTCAAAAATTAGCAACTGCTCCATAACATGCACAGCGACAGGCTCATGTGCACGCTGCACTAGGTTTCCATGGGGTCGTGAATGCAACCCTAGCTGTAGTTTCTCTCTCTGTAGCGCTGGGACGTGTGGTTATGATTGTACACCCCCCTACGTCTGGGACGGGGTTCAATGTAGTTTAGCAGCTAAACAAATAATTGGAGACGGGCTCGTATTCGCGGAAAAGTAAATAAGCTCTAGGCGACCTCTCTCGTGTGGTGAGTCAATGGGAAAACTAATCGTTATGCTCAAAATCACTCTGTCCCAGCCAGAATATACATCCAAGGTTTTCGCTGCAGTTAACGAATGGCTGCATACCTACATCATGGCGAACCTACCCGCTGACGTCTCAGCTACTTACACATGGTCCAATGATGAAACCATAACCGTAGCTGTAGAAATCACATGGACTAAACCCCAATTTATAGAGGCTGATTTCGACGCGATGCACGCATGGATGGACACGAATGTTATGGCTAATCTCCCGAGCTACGCTCACGCTAGTTACCGCTGGGTCGTCACATCTTAGGGTCCCAGACAAACTCTTAAAAGGATAGGGCTCTTAAGAGAATAACTGAGTGTTTGAAACATGAATCCAGACCCTTTAAGCACAAATGACAGACCCATGAGCTACCGAGACGCTGCTATAGTGGCCACAGTCCTTATGATCGCTACAGCCTTCACAGTCTACATGCCTACGCATGGCTATGACGTATATGTGGGGGACCCAGACCGATTTTTGTTTGATCTAGTTGCGTTTCTAGGCTCTTCATGGGTCACGGTCTTTGTCTCTCTGACGGGGTTGACAGCCTACGCGAAACGTCAAGCGTCTAGTGAAGGCTCGGGGAGTGGGTAATATTGGCGACACCAGCACCACCACCTAAAGAAGTTACCATATTAGCAACTGTAGATGTTCCAGCAACTAGCCCAGACCGAATGGGTAAAACAGACGTGCTCGTAACTTATCGCATAGGACCCTATCAGTCGGGTATGGTACGAATCCCTAAAGAGACGTTCACAGAGGACAAAGTTAAAGCAGCTGTTAAAGCAGACGTGGAGCTCAAAGCCAAATACGTAGGCATGAAATTTAACGTCTAGGGTTTTGACGCCAAAATGTCTAACAACCCCCTTTTAATGGTGTTAGATCTAAAAAGTAGACATAAAGGTGTCTAAACATGCCGTGTTATGGTCTCCTCGGAATCGAGATCTGCGTACCCAGCGTAGATGACATAGTGAACGCTGTCGTAGCTCCCGTAACCAACTTCATAACGTCTAGCCTCTCTGGGCTCATTTCAACCCTCACCCCCTATTTCGACACAGTAACCAACACTTTAAGCCCCCTCTTTCAAACCGTGATAGACGCTATAACGGGGTTTCTAGCTGACCCTCTCGGTTCTATTCAAACCGTGCTAGGTAATGTCTGGGGGACCCTCGAGGGGCTCTGGACGCAAATAAGCGGGGCTCTCCTGGACCTCGGGAACTCTGTAAGTGGGGTTTTCACAAGTTTAGCTAGCTGGATAACTACGGGTTTATCGGACCTCGGGACCTCATTCAATATGGGTCTAACGTCTCTGGGGGGCTCTATTGAAAGATTCATAAGCTCTAGTTCAATAGTTCTGAATGACGCTATTAACGTGGCTGGGGCTAGCATAAGCGGGGCTCTCGAGAGTGCTCAAACGGTTTTAATGACGGCTTTCGACGGCATGGGAAACGCTATAGGCGGAGTCATAGGCGGAGTTTTCAGCGGGTTCGGGGCTGTAGACGTGGACGGGGTTTTAGGAGCCCACGTGAATATCCGGGCTATTTTAGAAACAACCATTCAAACCCTCGGGCTTACGCATAGTCCTATCACACCAGGCGAAGCCGCTGCATGGACCCCTGGCTTCGTCACTCAAGTATCGGGTGCAGTTACTACTCTACACATAACTAACGTGATAGCGGAAAGTGTTAGTTTAGGACAAATAGACGTAAGTTTAAGTGAAGCATGGAAATATCCCAACACAGCTGCAGCGTTAGAGCTAGCTACCGAGTTTGTTGCTATGCCTCTTCGTGAAGGTTTAGGTCCCGCATATAAACGCTACATTCTCAAACAATATCAGCCTAATATTCCCCCTTACATGGACCTCATAAGCATCTACGTGAAAGAAGGCTATTTAGAGGACCATTGGCTAGAGCTCCCCGCTGAAATGGTAGACAATTTTAAGGAGCTCGGTTACTCGGAATACTGGACCCGTAGGCTCTGGGGTAAACATTGGGTGTATCCGAGCCCCACTCAGCTTTATGAAATGCTGCATAGAACAGCGGGCAATTTTCCAGAGATAGGAGTAACTACCGAGACTCTTCGTAACATGCTCAAACTACATGACTTCGAGCCTAAATGGAGAGGTCCCCTGGAAGCTATCAGCTGGGGAACATGGAGAATCTACGACATACGCACGGGCTGGGAAATGGGACTACTCTCAGACGCGGAACTTACGAAAAGGCTGATAGACACGGGATATGAACCCGCTGACGCTGCACTCTTAGCAGAAATCCAGAAAATGTTTGTGTTAAGAAGTGAAATAGACCGCATACTCACGGAAGCCGACCAAGACTTTATTGAAGGCTGGATAGACGAATCACAACTTAAAGCCGACTATGAAGCTACGCCCTACAATCCTTTCGTGATTGAGCTTAGAATCGCAAGAGCAAAACTAAGAAGGTCCAGGGACCTTAAACGGGACATTAAAGCAGCCCTCATAGACCGATTCAAAAAGGGAGACCTAACCGAAGGAGAGCTTAAACTAGAACTCAGTCGCCTGGGCATAGTGGAAGAGTGGATAATCACGGAAATAGAAAGAGCTAAAGCCTACATGCTCAAGAAGGTAACGGCAGCGGGCTAGAGAGCGAAACCGCAGAACTTAATACTAGAGCCTAGTTACTGTGCAACTTATAAAAGAGCATGCGTAGGCGTTTTTGAGGTGATAAGCATGGTTTCAAGTGGAAAAGGAAGGCTCTTTAGACGCACAGACGGCAAATACTTAATCTATCTCCCCGTGTACTTAGCAAAGGATTCAATGTTTCCCTTTAAAGGAAGCGACAGCATACGCGTAGAAATATCATTCGAGCCCAACGGACCGAAACAGCTAATAGTCAAACCCTACGAAGAGCCCCTAGTGATGGAAAAATGAGCAAACTAAGCAAACTGAGAAAAGAGGTTAAGCCCCTACTGATTCTAGGCGCTCTACTGATCGGTTTCTTTGGAGTTCTATTTTACGTGTTAGGTGAACTGAGGGAAAACAAGAAATGAGCAAAAGCAACTCCGAGCCCGAAGAGCCTTTCAAAATCCTAAAGGAGAAGCTCATACGGAAAAAAGAGACTAAGCCAAAAGAAACCAAATAGCCTAGACTAACTCACCCCACTTTTGCCACTCTGCATATTTTTCTTACTGTCTATCTGTTCAACACATTAACCGTAAGGCTTTTATAAGTATAGCACACGTATATAGTTAAAGGTGTGTTGAAACATGAACTCTGTTAAAACCAAACTAGGAATCATCGCGTTAGCGGGCTGGTTCCTGGTAGTCGGATACTGGGGCTTTAGGCTCTTTCTAGGAGCCTAGCAAACCCTGGGGGCTCTAAAATGAGGTGTCCGTCATGTGGAAAGAGAATCGGGACACCAAGCAATAGACTAGCCTCTTTTGAGTGTTTTGACTGTGCTTCAAAACGAGTAAGGGAGTAGTTGAAATGGTCCGTAAGAAGTGGAAGTTTACTCGAGAGATTAAGGAGCTTATAACTCTGAGCGTGTCGGGCTCGGGTACGGGTCTATACCTCTATCTACCTAAGAAACTATGCGATCAGTACGACATCAACGCTGGAGACCGGGTTAAAGTGCAGCTCCGGGAGTTGTTTAAGCGTGACTGGGAAGGGGAGAGAGATCTTGGCTAACTGGAAACACAAGAAGGATCCTGTGCAGGGGATCCACTTAGATCTCGAGAAGAGGATCCTCTGGTATGATCCTAAACGCTATTGGGTAAGATGGGAAACGTCAGAGATCTTCCACATTTATTGTAATGATGAGGGTAAGCCATGACTAAAACTAAACGATATAAGTCTGAGATGTTTAAGAAATGGTATGGTAAACCTTACACACCTAAAAAGACTACGCTTGAGAGGAGAAAGGAGAAGAGCCACAATAAGGGGGGTGAAACGTCTTGACTGAAAACCTCATGGACCTAAGGTTCAAGATAATCGTTGAGATGCTCAACCAATATCCAGAGCTATACAAAAGGCTGAAAATCTACATTGGATAGAACGCGAAAAAGACCTATTAAGGGGACAGCTACATGGGGCTCCACAGTCGCCTCTTCTCTCCTAGACTACCCGAAGAGCATAGAGAAAAGCCCCATGTAGCCTCACCACAAACATGTAGGGGGTGAAACTGAGTATGAACTGGAAAATAGTCGCGTTGAAATGGGCGCCCAGAATAGCCATGTTCCTAGTCGTAGCGTACTTCTGGGAGCGGGGCAACTGGACCGTCTAACAGAAGGGTGAAAAATGGACAAACAAGCACAAGTGGAAGCGTGGGTCCGCAAGAAACCGAAACGAATAATCCACAACCAAAAACTAATTGTATGTCTCTACGTGCTAGTGTCTATTACTCCGTTCTGTGCTACAGCAGCCATTTTCTACGTGGTGAACGTCTACCCTTTAACCGTTATGATATACGCGACCATCTGGCTAGTCTCCGCTGTCACATACACAATATTAAGAATTCGCGTATGGCTAACCGATAGGTGACCCACACCCCCCTTTTTCCACTCGAAACCGGGATTTAGACCGGACAAATTTTAGATATCCGATTTTCCCATAGTTTTTGTTCTCTCTATCTCTCTCTACAGCAAAATTTAAAAGCCACTAGGCTTCATATTTAGAGCCCCGTAATTCTCGGGGTTCATATAGTTTTGAGAATAGAATAGTTCTCTCTCATATAGAGAGTAGAATTAGAAGATAGAGAGACGAATATTTATAAGCGTAGAGAGAGAGATAGAGAGCCCATGACTGAATCAGTAAAATTCAAGTCTGAGCATGAATTAAAAGGGCGCCTTAAACGTGCTAGGGGCTCTCGAAGGCTGCCTACCTATGACGAAATAGAATATAAACAGAGAAAGCACCAATCAAAGAAACTGGCCCGTGTTAAACAGTGTATGGCTCAAGAGCCCTTTACTCGACCCGTAGGACACAAGACAGTCTTAACCGATTTTAGAAGTGAGGAAAATGGAGACTCGGAAAACTCAGAATAGAATTATGGCTACCGTTATGGAACTAGCATCTTTCATAAGAAAACACGAGCCCGTAAGGTTTGGCGTGGTCTGCACGAAGAAGCATATAGCTCCTAGCACTCTCTACGGATACATAAAAATCATGCTGGACGTCTGCTTAGACATAAAGTATGAAAACGGGGTTTTCTACGTTGAAAGAGAGAAACATCATCGCATGCCGGACGGGGTTCTAGTGGAAAAGTAGGGGTGTGTGTGATATGGACACGAAACAAGCTAAGATATTGAAAGACATGATTGAAGAGATAGAGGCTAAAACGGGAAAAACCCCTAAAATCTATTCGTTGGACGACCGCGAAAAGGAAGTTTGCATACATCTAATCATAGATATTCCCAGGAAGGGGGCTCTAAATGAGTGAAGAGCAAGATTTTAAGAAAGTGGAAGAGGAGTCTGACAAGACACCTGGAGAAACTGACGGCGAAGGCGATGAATCAAACGCAAACTTAGCAGCTGCAGAAACGCCAGGATCCTCTCAACCAGGCGTTTCATCTGAAACACAAATACAACTTATGGACATAAGCCTTATCAACGTGCCCCGGGAGCGCGTAACGTCTGTTTGGACCCCCGAGCTCCAGGACGAGTTTTTAGAGTCTATACGTTCAAAAGGCATTTTGAAACCCCTGGACCTCATAGACATTAACGGGGCTTATTGGCTAACCGATGGGCTGCATCGCATTTTAGCAGCGGAGCAACTCAACATACAAAAGGTCCCATGCCACATTAAAAAAGGAAGCATCGAGGACCTTCTAATCGAAAACATCATAATGAACCGTCAACGGGGAAAAAGCAACCCCGCACAAGAAGCCGAAACCCTGGCTTACCTGGTCACTAAGAGAAGGTTCCCCATAGAAAACGCAAGTAAACAAATGGGTTTCAGCCTGGGCTGGGCTCGAAAACTTCTCCGACTCGCAACACTCCCAGACGAAGCTAAAGACCTCTTAAAACACGGAAAAATACCAGTCACAGGAGCCTTTTACATCGTCGACCTTCCAACCCCGCAAGAACAGCTTTCAGTCAGTCGAGACGCTGCACTCTACAACTATAACGCTTACCAAATAAAATCCCGAGTGGCTAGTCTATTAAACCCCGACGTCGAGCCCCCACAAGGCGGTTACGAGTTCAATAGCAAAGGAGCCCCTAAAAAGGTCCCTATCCGCTGTCAGTTCTGTGGAGACGAACTCCCCGACGTAGGAAAACAATACATCTGGGTATGCGGAGACTGTGAAGCCTTAGCTGCAGACCTCATAAAAAGCTACCATCAAGCCCTAACACAAGGATCAGAGGGGAAATAGGGTTTATCTTAAACAGAGCTCGGAGAGGGCGCCAAGCGGTCTAGGATAACGCTTAACGGATAACTACACATATATCCGTGATTCTCTCCCCCTACCCTAGACGATCCAACCTGTAGATGTGTAGTCCAGGTCCCCGTCATAAAAAT